>VFQO010009063.1_pt1 | contig 36127 bp, 75 predicted proteins | sample 3512331 | NCBI WGS metagenome assembly VFQO01 (sample SAMN10412371, study PRJNA504923) | tailings metagenome | isolation source: Replicate 3 from Balatoc abandoned mine | place: Philippines: Itogon, Benguet | collected 2017-08-28 | reverse complement strand
TGTGACCTGCAGACAGCATTCGCAAGATGGTCTCAACACTTCTGGCGGCGAAGCATGTACGATGCGCACAGCATGGCCAGCACATGTGGCGAAACCACATAAATTGCTTGCCCCCCTTGCCCGACCCTACCTCTGTGACCAGTACGGTGCGGTCCAGGGCCCACTCGTTGCGGCGTGCGGTAGTCTGCTTGATGGCCGTGAGGAAGGACTGTGGATTGAACAGTCTGCACCAAGTGGACGGAGGGGGCAGTGCAGTTGGCGGGCTGCGGCTGGCGCAGCAGACGCACGGCAGCAGTTGATGGGTCTGCACTGACGCACCCGCTCAGCCAGACACTCTTGGGCACCGTCAAGTCGGCACACCACTCCTGGATCTGCGCCACGCGCTGAAGCAGGTTGTGCATCCAAGTGCTGAGGGACCGCAGGCTGGCATAGCCCACAGTTGCCCACGAGTCGGGCACACGATCGCTGGCGAGTGCATGCATCAGTCGCTCCTGCGAATTGGAAGGGAAGGGGCACATGGGGGCAGTATCAGAGTGGCAAGCACAAACATATGAGCCACTGCACTCCCTGCATCACCCCGAGCGACACTTGCCATAGGTTCAGTCATGGTGAGGTCGCCCTTCAAGCCCAGGTCCAGCTCCGCTAGGCTCCGCCGCATCTCGCTGAGGAGGATGTTCCACCGCTCGGCCTCTTGGATCGCCACCCTGCAAGATGGCAAGCGGCAGGGAAGAGAAGAACATCGTCAGCGTTGGGCAGCACAGCTGCTATTGCCATGCCAACATGCACCTGAAGAGACGTGAACTCACATGACGTAAGGCGTGAAGTCGTCCACACGCGAGCGGATGTCATCCAGATCAAACAGTTCGGGGATGCGTTCGGACAGCGAGTCGAGCACCTGCCGTGCCTGCTCCTCCACTGTAAGGCCTGCCTCCTCCGCTGCATCCCGTGGCTGCGCAGCACGATTGGGGCAAGTCAGTCAGTGCGCAAAACGGGATGGACATTCAGCAGTGGCCCTCATGCAACCCCGCCCTGTGCCCTGTCCTTCACACGTTCAGATCGCCGGTGAGCGCACCTGCAACAGCTGCAGGTTGGAGCAGAAGCTTGCTGCCTCGCGTAGTTTGAACCCAATCTCGGCGTTGGGGTGCAGGCCAAAGGCAATCGCCGACTCGGCGGGCATCGTGTCCTCAATGTATTCCAGTACCTGCAGCATGGCGAAAACGGGCGGGGGAGGTGTCACAAGCAGCTACAGATGGTGTAGACGGTAGGGGCGCAATGCATTGACGGCAGGTGCTGCATCATTGTGGGTGCGTGCCTGAGGATGCGGCATGGTGGCTGGGGGCGGCTGGAAGCCAGGGAATAGCTGCATTCCCTCCAGCAGACCCTGCAAATGTGCAGCGGGGGTGGCCAGGTGACGTCAAGAGTGGCAAGCCTGTCGAAGCTTTTCATGGTCACGCCATGAAAGGCTGCGGGTGAACCGAAGGTGACCAATGAGATATGGGCGCACCTCCTGGAAATACTTGTGCAGGTATGCCCCCGCCAGCCGGCGGTCCCAGTCCTCCACTGCAGGCCAACAGGCAGCAGGGTGCAGAAATGCTAAACATGAAAAGAGGTCGCAGCTGCACAGCACGCCAACCATGCATGCTTAGATGGCGGCTGGCAAGGATTGCGGTTGCACGACCAAGCGGTGGCTTTGCACATGAGCGGCATGGCATGGCATGCAAGTGCATCACTGGGGCACATATGTCATCACATGGCATATGCCATGGCATGTGATCAGCGGTGGTGGGCATTGGTCATGCCAATTGCATCCTTGCCACGGCACATGCACCATTTGCAAGCTGAATGGCCGGCCATGCATGCAGACACACAGCAGTGTAGGAAGGCATGCACTGACCAATGTGACCGCCATACATGATCTCGCCAATGAGGTAGCGGAAGTCTTCCCAAGGCACCTGGGAGGTTGCAGGGCAGGGCAGCTGGCTCAATAGGGAGGTCATCAGCAGGAAGTTTCTTGCGCAGGCTGGGAAGCCACCAGCAGCCTCTCGGCCTGCGAGCAGGTCGAAATGTCATGAAACCCTGATGGCCCGCCAGCACAGCATGGCAGCAAAGGCTGCTCACCCTGCTGGAATTGTCCAGATAGTTGGCGGCCAGCTGGCCACAGCACAGCAGGTCGCCCAGGTTGAAGGGATAGCCCATGTTCCAGCCGATGCCGCTCCGTGCGCCTGGCTGGTTGCCCACACCAAACTTCTTGCGCTCCAGCAGCGTGGCGTGGAAGAAGGACAGGGCGAACAGGATGGACCTGCGGGGCCAGGTACCAGGAGCCAAGGCGAGGGGGAGGGAGGGTGCATGATTGTTCCTTGGCTAGCTTGCACCCCTGCACGGCAAGCAGCATGTACCTGTACTCTGTCTGCTTGGCACAGCCCTCCACAATGTCCTCGTTGAAATTGCCATAGGCACGCAGCAGGTTGGCCTTCAGGCCCTCGGGCGGCTCGTTGGTGAGCAGAATGGAGGCCTGCAGGATAGACACGGGCAGTGGGCGCTCCAGCGCGGGAGGCGCCTCCGCCGAGAGGAACAGCCTGCAGCAGTGGGGATGGGGAAGCTCGGATGAAGCATTTGCATGGCACAGCAGATGAAATCTGAGCCTGATGACCAATCTGGGACACACCTGAAGTCTGGGTGCGCGCCATCAGCCAGTTTGTCAATGCGCTTCTCAAGCGGACCACTCGTCCAGTCAATGGTGAGGTGGATGTTCTGCAGCAGCACCCAGCCGCCGTTCTTGTGGGCTTGATTCAGGTGGTTCATGGCGATGGACTCCTGCGATTTCACAAAGGGCGGGTGTGGAAGGTAACTAACACGAGGGCAGGGGGGCGCACTGCAGCTCGGCACTGTTCTACCAGACTCGCCTGGCCCTGGCCTAGCGACACGCTGAAGTAGCGCCCATTTTCGGCGGTGAAGCCCAGCTTGCGGCCCAGCGCCTCCACGCTGCCTGCCACATCCACGCCCGGTGACAGGAAGACAAAAATGGGCGTGCCAGGCTGTGCATCCTGGAACGACCGCTCCAGGTTGAACGGCTGGCTGGTCACGTACTCCTTGCCTGCAGCACAGCCAGCCAGTGTGTGAGCGGGCAATGTTGATGCGTAGTACATGCTCCAGGGCCACCACCCAAGCTGCCATGTGCTGCGCCAGACACGCTCACCCAGAGTGCCGGCAACGAATTTAGACATCGCCGCGGTCAGGCGGTCAGGGCGCAGGGCGTGGAACAGTAGGAGCCGGCTGAACTCGGGCATGCGCTTCCAGTCACCTGCACAACAGCGCAGTGGGGAGCGTTTGACAGGAAGTGCTGCCAGGCGGCAGAGGGCAGCCGGTAGCAAGGGGGGGTGTCCTCACCAGGCAACGGCTCGTCCTCAGGCCGCTCCAGCTCAAGCCACTCGCGCCACCGCTTGGCGCTGCTGACCAGGTCCTCCGCCAGTGCATGGTAATCAGAAATTTCCTTCAGCGCCAGCACTGACTGCCAGCTGGACTCGGGTAGCCATTCGGGCACTGGGTTGGCTGGCCCCACAACCTGCAGACCAGGGGCATAAACACAGGGGGGGAAGAAGCACGCTGAGGCATTTCAGCTCCTGCTGCACGCGCCCATGCAAGTGCGCCGCCCCGAGTCGCCTGCCCACCTTTGGACCACGCAGCAGGTACTCAAACTTCTCCTGGCTCAGCTCGCCCAGCTTGTGCAGGATGCGCATGCAAAGCTGCGTTGCCACCAGAAGCTTGTGGCGCTCAAACAGCCCCTGAGGAAGGGATGGGTGCAGGTGGACGTGTCGGCGGTTGGGTTATTGTCGACGCATTGCGTCCCATGGCACTAGCTGCGCAGGCATGGATGCCACCCCTCTTGCGCAGTACCTCGCCCCGCCAACCAAGCGCCACCCTCAGCATGCCTGGGCAACGTAGTTGTAAAGTTGCTGTGACAGCACGCCGACCAAGGCCTTGACGCGATCTCCAACATCAGTGTCGGCTCCAGCTGATGGGCCATCCAGCGCGGCAGGCTCCGAGCGCCCACCAGGTGTCAGATCCTATGGCACGATGGGCACAAGTGAGCCGAGGGCCGATCGCTGACAGGCAAACGTACCGATGCACAGCGTTGTGCTGGTCTGCATGCCCTTGCTGCAGGCTGGCCGCAGCTTCTTACCATAGCCTTGACCATGATGCGCACAAAGTTGGCCATGGAGTAGTGGTACACACGGTCCAGCGAGGACAGGGAGCTGAGGAGGAAGTAGAGCAGGGATCCCCGCAGGGCCACAGGGCGGTACACCTCACGCGCCTTGCTGATGCTAGCCTCCGTTGCCTGCTCAAGCAGTAGCCGTAGTTGGCATAAAGCAAATCAGGCGTAGTTGGCATGATGCAGAGGTCGGCAGGAGCGTTTGGCAACAACAGTTTGCAGCTTCAGCTGGGGCGAAAACCGACTGTTTCAAGGGCGGTCGTGTGTCCAATCACAAATCCCCGACCTCACCTTGGCTTCTTTGACTTTCTCTGCAATCCGCACAGCGGTTGCCTTGGTTTCCTCCAAGCCCTCTGCAACGCGCAAGGCAACGAGGTTTATAGGAGGAGTTCAGGTGCCAGCACCATACAAAGTGTATGCGAGCGGTGGCGTTGGTGTGCTGGCTCACACCCCGCCCCAGCCAATGCTGCAGCAGCCTGCAGCCTTCTCACCAATGAGAGGGATATCCTCCAGGATGTCCCCCTGAGGTGGAGCATCCAAGGTGGGTCACTTGCTAAGTTGACCGCAGGCACAGTTGGCCGCAGGCGCAGCGCAGACAGCAGGAATGGAGCCCATCCACATAGGGCAGCAGGCAAATGGCAGCCAGCCAACGGCATGTGGGCTCCCAAACCTGGTGCCCTGCTTGCCTGAGAGGCCGCCAGGCGTGCAAGCAGGTTGTCCTCCAGCTCCTTCAAGCTGATTGTGTACTCAGCCAGCTGGCGCACCAGACGCATGGCCGTCTCCTGCAAGTCTGGCCGCTCGTGGTCCACCACCTGCAGGTGTCACAGAAGCAAACGGTTGCATACGAACCGAGACAAGGGAAGCATCACACCGTCGTCACACACAGATACAGGACTGCCGTGCAGCGCAGCCCATTGGAACAAGCGGAGCCCCCACCCACCAGGGCCAGCAGCTGGTCCTCAAGCCCCTTCTCCTGCAGCAGAACTCGTGCAGATGCATATGGGTGGGTGAGCAGCACGGTTTGGCTGGGCCGCAGTGGGCTGCTGCTGCTGCTGCTGCTGCTGCTGCTGCTGCCGCCACAGTAGTACTGTGATAGCTCACCGTGACACTGAAATTGATCAGGGTGGTCTGCGCTGCAACCTCCGGCTTGTAATGGGGGTTACTGCGATGGGACGGAGTGGCATTAGTCATTGTCACAATGCGCAATGGATGCTCTGCAAGCAGGTACGTGCCATGTTTCCTTCGAGCAGCATCTCTGAGCCGCACCTGAGCTTGGTTTGCAAGTACAGCTTGAACCGTGGGTCGTACTCCACCTCCTGGTCACCCAGCTTCAAAACCAGTGCCCGGCCACGCTTGATCACTTTTTTCTGCCGCATGATTGTGCAGGGCCAGGGCGAGCAGGCGCCTCTCAGCCGACAGTGAGACATGGCACCGTGCCCAAGCCAAGCACTGCTGGCAGAAGTATGCATGTGCCCCGCAGCGCGCCAGTCCAGAACCCACCTGGATCACGCTGTCCAGCACGGGGTCGATGTCTTCGGGCAGGTTCTCAATCAGCAGCGGCAGACCGTTCTCGATGCAGTGGATCACCTGCAGGCAGGCAGGCACAGCCACGAAGCAGACGCCATGTAAGCGGCGAGTGAATGCGAAATCAGTACTCCTTGTTACAACAGAGAAGAGGCTGCAGGGAAACTGTGGCAGATTAGCTGATGGAAAGACGCACCGTGTCGATGTACTTGGGCTGCGACTGTTGGATCACACGCAGCCCGTTGGACTCCTCTCGCTTCATAACCCACTTGATGCCCTGCATGCGAGGCAGGCACGGAGCAAGCATCAGGCAGGCGAGAGTGAAGATGCAGCGAGTAACAGGCGCAGCCCAAGCCCAAAGCACGGTCAAAGTTCAGAACACGCCGCAGACCCTTTGCACCTGCAACTGCGGGTCGATCAAAAGCGGCCAGCGAGCTGTGGTGGTGACGATGACGCCGTTTTCCATGCTCAGCCCGTCCGATGGCAAGCCCTCGGTAGCCCACTGAGCCTGCAGGCAGTGGCGTGTGTGTGCAGGAGGGCGCACATCACGCACGCCCCTGAAAAGCTTAGAACACATGCCTCGGGCAGCCGCACACACCTTGGTGGGCTCGTCCGTCAGCTGAGTCAGGGGCTCAATCTCGGGAGAGGCTGGGATCCCGCGCTGGCGGATGTCGGGCAGCCAGTTCTCCTGCAACGGCAGGCACCGCCAGGCAATTTTCTGGGATTCTGACCAGGATTCAGGGACACAAACTGCATTGCATGCCCATCCTCTCCCCAGGCCTAACCGTGACGAGCTCGTGGCGCAGCTCCGCATTGAAGGCACCTGCAGAGGCGTGCAGCAGGGGTCTCACGGGGGAGGTATGGCTGGACAGCAGCTGCGGGGTTCACTGGTTGTAGGGCTGTAAACCGACCAAGGACAGGCGGATCACTTGCACTGCAATCCACTGCAACCGCCATCCACACCCACCCTCGTCCCAGCCGCACCAGCGTAGCTGACAAAGGAGGCTGAAAGCAGCACGTCGCCGACCAGGTTGCCCTCAGTGGCAGCCATTTGTTCAATGCTTTCTGTCCACCGCGTGTACTCGCCCGCCAGCCCGGTGATGAGGCGTTGTGCCAGCGCCGCCTTGTTGGCCGTGCGCTCCGCCTGCAGGCAGGCAGGACACTGGCGGTTGGCACTGACCGAAGCGCAGTAATGGAGTCCATGCTGAAAGGATGGACGAACAGCACGCGGCCCTGCTGCTTGGGAGTGGGATCGCACAGGACGCAGAGCAATGCGATGGCTGACCCGCAAAGGCTATGCGGTGTAGCACCTGTGCCATGGCATTGTTCTTGTCCTCCGTGGCGCGCATCAGGCTCTCCTCCAGGCCTGCTACACGGTCCTGCAGCTCCTTGACCTTGGCTCGGATGCCCGAGAGCTTTTTGTTGGCGCCTTCCAAACGCTTGTTGGCCTCGGCAAGGGCAGCACGCTTGGGAGCCACCACCTGCGGTGGGTTGCGCATGCACAAATGAAGCTGGTGCAGTGCTCCCAGACGCATGTATGCTGGAGTAAGAGAGGCCACACCACCAGGTCGATGGCGCGGTAGCATGTGCATGGGGTTGCGGCTGGGCACCAGAGTTGCCACACCAAAGCTGGAGCACATCTGCAAGTGGGGCCGACTGACCTGGTAGATGCGGAAATACTTGCAGATGTTGATGACCCAGGCACACAGCCCCGCAGCCGCAGAGGACTTTGTGCGGATCAGATCGGCGCGGAAGTTGGGGTTGGAGATGTAGTCCCGCTCCACACGGTCCACACATTGCACTGCAGGACGCAGCGCAGCAGTTGCCGGTTGGTTGGTGTGTGCTGTGATTCCTGCCCTACAAACAGCAGGTTGAGGACCCGTCTGCATACTTAGCGGCGTGTGCCCACCTGGGACGTTATCCTTGTCGAAATTGAGCAAGGACTTCAAGAAGGCATCCACGTTGCCCATGAACTTCTTGCCCGCGTTCCAGCTGCAGCAGGGGAGATGGGCAAGGACGGCAGCCCAGCTCGCTACTCTCGCTATGGCATGTAGCCTGCAAGTGAAACCTATTGTGGTGATCACTCGCCAGTCGGCCCACCACACCTGAGGTCCTTGGGGATAGCACCACTGCTGGCGCACAGAATCATGCAGGCGGCCACCACTTGGACAATCTCCGCAGCGGGTGAGCCAAAGGACTTGAGCTCGCCCAGCGAGGCTTTGTCCAGCGAGTTGAGGGCAGCCTCCGCCTCCTGTGCACCAGGAACGTGGGACGGAGTGCAGGAATTTGGCACCATCCAGCACCCTCTGGTGTGCTGGGCTGCGCACTGTTGGTCAGCTGCAGGGTCTTGGCACGCACCTTGATGATCGGTTCGGCAGCAGCCAAATCTGTGGCGCACTCCTCCTGGAACGCGGTCACCTCCTTCTGCAGCACAGCAGCCGACTCCTCGTCCTCGCGGCCCTTCTCCACCTCCTCGTCCACCTTGGCCTTTTCCTGGCCGATGGACTCGATCAGCTCCTGCAACAATAGAAGAGTGGTAGTTCCCGCCGGTCAGGCAGAGAAAACCGCTCAGCCAGCCAAGCCATCGCCCCAGCCCGCCAGGCCCGCTCCATCGCTGCCTCCGCACCTGGGTTTTGGCTTTCTTCTCCTCCACAATGATCTGTTCCTCCTGAAGGTTTTTCTGCAAGTCCTCAACTGCGCGAGACGCCTGCAGGGACAACAAGCATTCCCACTGAGTTGGAAAGGATGGCAAAGTGGATTGTCCGCAGCCTGCGAGGCACCACTTGCGCCTTGCAAAACCACGCGGGAGCAGCTTGGGCAGCTGTGGTTGCCAGAGCAGCCCTTACCAGAGTGATCTTGTCCACACCGCTCTCCAGTCGCTGTTTGGCTTGCATGAGCTGCTCCCGCTTGCGTGCCAACAGCTGCTTGAAAGTCTCCAGCAGCTGTGCGCACCAACAGGGAGGAAAGAAATAATAGTATGTGTCAGCGTTGCATTGTAAGGGCGGCCCCACCCGCCCCAAGCTGTCAGCACGTGTCACTGCCCAAGGCAGCCCACCTCCAGGTAGGACTTGGGGGTGGTATAGTTGTAGCGCCGGTACACCTCATTATACCTGCAGGTGGGAAGGTGAGCAGGCATGGCAGGCTTCCACCGACGTCCCAACAACAGGCAGCAGACTGCCAGTGCGGATTCCATCTGTACATCACAAGTGGCATGCTTTTTGGCCGAGGTTGTCTGGCTTACTTGCGACTGGCGCCGGTCACAGACTGGTGGGCAAAGGCCATGTGCTGCGCAACCTGCTCGCGCAGCTCCTCAGATGACAGCGGTACGTCGGCCAGGAAGCGGCGGGCCACGCTCACTAGTGCCTCCTCGGGCCATGCATGGAACCTGCCAGCACCAGGAAGCGGAAGCATCAAGTCAGACTGGCACACCGCAAGACGGTGCTGCATTGCAGAGGGCTTGTGGGCAACTGCTGTCCCTGCTCCTGCCGGCTCACCAATCAAATATGGTGCAGTTGACCAGCGCAGGGAACTGGCGAGCTCGGATGCGGAACTTGTCGCCCACGGGGCTGAAGCACAGCACCACGTGCAGGTTCTTGCGCACCTGCAAGCCCACATGCGGAGTGAATGAGTTTTGTTTCGAGGCAGGCGCAATGCGGGCTCTTAATCATGGCATCCAAATCTGCCATGAATAATCAGGGCGGAACACACACTCACTCGCTCAATGAAGAACTGCCAGCAGTTGTCTGCCGTATCCTGCAGGCCAGATGCTTTCACCTCGTTGCGGACCTACGGAGACGGTGGCAGTGGAGCAGGCAGGGTAAGGCATGCACACTTGCCCAGCCTCCCAGCCAGCGTCTGCCCGGCAGCAGGGCACGTACCGCGTTCACAAAGTTGTCGCGATCCTCGGGCGTGCAGAGGTCGGGCACATCGCCATTGGCCAGTAGGTCATTGATGTAAACAAGGAACGCCTGGAGGAGAAAGGGTGCTAAGGGACACAATTGACCTGCTGGCAGGTAGGGACAAACCTGGGCGGCCCCGCCTCGGAACCAAGCAACCTTTGGTGCATCGCCCTCCCACCTCTTTAGTCAGCTGGTTGTCCGTGAGCAGCAGCACCACGGGGCTGTTCTTGGCACCCGCCTTGTTGTACAGTTGCAGCAGGTCCTGCGGCATGCACACAAACGCGCTTAGTGGCAGCACACCAGGGGGTGCTGCAGGCCAAAGCAGCCATACCCGCAGTGTTCCAGCGCACCGCTTTGAACTCGTTCACGCCGTAGGTGGAGCTGACCGCAATCTGAAACACCTCGTGTCCGCAGATGAAGGCCGCCAGGCGCGCCAGCGACTGTTTGCCTGCAGGAAGGGCAGCAGCAGTGTACGCATGTGGCAGATGGCTGTGCGGTGCGGCCTGCATCGCAGCAAGGTACTCCCCGTCGTTCCCTTGCTTCTGTAGTCCAAGTGCAGTAACGGCGGCAATTCTGCACACCTGAGCCTCCCACCCCCACAAGCATGGCATGCCCACGGGGGAGGTCCAGAATGCGAGTGATGCGGGACACGTGTTCCATGGCTTGCTGGAACAGGACCAGGTTCATCACTGCATAAAGAGGAGGGAGCAGGCGAGACAGAGTGTTTGGCAAAGCCCCCCGGCGCAAGTAGGGCCGCCGTGCACAAAGCCCCCAATACCCTGCCCACCTGGGTTGTTCTCGTTGTATTCCGCCAGCTTGTCCTCCAGTGCTCGCTTGAGCGCGTCCGCAGAGGAAGCGCACATATACACCGGCAGTTCATTGGCGTCCCGAGCCATGAAGGAGTTGAACAACAGCGGCGCAGCCTCAATGTCCTCCTGTTGGATGCAATGGAGACACAAATGTGGTTTGTGTAAGCGGGCGCCGTCGGCTGCCCCTGCCTGTGCATGGGGCCACAGCCAGCGACAGAGCTGACACACGCTGCTCACCAGCCGCAGGTCACCAAAGAACTTGCGGATTGGGGCGGTCCGGAACTCGCCAAACTTGGCCTGGTCCACCTCGCTGACCAGCCGGTCGCCCAGCACGCGTTCGCATTCGTGCACCCACAGGCGTACTACCTGCACATTGATGTAAAATTAGAAACTTGCAGAATGTCAAAGCAGCACGGGGTGATAGCAGGCTGCTGTGTTGCCATGGTGCACACCACTGCCACCACATGCGCGACTCTGCTTGCCTGCAACGGCTGCTTGTAAGCCTCCTTGGTCATACGGCACAGGCCCTGTGCGATGTTGCCCAGCTCCCGCATGTTGAACTGGTAGTGGAACTTGACTGCAAGCAGCATGGGCGGGATGACCAGTGTGATGCAGCAATGCGAGCCTGACCTGGCAAGCCTGATGCCCCTGCCGTACCTGATGTGGGCAGGAAGTTGTTCATCACACTGCGGTGCAGCTCGATGGTAGCGTCCACCAGCTTGGGGCCCATGCGCACTACCTGCACAAATGCAAGCAGGTGTGTCAACTGCCCAAAACCGCAGCCAGCAGGCAATGTACATATGCAGGCCAACCGTCAAGTACCTCCTCCTCAAAGCCGGTCGCAAGGTGGCCTTCAATGATTTGCATGAAGATGGATCTGCAGACAAGGGGCGGACAGGAGGGTGTCACCACCCCGGCGGGGCGGGCAGCAGCCAGCCAGCGCATACAAAGGTGGTGCGGCTGAATAACAGCTGCTGATATCATGGCTCAGCGCACCGGATCACATCAGGGGAGGGCATCTGGACCGCAAACGTCGCAAAGTGCCGTTGCATGCGCGGTGTGATGACAAATGAGCCCGCGGTGGGGTTGAGGCATGCCACAAACTGTGTATTGCCCACTTCCTTGAGAAGCACTTTTTGCTTGTCGTACCTGCGGAGGAGGACAGGGCGCAGACAAGCATAAGGAGTGCACTACACTGCTCCCGCCCCACACGCAGTGGTGCTCCGTCTTTGACACCCCAGCCGGCGAGCAGCACGCAGGGAGAGCCCCTGCATGGCACCACTCACCAGCCACGGTAGTCAATGCTCTGGCGTAGAAGCTCGATTGCAGACTGCGTGTCGTACTTGTCGACGCTGGGCATGTTGCTGCAAAATTGGTTCGGGCAGGGGCATCGCTGGGTGGGCAGAAGGCCAGTTGGGCCGGTCTTTGAGCACTTGCAAGCATTGCTCAGCAGACACCGCCACTCACAGGTCGTCCACAAAGTAGATGAGCTTTTTGCTGCCAGGAGGGCCGAAACGCATGCCTGCAAGGATGAAACCCGCAGGTTGTGCGGTCAAGGGCTTGTCAGACAGCAGCTGGCAGGTGCTGACTGCACTGCTCATTGGCAGCAGCTCTAGCGTTGCGCACCGGCCTTCTTCTCCAACGGCGCCTCCAGCACAGGCTGCAGCGACGGGCCGTCGTGCTTGCTGTTCAGGTTGATGGTGTACGACATGTATGCGTCACCATCCAGGCTGCGCAACTTGTCCCGCATGATGGCCGTCTTGCCAGTGCCTGCGCGTGCAGGGCAAAGGCAGCAGCAGCTTGTCACATCTGGGTCCAGCAACTCGGCAGACGCCACAAACATTCTGTCTCCGGTGCGTGGCTCACCACTGTTGCCAACAAACATGACGTGGTGCTGGTTGGGCACGAGCAGGTCCAGCAGGTAGCTCAGTCGCACAGTGTCAACCGTGGGCACAAACAGAGACGCGAAATTGTCTGGACAGCAGGGATGGGAAACGATTGCAGGGATGAGCATGCTGGCCCAGTATTAGCGCAAAGAGCGACCGAACAGCACGCTGCTCCAACGAATGTCTGAGTGCCAGGTGGACTCTCCTCCATCCGCACCTGGGATGTATGTGAACTGCGGCACACGCTGGCTCCAGTGCGCCATGCACACGTTCTGTTCGTCGACATAATAGTCAAACACCGTGCCCTGCAGCCGGGCGGGAGCATGCACTTTTGAACAGTTGGCGCCATTCCGCAGCAATGGGCCTCTCTTGCGTGCACACCGTGCACCACTGCAGCCCCTGGATGACGCCTCACCTCGGGAGGGAAAGTCACCGCCTTGTGCTCGCTCTGCCACCAGCGGCTGAACTGCAGGCGGTGGTCGGTGACCTTGTCTGCTAGCAGGCAGCCGCCGAACGCCCAGATGCAGGCAAACACAAAGTGGTGCTCCAGCAGCTTTTTGTCGGGCGGGGGTGCACCACGGGGCACCTCCTTGGGCAGGATGCCCTCCAGGATCTGGGGGGAGGACAAGAAATGGGATGTCCATCCTTGAAGCGTGGCAGTTGCAGGAGCGAGCAAGCAGGCCTACTTCCAAGCCGGTGGCGGACCAGCAAGGCGCTCTGGTTGAGGTTGCAGCTCCCACCTTGCACAGCGTCTGAACCTGGTTGATAGCCGGCAGAGGCACCACCGTCTTGAAGTTGCGCCGGCAGTGCTCCAGTGTTGGTTCCACGTACTTGCTGCAAGGTTGACAGCAGGCAAGACACTCAGCAAACTCTAGCGTAGGATGCATGCAGCGATGCCCATGATGCAGGGCGGACCGCCCACAAAGCCAGCCCTTGGGCGCCTGATGACACAGCTGCAGCATCACAGCCCTGCTGCCCAGGCTCACCTGAACAGCATGCTAAGCAGTGGGCGGTAGTCGGCGCACTCCAAGCGCTCAACCCAGCTTTCCACCGCTGGCTTCCAGCCAATGTCATCAGCGTTGACAAAGATGACGCCACCTCGAGACACTGTGGCTGGCGAGCAGTGGTTCATGTGGTTGATCTCCAGCAGCAGACGCATGGAGGAGGTGAGCGGGATGCGCTCGTTGGAGGCCAGCGTCAGCATCTGCAGAAGGAGACGAGGCAGCTTGGTGGGCGGTAGACGATGGAGGATACAAGGGAAGGTTGCAGGAATTTTCTTATCCAGTTGGTGACAAGGGAGACGTCAGAAAAACGCAATGCATGGACATGCACTCCATCGCATGCAAACTAGGTTGAAGGCGCAACGCAACCGTGCCTGCCCTGCACCACGCCAGCAGGCACGTTCACCTTGTTGTCGTCCATGACTGTGTTCATGGACTCGATCCACTCAGCATCAATGTCTCCATCCAGCACGATCCACTGGTGCCTGTGGGTCTTGTTGTTGGCCATGTCCCGGAAGGTGGTGGACACCAACCCCTCCTTCCACTCCCGTGTCTACGCATGCGGCGGGACGGGGGCAGGGGAGTGGGCGCCGTGCTACGAGGGGGGAGGGCGGTGCCACTGGCCGCGCCAGCAAGGGCAGCGCACCTGGGGGTGCAGGTAGCCGTACAGCTCGTTGCGGGTCACCGCCTTGGGGTTGATGGCGCGGTACACCTGGCGGCATAGAGGAGGAGGAGGCCGATGTGGGTTGGCTGGCACAGAGGGTGAGCAAGGGCGCTGCACAACCGCGGTCTGCCACATCCCCCTTCCCCGCCCCTGCGCCCCACCGTCTTCTCGCCAAAGTTGTTCTGCGCCTTCATCAGGGTGCGCCAAATCGCGGACTTGCCGCAGCCGGCAGGGCCCAGCAGGAAGACGGACCAGCGAACCTCAAAGATCTCGCGCAGCTGAGACACCTTGAGGCAGAATGTGGGGTCGGGCTGGTACCCCAGCTCAAGTGCTGCCTCCTTGACCTGCACAGGGGCACCCAGGAGCGGTGGCATTTGAATCCTTGGTGCGCTGTGTGGCAGCCCAGTACGCAGTGTGCACGCATCCCCGTTTTCAGGGCATGCCCTCCACGCAGCAAAGGCAGGTGCCTCCCCAGCTCGCGCACCTTGGCCTCAAAGTCGCGGTCCACGGCACGCGGCACATGCTCTACGGTGCGTGGGAACAGGTCTCCCAGCAGCCCCATGAAGATGGAGGTGTCGTCGGCGGTCAGCTTTCCAAGGTTGAAGTCTCGCAGTGCGCGCAGCAGGACCTTGTCCTCTGCAGCATGGCAAGTGAGGCGCGGCACGCAAGCTTGTCTGCCAGGATGGCAGCGCTTGGCAGCCGCTGCGGCACAGGCTCGTGGCCAGCGTGGTTGCATCAACCAACACGCGGGCCGCCCCGCCCCACCTGACAGCTCCGGCGCTGCACGCTTCATGCTGCCTGCAACGTACAGTGTCGTCTTGATGGCACGCAGCTTCCAGTCGTAGTGACGAGACTGAAATGGTGGGGCAGTGGGACTGGCTTGGTGGTTAGATCAGCGGCGTGCGGCAGTGCTGCTGCCATCCATGGTGCACCGCATGCGCTACAGCGGCCCGGTGTTCCTGCCGTTCACCTTGCTGAGCAGGTCCTCGCACAGCTTGTACAGGATGATGAACTTGCGCGACAGCAGCTTGGACTCCTGGAAGCCCTCCGCCATCAGCATGATCTCGCAAATGAGCGCCAGGTCTGGCACTGCCATGGACACGGGGCGGAACAGCGCCTGCGCAGGCAGCAGCAGCCGCAGCTTGAAGCGCGAAGAGCCCAGCCGCACCAAGGCCTTGCACGGTGCAGTCACGCTAGCGGCCAGCCAACCACAGCAACACCGCCGGCTGGCATAGTGCACACCTTGACGGACTCGGGCAGCTCGGCGCGGCCGGGGTAGCCGGGGTTCATGGTGATGAACATCATGGTGGAGGGCTTGAGAGTAATCTCGGTCTCTTCAAACACAAAGCGGTCCTTGCGAGCGCGCAGCGCATCCAGCACCGTCTGCAAGGCAGGCAGAGGTTGGCATTCTGGTCACATCAGCGCCCACGCCCTGCGTGCGACGGCTGCCAACGAGCTTGTGGTGAGCTTGTGGTGAGCCAGCGCACTTGTGGCCTCAGCAGCTAGCCTCACCTTGTACTGGGTAGAGCACACCGACAGCACCGGCACGGGGATGCGGTTGAACTCATCTGCGCACCAGGGCGAGTGCCCAACCGAGGAAAATGCCATCAGGGCGGGCAGAAGGTCGCAAGGGGTGGGCATGGATTGGCCCCAGCGACCGGACACCTGCGCGCCTCCCACAAGTGCAGGCCACTCACCCATGCATGCCCAGGCGCCAGTCTGGGCCAGCCCCTTGAAAATCTGGCCCATCGCCTTGTAGTCCATCTGGTCGGAGCAGTTGAACACGTAGCACTGCACGCCCAGAGCGCGTGCCAGGTCTTTGGTCGTCTCCGTCTTGCCAGTGCCGGCTGGGCCAGCAGGGGCGCCACCTGCAGCAGGGAGCAGGCAGGCACGTAGGAAGGCAGGCTGCCAGCCACAATGCCAACCTGCCGGCAAGCCTCAGCGGCGGGGCTGCAAGGTGACCTACCCAGAATCAGCCGCTGCGCTTGTGTCAGCGTGATGTAGCAGCGATCGGTCAAGGGCGTAATGCACAGGCAGCCGGGGTTGCCAATGTACTCGTTGCTGTATTTGATCTCCGCGTCACAGATGTTGACCTGTGGCGGCAGACACAATGAGACTCTTCAGCAGGACTGAACCACTGCAGGAACGCTGGCAGCCATGGCTGTTCTGCATTCCCTTCAGTGCCTGTGTCCCTGCTGCCATCTTACCAAACACTCCTTGGTCTTGTCGGACTGGCTGTAGCGCAGCTGTGACTGCCACTGGAAGCACTGCACGGGTGAACAAAGAGCGGAGAGGGCAAGTCACGTGAAGGGTGGGCAGGTGGCGGTGCCATCAGAATTAGCTGCTGCCCAGGATGGGACCCCCCCTGGTCGCTCCCACCTGCCCATTCTCCACACGCTCGTCAATCAGGCGCTGCACCACATCGCGCGCATGCACGTCCACTGTGCACAGTGTGATGAGCCGCTTGCGATCGTTCTTGCTCAGTGGGCCGTTGATCAGGCCAATGAGATCACTGTTTGGGAACCAAGCAGATGGCGCCGCCGGTTAGCACGGGTTCAGGGTTTCCGGCGCTGTGCTGTCGCTTTGGTGCATACCCTCAAGCCTCTCACCCCAGCTGCGTCTTCTGGCGCTCCAGCACCGTTTTAAGTGCATCGTCGTTGCCATCCTCCAGCTCCTCAAACGCTTCGTTGACCTGCAAGGGTCAGAGCACACCTTTGCTTTGAACAAATGCAGCTTGGGATGCACCGCTGGGCTTGCTTCCCGCCCAGCAACCGATTCAAACGGACACTGGACCTCCGGCAACCGCCGCCCCACCTCCTGAGTGAAGAAAAGGCGTGACACCACAATGGTGTTCTGCACGCTGTTCTCCAGGATCCACTTGGTGCGGGGCCGTTCATCGTAGGTGGGGATGATGGCCTTGAACTCAGCAGACAGCGCTGCGCGCATCGCATCCACCACATTTTGCAGCCAAACCTGGTGAGAGAGCGCAGAGGGTCTTTAGGCCGGTGAAGAGAGCACAACTTGGCCCTTGGCTTCTGGTACGGCCGGTGAGCTGTGCCTGCAGCATGCAGATCCCGCTGGCCATTCATGCCAGCACCGCATCATCATCCCATACACCCTGCACACAGCAGAGTCGCACCTCTACTGGACCGTCGCAGCTGCAGGGTGCTGCAAAGGGCACATACTCTCCTTCGCCCGAGTACATGCCCACAGCAGTCTTGGTAGGGGCGCCCTGGGCGTCCTTGGCAAACTCCAGGTTGTGGATGTTGTCAAAGCACTTGGGCAGGTGCCTGCAGGGCGAGGGAGGAATGGGAACCATGCTTGTGACAGTGGCGTGATACTCTGCCGCGCGAAGCTGGTCCTCAGGACAGCAAGCGCAGTGCGGGGCACGCATCCGGTCTGCACAGCCGCGGTGCTGGTAGGGGAGGCCTGCCTGATGACTGCTTGCGGGTTGCTGCCGCGCGCGAGAATGTCCAGCAGGTCGGCCGGAGCCACAAAGTAGAAACGGGGGAAGGCGATGCGCTTGGTCTCGAGATAGTCCTGCAACCAGTCGACCACTGGCAGGTGGTGAGGCAGTGCAGGCTTGGGCAACCCTGGTGTTGGGCTGGACAGCATGCTGAGCCTGACCTGCAGGGCCTTCTTACACAGCTCCAGCTGCTGCAGCATAGCCTCCAGCCGCTCCTGCCGTCCCTCGACTGTGCAAGCCGCAACCACGTTGCTGACGTCAGCTGCACCCTTCATCAGGTCCTGTGGGGTGCAAATGTGCAGCGGCGGCAGAAAAGCTCAGACGCTAACCCATGCGGACCCCCAGCCGTGGCCGCCCCTCACCATGCTCTGCCTGCCGACGCACCACAAAGTCGGCATTGACGCCGTCGAAGCGCTTGGAGTCCTCGGGCAGCTGCACTCGAATGTCGGCGGAGCCCACAAGAATGGACTCCAGCGCCTGCCACTTGCGTTGCACATCGCCCCACACATTGAGCACCAGGTCCACCGCGCCCAGGCGCTTCTGCCACGTGGAAACGGCCTCCAGAAACTTGGGGTTGCCCTGCGGCAGGAGTGTGCGAGCATGGGCGACACCGTGATAAGCGACCACTTGCTGGCGATGAGGCGGCAGGCAGGCAGGGTGGCAGCATGTGGCAGCAGCCAATCATGCAGGCCGGCGTACAGGCCCCCTGCCCCCTGAATGGTACAACTGCAGCCAAGTCGACTGCACCTAGAAGGCCGGCCTCGCACCTGCACATACTTGCCACCGCTCAGGTTCTGCAGCGTGAGGTTGTCGCTCTCAAGCGACTCTATGATTGCATCGTCCACGCTCATCTGGGTGACGTCGCTGTCCTGGTAAGGCGAGAAGGTCAGGTCCATGGCCTGCCACGTCTCCTCAATCTTGTGCAGCGCTTTTTCCACCTGCACAGAAGTTGGGAAATGGCAGCAGAGGTAGCGCCGTCTTCCACTGTGGCTGTCGCAGGGCTGGACAGTAAGGTACAGTTTGAGGCGGCGGCAGCCCTGGCTGAAGAACGCACCAGTGCCTCCTTCTGTGCCCGGTCAACAATCTCGGTGACCGCGTCCACGCAGTTGTGCAGCTCCAGCGAAAGCAAGCCGCCCAGGGTGAAGCTGCTGTCCATGACGAAGCGCTTGCCCGTGGCCTGCAGCAGGCGGCGGAGGCATCAGTGGGAGTCGGAGGGTGCTTGGCCACATCCTGCCCCAACTCAACAGCAACGCTTCAGCCCGTCATCCCATGCATCTGCCCGCCCTGCCCACTCACCTTCTGCAGCAGCGCCCAGTGTCGGTCTCGCATGGCTGGGTGGTGCAAGTCCTGAACCAGAGGCAGCGCCAGCACCATGGCCTTGGCCTTCTCCTCCAGGCGTGAGTAGACGGCGTAGCCGCGCACCTGCAGAGTGGAATTTATGCGGGCATTCTTCTGGCACCTGGTGGCCAGACGAATGCCGGTGGTGCACAGTATTCCAATCCCGGTTGTGCATCGCATGCAGCTATGCAACTGCACGCTTGCGGCACATCAGCGTGCGCAGGCACCTCACCGCCTTGGGCAGTTGCTTCAAGTCCTTTGCCAGCTGCTTGCACTCCTGCACATGGATAAACAACAGGGTTGCAGAATACGTTCATCGGCCCCACAAGTATGCGCACTCCGGCGTGCTGTTGCTGCGCGCAGGCCATACCGTATGTGCTGCTGCTTGCTAGTATTCAAAAGACTCAACTCCGCACCTCCTGCAGGCTCTCCACGTTAATGCTGCCCCACCGCATGCCGCTCCAAGCCTGGAAGGTGTGCAGCACTGCGGCCACCGCATCCCACATGGATTTGAGGTAGCCAAGCTCCTCCTGCAGGTGAAGGGATGGTTGAGCGCAGGTAGGAATGCTTGGCATCGAGACGTATGCGGGGCTGGCGACCTGGTTTGCCTTGCCAAGCAGGACACCCTCATCCACAGCTGGTCAGGTTGCATGGCAGGGCACCTGTTGTTGGCGTGTGCTGCCCACCCACCATGCAACGCTGCAGAAATACGTAGTCTGACACGTAAAGCTCAAAGAGGTCTTGCTGCTTGCGCAGCTCGTCGGCTTCCTGCATAAGTGCTGTGACCGAGGGCTGGCCGTCCACGCCACCATTGCGGAAGCCGTCAAGCACGCGGTATGCTGATGCAACCTGCAGGCGGGGTGGCAGTTGAGGCTTAAGATATTGCAGCAGGGCCACAGCACTTACGACGGTACAAAGTCCCCGGGCCACCTGTGCGCAACCAGTCCAGGCCATGAGTCCCTCCCCGCCAAACCACCGCTGCCCAGCTGCGGTCACCTGCTCCAGGCTGAGGTCTGTGCTGGGCACAGCAAAGGGTGCCTTCTGCAGAAAGAATGCACGGTACGCGTCCACCCTCTCGCCAAACACGTCGCTCTTGCGCCGCACATCGATGGCCTCGGCAGCTTGGAAGGGGGCCAGCTCCTCGCGCCGGCTGCGGAGCGCAGGGGGACGCAGCTTCAACATGTGCGGTGGCAGGGACTCTGACTTGGATCACGCCGGCAAGCATGCTCTTGATCTTGCCAAAATGGGGCAAATCCAACCCCAAGGCGAGTGCGGAGGCTCACACAAACATCTTCTTGGACAGCAGGCGCCACTGGCGGGGGCCATCCTCGAGTCGTCGCAGCAGCTCCGGCTCCGGCTGGTTGCCAAAGCGGTCCAGCAGAGCCACAGTGTCCTGAAGCGGCTTGAACATTGCCTCTGCAAACACAGCACGGAGGGCAGAGCGCAGGCGGTCGGCACCCCGCCCTTGCCAGCATGGCCTGTCAGGCTGCCGGCATCACAGGCAGAGGGGCCAGCAGGCATGCATGGTCACTGATGCGTGCACAGACTCATTTCTGAACCGACCTGTGCTGTCATTGCGTTTTTGGACCTCCCGAATGCACGCCATGATGCTGTACAGCTTGGCGCGGCGGGCCTCCTCAGCAGCGGCTCGCGCCTGCTCAGCATCGTACACTGCTGCACGAATGCTCTCTGTGTGGCACATGGTGCTGGAGGACTGCAATGGGGCAAGAGGTGGGCAGGTGGAGCCACAGTCCAGTTGATGGTGGCAGGCTTGTCCAGCAGTGCGTGCAGCATCTCATGCAAGCAACCTCAGCTCGTTCACCTCAAGTTGCAGGCACTCACTTCCGATGGCAGGCTGCGCGGCGTGGCCTTGAGGGAGGGTGGTAGACTGCCACCGCGCAGGGAGGCCGAGGCAGACAGGCTGCTGGCGTCCTCTTCCAGGGCAGCATCCAAGGTCGAGTTGGCAGCATCCATGAAGGAGTACAGCTCGTGCACCGAACCCTCCACCTGCACAGCACAGGGCTCGGGGGGCGGTCAGCGCCACGCTGGGGTGCAGGAGCCACACATCAGCTGCAGACAACAGCAGGCCCGCTTGCCTGGCTGTGCAAGTGCCGCAGGAAAAGGTGGACCCACTTGGAGATCCAGGTGAGCAGCGCCTGCAGCAAGGGCCCAGCGGGTGAATTCACATTGACGGCGCGCTGGATGTGCAGCATTGAGCAAGCACAGCCGCCCCACATAGCAGCAAGGCATGCTCACCTGCTTGATGGGGCGAGCATCCACCTTCACCCAGCCCACTGCCACAGTGCTTGGCAGCGCCTGCACTTCCTCCTGGAACGCCTTGTACCGTGCCAGCTCAGCAGCAAACGCCTCTAGTGGAGGCCCCTGCTTGCCGTCTGCGCCGGCTGTGTCGGAGGCCAGGAAGCTGCGCAGGGCCTGCTGCATGTCGCGCTGCCACAGATGCGAGAACTGAGCAAATTGCTGGCGGAAGGTGGCGCAGCGCTCCTCGGTCTCAAGTAGCGCCAGCTGAACCGCGCTCAGCGCCGCCCGCACACGCACGTCCTCATCCAGCTCCTTGGCGTAGGTGCCTGCAGGGTGCAGAACAGCGAGAGGCATTGCGCATCCAGTAACTCGCATGCACTGAGATGCAGCCATGCTTAGCGCGGAGCTGGCACCAACTCACAGCAGGCACGAATGACATGCAGCAACCGTCAGCACCCTCCTAGCCGCACCTTCACCAGTATCCAGCCGTTTGAGCAGCGTCCCAGCCTCGAAGAAGTTCTTGATCCAGGCGTATGCAAGCCCAGACACGCTCGCGTTGCCGCCGGCTGCCGCCTCGCTAATCTCAGGCACATACACAACTTCAGCGCCTGACAGCTCAAGCTGCACCTCAAGCATGGGCACTGCGTCGGCGCTGGCGCCACCAGCAAGGCTGACCTGCACGCATGTCAATAAAGATTGGTACATGTGGAGCGTGGGAGTGCAGGCATGCCCCCGTGTTTGGTATGCGGTCCTGCACCGACTGCAGCCAGCCCGTGATGGCGGCAGCCCAGCCTACAGGCGCCGCAGCCCGGTCACCTGGGCGTGCATCTGGTCGAGGGAGGCCACAATGGCTTTGGCAAGCCCATCCACCACGATGTCGCTCATGTAGGCCAAGAAGCTGCAGATGCAGATGGGTGGTCCAGACATGATGGTCGCTCTCCGGCAATGCAGGACAGCTGGCCTAATCATTGCGAATGGCCCACCAGCACGATTCCCTGCCCCTCACCTGCGCCAAGGTGCTGCACCTTTGTTGACCTTGAGCGTGCGGGCAAGGGCTGCCACATGCTTGGCAATCTCCTTGCCGCCATCTGCAAACGCAAAGGTGCAAATCAAGGCGATTGGAGTGACCAGCAAGTGGGTGCCTGCAGTGTTGCCATGCGCTGGCCATCAAGCTGTGGTGCCATCCAGTAACAGCAGACCTGCTCTAGAGCGCACTCCCCACCCCCAGCCCACCTGTCACCGCGGCATGCCGGCTGGCGATCAGGTCTCGCATGCTGCTGCCCAGCTCCTCAAAGCCAGCCACACGACCCTCCTTGCGCTCAAACATCACATCTCGCTGCCACTGCTGCAGGATGCCCTGTGACTGCGTCACCGTGCCCTTGATGCAGGACAGCAGCCCGTCCAGCTCCCGCACCAGCTGGCCCGCCTCTGCCAGGTAGGTGTCCAGCCCTCCGCTGTTCCAGGCAACCGACTGCAGGGCAGGAGAGGCCGGAGCAGTTAGGCCTCTGCGCCTTACCGATAGGGGGCAAGGCAGAGCCTGCTGTATCATCGGCACTGTGCAACGCTCCACCCGGCTCCCCCAGGCATGCCCACGCCGTACCTCCACGCCGTGCCGCAGGCATGTCTGCACGTCAGCTAATTGCTGCTGCAGCAGTGCGCTCTCTACGGGGATGATGGAGGAGCTGATGGTGTTGTGCATCTCTGCCAGCAGCCCCAGAGCACTGATCTGCTGCCGGAACAGCTCCGAGCGCTCGTATAGCGCCAGCGCTGGCTCCGGAATGGCGACACTCAGGGAGGGCATCAGCAGGAAGTCGTGAACTTCCCGCAGCAGCTTGTCCAGCTCGGCATCGAAGTTGACAGACAGCCGCATCGGCAAGCCGGAGGTTGGGGTAGGCTCAGCCCTGCAGGGCATTGGCAGTGGCAGCGCACAGGTATGTAACCGGACGCAGCCCAAATGTCTAACCCTGCAGGCAAGCAGACACGCGCCCGACTTGCCTGAGCACTGGCTGGCACAGCTTCTGCTCCGACACCGTGGTGGCAAGTGCACACCACTCGTGCATCAGCGCCGCCTCAAAGGCATCCATGGCTGCTGTCAGCTCCTCAAACTGGCTGCGCATCTCCAGGCCGCTGTCGGAGGACAGGACTGCTGCTGAGAGGCCGCTGATCTTCTGCATCGGTGCTGCACGGCATGGAGCGTCGCAACCAAGTGCAAGGTATCAGCGGGAAGGTTGCACAGGGCAGCAACCATGCAGCGAAGCACAGCCCAGCCTCAAACAACATACACACAGAAGTTCATTTTGCTGCACAAGGAATTCACTGAACCTCACCTGTGATGCGCTCGCGCAGGCTGCGCACCCAGGCAAGTGCGCCCGAGTGAGGCGCAGCATTCCTGGGAAGCACGGGGGCGTGCCTCTGCAGGCTGAAGGTGTCGGACACCTGCGCAGGGATGGAGGTCATCGGGTCGACCATGGGGTGGTGGGGCAGTGGCGTGGCACGGAAAGCAGAATGATGTGTGCTGGACTGCCAAGCCTTGCCTAGTCAGCTGAAAGGCATCCCCTGCTGCCTCAAGCAGGCCTGCCCACCTCGCGCAGCTCAAAAAGGAAGGAGCGGATCAGCTCCGCATGCTTGCGCTCAAGCTCAGAGCCGATGGCATCGCGGTCCAGCAGGCCTTCAAAACTTTCAAACAGCTTGAAGGCGGCGGGCACGTTGGCGCACTCCTCAAAGCCCTGTGCGGAGTGGATGATTGTTGCACAAGGAAGCGGGATGAGGGGGTGAGATTGCAGCCTGCAGCCTTCATTGCGAGCATGCCAGCCCAGGCCAGCTCCTGCATTCCCCTCACACCTGGATGATGAGGGAGGCCAGCCGGCGGTCCAGGTCCTGCACGGCACGCTTGAACTGGCCGTAGTCCTCAGAGAACTGCGTCTCGTCTACATCCAGAACATCGTAATCCAACTGCAAAGTGTGCACAGGAGCAGTGCAGAGGAGCAGCCGTCGTTGAAAGTGGTGGAGGAGGGCTGGCAGGGCTGCCAGGTCTCTACCAAACCCTTCTGCTTGCTCCCAGCCCCACCCACCACACTAGCCCCATCCACCGCACTCCGCAGCTGACACTGCAGTTGCCTGGCAGGTGCTGCCCTCACCTGCTGGAACCGCTGGGCTGCCAGCAGGAAGTCAGCGTGCACGGCGCGCACGCTGCTGGTGAGCAGATGGCCCCGTGCACCCCCCACATCCACGCGCTCCAGGCGGTTAAACTGCAGGGGTGCAGTGCAATGCCTAGTGATTTTTGAATTACTGCCAGGTGCTCTACGTGTCATCAGTCACAAACAATGTAGCAAAGGGCGCGCCAGCCCCTCCTGGCCACGCTGAGGTAGGCCGCCTGCAACGCAGCGCTGCACAACCATGTCTTCAGCAGCGCACCTCCTGGCGGGCGCGGCACAGCTCCCGCACGTCTTGGCATCGCGCCATGAATGCGTCCAGGCGCCCAAACAGGGCGCCGCCCTGCACGCGCCACGGGTTGGAGGGCACCTGCACCTGGCTGCGCGCCTTGTACTCCAGGAAGTAACTCTTGAAGGTGCCCAGCACTTTGAGCACGAGGCGCAGCTTCTCAGCTGCCTCCTGCGGCTCTTGCTGCATGAGCTCAGGCCCTGTGCAGGGGGGGAGCGGGCGGGGCGGGAGGTGGGTGGGCGGCAGGGACAGGGCTTGCACTCGATATGACGTGTCAGCACTTCCCATCCTGCTTCAACTCTGCTGTGCGCCTGCCAATGCAGACCACCACCTCTGGCGTAAACAAGCCAACCCAGGCCTGCACCCACTGCCACCGCACCTGGGCAGAACCTCCGTGCCTGGCTGATGAGGTCGTTGCAGATGTGGCGCACCAAGGACACCAGCCGCGGCGCACTGCTGTAGTGCTGCGAGTGCTGCCAGATGAGCAGCAGCGTGTGCAGGATGGGCTTGAACAGGCAGGCCAGCGCTGGAAAGTCGTCCATGCTGTGCAGACGGTCCAGCGGCTTGCGCAGAGGCTGCAGGTACCTGCTGCTCTCAGCCGCCACCTGCTGCGCGGCATCCACCTCGCGGCACAGCCGCACAAACGCGGGCAGGTACGTGCTGGCGCCCGCCTCAAGCGCCGCCATGGCGCGCTGCATGCCTGGCTGCCCCAGCTGCTTCCAGATGCCTGCCAGCTGTGTGGCCCGGTCGGACCAGTAGTCCAGCTCCGCCAGCGGGCCCGCCGGGGTGCCGTCTGCCGCGCTGGCTGCCGACTCGGGCTCTTGGCCCAGCACCGCCTTGATCTGCCGCGTCCATGTCACCAGCGCTGCCTCCAGCAGGCGCAGCACGTCGGTGGACACTGGCCTAGCAGTTAGCTCGGCGTCGCTGACAGGCGGCAGGGGCAGCACCGTCTGGTTCTTCAGCTGGCCCGCCGTGACATGCACTGCGCGGCAGGGCGGGGGCAGCGAGGGAGGGTTGAGGTGTTGGTTGCAGCTTGAGATGCTGCGGTGGCGCGAAAGTAGAGCTGGCTTGGTCCACAGCGGCTGCGGTGAGGGTCAGTGCAAAGACGGGAGGCCCTGCCCCATTCCGCCCACCTGACGCCACAAACTTGTGCATGCCGTCGGCCACGCCCTTGACCGCCGCCGCGGGCGCGCCGGCCATGGGCAGATTGTTGTTGGCGATGAGGGGCAGGAAGACTTCTGAGGACAGCGCCGACAGCTGGTCCAGCAGGGCGTCACTCAGCTCGCCAGACACCACCTGCACTCGAGGCAGGTCAGGGGGCGCGGGCTTTGGGCACGTGGCGGCCCAGCACCCACCGCGCTGCGCAGCGGCCCACCCACAGCAGGGCCACGCCCGCGGCTCCCACCAGCTTGCTGACGTCCTCCTTGACAAGGGCCACGCGCGCCAGCTTGAGGAAGTACACCATCTTGCGCTTGAGCTTGGGCGGCGGTGCTGTGGCCTGTGATGGACGGGGGGAGTGGGGGGCGGCGTGGGGGCACGTGCCATGGTGCACTAGCGATGGAAAGGACCGCAGCCTGTGATGCAAGGACTGCAGCCTGTGGTGCATGGCGTATTCTACCCGCATGCAGCGCAACACTGCGGGCAGCCGCCGCCGGGCGCGGCATCACAGCCGGCGGCGGCGGCAGGCGGGCGGGCGCACCGCCACCAGATCTCTGCCCTCCATGTACAGCAGCAGCCTGGTGGCGTCCGGCCGCTCCAGGAAGGCGTGCAGCGCGCTGGGGCAGGGCGGGAGGGCGGGGCGAGGGCGTCAAAGGCGCAAGTGAGGGCGGGCGAGTGGCGGGTGGGGCGGCACCGATCGCACCTGGCGCCCTCGGTTTGCAGGAACTTGTCCCATGACGCCTGCGTGACGGAACGCAGGGCGGAGGCCACCCGGCCGAACAAGAAGGCGGAGCCGTCAAACTGACTGCCGCTGCTCCCCGCCTGTTCCATTGTCGTATCGACCAGCCTGAACCGAGCAACAGGGCACGCGTCATGAGCGGCAGGCTCGCTTTCCCTCCAACTGCCTTCGGCGCCCATGCCACATGCGCACTCGGCTGCCGCTGTTGTTTGCTTGGGCTCCCAGCACCTCTGCCCACCCTCAGCCTGACACCGGTTTACACTCCGCAACACGGCTCTTCAAAACCAACCCCGGCTGGCAGGCTTGGCCCCCTGCAGCTCGCGCAGCTGCTCCATGAGTTTCCGCTCCTCGCCGCTGATGCTCTTGGGGATCTTGACCTGCACCGGGAGCGCAGGAGAGGAATGCTCAGCTCCTACCGCACGCAGGCAACACAAAATCACAGCCGCTGCAACTGCCCCATTCCCCACAGGACCACCCTGGCCGACGCGCGCCCACCTTCACGTGAACCAGGTGGTCGCCACGCGCGCTGGACCCCAGCTTTGGCACGCCGCGCTTGGACATGACCAGCGTCGTGCCCGGCTGTGTGCCTGCGCACCGATTGGAAGACCGTGCAGGAGTGAGGCGCAGAGCACGGGGAATGCTGGGCAGCTGCGCCGGGCCGCGGCTCTGCTGCATCCGTGCCCTGTGCCGCTCCAAGGCTCTGCAACCCCAAACCTTCCCTTGGCGTGCCGCTACGCCGCCCCCTCCTGCGCACCCGCTGGAATTTTGAGGTCCACCTCGGACAGCTCGTTGGTGCCTAGCGTGGTAACCTTCACAGTGGTGCCCAAAATGGCATCCACGTACGAAATCTCCACATCTGCATGTGCGAGGACCGCGCAGGGTTCAGCACCAAGCCGTGCAGTGGCACGGATCTCCAGCAGACGTTGGCAGGCAGGCGCCGGCGGCAGCACCCAGCGCGGCACCTGAGTGGATGGTGACGCCCTCCCGCCGCAGCTCCGGGTGGGGCTTGGTGGAGATGAAGACGTACAGGTCGCCTGGCTCGCCTTGGCTGCAACACAACAGCGGCAGCGGCATGAGAATAGGCTTGCAGAGGAGCGCGGTTCGGCCCCAGAGTGCACAAGAAAGCGCGCATGCCACCCTGATGGCTCCGCCTCTGCGAGGCAGACTGTGCAAACTCTCAAGCAATGCATACTCTGCCATGTCAGCCGCCCCACACTCACCGCCGCCCAGCATCACCCTCGCCGCGCACACGCAACCTGCTGCCCTCGTCCACGCCGGGCGGCACGCGCAGCGAGATGCGCTTGCTGCCCCTGCACAGATGTGAGCCGGCACAAGCGCAGCGGGGTGAGGTTGTGCAGATGCAGTGACCCAGAGTGCCAGGGATTGCGTCCAGCAGCGCGGTCTGGCAAGCCCCCAGCTGCACACCCAGCCATGCAGCCCACTTACCGCACGCGGCCGTCGCCTTGGCATGTGCCGCACGGTGTGAATTGCTCGCCAGTGCCGCTGCAGGTCGGGCAGGTGGCCACTTGCTGGAACATGCCCAGCGGCGTGCGCACCGCCTGCACCACCTGGCCCGCCCCCTTGCATGTTGTGCAGGTGCTGGACGTGGTGCCTGCCTTCACGCCGCTGCCGCTGCAGGTGCTGCAATCTTCCAGCCGGCTGACCTCAATCTCTTTGCTGCAAACATTGACGGAGGGGCAGCGCAGCAGTGGAAATGTTAGCAGAGTGCATGGCAGACGCTGCCACACTGCCACAAGTCAAGACAGCAGCACAAACACCACCATTTCAGGCAGGCCCAAGCAGCATGGCCCAAGCAGCATGCCCGCACGGACCTGCAGCCAAAGATCGCCTCTGTGAACTCGAGTCGCAGGTCATAGCGCTGGTCGTCTCCCTGGACTGGCCGATTGCGTGACCGCGCCGCACCGCCCATGCCGCTGCAAGCACAGGCGGAGGGAAATGAGGTTGCCCAGGAGGCAACAGCATGCAGCGGCAATGTGATCATGCAGGCACACACTGTATTGGTGGCAAGTCCCTGGTCTCACCCAAAGCCGCCCATGCCTCCCATGCCGCCACCAAAGAACGTCTCGAAGATGTCAAACGGATTGCTGCAGGCAAGGGAAGGAAGGCGATGTGTAAACAACTGAGCAGAGGGCTTGGATTTGTTACCTGGACGTGCCACCGCCTCTGCCTCGCCACACCACCAGGTGGCACCGCACCTGAAGTCGCCCATGCCGCCCATGCCCCCAGCGCCGGCGCCTGCAAAGCCGCCCTTCAGGCCCTGCTCGCCAAACCGATCGTAAATGCCGCGCTTCTCATCATCCGACAGCACCTGCATGACCAAGTGCGGTGACAGATGAGGTGCAGGTAGGCCTCTTGCAGAACGCCCAGGCAGCGCACACATCGTCGCAACCACTGCGTTTGCTGCCGCACCTCGTAGGCTGCCGAGATGTCCTTGAACCGCTCCTCGGCGTCTGCCTCTTTGTTGACGTCGGGGTGAAACTTGCGTGCCAGCTGGCGGTATGCGCTCTTGATCGTCTTTTTGTCTGCGGCGCGGGCGGGGCAGCGAGGCTGCTTGATGCACATCGCTAGACACAGAAAGGCTCCGGAAGCACGCGGGGCCATGCAACGCGGCGGTGGCCTTTGCAGCCAGCGTACGTTGGCGTGCCGCCGGCGGTACCCACCTGCGTCGCGCGACACGCCCAGAACTTGGTAGAAGTCGCGTTCGGCGCGCACCACGAGCCGGCTGCCGAGAGTGCGGCGCTGCTGCCGCCGCCCGGTGGCAGCACTGCGCGCGCCAAAGCAGCTGGCGGGTGCGGCACTCGCGGCGCCAGCCCTAGCAGGCCTGCGGACAAGAAGGGTGAGCAGCTTGCCACACCTTCGGCAGGTTGGCTAGGCTGGGGCACAGCGGAGGGGCTAGGCCGGGTCGCAGTGAACAGCGCCTGACCGGGCGGCGGCGGCGGCGGCGGCAGCCCAGCTCTCCAGCTGACCACGCTGTGGGCCATGGCCTGCGATCTGTTTGCGACCCCACTTGCTGCTGGCCCTGTGCCAAGTGCCCACAAGCCTCACCTGGGCGGCTGCTGGCGCGCCGCCGGTCTGGAAGCTGCTCCCCGCACAGCGCACGCCACGCATTGGGCGTGCATTGCTAGAAGCATGCCTGGTTGCGGCGGGCGCTGCGGGAGGCGAAGAAGGAGGACTTTGCAGCAGGTGGCACGAGCAGCCTAGGCCCCTCGCTTTGCCTTGCCCAGCAATTCGGCTCCAAATGTGGCAATGCAAGGGATGGCGAAGCCAGGGGAGGGCCTGGTGGGAGCACGCCACGCACAGCACATCCATTTGCAGTGGCCCCCTGCCGCCCCAATCGCCCTCTTCCGCTGCTAGGACGGCCGGTCTAGCAGGTACTGGGCAGCCATGACGGCAGCTGAGGTCAAGCTGTTCGGGAAGTGGAGCTTCGAGGATGTGGAGGTGCGCAGAGGGGGCGCTGGGCGTCAGGGAACGGTCCCCGATGCTTGGAACCCCGCTGGGCGGCCTCCCGAGCGCCCCGCATGCTGCTCGGCATCGCCGCCGGGCGAGGAGCGGCCCTGGCGCACCTCCCAGATGCGCAACTGGATGCCTGGATGCGGCAGCAGGCCCGTGGGGAGGCCGCTGCGCGTGCGCAGCGCTGGGGCCGCCGCTGGGCGCACCGCCGAGCCCCTCTGCCAGCCCTAACATGCGGCCAAGCAATTGGGGCGTACATGCCGTCTGATGTGCCAAGCGCCGGCTGCAGGCGGGCTGCCTGCTGTCGCCGCCGCCGTGCTGCTGACGCCCCGGCCGCCGCTCCACTTGCCGCCGCGCCTCAGGTGAACGACATCTCCCTGGAGGACTACATTGCGGTCAAGCCCAAGTATGCGCGCTTCACCAATCACAGTGCGGGCCGCTTCCAGAAGCGCCGCTTCCGCAAGGCGCAGTGCCCCATCGTGGAGAGGTGCGCAGTGCGGCCCGGCACGATGTGGCAGGATGCACGGGGCGCACGCAGAACGCGCAGCAGCCTGGCTGCACTATGCGGCCGGATGATGCAGCGCGCTGGAGCGGCCACATGCCAACAGGCTGCTGTGCGGCTTGTAGCGGGTCGGGCTGCTGCGTGCAGTGCAGCTCGCAGGCCGTCAGCGCAAGCCGCCTGCTGCCGTGCTGATACTCCAGTTTTTCACTGCATCTTCCCTTGCAGGCTGACCAACAGCCTGATGATGCACGGCCGCAACAACGGCAAGAAGCTGATGGCGGCCAGCATTGTCAAGCACGCGTTTGACATTGTCAACCTGCTGACCGACCAGAACCCGGTCCAGGTGCTGGTGGACGCCATCATCAACGGGTGAGGCCAGCTGCCGCGTGTGCTTGTGTTGGTCCGTTGGCCTACGGCCAAGCATTCAGCTTGGAGACGGAGCGGGCTGCCCTGCTTTTTTGTGTGTGCGGTTGCGCATGCCCAGCATGCTGTGCCCCGATGGCAGGTGCAGTCGTGACACTGGCAGGTGCTGGTTTGTTGGCGTTGGACGGCAGCAGGCGCAGCAAGCGGAAGCAAACGTGCATTGACGAATGGTGGCAGCAGTGCGGCAGCTGGCATGGGCAAGCGGCCGGCCACGTGCGCCGCGCCGTTGCTGCCGTCCGAGGCTGTTCCCATTGGTGGCCACTGAGCACCTGTGCTGCCCTGCCTTGGTCCTTGCAGCGGCCCGCGTGAGGATGCCACCCGCATTGGCAGCGCCGGTGTGGTGCGCCGCCAGGCTGTGGATGTGTCGCCGCTGCGCCGCGTGAACCAGGTGCGGGACCGCGGTTGTTTCAGCGCCAAGGTGTGCATGGCAGCCGAGGCGCACGATGCTGTTTGCATGCCGTGAACCCTGCTCGACTGTCTGCCGTAATGCTGCTGTTCTGCAGGCCATCTGGCTGATCACCACCGGCGCGCGCGAGAGCGCGTTCCGCAACATCAAGACCATTGCGGAGTGCCTGGCGGACGAGCTGATCAACGCGGCCAAGGGCAGCTCCAACAGGTGTGTTGGGGTGGATGTCGTATGTGTCAGATGGTTTGCAGCCGCTCAGGCTTCGCTTGGTTTACTTGCCAGCATATTCAAAAGCAAGGCAAAGTGCTGAGGTTTGCCCTGATTGTGGCGTCTCCTGCAGCTACGCCATCAAGAAGAAGGACGAGATCGAGCGCGTGGCCAAGGCCAACCGGTAAACGGCTGTGCGCACCCACCAAAACAGCAGCCCGCCACAGCCGGCACCCCTGGGCAGGATGCCAGACCGCCAGTGCAGCAGCACGGTGTGGTTCAGCTGCTGTTGTTGTGGCAGGCTTTCCAATTAGGCGCGGGTGTTAGGATTGTGTAACACAGCGCACCCAGGCAACAAAGCTGCAGGATTTCTTAGGGTGGTCAACTCACACAACATCACCCAGGAAACAGCCAAGGCACTTGCATGTGGCTATCACGGCTTGCTCTGTAGCCCAACATGCCGCAGTCACAGGGTTGCAAAAAACGAAAGGTTTATTTGGTTACATTGGTGGTTACATTGGCTTTGCTGCTTTCTCTGCTGACGTCACTGCACACGCTGGGCAGAAAGCAGCCTGGAGAAGTAGAACGAGGTGGCAGTCATCTCGCGCTTCGTGACCTTGAAGCCAGCCTTGGCCAGCGCTACCTCAACATCGTCCTCCTTGTGCAGGTATGCGCGCGTGGCCTGCACGGAGGAAGGAAGGGCACACCCTAACTGAGTGTTGACAGCCGCCCAGCAGTGCACCTCCAGTTGATGTGCCGTGGAGCGCACCACCGCTCAGTTTCAGGCACATTACCGGGCAACCATGCTGCCCATACCAGCTCACCTTGCTTGGGCCAGGGAACAGCTCGCCGATGCGCTTCAGAATGGCATACGCCAGCGTGTTGGGCGCAAAGGAGATGACGAGCCGCTCATCTGCAGGGCCGGCCAGGGGGCAAGCGGATGATGCTTCAGAGGGGGCCCATCAGTTTGGTGGGCAGCTTACATGCTGTGTCTGCTTCGTGAGGTTCCAGCCACAGTTTTGGCCTCCCATGTGGCTCCAACATTCCCTCCACGCACCTGCCAGGCTAGCCAAGTGCTGCACCATGCCCTCCATCTTGTCGGTGGGGTAGTGGATCATCACATCCAAACAGCACACGGTGTGGTACCGCCCACTGCAGCTCTCCAGGTCCATCGTCTCAAACTTGGGTGCCACCTTCAAAATGAAGCGAATGGGAGGCTCTTCACACTTGGCACGCCTGCAGCATGCAGGTCACTGTCCAGCAAGGCTCCCTCATCCAACCGCCATCCACCTGTTGAGCCTAGCATTGCGCACACGCACCTTGGGCGGCGTTGCGCCGGCTGCGATGGTAGCTTCATATCGCCGCTGCGCTTCGCCAGCCATGGAGCTGCTGATGTCACTGGCGCTCACAGTTGCGCCCTGCAGAATTGCGTACGCACAGCGCCCGTCTGTCAGAGGCGTCTTGTAGCAGTGGCAGGGCTTTGCAGACTTGGTTTGCCCGCTGCTGCTCATCCATCTGGACGCATTTCTGCATGCATCGCACTGAAAGCCAGGCAACTGCCCTGGCACACAGGTAACTGGACTTGCCTTGAGTGCAAGCGGAATGGAGAGGCTTCCAGTGCCGCAGCCCGCGTCGCAGATCGTAGTGCCCACCACGCCACCCTCTGCAACAACGTAAACAGATGCAGAGGCACGCTATTGAACGGCTGGTGGGCACGCATATCGATAGCTGGCTGGTGATAGCAGAGTTGCGCCACCCTGTCCCCTATACACTTCACTTGGGCAGCACAGTGCGCAGCTGATCGGGCCCCCGCCTGGCACATAAAAGCAGCAAGATGCTCACCCTCGTCCAGCCAGCGCAGCACCTTGTCCACGGTCTGTGCATGGCCCTGGCGGATGTCCAGCTGGACCTGCGGCAGGCAACAACATGCCATGGCTGGACCCTCCTTCCCGTGCCACTATTGCCGGCAGGGTAACTGCGTGAGTGCCCTAGGCAGCTCTCAGATGCATGCATGGCGTCCCCCAAGCCCCATTGGGGCGGGCTGAAAGTCGCTCAAGCCAGGCCCTGCCAATTGTTGGCATTGCGAGCATGGCTGAGCTCACCTTGTTGACCTCATCCGTGTCGCCGTAAATCTTGTTCCACCGCTCAAAACCGGTGGTGTCAAAGTAGCTCTTGACTGCCTCCAGCTCATCACCACCCGTCTGCATCATCTGCTCCGAGCGCCTGCACAGCATGTGGTGAGACGTGGAGGGTAGGTGGGTGGCCGGAAGGGGCAGCGCCGCGCACGACGTGCATGGCCCGTCTGTCATGCATTCTCGCAAATCTGCCGCTCGCAATGCTCACCGCTTCTGGGGATCAGTGATGATGAGCGCTGCACCCAGCGCTGCAATGGCTGCACCGCCGCCCAGAGCAAGCGACAGGCTGCCCGCATCCGCCAGCTGTGGGAAAAGGTGACAGGATGTTGCTTTGGGGCTGGAGGGAGTCACCCATGATCGGGGATGGGCTGACAACAGCTGCCAAAGCACATGGGTGCAGCCAGGGTCCCTGCCTGCTTACCTGGCCCATGGCCTCGGCAGCAGCCAACGCTGGGGCAGCGTGCAGTGCCGCAGCGCCCGCCAAGGCGCCGGCGGCCAGCTGCTGCGGGCGGTGCACCGCGCTGCATGCGACGCGGCTGCGAGGGGAGGGCCGGATGGCCGACTGGGGGGCCCGCAGGCCCGTGCACTGCGGGTAGAGAGAGGTCGCAGCGTGTCAGACGCACAGCAGCGTGGCGGGGACTTGCAACAGCGCCTTGGTGGTTTCTAGAGTGCGCAGGAGTGCACCGGGTGGCTGTAGGCGACGGGCGTGCGCAGGGTGACGGGCGCTGGCTTGCTGGGGCTCACCTGGGCGCTGGCTTGCATGATTGGCAACCCTCCTCGCTAAATGGACAACGCTGGAACGCAGCAGAGCCCCGACGCTCAAGCTCGGCACCCCGCCAATCCTGATTGTGAGGATGTGGCGCCCTGTCACCCGCACAGCCGCTGATCGAACTATTTCGACCCACACGGATTACATGATCACAGCACACATTGCGCGTTTACGCCCCATTCAGTTGTAGTTCTCCAGTCCAAGATCGCGCAGTGCCGCAGCGCCCGCCTCTGCGCAAGACGGGTAGGCGCTCTTGACCTGACGCAGCAGCGCCTCGGCGCCCTTGTCCAGCAGGGAAGCGCGGACCTCCGGGCTCCTGTGTGCATTCGGGTGGGGTCATTGATCTTACTAAAGAGAAAGTGCAGCACTGATCAAAACTCCACGTCACGTGTGCCAAAATGCATGGCAAGCCTGGGCCCCCACCTGACAGCAGCGTTGCGGATGGCCATGCACGCCTGGCGCTGCACCGCTGTGGCCCGGTTCTCCTTCCCGTTGCCATTCACGCTCGACGTGCCATTGGATGCCAGCATGACATGCATCAGCTCCAGTGTTGCATCCAGGCAGCCGCAGGCTGAGGCCTGCAGGGCACAGCGGGGCACAGCCAGCAGGTGTGCATCAGAGCAAGCAGGCGGTCGGCTGCTCCGGGTGGGAGAACATGACGTGGCCTGTACTGCGAGGCCAGTGGTCCGCTCAAGAGGGAGAGCAGGGCAGAAGGCCTTACCCTGGCGGCCGCCTCTGGGTAGCGAAGCGTCACATTGGTGAGCAGCCCCAGAGCCTGCTCCAGCACAGCGGGGCTGCTGCCCTGTACACCAAACAGGGTTGCAAGCAGTTCTAGCCCGCCGCACTCCACAAACAGCTCCTTGTTGCTATCGCTGCTGACCAACTGGCGCAGCAGCGCACACAGCGGGCGCGCGGTGCTTGCATCAGACATGCCTGCACAGTGCAGCGCATAGCAAGTGATAAGCGGTGGGCGCAGGGTGGGTTCAAGTGACCAAGTGGCAGGGTAATCAGGCTCAGAATCTGACAGCCGCACCTGCTTCCAGGATGCGAAGAGCCAGCTCCACACCACCAGAAGCCGCCACCTCCTGGCAGATCTCATCATTAGCAGCCACCTGCATTGCGCAATGGGCTTGCTCTGGACTTGCTCTGCAAGTGCTGGGATGGCAGGCAAAAACACGCAAGTAACCCAGCTGGTCCACCGATTGCACCCCTGCACCTGTTTCAGCGCATTGGACAGCGCGGTGACCACTGGCTGCGGGTGCGCATCGTGGCCACGCAGGGCTGCCACCAGCTGTTTTGCAGCGCCCTCCTTTGCCAGAGCACGCGCATTAGGGAACGCCCTGCAGGGAGGCAGAGGCAACACTTGCTTGCCAAGACTCTAACAGGCCCTGACGGCAGGTGCCGCCAACCCAGGCAGGAAGCATGCTTAGGGTCGTCAGCGCTGGATGCTAGGGCACACCTGGAGGCTGGCTGTGTGTCATCGTCTGGATTGGTCAGGGCGCATAGCACATCACAGGCCGCCTGCAGCACCTCAGGCTGGTCTGCATGGCGCTGCATGGCCTCCAAGCTGCTGCCGCCCAGGCCGGCAGCCATAAGGGCCGCCTTGCCCTCCTCGTTCTTGGCAGCCACCGCGGCTGCAGCCTGCAGTGCGGCAGCTGCCAGCGAGGCATCCTCGCTCTGCTCCCCCAGCACCTGCTGCAGCGCCGCCGCCCCGTGCGCCTGCAGAAAATCGGTCTGCAGCTCGCGGCTGCTGCCCAGCAGCACTGCCACCGCGTTCAGGATGCGCAGCTCCTGGGCGGGCGCACCGGCACATGCCGGCA
>VFQO010009062.1_pt1 | contig 36175 bp, 28 predicted proteins | sample 3512331 | NCBI WGS metagenome assembly VFQO01 (sample SAMN10412371, study PRJNA504923) | tailings metagenome | isolation source: Replicate 3 from Balatoc abandoned mine | place: Philippines: Itogon, Benguet | collected 2017-08-28 | reverse complement strand
GGGGGTGTAGCCCTTGAGGTACTGGCGCGCCTCGGTGGCCTTGGTGCGCACGTAGGTCACGCCCTTGCCGTAGGCCGCCACGAACTTCTTCGCGGCGTCGGGGTGCTTCTTGATGAAGTCCGACGACAGCGAGGCCGAGCCGCCGAACCACGGCGCCATCGGGTCGCCCAGCACGTACTTCGCCACCACGCCCGCCTCCAGCACCTTGGTGGTGCCGTTCATGCGGCCGATGGTGCCCGTGGGTTCGAGCGTGTAGGCGCCATCCACCTGGCCGGCCGCGAGCGCGGCCACGTGCTGGCCGATCGGCAGTTCCACCACGGTGGCGCCGGTGGCACCGCCGCGCTCCAGGATGGTCTTGGCCAGCGTCACGTTCTGGATGCCGGGGCCCGATGCAATGCGCTTGCCCTTGAGGTCGGCCATCGCCTTGGCGGGGCTGGCCACCGGCACGATGACTTCATCCAGCACGTGCTTCACGTTGCTGGGGTTCGAGCAGAAGATCTTGAAGGTGCCCGGCTGCGCGATCTCGCCGATGGCGATGTTGGCCGAACCGGTGCCATTGGCGGTGCCGTCGGCGCGGCCCGAAAGCACGGCCTCCATCACCTGCTGTGCGCCGGCGAACTTGAGCGGTTCCACGTCCAGGCCGGCTTCCTTGAAGTAGCCCAGTTCGATGGCCGAGTAGAACGGCAGGCCGGCGGCGATGGGCCAGTAGCCGATGCGGATCTTCGGCCCGGCCTGTGCGAGCAGCACGCCCGGTGCGCCCAGCACGCCCATGGCGGCACCGGCCGCGCCAAGCCGCAGCACCTGGCGGCGCCGCGCGGAAACGGAAGAGGTGGTGGCGGTGGGGGCGTGTGTCATGCAAGGCTCCTGGAAGGTTGGGAAAGGGAAGGGGAATCGAGGCCGGGAATGGCCCGCATGGGAGGCAGGGCGCGGCCGGTGGCGCCCTGCGGCAGGCCGGTGGCGTGGTGGAAGCGCTGGCCCAGTTCGGCGAGCTGCCAGTCCGAACCGCAACGGCCGATGAGCGTGATGCCGAACGGCAGCCCGTCGGCGCGCAGGCTCGCCGGCACCGAGAGCGCGGCGTAGTCGAGCAGATTGACGAAGTTGGTGTACGCACCGAGCTGGCGGTTCAGCGCCACCGGGTCGGCCTGCATGCGCGCGATGGTGTGGTGCGTGGGCGCGGTCGGCACCACCAGCAGGTCGATGCCCTGCCACAGGGCCTGCGCCTGCTGGCCGAGCGCGGCGAGCGCCGTCTGTGCCGTCACCAGGTCGGCCGCGCTGTAACCCCGGCCCGCGGCGATGATGCTGCGCACCGGTTCCATCACCTCGTCCTCGTGCGTGTCGAAGAAGGCGCGGATGGCTTCGTAGCGCTGGGCCACCAGTGCGCTGCCGTAGAGCATGTCGGCACAGGCCGAGAAGGGTGCGAAGTCCAGCGGCACGGCTTCGCCGCCCATCTCGATGAGCTGCGCCAGCGCATCGCCGAACGCGCTGAGCGCGGCGGCGTCGCCGAAGAATTCCGGTTGCGCGGGCACACCGAAACGGAACGCCGCGCCGAAGGGCGTGCTCGCCATGGCCAGCGTGCGCGAATACGGATCGGCCGGGTCGTGACCGATGGCCGTGGCCAGCACCCGCGCCGCGCCCGCCACGGTGGTGGTGAAGATGGAAACGCAGTCCACCGCCTGCGCCGCCGGCACCACGCCGCGCGCGCTGATGAGGCCACGCGAGGGCTTGAGGCCCACGATGTTGTTCAGCCCGGCCGGCACGCGGCCCGAGCCGGCGGTGTCGGTGCCCAGGGCGAAGTCCACCTGACCCGTGGCCACCACGTAGGCCGAGCCCGAACTGGAACCGCCCGACACATACAAGGGGTTGATGGCGTTGGGCACCGCGCCGTAGGGCGAGCGCGTGCCGTTCAGGCCGCAGGCGAACTGGTCGAGGTTGGTCTTGCCATGCAGCGTCGCACCAGCATCGAGCAGCGTCTGCACCACGCTGGCGTGCGCGGTGGCGGTGTAGGCAAAGGCCGGGCAGGCCGCGGTGGTGGGCCAGCCGCCCACGTCGATGTTGTCCTTGACGGCAAAGTGCAGCCCTTCGAGCGCACCTGCCGATGCCCCCGCCAGCACCTTCGCCGGGCGATGGATCCAGGCCTCGGGCGCGAGCGGCGCGGCGGCGTGCGGCACCGCGCTGGCGGTGGCCGGGGGGAGGAGTGTGTCTTGCACCATGAACAGGCATTCCAACTTGGATACAAGATCCCATGCAAGTTGAATGCCAGCCGCCCGGCGTTGCCACGGAACTGTCACACACGCCCTATCCAATCGGCCCATGCGAACCGTCGACCTCATCTATTTCAATGCGGGTGGTGGTCATCGTGCGTCGGCCCTGGCGCTGCAGGCCGCGCTGCGCGAGCAGCCCGAGCCGTGGAACGCGCGCATGGTCGACCTGTTCGAGGTGCTGGACCCGAAAGCCCGGTTCCGCCAGGTGACGGGCCGCGCGCCGGAAGACTGGTACAACCGCCGCCTCGCGCGCGGCTGGACCATCGGCATGGCACAGGAACTCAAGCTGCTGCAGGGCTTGATCCGGCTGGGGCACCCGCGGCTGATGCGGCAGTTGCAGCGCTACTGGCTGCAGGCCGAGCCTGATCTGGTGGTGTCGCTGGTGCCCAACTTCAACCGCGCCATGCTGGAGAGCCTGGGCGCCTCGCTGCCCGGCGTGCCCTACGCCACCGTGCTCACCGACCTGGCCGACGTGCCACCGAACTTCTGGATCGAGCGCGACCCGCGCCAGCACGTGGTCTGCGGCACGCCGCTGGCCGCGCGGCAGGCGCTGGCGCTGGGCCACCGGCCCGAGCAGGTGCACCTCACCTCCGGCATGATCATCCGGCCCGAGTTCTACCAGCCCATGCTGGTCGATCGCGCCAGCGAACTGCGGCGGCTCGGCCTCGATCCCTCACGCCCCACCGGCATCGTGATGTTCGGCGGCCATGGCTCCAAGGCCATGCTCGGCATCGCCGAACGGCTGGCGGCCGGCACGCAGCTCATCTTCGTGTGTGGCCACAACAAGGCGCTGGCCGCAAAACTGGAGGCGCTGCCCAGGGGTGCACCGCGCTGCGTGCTCGGCTTCTGCGCCGATGTGCCGCGCTACATGCACCTCGCGGACTTCTTCATCGGCAAGCCCGGCCCGGGCAGCCTGAGCGAAGCGGTGCAGATGGGCCTGCCCGTCATCGTGGTCAACAACGCCTGGACGATGCCGCAGGAACGCTACAACGCCCAGTGGGTGAGCGAGAACGGCCTGGGCATCGTGCTCAGCAGCTTTCGCGGCATCGGCGGCGCCGTGGCGACGCTGCTGGCCGACCTGGAAGGCCACCGCGCGAGCGTGCGCCGCATGGACAACCGCGCGCTGTTCGAGGTGCCGCTGCTGCTCGAACGCCTGCTGGATGAGGCGCAGGCGGTTCCACTATCAGAACACCATTCGATCGGCTCGCGAAGGCAATAGGCTCATGTCGATCAGGTCTTCCGGGCGCGGCGTGGTGGCCAGTGCGGTCACCTTGGAGAGCATGTCGATGCCCCGGCGGAACTTGGCCGGGTCGATCTCGCCGATGCCGTTCTTGCGCGCGTTGGCCGAGGCCAGCTCCTGGTCGATGATGATGTCCAGCCCCGCGAGTTCGTTCTTCTCGTCGATCAGCGGCTCGTGCTGCTTGAGCACCGCAATGCCGCCCGGCCGGTCCACGTTGATTTCCTTCACCGCGCGCAGGTAGCCCTTGAGGAAACCGGTCACCGCCTGCGGGTGCTGCTTGATGAAGTCCGGGTGGGCGAGGATGGCGTTGCCATACAGCGGCACACCGTGCTCGGCATAGCGCATCACCACGATCTCGCTGCGCGGAATGCCCAGCTTGCCCAGCGACACCAGCGCCGACGACACGTTGCCCGTGACCACATCGGCCTGGCCGCGCACCAGCATGGTCTCGCGCAGCGCGGGTTCGACCGAGAGCCAGCTCACGTCCTGCGCGGCGTCCAGCCCGTTGGCCAGGGCGAACAGCGGGAACAGCTTGCGCCCGGTGTCGCTCACCGGCGCGGCCAGGCGCTTGCCCTTGAGGTCGGCCGGCGTGAGGATGCCGCTCTTCTTCAGCGCGAAAGCCGAGGCGGCGGTGTGTTCGTAGATCAGCATCACCGCCTTGGCGGGAATGCCCGGGTTGTTGGCCGCGAACTCGGCCAGCGCGCTCACGTCGCCCGTGCCCATGTCCGCGTTGCCCGCCACCATGCGCTGTACCGTGCCGGCCGACCCGGTGCCGACGTTGAGCGACACGTCCAGCCCCTCGTCCAGGAAGTAGCCCTTGCGCAGGGCGACCACGTAGGGTGTGGCGGAGGCGCCGATGCGCCAGTCGAGCTGGTAGCGCAGCTTGATGGGGCGGGCCTGCGCGAAGGCCGGCAGGGCGAGGCTGCAGGCGGCGGCCGAGAGCAGCGTGCGGCGGGTGAGGCGAAGGGGCTTGGCGGAAAAGGCGTTGTTCATGGAGGACTCCGTGGGGGTGGTGCGGGGATTCAGGCGGCGCGGCGGAAGCGTTCGTCGTGCTGTTCGACGATCTCGCGCAGCTTGCGCCGCGCCATCAGCTGCGCACGGTCCGCGCGCATGCCCTGCTCGGGCTTCTCGTCCGGCATCACCGGCACGTCGGCCAGGGTGGACTCCAGAATGACCTTGTCCTCCATCGTCACGCGGCGGTCGAAAGCGATGGCGGCTTCGGCGGGCACATCGGCCTCGGTGTCGTTGCGGATGCACATCTGCGTGAACAGGATCTTTCCCTCCGCCAGCGGCGTGGCGGTGGTGAAGATGATGTGGTGCAGGCCGTTGGGGTAGTAGATGCGCAGCTTGCGGCAGTTGGGCGCGTACCAGGTCACCTCGCGGTCGCGCACGGTTTCCTGTTCGTTGATGCCGGTGTAGGCCTGGCCTTCGGAGCGGTTGGCAATGCGCACCAGGTTGGAGCTGCGCACGCCCAGGGGCAGTTCCTCCAGCTTCTCTTCGGGCGGCACGGGGCGGTTGATGTCGCCTTGCGTGCCCCGGTGCACGAAGGCCACGTGCGCGAGGTCGAACCAGTTGTCGACCAGGCGGAACAGGCTCATGTCCCAGACCTCATGGAATTCCTGGATCACGCGGTATTCGTCGCTCACCGCCTCGGGCAGATCGGGGACATCGGCCAGCGGGTTCTCCAGGTTCACCCAGACGAAGCCGTAGCGCACCTGCGCCTGGAAGTTGCGCACGCGGCAGGCCGCGCCGGGCGTGTGATCGGGCATCTGGGGAATGCGCGTGCACTGGCCGCTGGTGTTGAACTGCCAGCCGTGGTACGGGCAGGCGATTCGGTCTTCCACCACCTCGCCCAGCGACAGCCTGGCCGAGCGGTGGCAGCAGCGGTCGGCCAGGGCAGACACCTGGCCATCCGGGGTTTTCCAGAGCACCAGTTCCTCATCGAAGAGCTTGAAGGGCTGGGGGCCGGCATCGAGCTGGGAGACGGGCATGGCGACGTACCAGAAGCGCCGGAAGACATTCGAATCCTGAACTTTCATCGTGGGTGACCTTGTGTTTGAGGGAGCCTGAGCAAGCGCTGTGCCATCGAGCGCAGTGAGGAAATTCTGGGTTGGCACCCCCCATCGGCCAAGGCCTTGCACGGGTATCCAGTCATCACACAATTGATATAGTCCGGCCGATGCATGCCCGACTGCTCGCCCTCAACGTGCACCAGCTGCACATCCTCGACCGCCTGTTCTCCGAGCTGAACGTCACGCGCGTGGCCGAGCGGGAAGGGCTGTCGCAGCCCGCGGTGAGCCGCATCCTCAACCGCCTGCGCGAGGAGCTGGGCGACCCGCTGCTGGTCAAGAGCGGGCGCGGCATGGCGCTCACCGAGCGCGCCGAGCTGCTGCGCTATCCGCTGCGCGAGATCCTGTCGCACGTGTCCACGCTGGCGTCCGACATCAAGTTCGACGCCGCGAACACCGAGCAGACCTTCACCATCGGTTGCGCGGATTGCCTGCTGCCTACGTTCATCGCACGCGCCATCCACCGCGTGATGGAAGCCGGCCCGCGCCTGCAGCTGAAGTTCCGCATGCTGGATCCGCTGTACGACGCCTCACGCGCGCTGGAGACGGGCGTGCTCGACCTGATCGTGAGCAACCACCCGAACCCGCGCGAGGACCTGCGCACGAGTGCGCTCTACCGCGAGGAAGTGGTGTGCCTGATGCGGCCCGGCCACCCGATGGCGAAGCAGCAGCGCATCAGCCTGGGCCGCTACCTGGCGGCGCGCCACCTTGCGCCCAGCCAGAGCATGGACGGTGAACCCGGCCCCATCATGGCCACCATGCAGAAGGTGGGCTACCGCCGCCACGTGGCCGCCACCGTGCCCGAGTACAACCTCGTGCCCTACGCGCTGGCCGGTTCGGACCTGGTTTTCACCACCGGCCGCCGCTTCGCGGAACACCAGGCGCGCATTGTGCCGCTGGTCATCGTGCCGGCGCCGCAGGAATTCGACGACATGCAGTTCTACCAGCTGTGGCACCAGCGCAAGCACGCCAGCGCGTCCAGCAAATGGCTGCGCAAACAGCTCGCCGAGATCGCGCGCGGGATCGACGGCTGAAGGCGGTGCGGGCTCAAGCTCGCGGGTCTGACAGCCCCTTCAGGGCCGCCGTCGCTTCGTCAAGCCGTTGGGTGGGAACGAAGAGATGATCGTGATAGAAGCCCGACACCGCATTGCACGGAATGCCCAGCGCCGCAAGGGCCGCGCACACCCGGGCAAGAAAGCCCACGGCGGCCAGCGACGAATGCACCGACAGGGTGATGAGGGCCGACTCGAACTGGAACTCAAGGCCCGCCGCCTGGGCCTGCGCCCTGGGCAGGATGGCGGTCAACCCCTCCGCCTCCTGAAATGTGCAGATCGGGTTGAGCCCTTCGGGCAGCGCGCCACCGGGAAAACTGCAGAACACGAAAACGTCGGGATGAACGACGGGGGCCATGCTGCGCAGCAGCTGGTCGAGATCGGATTGGCCTGACATGTGCGCCTTGTGATGGAAGAGAAACGCAGATTCTGACCGGTTGAAATGGCGGCTGGTTGATTTTTACAAAGCAGATGCTTGCTGAAATTAAGCCCTGCTGCTATCGTGCCGCGCATGAGCCTGGCCGACCCCGACACGACTTCTTCCACCGAAGCGCCGCGCCGCCCGCGTGGCCGCCCGCGCAAGACCGCCGATGAGCGCGACGATGGCAACCGCCGCCGCGAGCTGGTGGCCGGGGCCGCGCGGCTGTTCCGCCAGCAGGGCTTCGCCGCCACGAGCACGCGCGACATCGCCGCCGCGGTGGGCATGCGCTCGGGCTCGCCGTTCTATCACTTCGAAAGCAAGGAAGCGCTGCTCGGCGCGGTGATGCTCGAAGGCATGCAGGGCGCGCTGCAGCGCCAGCACGCCGCGCTGGCGTTGCTGCCCGTGGGGGCGCCGCCGCGCGAGCGCCTGCGTGCGCTGGTGCGCAACCACTTCGACGTGCTGCTCGGCCCCGACAGCGACTTCATTCCCGTGATGCTGTACGAATGGCGTTCGGTCAACGCCGATCAGCGCAGCGAAGTCAACCAGCTGAAAGACCGCTACGAAGCCGACTGGGTGCCCGAGCTGGAGGCGCTGCACGCGGCGGGCCAGCTCGGTGCCGACCCGGCGCTGGCGCGGCTGATGATCTTTGGCGCGCTCAACTGGTCGGCGCAGTGGTATGTGGCGCCTTCCGGGCGCAGCGCCCGCGCGCGCTCGCGCGCCTCGCTCGACGAACTCACCGAATCCGCCCTGCAACTCTTTCTGAGGGGACCCCGATGACAGCGCACTACCGATCGGCCTTTGCGCCGAACCTCTTTGCCGGCCGTGTGGCCGTGATCACCGGCGGCGGCTCGGGCATTGGCCGCTGCACCGCGCACGAGCTGGCCAGTCTGGGCGCGCACGTGGTGCTGATCGGCCGCAACCTCGACAAGCTGCAGGACGTGGCCGGCGAGATCGTGAGCGACGGCGGGCGCGCCAGCTTCCACGCCTGCGACATCCGGCAGGAAGACGCGGTGCGCACCGTGGTCACGGCCATCGTCGGCGCGCACGGCCGCATCGACGCGCTGGTGAACAACGCGGGCGGCCAGTACATCACGCCGCTGGAACACATCAGCGCCAAGGGCTGGCAGGCGGTGATCGACACCAACCTCACCGGCGGCTTCCTGTTCGCGCGCGAGTGCTACGTGCAGAGCATGCAGGCGCAGGGTGGCGCCATCGTCAACATCGTGGCCGACATGTGGGGCTCCATGCCCGGCATGGGCCACAGCGGCGCGGCGCGCGCCGGCATGGTGAGCTTCACCGAGACGGCGGCCATGGAATGGGCCAAGAGCGGCGTGCGCGTGAACGCGGTGGCGCCGGGCTACATCGCCTCCAGCGGCATGGACCACTACCCGCCCGAGGCCGGTCCCATGCTGCGCGAGATGCGCGAGACGGTGCCGGCCGGGCGCTTCGGCAACGAGGCCGAAACCTCCGCCGCCATCGTCTTCCTGCTCTCGCCGGCGGCCAGCTTCATCAGCGGCAGCGTGCTGCGCGTGGACGGCGCACGGCCGCAGGTGCGCATGGGCTGGGGCCAGGTGGCGGCACCCGCCGAGGCGCAGACGCGCGACGCCGTCAAACCCTTCGATGGTTTCCATCGCTACGTGATGCCCAAGGTGTTCCAGTCATGAGCCTGAATTTCGAGTCGTCCTTCAACCCCCAGGGTGCGCAGGCCCTGCAGCGGCGCGAAGCCATGCTGGGGCGCATCGCGCAGCTGAGGGCGCTGGAAGAGCGCGCCGCATCGGCCTCCGCGAAATCGAAACCCGTGTTCGAGAAACGCGGGCAGCTGCTGCCGCGCGAGCGCGTGGCGCTGCTGCTCGACCCCGGCGCGCCCTACCTGCCGCTGTGCTCGCTGGCCGGTTACCAGCAGGACACGAAGGACCCCGACAAGTCCGTGCCCGGCGGCGGCATGCTGGCCGGCATCGGCTTCATCGGCGGCGTGCGCTGCATGGTGGTGGCGAGCGATTCGGGCATTGACGCCGGTGCCATCCAGGCGCGCGGGCTGGAGAAGATCCTGCGCGTGCAGGAGATCGCGCTGGAAAACCGGCTGCCCTTCGTGCACCTGGTGGAGAGCGCGGGCGCCAACCTCACCAAGTACAAGGTGGAAGGCTTCGTGCTCGGCGGCTCGCTGTTCCGCAACCTCGCGCGCCTCTCTGCCGCCGGCCTGCCGGTGATCACCGTGCAGCACGGTTCGGGCACGGCGGGCGGCGCCTACATGCCAGGCCTGAGTGACATCGTGGTGATGGTGCGCGGCCGTTCGCGCGCCTTCCTGGCCGGGCCGCCGCTGCTGCTGGCCGCCACGGGCGAGGTGGCCACGGAAGAAGAACTGGGCGGCGCCGAGATGCACACCGGTGTGTCCGGTCTGGGCGAGTACCTGGCGGAAGACGACCGGCAGGCGCTGGGCCTGGCGCGCGAGCTGCTGCAGCGCACCGGCTGGCAGCCGTCGCCGGCCCCGCGTGCGGTGGCGCCCGAACCGGTGTTCGCGCGCGACGAACTGCTGGCCCTGATGCCCGCGCACCACCGCGAGCCGGTGGACATGCGCGAGGTCATGGCGCGCATCGTGGACGGCTCCGAGCTGCTCGAGTTCAAGCCGCTGTACGGCGCGGCCACGCTGTGCGTGCAAGCCCGCATTGGCGGCCACGCGGTCGGCATCATCAGCAACAACGGCCCGATCGACGTGGCCGGTGCGAACAAGGCCACGCACTTCATCCAGTGGATGTGCCAGCTCGGCCACCCCATCGTCTACCTGCAGAACACCACCGGCTACATGGTGGGCAAGGACAGCGAGCAGGGCGGGATGATCAAGCACGGCAGCAAGATGATCCAGGCGGTGACGAACGCCACCGTGCCGCAGATCACCATTCAATGCGGCGCCTCGTTCGGCGCGGGCAACTACGGCATGTGCGGGCGCGGGTATTCACCGCGCTTCCTGTTCAGCTGGCCGCAGGCCCGAACGGCCGTGATGGGCGGCGAGCAGGCCGCGCGCACCATGCAGATCGTGGCCGAGGCCGGCATGGCGCGCAAGGGCATCACGCCCGACCCGGCGCAGATGCAGGCGCAGTTCGACCAGATCGTCAACGTGTTCGAAAGCCAGGCCGACGCTTTCCACACCAGCGGCCTGGTGCTCGACGACGGCGTGATCGACCCGCGCGACACGCGCGCCGTGCTCGCCTTCTGCCTGGACACCTGCGCCGAGGCCGCCGCGCGCGAACCCCGGCGCATGCAGTTCGGCGTGGCGCGCATGTAGCCGCCGCCCTTCCTTCACACAGACAGACAACAACGGAGACAAGCCATGCAACTGACGCACGAACACCGCGAGATCCAGAAAACGCTCAAGCGCTTCATCGACGACCACATCAACCCGCGCGTGGACGAGTGGGAAGAGGCCGAGATGATGCCCCTGCACGAGATCTTCAAAGGGCTGGGCGACCTGGGCCTGCTTGGCCTCACCAAGCCCGAGGCGCACGGCGGCGCGGGGCTGGACTATTCGTACAGCATGGCCATGGCCGAGACGCTGGGCCACATCCACTGCGGTGGCGTGCCCATGGCCATCGGCGTGCAGACCGACATGGCCACGCCCGCGCTGGCGCGTTTCGGCAGCGAGGAACTGAAGGCCGAGTTCCTGGCGCCCTCGATCGCGGGCCGGCTGGTGGGCTCGATCGGTGTGAGCGAACCCGGCGCTGGCAGCGACGTGTCCGCCATCAAGACCGTGGCGCGCAAGGACGGTGGCGACTACGTCATCAGCGGCCAGAAGATGTGGATCACCAACAGCCTGCAGGCCGACTGGATGTGCATGCTGGTCAACACCAGCGACGGCCCGGCGCACAAGAACAAGAGCCTGGTGATGGTGCCGCTGCGCGAGAACGGCAAGACCGTGAAGGGCTTCGAGGTCGGCAAGAAGATCCGCAAGATCGGCATGCACAGCAGCGACACCGGCCTGATCTATTTCGACGAGGTGCGCGTGCCGCAGCGTTACCTGATCGGCCAGGAAGGCGCGGGCTTCATCTACCAGATGCAGCAGTTCCAGGAAGAGCGCCTGTGGTGCGCCGCGAGCACGCTGCAGAGCCTGTCCAACTGCATCGAATGGACGGTGGAATGGGCGCAGGAACGCAAGCTGTTCGGTGCCAGCCTGGCCGACCAGCAGTGGGTGCAGTTCAAGCTGGCCGAACTCAAGACCGAGGTGGAGAGCCTGCGCGCGCTCACCTACATGGCCTGCGAACACTATGTGGCCGGTGCGGACGTGACCGAGTGGGCCACCATGGCCAAGCTCAAGGCCGGGCGCCTGAACCGCGTGGTGCCCGACACCTGCCTGCAGTTCTGGGGCGGCATGGGCTTCACCTGGGAGAACAAGGTCTCGCGCATGTACCGCGACGGGCGGCTCGCCTCCATCGGTGGCGGCGCGGACGAGGTGATGCTCGGCATCCTGAGCAAGATCATGGGCATTGCAAAAAGGCCAGCCAAATGAGCGGCAGCGCCTTTCTCGTCGAACGCGCGGGCGACACCGAGCGCTGGGTGCTGAACGACCCGGCCACGCGCAACGCGCTGAGCGATGTGATGGTGGTGGGCCTGTACGAAGCCTGCCTTCGCGCGCAGCAGGATTCCACGCTGCGCGTGATCGTGCTCACCGGCGCACCGGGCGCCTTCAGCGCCGGCGGCAGCCTGGGCAGTTTCGCCAGCGCTATTGGCCAGCCGCTGCAGCCGGGTGAGGACGACCCGCTGATCGAGGTGAACCGCCGCTTCGGCGACGTGTTGCATGCGCTGTGCGCGCTGCCGCAACTGCTGGTGTGCGCGGTGGACGGCGCCGCCATGGGCGGCGGTTTTGGCCTGGTCTGCTGTGCGGACCACGTCATCGCCACCGAACGCTCCGCGTTCGCGACACCCGAAGTCACGCTCGGCCTGCCGCCCGCACAGATTGCCCCATTCGTCTGGCAGCGCCTGGGCGACGCCGCCGCGCGCCAGTGCCTCCTGCAGGGTCGCAGCTACCGCGCGGTGGATGCGCAGGCCATTGGCCTGGTGGACGAGGTGGTGGCCGACGACGCGCTCGACGCCGCGCTGCGCGAACGCGTGGCCGCCATGAAGCGCGCCGCACCGGGCGCCGTGGCCAGCACCAAACGCCTGCTGCAGCGCCTGCGCGGTGACGTGCCCGACCTGCGCGGCGAAGCTGCCATCGCCTTTGCCAGCGCGCTGCGCGGGCCCGAAGCGGCGGGCGGTCTGGCGGCGTTCGCGAAGAAGCAACCCGCGCCATGGCTGGGCAAACCATGAAACGCCTGCTCATCGCCAACCGCGGCGAGATCGCCCGCCGCATCATCCGCACCGCGCACGCCATGGGCATCGAGACCGTGGCCGTTTTTTCTGAGCCCGACGCCGGCGCGCTGCACGTGCGCGAATCCACCAGCGCCTACGCGCTCGGTGGCACCGCCTCGGCCGATTCCTACCTGCGCATCGACCGGCTGCTGGACGCCGCCGTGGCCACCAACGCCGATGCGGTGCACCCCGGTTACGGCTTCCTGAGCGAGAACGCCGATTTCGCGCAGGCCGTGATCGACGCCGGCCTCACCTGGGTCGGCCCACCGCCCTCGGCCATCCGCGCGCTGGGCAGCAAGTCCGCCGCCAAGGCGCTGGCCGTGGCGCAGGGGGTGCCCTGCCTGCCCGGTTACTTCGGTGACGACCAGAACGAGGCCACCTTCGAGGCCGAGGCGCAGCGCGTCGGCTTTCCGCTGATGGTGAAGGCCGTGGCCGGCGGCGGTGGCCGCGGCATGCGCCTGGTGCACGAAGCCGCGCAACTGCTGCCCGCGCTGCGCAGCGCGCGTTCCGAGGCACTGGCCGGTTTCGCCAATGGCGACCTGCTGATCGAACGCGCCCTGCTGCGCCCGCGCCACGTGGAGGTGCAGGTGTTCGCCGACGCGCACGGCCACTGCGTGCACCTGGGCGAGCGCGATTGTTCGGTGCAGCGCCGCCACCAGAAGATCGTGGAAGAAACGCCAAGCCCGGCCGTGTCGCCCGAGCTGCGCGAACAGCTGGGCCGCTGCGCGGTTGCGCTCTCGCAGGCCGCGGGTTATGTGGGCGCGGGCACGGTGGAATTCCTGCTGGAAGGACAAGAGTTTTTCCTGATGGAGATGAACACCCGCCTGCAGGTGGAGCACCCGGTGACCGAAGCCATCACCGGCCTCGACCTGGTGGAATGGCAACTGCGCGTGGCGCGCGGCGAACCCTTGCCGCTGGCACAGGAACAGATCCGCTTTCACGGCCACGCCATCGAGGTGCGCCTGTGCGCCGAGGACGAGCACTACACCCCGCACACCGGCCGCGTGCGTCACTTTGCGGAACCGCCGCGCGAAGCCGGCCTGCGTTTTGACCACGCACTGGAAACCGGCAGCGAGATCACGCCGCACTACGACGCCATGCTGGGCAAGCTCATCGTGCACGCGGCCACGCGCCGCGAGGCGATCGACCGCCTGGCCCACGCGCTGGACCAGACGCAACTGCTCGGCCTGCCCACCAACCGCGCCTTCCTCGCGGCCTGCCTGCGCCACCCCGTGTTCCACGAAGGTGGCGCGCTCATTCCCTTTCTGGCGGAAGAGGGCGACACCGTGCGCGCCATGCTGGTGCCGCCGCCCGACGCGGTGCTGGCCGCCGTGCTCGCCGCCACCTACGGCGTGCAGCCGCCCGCCGCCGCGCTGCCGTGTCCTTTCGCGCGCCCACTGCGCTGGCAACACGGCGAACAGGTGCTGGACCTGGCGTTGCACGAAGAGGGGCAGGGCGCCCTGCGCCTGACCGTGGGCGAACGCAGCGCGCAGGCGCAGGTGGCCCAAGGGCGCGTGGTCATCGACGGCGTCACCTGGCCCGTGGTGGCCGTGCCGCTGGGCGCGGGCCGCTGGCAGGCGCAGGCTGGCGCGCACACCATCGAACTGGCCGACCTCAGCCACGCGCCGCGCGAGCGCGCCGGCGGTGCGTCTGCCGCGCGCGAACTGCGTGCACCCTTCAACGGCAAGCTGGTGGCGGTGCACGCGTCGCCGGGCGCGCGCGTTGCCAGGGGCGAGCCGCTGCTCGTCATCGAATCCATGAAGCTCGAACACACGCTCGCCGCGCCGCGCGATGTGACGGTGGAGGCTGTGTCGGTGGCCACCGGCCAGCAGGTCGCACCCGGGCAGCTTCTCATCACCTTCGCCGCCGCATGAACACGCCCGCCGACACCTTCAGCGCCGAAGACCGCGCCGCGCTCGTCGACACCGTGCGGCGCTTCGCCACGCAGGCCATTGCGCCCAACGTGCCCGCCTGGGAAGACGCCGGCGAGCTGCCGCGCTCGCTGCACCGCGAAGCCGCCGACATCGGGCTGCTCGGCCTCGGCTACCCCGAACACCTCGGCGGCACGCCCGCACCCTGGGGGGCGCGCAACGCCATGTCGCGCACGCTCGCGCGCTACGGTGGCAGCGGCGGCGTGATGGCCAGCCTGTTCACCCACAACATCGGCCTGCCGCCCGTGCTCGCGCACGGCACGCCCGAACTGCAGCAAGAGGTGATACCGGCCGTGCTGCGCGGCGAGAAGATCGCCGCGCTCGGCATCACCGAACCCGGCGGCGGCTCCGACGTGGCGGCGCTGCGCACCACCGCGCGGCTCGATGGCGGCGACTACGTCATCAACGGCGAGAAAGTCTTCATCACCTCCGGCATGCGCTGCGACTGGATCACCCTCGCGGTGCGGACGGACCCGGATGCGAAGGGCGCCAACGGCATCTCCATGATCGTGCTGCCTTGCGACACCCCGGGCCTGTCGCGCAGCGCGCTGCAGAAGATGGGCTGGCACTGTTCAGACACCGCGCACCTGCGCTTTGACGGCGTGCGCGTGCCCGCGCGCTACCGCCTTGGGGTCGAAGGCGCGGGCTTTCGCATGATCATGGGCAACTTCAACGGCGAACGCCTCGCCATGTCCGCCATGTCGCTCGGCTTCGCCGAAGCCTGCTACGACGAAGCCCTGGCCTGGGCCCGGCAGCGCAGCACCTTCGGCTCGCCCCTCATCGAACGCCAGGTGATCCGCCACAAGCTCATGGACATGCAGATGCACATCCAGTCCACCCAGGCCTGGCTGATCAACGCCGGTGAACGCGCCGATGTCGGCGACCAGGGCCCGGACTGGGTCGCGAACGTCTGCCTGCTCAAGAACCACGCCACCCAGGCCATGCAGTTCTGCGCCGACGCCGCCGTGCAGATCCTCGGCGGCATGGGCTACATGCGCGGCACCGTGAGCGAACGCGCCTACCGCGAAGTGAAGGTGATGATGATCGGCGGCGGCGCCGAGGAAATCATGAAGGAACTCGCCGCACGACAATGGGGACTATGAGCAAACACACCACCCAGGCTCCCGCCAGGCCCGTTGAATTCGAACCCGAGTTCCTTGAAGCTCTTACGCAGATGTTCGAGGAAAAGATCGTCTTCAACCAAGTGCTGGGCCTCAAGATCACCAGCATCCGCCCCGAGATGGTGACTGCCCGCATCGACATGAAGCCCGAGCTGATGGGGAGCTTCGTGCACAACCGCATCCACGGCGGTGTGGTGAGCGCAGGGCTCGACGCCATGGCCGGCTTGGCCTGCATGGCCGCCATCGGTGCCCGCCACATGGATGAAACCCCGCTGCAACGCCTGCACCGCTTTGCCAAGCTGGGCACCATTGACCTGCGCGTGGACTACCTGCGACCCGCCATCGGCGACCACTTCGAACTGCGCGCCGAAGTCATGCGTCTGGGCTCGCGCGTTGCGAGCACGCGCATGGAGTTTCTAGGGGCGGACGGGAAGTTGCTGTCGACGGGGGCGGGGGCGTATATCGTGTCTTGAGGATGTACCGAGGAGCAGCGATAAACGGATGCATCTTCCGGTGCTAGGCTGGTCGGTCGTTCTGGCAAGGATGAGCCTCAAGCCAGCTTTCACCTCACGCGTGATACGTGCTTTCCTCGACCCTTGGTGTCGTCGCGCTCAACCTTCCCTTCGGACATCAAAAGGCCTAAAACGCTGTACGACAGGTAGTCCTTGGCTCCCCCGCCATAGTCGCTTTTGAGGCCCAGCACGCTGGCAGTTTCACCGTTGGTAATGCCGCTTGGGTTTGCTTGTGCCAAGGCTAGAACAGCGCCCTTCAGCAAATCCAAGCCAACTTGAGCTCGCTCTTTCGCTCCAGACGGCACTACCAAGCCATTCCTCAGCTTGCCTCCCAAGGCGGACGGCATCACGCTATTGGTGAGAATGCCGCCGGTATCAAGCGTTCCGAACGCGGCGATGAGCTCCGCTTCCAGCCGGAGCGCCTGTGCATGACTCAAGCCATCTACCAAGCGATCAACTAAAACTTTCTTGCCTTCGGCTTGAATCTCTTGAATCAAGCGACCCTTCCGGGTCTCGTCAGGGTTCACCAAGTGATCGAAGGAGCGAGTGCCTGTGCCTTTGCCAATGTAGAACGCCAGGGCTGGCGAAACTCGAGGGTCTTTCAGCGCGTAGATGTAGTACGTGGTTTCGGAGGACATCGCTTTTTTTGGGGAATGCCTTTGATACTCCCTAGGGTATCACTCAAGCTTTTCCAGTCCGGAACCTGATCACGCAGCCTGGTAAGACCCCGGTAAGTCCACCCCACCGAGCATGGCGTCCTCTCAACCTTCAAGAGGACATCGCCCATGCACACTTCCTCGGCCTTCGCGGCCCGTCATCTCTCCCTCTGCGTCCTCGCAGCGGCCACGTCCCTGCCGGCGCTTGCCCAACGGCCCCCTGAAGGCGGCGAGCCGCCTTCGAGTTCCTGGGGCCTGGGCCTTGGAGTGGCCAGCAGCAAGAACGCCTACACGGGGTTCAAGCGCGACAGCACGGTGGTTCCGTTTCTCCAGTTCGAGAACGAACACGTGAAGGTGTTCGGCCCGGGGGTGGAGGTGAAGTTGCCCGGCCTGCGCATCAGCGAATCGCAGCGCATCAATTTCGGCCTGGTGGGCCAGTACGATCTGTCCAGCGGTTACGAGGCGAAGGACTCGGTGGTCTTCGCGGGCATGGCCGAGCGCAAGGCGGGCATCTGGGTGGGGGCGAAGGCGGAGTGGGAAACCTCGCTGCTCAACGTCACGGCGGAGCTGATGGGCGACGCGTCGGGCGACAGCAAGGGCAAGACGTTCAGCCTGGGCGTGGAGCGCTCCTGGCACTTCGGCCAGAACTGGATGCTGACGCCGCGCGTGGTGGCGAAATGGCAGGACAGGAAATATGTGGACTATTACTACGGCGTGCGCGCCGGTGAGGCGCGGGCGGGCCGCGCGGCCTACCGGGGCGATTCGGGTGTGAGCGCCGAGGTGGGCCTGCGCGGCGTCTACATGTTCGATCAACAACACTCCGTGTTTCTGGACGTGGGCGTGACCCGCCTGAGCAGCTCGATCAAGAACAGCCCGCTGGTGGACCGTTCGACGGAGAACAACCTGTTTCTGGGCTACGTGTACCGCTTCCGATGAACCGCATCCTGCTGGTCGAGGACCACGAGCGTTTTGCCCGGCTGATTTGCCAGGGCCTGACCGCGAACGGCATTGCCGTGGACGTGGTGGGCTGCATGGGCGATGCCTGGGCGGCGCTCGCGCAGGTGCCTTACCAGGCGGTGGTGCTTGACCGGGGCCTGCCCGACGGCGACGGCCTGGCCTTCCTGCAACGCATGCGGCAGGCGGGCATGGGCACGCCCTGCCTGGTGCTGACGGCGCGCGACGCCTTGAGCGACCGCGTGGAAGGCCTCGACGCCGGGGCCGACGACTACCTGCCCAAGCCTTTCGCCATGGACGAGCTGGTGGCGCGCGTGCGGGCGCTGCTGCGGCGCCCGGCCGAGTCCCGCGCGCTGGACCCGACCGCGGGCGACCTGAGCCTGCGCACCGCGACGGGCACGCTGGCCTGCAGAGACGAGTTCGTCACCCTGGCGCCGGCCGAGATGCAGATCATGTTGCTGCTGGCGCGCCGCCATGGTGAAACGGTGCGGCGCGGCGCGCTGGAAGCCGCCGGCTGGGGCGCGAACGAGGCCGTCACGCCGAACGCGCTGGACGTGGCGCTGCACCGCCTGCGCCGCAAGCTGCTCGCCATTGGCTCCAGCCAGCGCATCGTCAACCTGAGGGGCCTGGGCTATGCGCTTCGCGAAGATGAAGACGCGGCTGAATAGCCTGGGCGTGAAGGTGCTGCTGGCCTATGTGGCCGGCATGGTGCTGAGCCTGGCGCTGCTGGTGGGCGCGGTGGCGGTGGTGCTGCAGACGCAGATGCTCGCCCGCATGGACCTGGCCGGTTTGGCCGAAGACATGGCCAGCCAGGTGCGGTTCGGCGCGGACGGCAGGCCCGTGGGGCTGGAGGCGGACCACGACGACCTGGCCTGGGTGTACGACAGCCTGCAGCGCGAGGCGGCCTACCGGGTGCTGGACGCGGCGGGGCAGGCGGTGTTGCTGTCCGGCGCGGGTGCCGGGTTCTGGCCGGCCCAGGGTGAACACCTGCGCATGGCGCCGGGGCGTTTTGAATTCGAACAGGGCGGCACGACCATGTACGGCGCCACCGAGCCCGTCGCGCATGCGGGCCAGACCTGGTATTTCCAGGTGGCGGTGAGCACCCGCTTCATGCACCTGCTGCACCGCGTGGCGCTGCCGCTGGTGGGCGCGGGCATCCTGTTGTTCGGCCTGGTGCTGCTGGTGGCTTTCGGGCTGTGCGCCTACCTCACCCTGCGCTACACGCTCAAGCCGCTGCGAGAGGTGTCGGAGTCCGCCGCCGCCATATCGCCGCGTTCCCTGCACGCCCGGCTGAACACCGAGGGCGTGCCGAACGAGCTTTCGCCGCTGGTCCACAGCTTCAACCACGCGCTGGAGCGCCTGGAGCAGGGCTACCGCGTGCAGCAGGAATTCCTGGCCACCTCGGCCCACGAGCTGAAGACGCCGCTGGCGCTGATCCGCGCGCAGATCGAGCTGCGGCCGGGTGGGGAAGACGAAGGCCGCGAGATGTTGTTGGGCGACGTGGCGTACATGAGCCGGCAGGTGCAGCAGCTCCTGCTGCTGGCCGAGGCCAGCGAGGCCCACAACTACCGACTGGCCACCGTGCGGGTGCAGGAGGTGGTGCACGAGGCCGTGTTTTTCCTGCAGCGCATGGCCGAGGCGGCGGGCGTGCACTTCACGGTGTATTCGTCGGCTGTCAACGTGAAATGGGAGGCCGACCGCGGCGCCCTGTTCACCCTGCTGAAGAACCTGCTGGAAAACGCCATCCAGCACGCGCCGGTGGGAACGGACGTGGGGGTGGACGTGCGGGCCGATGCGCTGACGGTGCGCGACATCGGCCAGGGCGTGGAGGCGGCAGAGCTGCCCCTGCTGTTCGGCCGCTTCTGGCGCGGCCCGCACCGGCGCGACCACGGGGCCGGGCTGGGCCTGGCCATCTGCCAGGAGATCGCGCTGGCCCACGGCTGGCAGATTGCTGCCGAACGGGCCGAACCCGGCCTGCGGTTCCGCCTGTCGATCAAGCCCTGAAAGCGGCCAGGCCCCACCGGGCTTGAACTTTTCCGCGCAGCAGCAAACGAACACCTGCGCCGTGTTTATCATCGCGCTTCACTTCCAACATCCCGCCCCGAGCGTCCCGGTGTTGTAGCGCGCAGCCATTGCAGGACAGGCCCGGAGCCGGCCACCCGCATCGCCACGGCAAGCACCTCTTTCCCGTCTTTCCATGCAGTCTGCCCCCTCCGCCGCGCCCGCGTCCCCTTCGTCTTCCCCGCGGTGGCCCCGTCGCCTGTTCTGGCTCGTCCTGCTGGTGGGGGTGGGTTTTGCCGCCTGGTGGTTCCTGCTGCGCCCGCCGCCGCAGCCGCCGGCCACGCCGAACGCCTGGCGCGGCCCGGTGGCGGTGCGGGTGGAAGCCGCGCGCACCGAAGACTTCACCGTGCAGGCGCGTGCCGTGGGCACGGTGGCACCGTACAACACGGTCACGGTGCGCAGCCGGGTGGACGGCCAGCTGGCCCGCGTGCTGGTGCGCGAAGGCCAGCAGGTGACGCGCGGCCAGTTGCTGGCCGAGATCGACCCCGAGCCGCTGCGCGTGGCGCTGGCGCAGGCGCAAGGCCAGCAGCAGCAGAACGTGGCCCAGCTGCGCAACGCCGAAAGCGAGCTGGCCCGCTACGAAGGCCTGTTCCAGCGCGACGCTGTGGCGCGCCAGGTGCTGGACCGCCAGGCCGCGCTGGTGCAGCAGCTGCGCGGCACGCTCAAGTCCGACGAGGCGCAGGTGGACAACGCGAAGCTGCAGCTTTCGTACACCCGCATCACCGCGCCCATCGCGGGCCGCATCGGCCTGCGCCGGGTGGACGCGGGCAACCTGCTCTCGGCCAACGACGCCAACGGCCTGTTCACGCTCACGCAGACGCAACCCGTTTCGGTGGTGTTCAGCGTGCCCGAGCCGCAGGTGGCCGATGTGCGCGCCGCCCACGACGACAGGAAACCGCCGCAGGCCGAGGCCTGGGACCGCGACAACCGCACCCGCCTGGCCGTGGGCCGGCTCGACACGCTGGACAACCAGATCGACGCGGCCACCGGCACGCTGCGCCTCAAGGCCCGCTTCGACAACGCGGACGACGCGCTGTTTCCCAACCAGTTCGTGAACGTGCGGCTGGCGCTGCGCCAGCTGCCCGGCGCGGTGACGATTCCCACCGACGCGGTGCAGCACGGCTCGCGCGGCAGCTATGTGTATGTGATCGTGGACAACAAGGCGCAGGTGCGCGACCTGTCGCTCGGCCCCGCCAGCGGCGGGCGCACCGTGGTGCTGAAGGGCATGAAAGACGGTGAGCCGGTGGTGCTCGAGGGCCTGGACCGGCTGCAGGACGGCCGTGCCGTGAACATCGTGCAGGCGACCGAACTGCCCGCGTCCTCACCGCTGGCGCCCGACGCGGCGCCCGCCGCCGCCCCGGCGCGCTGACGGGAGCGCGCATGTCAGCCGCTGCCGCTCCGCTTTCCATCTCCCGCCCCTTCATCCTGCGGCCGGTGGCCACCTCGCTGCTGATGCTGGCGGTGCTCATCGCCGGCCTGCTGGCGTGGCGGCAGCTGCCGGTGTCGGCGCTGCCGCAGGTGGACTACCCGGTCATCCAGGTCTTCACCTTCCAGCCTGGCGCCAGCCCGGACGTTACCGCGCGCACCGTCACCGCGCCACTGGAACGCCGGCTCGGGCAGATACCCGGCCTGTCGCAGATGTCGTCCACCAGCTCGGGCGGCGCCTCGGTCATCACCATGAAGTTCGCGCTGGAGGTCGACCTGGGCGTGGCCGAACAGGACGTGCAGGCTGCGCTGCAGGGCGCCAACAGCCTGCTGCCTTCGGACCTGCCCGCGCCCCCGATCTACCGCAAGGTGAACCCGGCGGACGTGCCCATCCTCACCCTGGCCATCGGTTCCGAAACGCTGCCGCTGCCGCGCGTGGTGGACATGGTGGACACGCGCATGGCCGGGCAGATCTCGCGGCTGCCGGGCGTGGGCCTGGTCAGCCTGGCCGGCGGGCAGCGCCCGGCGATCCGCGTGCAGGCCAACAGCCGCGCGCTGGCCGCCAACGGCCTCACGCTCGAAGAGTTGCGCACGGCCATTGCCGCGGCCAACAACAACCAGCCCAAGGGCAGCTTCGACGGCCAGCTGCGCAGCACCATGCTGGATGCGAACGACCAGCTGCGTTCCGCCGCCGAATACCAGCGCCTGATCGTGGCCTGGCGCGACGGCGCACCGCTGCGCCTGGCCGATGTGGCGAAGGTGGAAGAGGGCGCGGAAGACCGCTTCCTTGCGGCCTGGGCCGGCATGGCCTGTGCAGAAGGCCAGAGCGCCGGCTGCGGCCTTGCGCCGGCCGTGCTGTTGAACATCCAGCGCCAGCCGGGCGCCAACGTGATCGCCGTGGCCGACCAGGTGCGCGCGCTGCTGCCCCAGCTCACGGCCACGCTACCGGCCACGGTGAAGGTGCAGATCGTGTCGGACCGGACCGAGAGCATCCGCGCCTCGGTGCGCGACGTGCAGAAGGAACTGCTGTTCGCCATCGCGCTGGTGGTGCTGGTCACCTTCGTCTTCCTGCGCACGCTGCCGGCCACGCTGATTCCCAGCGTGGCGGTGCCGCTCTCGCTGGTGGGCACCTTCGCGGCCATGCTGTTGCTGGGTTACTCGCTCAACAACCTGAGCCTGATGGCGCTGACCATCGCCACCGGCTTCGTGGTGGACGACGCCATCGTCATGCTGGAGAACATCGCGCGCCACCGCGAGCAGGGCGCGGGGCCCATGGAGGCAGCGCTCAAGGGCGCCAGCGAGATCGGCTTCACCCTGGTCTCGCTCACGGTCTCGCTGGTGGCGGTGCTGATCCCGCTGCTGTTCATGGCCGACGTGGTGGGCCGCCTGTTCCACGAGTTCGCGGTCACGCTGGCGGTGGCCATCGGCATCTCGCTGGTGGTCTCGCTCACGCTCACGCCCATGATGGCCGCGCGCATGCTCAAGCAGGCGCCCGCGCACGGCGAAGGCCGGCGCGACTGGCTCAGCGGCACCATCGAACGCTATGGCCGCTGGCTCGACTGGGTGCTGGCGCGCCAGCCGCTCGCGCTGCTGGCCATGGCCGCCACGCTGGTGCTCACCGCGCTGCTCTACCTGGCGGTGCCCAAGGGCTTCTTTCCGGTGCAGGACGCGGGCGCCATCCAGGTGGTGACGGAGGCGCCGCAAAGCGTGTCCTTCGGCGCCATGGCGGAGCGGCAGCAGGCCCTGGCCCGCGCGCTGCTGGAAGAGTCGCCGGTGCACAGCGTCTCGTCCTTCATTGGTGTGGACGGCAGCAACGCCACGCTCAACAGCGGCCGCATGATGCTCACGCTGGCGCCGCACGCCGAGCGCTCGGTGTCGGCCGGTGAGCTCATCGAAAGGCTGCGCGAACGCGCGCGCGAAGTGAACGGCATCGAAGCCTGGTTCCAGCCGGTGCAGGAACTCGGCATGGAAGACCGCATCAGCCGCACGCAGTACCAGTTCACGCTGAGCTCGCCCGACAGCACGCTGCTCAGCGAGTGGACGCAGCGCATGCTGGACGGGCTGGCGCAGCGCGAAGAGCTCGCCGACGTGGCCAGCAACCTGCAGCGCGAAGGCCTGCAGGCCTGGCTGGAGATCGACCGCGACGCGGCCGCGCGGCTGAACCTGCGCATGGGCGACATCGCTTCCGCGCTGCAGAGCGCCTTCGGCCAGCGGCAGGTCAGCACGCTGTTCACGCATTCGAGTCAGTACCGCGTGGTGCTGGAAAGCGACGAGGCGAAGCAGGGCGGCCTGCAGGCGCTGGAAGGCATCTACGTGCAGCCGGTGGGTGGCGGGGCCGATGCCCGGCCGGTGCCGCTGTCGGCCGTGGCGCGAGCGGTGGAGCGCCGCGCGCCACTGGCGATCGAACACCAGGGCCAGTTCCCGGCGGTCACGCTGTCGTTCAACCTCGCGCCCGGGCATTCGCTGGGCGAGGCGGTGGCGGCCATCGAGGCGGTGGAGCGCGAGATTGCGCTGCCGGCGGCGGTGGAGCTGGTCTTCCAGGGCGCGGCGGAAGGTTTCCGCAGTTCGCTGGCGAACACGCTGTGGCTGATCCTGGCCGCGGTGGTGGTGATGTACCTGGTGCTGGGCATGCTGTATGAGAGCGCGGTGCACCCGCTCACCATCCTGTCCACGCTGCCCTCGGCCACCGTGGGGGCGCTGGCGGCGTTGCTGCTGGCTGGCCGGCCGCTCGACCTGATCGCCGTGATCGGCATCGTGCTGCTGATCGGCCTGGTGAAGAAGAACGGGATCATGATGGTGGACTTCGCGCTCGACGCCCAGCGCCGCCTGGGCCTGTCGCCGCGCGAGGCGATCCACCGCGCCGCGCTGCTGCGCTTCCGCCCCATCCTCATGACCACGCTGGCCGCGCTGTTCGGCGCCGTGCCGCTCATGCTGGCCAGCGGCTCGGGCGCTGAACTGCGCCAGCCGCTGGGCATCGTCATGGTGGGCGGGCTGATCGTGAGCCAGGTGCTCACGCTGTTCACCACGCCGGTGGTGTATCTCGCCTTCGACCGGCTGGCGCGCCGCCGCCGCACCGCGAACGCATGAACGCACTCGCGCGCTTCTTCATCCGCCGGCCCATCGGCAGCACGATGCTGGCCATCGGCATTGTGCTGGTGGGCCTGCTGGCGTGGCGCATGCTGCCGGTGTCGCCGTTGCCGCGCGTGGACTTTCCGGTGATCCAGGTGCGCGCCAGCCTGCCCGGGGCCAGCCCGGAAAGCATGGCCTCCACCGTGGCCGCGCCGCTGGAACGCGCGCTCGGCAGCATCGCCGGTGTCACCAGCATCCGGTCCAGCAGCAACCAGGGCAGCACCAGCGTGACGCTGCAGTTCGACCTGAACCGCGACATCGATGCCGCCGCGCGCGAGGTGCAGGCCGCCATCAACGCCTCGCGCGGGCAACTGCCCTCGGGTATGACCGGCAACCCGACCTTCGTGAAGGTGAACCCGTCGCAGGCGCCCATCATGGCGCTGGCGCTGTCGTCGCCCCGGTTGCCGTCGTCCGCGCTGTACGACAACGCCTCCACCGTGCTCGCGCAGAAGCTGGCGCAGATCGTCGGCGTGGGCGAGGTCACGGTGGACGGCTCCTCGCTGCCCGCCGTGCGCGTGCAGGCCGAACCCCAGGCGCTGGCGCACCGGGGCATGTCGCTCGACGACGTGCGCCAGGCCATCACCCAGGCCAACGCCTGGCGCCCGCTCGGCCAGGTGGAGCAGGACGGCCGGCGCTGGCAGATCGCGCTGCCCGAGCCGCTGCGCACGGCGGCCGATTTCTCGCAGCTGGTGGTGCGCAACGAAGGTGGCGCGCTGGTGCGCCTGGCCGACGTGGCCGAGGTGACCGATTCGGTGGAGAACCGCTACACCAGCGGGTACCACAACAACCGGCCCGCCGTGGTGCTGCTGGTGAGCCGGCGCGCGGGCGCCAACATCGTGCAGACCATCGACGCCATCCACGCGCAGATGCCGCAGCTGCGCGCGCTGCTGCCGGCCGACACCGAGCTGCGCGTGGTGATGGACCGCTCGCCTGGCATCCGCGCCACGCTGCGCGAGGCGCAGTTCACGCTGGTGCTGTCCTGCGTGCTGGTGATGGCGGTGGTCTGGGCGTTCCTCTCCAGCTGGCGCACCGCGCTGATCCCCGCCCTCGCCCTGCCGGTGTCGCTCATCGGCGCGTTCGCGGTGATGTGGTGGCAGGGCTTCTCACTCAACAACCTGTCGCTGATGGCGCTCATCGTCGCGGCCGGGCTGGTGGTGGACGACGCCATCGTGGTGCTGGAGAACATCCAGCGGCACATCGAACGCGCGCGAGCCGCGCAGGCCGCCAGCGGCCAGCGCGAGGTGGGGCGGCGCACGGTCTGGCGCGCCGCGCTCACCGGCGCGGGCGAGGTCGGCTTCACGCTGCTGGCCATGAACCTCGCGCTGATCGTGGTGTTCCTGTCCATCCTGTTCATGGGCGGCGTGGTCGAGCGGCTGTTCCGCGAGTTCTCCATCACGCTGGTGGCGGCCATGCTGATCTCGCTGGCCGTGTCGGTCACGCTCACGCCCGCGCTGTGCGCACACGGCCTGCCCGCCGGCCCGCGCACGAAACCACCGGGGCTGCTGGCGCGCGGCATCGCCAGCCTGCTGGGCGATGTGCAGAGCGGTTACGCGCGCAGCCTGGGCTTTGCGCTGCGCCACCGCGTGCTCACGCTGCTGTTGCTGGCCGCCACCGTGGCGCTCAACGTCTGGCTCTATGTGGCCATTCCCAAGGGCATGCTGCCGCAGCAGGACACCGGCCAACTCGGCGGCTTCGTGCGTGGCGACGACGGTTTCTCCTTCCAGGGCATGCAGCCCAAGGTCGAGGCGTTTCGCAGCCTGCTGGTGGCCGACCCCGCCGTGGCGGACGTGACCGGGGTGAGCGGCGGGCGCACCGGCACCAGCAATTCCTGGTTCCGCATCCGGCTCAAGCCGCTGGCCGAGCGCGGTGAGCCCGCCTCGGCCGTGGTGGCGCGTCTGCGCGCCAACGCGCCCCGCATCGCCGGTGGCGTGCTGTTCGTCAACGTGGACCAGGACATCCGCCTCTCCAGCGGCGGTGGCGACAACGAATACCTCTTCGTCATGCGCTCCGACTCGCTGGCCGACCTGCGCGCCTCCACCAAGCCGGTGGGCGAGGCGCTGCGTGCGCTGCCCGAACTGACCGATGTGGACTTTGGCGCCGGTGAGGACGCGCAGCAGGTCGTGCTGAACGTGGACCGCGAGGCCGCGCGCCGGCTGGGCGTGCGCATGGACACCGTGACCACGGCCCTGAACAACGCGTTCTCGCAGCGCCAGGTGGCCACGCTGTACGACGCCCTGAACCAGTACCGCGTGGTGATGGAAGCCGACCCGCGCGGCAACAGCGAACCGTCGGCGCTGGACCAGGTGCAGCTGCTCAACGACGCGGGCGAGCGCGTGCCGCTCAGCGCCATTGCCACCTGGCGCTACGGGCTCACGCGCGACCGCGTGCAGCACGACGCGCAGTTCGCCTCATCGGGCATCAGCTACGCGCTCGCGCCGGGCGTGAGCCTGCAGCAGGCGCAACAGGCGATCGACCGCGCCGTCAACGGCCTGCTGCTGCCCATCAGCATTTCCACCGGCGAACGCGCCGGCGACCCGAACAGCCTGCAGGCCACGCTCAAGCGCCAGCCCTGGCTCATCCTCGCGGTGCTGGTCACCGTGTACCTGGTGCTGGGCATGCTGTACGAGAGCACGCTGCACCCGCTCACCATCCTGTCCACACTGCCCTCGGCCGGCGTGGGCGCGCTGCTCGCCCTGCGCCTGTCCGACACCGAGTTCAGCCTGATCGCACTGCTCGGCCTGTTCCTGCTCATCGGCGTGGTGATGAAGAACGCCATTCTCATGATCGACTTCGCACTCGCCGCGCAGCGCACGCGTGGCCTCGCGCCGCAGGAGGCCATTCACGAAGCGGCGCTGCGCCGCCTGCGCCCCATCCTCATGACCAACCTGGCGGCGTTGCTGGGCGCGGTGCCGCTGGTGCTGGGCCTGGGCGAAGGTTCCGAGTTGCGCCGCCCGCTGGGCATTGCCATCATCGGTGGCCTGGCCGTGAGCCAGCTGCTGACGCTCTACACCACCCCCGTGGTCTACCTCGCGCTGGAGCGCCTGCGGGGCCGTGTGCTGCGCAAGGCCCCCGCGCCCGTGACCGCCTGAACCCATGCCCCATCTGCCGTTCCTTCACCGTTTCGCGCTCGCCGCCCTGCCGCTGGCGTTGGCCGCCTGCGCCACCGGCACCGACCCCCGCGAGCCCGAGATGTCGTTGCCCACGGGCTTCCTGCACGCGGGCGCGGACAGCGCACCCGCCCCCGCGATCCAGCCCGACTGGTGGACCGTGTACGCGGACGCCGACCTCGACCGCCTGTTGCGGCGCGTGGGCGACGCCAACACCGATCTTGCGCAGGCCGAAGCGCGCTGGCGGCAGGCGCTGGCCCAGGTCGACGCCGCGCGCGCGCTTGCGCTGCCGCAGCTCGGCGCGGGCGCGTCGGCCACGCGCAGCGGCGGCAACGCCACGGCGGGCGGCAGCGCGGGCACGCGCCAGCTCTACGCGGCGGGGCTCGATCTGTCGTGGACGCCCGACCTCTGGGGCCGTGCGGCCCGCTCGCGCGACGCGGCGCAGGCCAGTGCCGATGCGCAGGCCGCGCTGCGCGACGCCGCTAAGCTGGCGCTTCAACTCGCCGCCGCGCAGGGCCATGTGCGGCTGCGCACGCTGGACGCACAGCTGGCGCTGCAGGCCCAGGCCGACACGGCCTATGCGCGCTCGCTGCAGGTCACCCGGCTGCAGTACGAGGCCGGGCTGGTAGCACGCGCCGACGTGATCCAGGCCGAGACGCAATTGCAGTCGCTGCGCACGCAGGTGTTCACCATCCAGCGCCAGCGCGCGCTCGAGGCCAACGCGCTGGCGCTGCTGGCTGGCTCCACGCCCGCCGAATTCCAGATCGCCGCGCGCGAGGCGGCGCTGCCCGCCGTGCCACCGGTGCCCGCCGCGCTGCCGGCCGAACTGCTGCGCCGCCGGCCCGACCTCGCCGCCGCCGAACGCTCGCTGGCGGCCGCACACGCGCGCCTGGGCGTGGCCCAGCGCGCCTGGCTGCCCGACCTCACCCTTTCGGCCAGCAACACCTGGCAGGCCACCAGCCTGGCCCGCCTGCTCGACGCACCGGCCCGGGTCTGGTCGCTCGGCCCGCAGCTGGCGGCCACACTGTTTGACGGCGGCGCGCGCCGTGCCGACGAGGCCACCTTTCTGGCGGCCTACGACGAACAGGCTGCGGCCTGGCGCGGCGGCGTGCTGGCGGCGGTGCGCGAGACCGAGGACGCGCTGGTGCAGCTGAACACGCTGGCCGAACAGGACCGGCAGCAGCGGCAGCTGGTGGCCCTGGCCAGCGAGAACGAGCGCGTGGTGGGTTACCGCTACGAGGCCGGCGAGATCAGCTTCCTGGAAGTGGCCACCGCGCAGAACCTGGCGCTGTCGGCGCGCCGCGCCGCGCTCGACGTGCAGGCCGAGCGGCTGGCGGCCAGCATGGCGCTGGTGGCCGCGCTGGGCGGGGGCTGGCAACCGGCGCAGTGAATCTGGCGTGGTATTTTTCGGGCCTTGTCCGCACAGGACACCAACTGGAGAGGAAACCGATGCAGTCTGATGAGAATTGCGATGTGGTGGTGGTCGGTGGCGGCCCCGCCGGGTCGACCATTGCGGCCCTGCTGGCGCGCGAAGGCCGCAAGGTGGTGCTGCTGGAGAAGGAACACCATCCCCGCTTCCACATCGGCGAATCGCTGCTGCCCGGCAACGTGGCCTTGTTCGACAAGCTCGGTGTGCGCGACCAGATCGAGAAGATCGGCATGCCGAAGTACGGCATCGAATTCGTGCCGCCCGACCTCGACTACTGCAGCTATGTCGATTTCGCCGAGGGCTGGAACCCGGAGATGGCCTCGGCGTGGCAGGTGCGCCGTTCGGAAATGGACGAGCTGCTGTTCCGCCACGCCGCCACGGTGGGCGCCCAGGCGCTCGAGGGCGCCCAGGTCAAGGACGTGGCGTTCGACGACGAAGGCGCCCGGGTCGAGGCGGTGCTTGACAGCGGCGAGACGCGCCGCTGGCGCTCACGCTTCGTGGTGGATGCCACGGGCCGCGACACCCTGCTGGCGAACAAGTTCAGGTGCAAGGAAAAGAACAAGGACCACAACAGCACGGCCCTGTTCGGCCATTTCCGTGGCGCCCGGCGCCTGGAAGGCAAGCGCGAAGGCAACATCAGCATCTGCTGGTTCGAGCACGGCTGGTTCTGGTTCATCCCGCTGGCCGACGGCACCACGAGCGTGGGCGCGGTGTGCTGGGCCTATTACCTGAAGGCGCGCAACAAGCCGCTGAAGGACTACTTCTTCGACACGATCGCCCTGTGCCCGGAACTGCACGACCGGCTGAAGGACGCCACGCTGGTGGACGACAAGGTGCACGCCACCGGCAACTTCTCGTACTCCAGCACGCACGCCACCGGTGACCGCTACCTGATGGTGGGCGACGCCTTCACGTTCATCGATCCCATGTTTTCCTCGGGCGTGTTCCTGGCGATGCAGAGTGGCTTCGACGGCGCGCAGTTCGTCGCCACCGCGCTGGACCAGCCCGAGCGCCTGCCCGCTGCCCGCGCCGCGTACGAAAAGCGGGTGCGGGTCGGCCCGCGCGACTACTCGTGGTTCATCTACCGCGTCACGAACCCCACCATCCGGGACATGTTCATGCACCCGAACAACCGGTTCAAGGTCAAGCAAGGGCTCATGTCGCTGCTGGCCGCCGACATCCACCACGGCCCCGCCTACCGCATGTCGCTGGTGATGTTCAAGCTGGTCTACTACGTCGTCTCGTTGACGAACTGGCGCCGCACCTACGCCGGCTGGAAGCGGCACCGCCACAACATCCGCGACATGGGGCCCTTGCGCGGCGAGACGATCATGAAGGCCGACTGAGGGTCGGCCTCCTGCTCACGGCCGGACGGCCGTGTATTCCGAGAAGACGCCCAGCTCGGTGTGGCGCCTGACCTGCTGGAAGCCCGCGCGCTCCATCGCCGCCAGGATCTGGGCGGGCGGGATGCAGCTCTCGATGGTGTCCCAGTAGTAACGCCACAGCTCGGCGCTGTTGCGCTCGCGGGCGACGACGCGGGCCAGCATCGGCACCACGCGGCGCATGTAGAACTTGACCAGCGCGTTCGAGAGGCGGCTCGAGGGCTTGCTGATCTCCAGGATCATCAACTTGCCACCGGGGCGCAGCACACGGTGGAATTCGCGCAGCGCGGCGTCCACGTCCGACACATGCCGGAACGCATAACCGAAGCTCAGGAAGTCGGCCTCGCCCGTGGCGCAGGGCACTTCTTCCGCGCGGCCGGCCCGCAGTTCGACGCCCGGAATGTCCACCTGCGCCAGCATGCCGGGGCTCGGGTCGACGCCGATCAGGCGGCCCTTCTCACCGATCAGCGCGCAGGCCTGGCGCGCCAGCAAACCCGTGCCGATGCCGACATCGACCACCTTGTCGCCAGCGGCCAGGCCCGCCCGGACCAGCGCTTCGCGCCGGTACCAGCCACCCGATCCGAACGCCATCGCGCGCTCGATGCGGTCGTAGTCGACCGCGGTCTCGTCGAAGATGCGGCGCACGTACCGCGCGTGGTCCGCCTCGTCGCGGTAGTAGGCGGGCAGGGGGGTGTGCGGCAGCTGGGTGGTGGGCTCGATCAAATGTCTGCTCCTACGGCCTGGGGCCGGTATGGGTGGGCTGGATGGTGGTCGTGCGCGGGGTTCGGCCGACACCGGAGAAGAGCGTCATGAGCGGCGTGGTCATGGCGGTGGTCACCAGAGCCATGACCAGAAGAATGGTGAAGAGTTCCGGGCCGATCAGGCCGGCGTCCAGGCCGATCTTCATCACGATGAGCTCCATCAGGCCCCGTGCGTTCATCAACGCGCCCGTGGCCAGGCTGTCGCGCCACGAGTACCCGGCGATGCGCGCACCCGCAGCACCGCCCGCGATCTTGCCGACGGTGGCCACCGCCAGCACGAGCAGCATGGCGCCGAGCCCGCCGCCGACGAAGGCGCTCGAGGTGGTGCCCAGCCCCGCCAGGGCGAAGAACAGCGGCATCAGCAGAACGATGGAGAACGGCTCGATGCGCTTGGCCAGCGAGTCGAGCAACTGGTCGTCGCGCGGGAGGGCAGCGCCGAAAAGAAAGGCGCCAAAGACCGCGTGCAGGTGCAGCCATTCGGTGGCCAGTGCCGTGGCCAACAGGCCGATCATGAGCGCCGCGAGCACCGGCAGGCTCGGCTCGCCATCGGGCGCGTGCCTGCGCAGCATCCAGGCAAAGGCAGGCCGCACGACCCAGAAGAGCGTGCCCACGAGCACCACCACGCCGATGCTGATGCGGGCCAGCCCTTCGTATCCATCGCCCGCGCCCACCATGGCCACCACGAAGGCCACCAGCACCCAGGCAAACACGTCGACCACGGCCGCGGAGGCAAGGGACAGCTGACCGAACGGCGTGTGGGCCAGGCCCTGGTCTTTCAGGATGCGCGCCATCACCGGGAAGGCGGTGATCGACAGCGCGGCGGCGATGAACAGGGCGAAGGGCCAGAAGCCCACGCCAGCAGGTGCGAGCGTGGGATACAGCGCGGGCGAGATGGCCAGGCCCAGCGCGATCGGCACCACAACGCTCAAGACACCCACGGCGCCGGCGGAACGCAGCTGTTCGCGCACGCCCTTGTGGGCGCGAAGCTCCAGGCCCACGATGAACATGAACATCACCAGGCCGACGGTGGACAGCGCAGACAGACCGGCGAGCGACGATTTGTCGAAGATCTGGGCGTGCAGCGACGGGAACAGGGCCCCCATGACGACCGGCCCGAGCAGCATGCCGGCGGCCATTTCGCCCACCACGCTGGGCTGGCCGAGGTACCGGAGCAGCCACCCGCAGGCGCGCGCGGTGATCAGGATGACGATAAGCTGGAGCAGCAGAACCGTTGCCGACATGGACGCCTCGTTCAGTTGGTGCAGCCCGGATGGTACAAGCGCACGCCGGGCGCGCCCTCAGCCCGGGGTGCCGCGGCGCCGCGGCCTGACCCACCACCACGCCAGTGCCACCAGCACGGCGAACGCGGTGTAGGCCGCCACGAACACCCACCACGGCGCGTTCCAGTACAGCAGCCGCGAAAGCCAGTGTTCGATGAAGCTCTCGCCGTAGCTGCCCTGGCCCGCCGTTCTGCGCAAGGCCTGTTCCCACACCGTGAGCGGGCACAGCTGCCCCAGCCAGGCCTGCGCGGCGACGAACACGATCAGCGCGAGGTGGGTGATGCGCAGACCGAAGCCGCGCACCCAGCGCCAGCCCAGCGCGCCCCCGACGAGCACCAGCGGCAGCAGGCCGACCACGAACACCACCACGCCCACATGCAATGCGAGCAGGGCGTCGGCCAGCAGGGCGGCGGTGGCGGGGCTGAAGGTGGCGGCCGGGTTCATCGGGCCATGGTAAGGCTCGCGAGAATCCGTGCGGGCAGAAAAAAACCGCCAGTGCACGAGGCGCTGGCGGCTCCACGCATGGCCCGCGGGGAGGCGGGCGGCGTCATACCGGGGGGATCAGTCCTTGGGCGTCATGTACTCCGAGATCACCTTCCAGCGGCCGTCGGTGATCTGGGACAGGCGCGTGGCGTTGCTGCCCAGGCGCTTGGTGGGGCTGAAGGTCATCTCGGCGCTGCCGAAGATGTCGGGCGGGATCTTCATCGTGTCCATGGCCTTGATGAAGCTGTCGGTGGTCAGGTTCGGGCCGGCCTTGCCCGCGGCGCGCAGGAAGGCGTCGATCGAGCCGTAGCCGTAGACCGAGAACACGGTGGGTTCCTCGTTGAACTTGGTCTGGTACTTGTTGGCCCAGAAGCGCATCGGTTGCGAGGCCGAGTCCAGGTAGGGGTGCTGCACCGTCATGGCGGCGTAGAAGCCGTTCATGGCCGGGCCGCCGAGCTTGTGGATGAGGTCGGTGTAGGCGGCGCTTGAACCCACGAAGGTCGGGTTGAAGCCCAGGCGCTTCGCGGTGGCGATGCCGCCGATGGTCTCGCGGATGATGGTGCCCATCACCACCAGGTCGCACTGCTCGGCCTGCAGCTTCTGCATCTGCGAGGCGAAGTCGGTGGCGCCGCGCTTGTAGGTGGTTTCTGCGGCGAGCGCCATGCCGGCGGCTTTCAGGCCGTCCTCGGCGCCGCGCTTCACCTCCAGGCCGAACTCATCGTCCTGGTACATCGCGCAGACCTTCTTCGCGCCCTTCTCCTTGGCGAGCAGCGGCGTGACGATCTTCATCTGGTCGTAGTAGGTCGCGGCGAACGAGTACTTCAGCTTGTGGAAGGGGTCGTACATCTGGCGCGCGGCCGTGATGGGGTAGAAGTTCAGCACGTTCTTCTGGAACTGCACCGGCATGGCGGCCATGTTCTGTGCCGTGCCGATGTGGCCCACCATCGCGAAGATCTTGTCCTGGTTGACGAGCTTCTGCGCCGCCAGCACGGCGTTGCGCGGGTCGTACTTGCTGTCTTCCACCAGCAGCTTGATCTTGCGGCCGTTGATGCCGCCCTGTTCGTTGATCTCGTCCACGCGCAGCAGCATGCCCATGCGCACCTGCTTGCCGAAGCCGGCGATCGGGCCCGACAGATCCTGGATCGAGCCGATCACGATCTCGTCCTTGCTCACGCCTTGCGTCTGCGCCATGGCGGTGCCGGTGGTCAGCGCGATGGCCGCGCCAATCAGACTCAGTGTCGTTTTCATCGCTGCTGTCTCCTGAAAAGGGTTTGTCTGGGCTGAGGGCTCTTTCACAGGGACGGTGGCACGGGCGAGCCCGGCCGCATGCCACCGTGGATGCTCACTTGTTCACGTAGTCCGAGATGACCTTCCAGCGGCCGTCCTGGATCTGCGACAGGCGCATGGCCATGCTGCCGAAGCGGCGTTCCGGGCTGAAGCGCAGTTCGGGCGAGCCGAAGATGTCGGTCGGCACGGTCAGGCTGTCCATGGTCTTGACGAAGTTGTCGGTGGTGAGGTTGGGCCCGGCCCGGCCCGCCGCGCGCGCGAAGATGTCGATGGCGTTGTAGCCGTAGACCGAGAAGACGTTGGGGTCTTCGTTGAACTTGGTCTTGAACTTGTTGGCCCAGAAGCGGATGGGTTGCGAGGACTCGTCCAGGTAGGGGTGCTGCGTGGTCATGGTGGCGTACAGGCCGTTCATGGCCGGGCCGCCGAGCTTGTGGATGAGGTCGGTGTAGGCCGCCTGCGAGCCGAAGAAGGTGGGGTTGTAGTCCAGCTTGCGCGCCGTGCCGATGGTGCCGATGGTCTCGCGGATGATGGTGCCGAGCACCACGAAGTCGCAGTTGGCGGCCTTCATGCGCGCCACCTGCGAGGAGAAGTCGGTGGCACCGCGCTTGAACGACGTCTTCTCGACCATCGTCATGTTCACGGCCTTGAGGCCTTCTTCTGCGCCGCGCAGCACTTCCAGGCCGAACTCGTCGTCCTGGTAGATCGCGCAGACCGCCTTGGGCTTCTTTTCCTGGACCATGCGCGGCAGGAAGATGCGCATCTGCTCGTAGTACGGGGCGATGTTGGCGAACTTGAGCTTGTGGAAGGGCTCGTACATTTCGCGCGCGGCCGTCACGGGCAGGAAGTTCACCACGTTCTTCTGGAACTGCACCGGCATCGCCGCCATGTTCTGCGCCGTGCCGAGGTGGGCGATCATGGCGAAGATCTTTTCCTGGTTGACGAGCTTCTGCGCGGCCAGCACGGCGTTGCGCGGGTCGTACTTGCTGTCTTCCACCAGCAGCTTGATCTTGCGGCCATTGATGCCGCCCTGTTCGTTGATCTCGTCGACACGCAGCGCCATGCCCTGCCGCACCGACTTGCCGAAACCCGCCAGCGGGCCGGAAAGATCCTGGATCGAACCGAGGACGATCTCGTCCTTGCTGACGCCCTGCGTCTGGGCAAGGGCGGCGCCGGCCGAGAGGCTCAGTGCAAGGGCGATCAGGGTCTGTCGAGAAGTCGTCACGGATTGGTCTCCTGTGTTTTGAAAAGGGGTGAGGCCGCTTCAGCGGTACATGGCCTCGATCTGTTCGGCGTATTTCTGCTGCACCAGCTTGCGCTTGAGCTTCATGGTGGGCGTGAGCTCTTCGTCCTCGGCGCTGAGCTGGGTGTCGAGCAGGAAGAACTTCTTGATCTGCTCGACGCGGGCGAACTTCCTGTTCACGCGGTCGATCTCGGCCTGGATGAGCGACTGCACCTCGGTGGATCGGGTGAGGCTGGCGTAGTTGGAAAACGGCACATCGTTGTCCTGCGCATATTTCTCCACGTTCTCCTGGTCGATCATGATGATGACGGTGAGGTAGCGGCGCTTGTCACCGATCACCACGGCATCGGTCACGTACGGCGAGAACTTCAGCTCGTTCTCCAGCTCGCTGGGGGTGATGTTCTTGCCCCCTGCGGTGATGATGATGTCTTTCATGCGGTCGGTGATGCGGAAAAACCCTTCCTCATCGACCACGCCCACATCGCCCGTGTGCAGCCAGCCATCGGCGTCGATGGTCTCGGCGGTTTTCTCGGGCAGGTTCAGGTAGCCCATGAACACGTTCGGCCCGCGCACCAGGATCTCGCCGGTCTGCGGATCGAGCTTCACCTCGTTGTAGGTGGCGGCCGGCCCGATGCTGCCGGGCTTGATGCGGGCGGCGGGGATGCCGGTGGACGCGCCGCAGGTTTCCGTCATGCCCCAGACTTCGAGCATGGGCACGCCCAGAGCCAGGTACCAGCGCACCAGGTCGGGCGAGATGGGCGCCGCACCGGTGACGAGGAAGCGCGCGCGGTGGATGCCGATGAGCTTGCGCACGTTGTCCAGCACCAGCACGCGCGCGAGCTTGAAGCGCATGCGCAGGCCGCCGGGCACGGGCTTGCCGGCCATCACGAGATCGGCCACCTGCTGGCCCACGCCGATGGCCCACGCGTAGGCCGCCTGCTGCAGGCCGCCGGCTTCCTTGAGCGTGATCATCACGCCGGAGTAGAACTTCTCCCACACGCGCGGCACGGCGGTGAACACCGTGGGCGCGATCTCGC
>VFQO010009061.1_pt1 | contig 36183 bp, 62 predicted proteins | sample 3512331 | NCBI WGS metagenome assembly VFQO01 (sample SAMN10412371, study PRJNA504923) | tailings metagenome | isolation source: Replicate 3 from Balatoc abandoned mine | place: Philippines: Itogon, Benguet | collected 2017-08-28 | reverse complement strand
TCCGCCACGCCCGTCTCAGTGATGTAGAGGGGCACCCCCACCTTGGACAGGTGGTGGATGGCCAGCAGCAGGCCCTCGGGGTAGCTGTGTTAGGGAAGGAGCAGCAACATTCTAGACCGATCGAGCAGTCAAACAGGAGGCAAGCTGCGCCCCACAGACAGCAAGGGGCGGTGGGAGCCCACACGGCATCCGAGCAATTGTGCAAGGTAGCACGAGGCATGAATTGCGCGTCCAGGAGGCACAGGTGCGGCAGCACACCCCTCCGCAAGCAGGCAGTGCACCCAGCTGGAAGACCAGACTGGAACCACGGCCAGGCTCAGACCAGCTAGGCTCACAGTGAGTAAGGCATGTCGGTCATGACCTCCCCCTCGTTGCAGCTGGGGCTCAGCTTCCAGTCCATCACGCCGCGGCTGCAGGGTGTGGGGTGGGGTGAGTGCTCACGGTCAGAACACACAGGGGGTGCCTTCAGCGGAGCACACGAGGCGGTACAGCCTGGCACGCTGCATGGGCCCTGCTGCTTGCCAGCGAGGCGGGTGCCTTGGCACAAATTCTCAATTGAGTCTGTGTAAACAATGTATCCTTGCACTGCCGAACCAGTGTGTGTATCGCCCTACCGATGCACCTGTAGTAGTTGAGGCCGATGAAGTCGCAGCCGGGGCGGCCGCCTGGCTCCTTGAAGTGCACGCGCGAGAACACCCTGCCAGGCATATGGGCAGGCACCAGCTGGGTCACAGGACAGATTTTAGGGGGCAAGCACACACTGCTGGAGCACTCCTCTCTCCAACCAACTGCCCACCTCTGCCGCACTGCAAATCCCCCCGCACAGCACTGCACGTGGCACACAAGGCTGCCCCACACAGGGCCTACTACAGCAGCAGCAAGTTCCAGTCTAGCCATCTCACCAGGGCAGCGGGTTCCAGTCAAACTCCCCGGTGCGCAAGTATTCAATGAAGATGTCGTTGCCCCACACCCGCGTCAGCAGGCGGCTGCAGCGACAACCCGGGACAATAAGATTGGCTGATGTAAGGCGACTGCACGCGTGCCGGCGGCACGCCTTTCAGACCGCACCCAACAGCTCGGTACGCTGCTGTTTCCTGGCTGTGGCTCTCTCGGCACGGCCGCTGTGCATCCCCAGCGCCCCTCTGCCGCCTCGCCTGATCCAGGGCAGGTAGAAGGGCGTCCACCAGGAGCTGCGCTTGGGCTCGAACCAAAAGTAGTTCCACACGATGCCCACCTGCTTGTCGGCGCAGCCTGTGGCAAGCATGTGGGCAGGGGCCACACAAGGTTGCGTGTGTCACTTAGCGAAACGCTGCATTTGCACGCAGCACAGACTCCACCCTCCTGCTAGGGCATTAAAAATGGGTGCCGGTTTTTGAATGCTGCGTGCACGCTACTACTCCAGCTGTCCCTGCTCTGCATCAGCCGCCCAGCAGCGCGACTGCCCACCCACCCGGCATCGACTTGATGAGGTCGTATGCCTGCGTGTGGGCGCGCAGCATGCACAGCATGTGCCTCGCGTGCCCCGCCACGCTGCCGATGCGGCCGGGCGGGAAGGAGCCGTAGATGTGCCCCGCAAAGCTGGTCACGCCTGCAGGGAGGCGGTCGGGGCTAGGCGGTCGGGAGGGGCTGTCGGGGTGGGGAGTGGGGCAGCACACCAACTAGCGTCGCAGCCCAGGACAGGCTGTTCTTGAAGCCAGAATAGGTGCCGTCTAATTGAATCAACCATTACTCACCACCCACGCACCCACCCACCCAAAGGCACACGCACTCTTTAACCCACCCACCCACCCGGCTCGTTGAACGTGGCCCAGTACTTGGCGTGCTTGCCAAACAGCATCAGCGCGGTGCGCGTGTAGTCCAGGAAGTACGCAATGTTCTCTGCAGGAGGCGTGGTGGTGCGAGGGGTTGGGGTGCAGTGCCATGCGCTTGCATGTTGCATGGATCACATGTAGCAACATACCGCATAATATAACGTGCTCTTTGGACTGCAGGCGCACCAGAGGCCAGCGCATCAGCCGAGCACACGGCCCACCAGGCCGACAGACTGAGCCCACAGGCTGCCTCACCCTCCTTGGCGAAGCCGCCCAGCTTCTCAAACCAGGCGGGGTGCACAAAGTGGTGCAGCGTCACGTGCGGCTCCAGGCCCTTGCTGCACGAGGGGCAGGGGAGGGGGGTTGTGAGCCTCACCCTCCTGAGGAAGGGAAGGGGGGTTGTGTAGAGCAAAGGGGGAGCTCTGTGGCCACAGATTTACATATCAAGCAGAGGCGGTGGCCTGAGACGTATGCCACAAATGCGCAACTCGATTGCTATGCAGGGGCAGCGGGGCACACTGGAGGATGTCTGAAGCGCATCAAGGCCCGGCCCCCTCTTCATGCACTCGCTGTGGAGCCTAGAATCAACTCCCAGGCCCACCTCTTCATGCACTCGAACATGTCGTGGTAGCGCTGCACCGCTGCCTCGTCGATCTGGCCCTTGGCGGGCTCGATGCGGTGCCACTCCAGGGAGAGGCGGAAGCAGTTGGAGCCCAGGGCGCGGGCCCGCTCCAAATCCTCCTCGTACCTGCAACAACCGCGGGATGGGGCGGCTGGTAGCGTGGCATCAGGGTCAGGCACTTGCTGGATGGCGCTACAAACAGAAAATTTGCTGTACGCAGCATGCACTGTGACAAACTGACTAAAAAAGCATGACAAAACACACCATGCAAACGCAAGCAGTCCTCTCCCGCCCCACGCACCGGTTCCAAAAGTCGCACGACTCGCCGCACCGGTCGCCATGCCAGATGGTGGGCTGGCCCAGCCACGTGCGCTGCCGCTCAAAGATGCCCCAGTTGGAGGCCTCCTTGCTCTGATCCCCGCTGTTCTGCCACACCGAGATGGCAAAGCCCACTTGGAAGGGATCCTCGCCGGCAGCGCCCGAGCCGCCGCTGGTGGCCGCGGCCGCCGACCGGGTGCGTGCCCCGCCCTTGCCCATGGCTGATGGGTAGCCCAGCTCACTACTGTAATGCAAGAGGTATAGGTGGGAGGACAGTCGCTAGTTTTGTGGGTGAACGGCAGGAAGGCACGGCAGTGGCAGGTGGCCACGAGGCGAGCGGCGGCGGAGGCGGCGGCGGCGGCCTGCTGCGCAAGCGTGGCGGGGATCGCCGGTGCCACTAGACTCTGATGACCTTTGCAAGTGTATACAAGCACACTCCGCTCGCACCCGAGCTACTCCCGCCGCTCGGAGTTTGGCCGCCGACAGCAGCAGTGCAACGTGCCCTGGGCGCTGCAGCCAGACGATGCTAGACGCGATGAAGCAGCCGGTGGCTCGCCACGGCGCGCTGAAAGCTTAGGGTCAGCAGGGCGCAGCGGCGGCAATAGCGGCGGCGAGCACGCTGCTGTGCCCCCAAGCTGCTGGGTCTGTTAGAAGCCTACCTCAGCTCTGCTGCTCGATGCAATTGTACCGTACACTGCACTGCGTCACTGCGTTGCGCTGCTTACTGAATCCACTGCTTCACCCTTGGAAGTGCGCAGTACGCGCTGCAATCACACCGGCGGGGAGTGGAGTGCAACAGGAGCAGCGCTTCGTATGCCAGATGCATATTGGGAGATGCAGGCATGGAACTGTAAGGCAGAGCTAGAACGAGTGTGCAAGCATCGGCGTGCCGGATCGGCTGGGAAAAACACGCGAGGGGGCGTGCACCAAACATGAAAGTGCGGCTGCGCATTGGCGGGCGGCGAAAAACGTGCAATGGTACATGATGCTACAAGGCTATCGACATTCTACTGCTGCTGCTGCTGCTGCTGCTGCTGCTGCTTTACTGCATTTTTTTGCTGCTGGTCTGGGGAGAAGGCGGTGCCATGCGCACTGCACATTGAGAGCCTCAGGCTCATGCGTGCGACCGCTCCTTGACAATCGCCGAAGTGGCAACACCGTTGGCCATGGCGATCGTGCCCACCCCAATGCCGCCGTTTGTCAGCAGCAGTGCCTGCAGCGGATTCACAGCGGCGGACATTTAAGGTTGGTGTGAAGCCAACGGGATGGGTGCAGGTTGCGCATGAGCAGGGCAGCAGCACAGCGCAGCTTGCCACGCACTGCGCGAGCCTGCCCCTCAGGCTCAGCATGCCGACTGAAAACGTAAACCTATGCAATCGTGCCTTGGGGTTCTTTCGGAGGATGATGGTGGCCATTGCGAACGCAAAGCCTCCAAGCAGCGGCCTGCATGGTGACGAGCACATGAGGAGCAGATAAGTGTGCAGCGTTTGGCGCCACCAAGCACGTGCATTACGCTGCTGAGACAGGTGCACAGGTGTGCACGTGCCAGCTCTCAGGCAGTAGCACAGCGCCTCACGTGTAGGTCCAGGGCTGGAACTGGCCCTTGGCAAACATCTGCTTGATGAGCTTGACCGATGAGCCGTAGTGGCGCTCACCATCCTCGCAGTGCGCCGCCTGCTCCATCGCTGCTGCGCTTTGCATGCCCCGTGCAATGCCGCTGCTGTCGGGTGCTGAGTCAGCTGCGGCACCTGTGTCAAGGAAGGGCAGAAACAGGCAGGCCATCGGTCACTCCCAGCGCATGGTACGGGAGCGACGGCAGCCGCAAGGGCGGCGGCGTTCCAGCGCTGGCGCCTCCGTGGCTGGCCACCTGCCGCTCGGTGCCCGCCCGCCCCCTGGCTGTCCCAGCCGCACACCCACCTGTTCAAAATGCGGCTTGTCAAGCCCTAAAAGTGGCTGGGGCACGCGGGGCAACACGGGAGACGTGAGGTTCACGCCTGGTTGTGCGGGGCCGGCAGCAAGCAGCAGCAAGGTAGTTAAGCCTGTTTGCAGCGCGAGATCGCACGCCAGCGCCATTGAACCATGCACCGGTGCTTGAACCATCGCTCGCGTCAGCACGTGGCGCAGCACAGCGCGCGCATTGAAACGCAAATGCGGTGCAAGGTGCTTCCCAGCGCACCCATCGGATGCCACAAGGATGGGGCAGGAGGCAGGCGGCGAGCAGGAGCCGGAGCTGGAAGCTTGCACCGTTCGTTTTGCGAGCGCTCGCTCAAACGTGGTGGCAAGAGTCTGCTGGGTAACAGACAACGACACGGAAGTCGAGTACGCGCGCCTGTGGCCTGGGGTGAGCATCAGGGTTCAGCGGTGCCGCCGCCGCCGCCGTCCTGCTCTGGCTGCTCCACGACAGCTGCAGCGCATCGTGCCAGTCCGGGCGGTGCAGCGCGTCAATTGCTGTATTACAAGCCGAGCCTCCCATGCATGCCTCCATGCCGCAGTGCTGGTTCAACCAGCCCACGTACACCACGCACCCGTGGCGGCTGCGGGATGCCGAGACCGGCGCTCTGCTGGCTGAATATGTGGGCGGCACCGCCACCGTGACCCTGCTGTCAGAAGGCGGTGTCCGCTGTGAGCCGGGCCTGTGCCGACCGCCGCCAGCCGACATTGTGGACGAGCGGTGGGGCGCTTGGCGGCTGCGTGGCGCCGCCGCTGGGTGCATCCCCATCTGGGCTTTCGACTGCGTGTGCCAGAAGGCGGTCTGTGCAGCAGAGCATGTGGTGGAGGTGCGATAATGGAGACAGGGAAGCGCGGCTGCTGGAATGTGGGTGGGAGTTCATGCAGTTGGTGACCGGAGAGCAGTGGCCGGTGACATGCCGCGGCGATGGAACCCACGAGCGCGGGTTGTAGCGTGCTTGGTTTACCAGCATGCCTCCCCTTGGCAGCCGATGCCACCCTGCCATGCCCCCTGCCGCAGAGCATGCTGCGTGATGCAGACCCGGCAGTGCTGTCGGCTCTGGTGGACTCGGGTGCTGAGCTGGCCATCATTGGCCGGGAGCAGGTGGGCGTTAGGGGGGTTGAACACAGCGGCGTGCATCGCCAAGTCTGCAGCCAGCGGCAGCCTTGCATGTGGAGTGCCATTGAGTTGCACTGTGCGTCACCCAGACTCATTTGTTAGCCATTCCACCTACCACTGTGCTTCTGCCACTCCTCCAGTCCACCTGCGACCTGCCGATGTATCGACACCTGCGAGGCGTTTCGTGCGGCAACGGCGGCGGCAGCTACGACGAAGCCACGCGTGGGCTCGGGGGCAACCCAGGTGAGTGCGTGCCTGACTGCTGCTGTTGGTGGTGCTGGGCGGCTCACGTGCTGTCGAGGTTCAGGGGGGGTTAGCGTTCTGCTCCGCCCCACCCGCACGTTTGATGCTTGCTGCCACGCCACCTCCAACTGGCTGTGTCAAGCTGCCCACACCGCTTGTCCTCCGTTCCGCAGGCTGCCCCACCACCAGCTGCGGCGAGGAGAACCTGCTGATGCTGCCAGGCGATCGTTACCGGCACGAAAATGTGCTAGTGCACGAGTTTGGGTGAGCACGCGGGGCAGGGCAGTTGTTGCGTGTGGGTAAACCAGGCCAGGCGGGCATAAGCTGCAGCAGTGACATGCTTGCACAGCTCGGGCGGCTCGAGAGCTGGCATGGCAGTGCACGGCAGGCTAGCGGCTTGCCGCCGCAGGCCCGCTTTCAGTTCAGCAGACGTCCCTTTTTGTTAGCAACAGCTGCTGCTCCTGCCGCTGCTGCTGCTGCAGGCATGCTGTGATGGACCTGGGCCTGCCGCCCAGCCTGCGGGTGAGGCACTGCTGCTGGGCGCTGTGCAGAGTGCGGTTGCAAGGAGCTTTGCGCTGTTGCCGATTGCGTGTCTGTTGGCTGCTAGCAGGCAGGCAGCTTTGGAACCTCTTGGGCTGTCCACACTTCCACACTGGGCTGCTGGCTCCTTGTGTGCTCAAGCTGGTTGCCCACACTCCCCTCTCTACCTATGCTCGTCCGCCTGGCAGGAGGAGATTGAGGCTGCCTATCAAGCTGCACAAGCAGCCGGCAGCTACAACCCCAGCTGCTACATGATGGCCAATGCAAGCGAATACTGGGCGGAGGGCAGCCAGGCCTGGTTCGAAGCCACTGTCCGAGATGGTGAGCCGCCATGCCTGTGGGGCTGCCGCTGTGCTGCTTCGTCTGGGGCGGTCGGTGGCAGCGGCCTGCTTGTGCTGTCTCCACCCGCACCTAGCGCTGTACATGTGGGCTGTGCTTGGGTGCGGAGGTGTGTTGGCAGGGTGAAAATGGCTTCTTGCTTGCCCCCTGGCCTGCAGACGTGACGAGCGGCATCAACACGCGGCAGAAGCTCAAGGATCGGGACCCGGCACTTGCGGCTCTCATGCTGTGTGTGTATGGGGATGGCAGCTGGCGCTACCCTGCCACAGCGCCGCAGCAGTGGCCGCACTGGCGTGAGCAGCAGCAGCAGCAGCAGCAGCAGGGGGCTGGCAAGATAGCAACTGTAGGACCAAGTGCAGCAGCCGAGCCGCAGGTGCAGCCTGGTGCGAGCCGGAAGCGCAGCCGGCGGCAGGCGAGTGGTGGCAGTGGCGGCATGCATCGCCTGATGGCGGGGTCGCGGCGCATAACGCGGTCGCTCGCCAGGCTGGCCAGCAGCTGCCTCACTAGAGTCACCACGCACCCCTGAACACCCGTTAATTACCCACAAACAGGCCTGCAGCTGCCCAGTGCAAGGATCAGCCTTCGAGTGTTCGCCTGTACATCCATCTTGTCCAACCCAGCGCCATCTGTCTTCGATCTGTTCCTGGTACTCTGTTCAGCAAACTGCCTTCCAGCTTCCTGAATCCCCTTTCGGCTTGTCAACTCTGATATTGAGATTTCTGTAAAGCGCCTCTGTTGACGGAGCAACAGCGCCCTTTGTCTTGGCTGCACCTGCGCCAGCGTGCTTGGTGGCAGGTGGTGTGGCAAGGGCAAGGGCTGGATGTCAATGCAGGTGTCTGTGCAGCCTGTGAATGGCAGTCTGCCCATTTCACCCCAAGGAAGGCCCCGGCATACAGCAGCAACTCGAGTGCACAGATGCAGGCGACCGCCGCGGCTGGTCCGCTGTGCCGTATGGGCGCCGGCGCCTTCTTGTGAGTTCGCTGGAGCCTTGCCCAGACCTGCTTTAGATTTTGCCAGTTTAGGTTTCGCAGCTGCTCTATCCTCCTGAGCGCTGCTGCAGGTGTCCACAGGCGCTGGGCGATGGCCGCACGACTGCCTCAGTTGCTGGCCGAGCGCCTACTGTCGCTGATCCCAACCAGCGCAGGAGGGCTCGCCCGCCTGAGCACGCTTGCGGCCACAGCAGGCGCCGCCACCGCCACCGCCGCCGCCGCCGCCAACGGCGGGCCCGCCGCTGTTTCGCCGCTGGTCTACCCGTGAGTTTGCCCTCTGATGCGATTTGACTGAGTTTTCATTGCACTCTAGATTAGCTTGACCTGCTTACCAAATGTGCTCAATCCCACCCGACACCTCCCTTGGCAGATGGTTCATCCTGTTCTCTGGACCTTTCGGCATGGCACTGGTGTCACTCGGCTTGGATGCAGCTGTGCGCCGCTGGGACCCCTGAGGGACCGAGAGGCGAGTCAGATATGCCAGGAAAACAGCAGGACCGCCAGAACCCAGCCATATGCATGCATTTGATTGAATGAATGTTTGCTGCCCCTGCGGCAAACCCACTCCTGCCCGTTCTGTTCCGTTTTGCTCAAATGCGTCTGTCCTATCCCAATGCGCATCAGCTCACCTGACATACCGCTGCCTGCTGTTCGATAGCAATGCAGCAGTGTTATGAAACAACACATAGTCCCCACCAGATTGGGCCTCGCCCTCGCCGCTCTGGGCGGCGGAGCCCGCTGCGCGCGCTGCGGCGGCCACCGCTTGTGGGAGCTCGGCTTGTGGCAGCGGATCTCTGTCACGCCTCGTGCCTCGCTCCCAACCTGTTTGGGCATAGGCATGGCGCTGGCGGCGCGGCAGTGCGCCACTTCCTTCCCGGGCCGGCCTGTCGGGCGGCGCCTCCGGCCTGTCGGCCTGCTTGTAGGGGTCGCAACTGTATGCAAATTGCAGGTGAGCAGCTGCGACACGCGATGACGCCTCCTGCTGAACGCGGCTGGGTGGCAAGCTCGTGTTTCCCGCCCCCTAGCTTGCCTGCAGGTGCGTCCTGACGCGATGCGGCGTACTAGGCGTGTCAAGGTGCGCCGCCGAGCGCTGCGACACCTCTGCTTGGACCTTCTCAGTGCCGCCGGCGCCGCCGTAAACGCAAACTTGGTCGGGGCGCCGGCGCCGCCTGCAGCTTTGCAGCTTGCAGCTTCGTGCCACAGCGGAGGCTGCAAGCGGTTCGGTTAAACTCGGATGTTTGAGCTTGGAACGCACACAAGATTCGACGGCTGCCCTGCTGGCCACAATGCCCCGCAGGCGGGAGCCTCGCCGGACGGACGGACGCCGGTCTCGCCGCCCTGGGAGCGCGCTGCGGGTGAGCGGGCTCGCCAGCTGGAATGGGCTGTCCTCCTTATTACGTTTCATTTGGCAGGTCATGCGCAACACCGGACTGGAGTTCAGCAGGCACCGCTTGGCAGCCATCCTCACCCGGAGGCTTGAATCACATGCAGCCGTGCCATGTTCATCTACTTGTCACTTCATGTGCCTCCACCACTTGTGCAGATGACGATGGGCTGGACCCCGTGAGGCAGCGCACGCAGCAGTACAGCCAGCGGGTTGGGCAGGAGAAGGTGATGCTGCAGCTGCGCAAGTTCAAGGAGCAGGAGGCCATGTATCTCAAGCTGTTTGCGGCCGCAGAAAAGAAAGGTATGATGCGCCCGCCTGCCCGCAGGTCTGAATGCTTGCAGCCCTCGCCTCTCCCTGCCTGCCCACCTGCGGTCTGTTTGGGCGGTGTGGCAGATATGATCGGTTGCCGCTGCTGCGCGGATCGGCACTCCCTGCTGAGCCAGTGTCGGTGCGTGCACGCTGTCCTGGCCTGCCTGAACTGCAGGGGACGATGCAGCCATGCTGAAGTGGCACTCTGCCTGGGGGGACACGTTGCAGAAGATGGAGCTGCTGCTGGCCGACCCTCGCAAGTTTGCGTGGAAGTACGGGGACATTTACGACGTGGAGAGTGAAGAACAGAAACGCATCCGCAAAGTGCAAAAGCGGGTGGTTGACAACTTTGCCACTATCGGCATTGTATTTGGCGCGTGTTACTTGGCGATGGGGTTCAGTGTTGCTGTCGTTGCACTCCCGCTCTGGATCATTGAATGCTTGGATGGCCTCCTGCACCATGCCAACTGATAGTGCTGCTAGTAGCGCTTTGCTGAGCAGCACAGCTGGCAGCAGGTGCATGCACTTTCTGACCCCCATTTGTGCCCCACCCTTCCACACATTTGCACAGCCATATGCCCCCATTCTGTCATGACTGATTAATTCAGCTGTCTGCCCTGCTTCTTTTCCCTGGAAGCCCTTCCCATCTGCCCGGCCCCCTGCATGCCTTGCATTCGCCCGCCGCTGGGATCCCTTTCACAGGAAGGCCGTCCTCTGTTCTATGCCTAGCGTTGTTTGTAATGACTAGCAGCATGTGTCGCGAGCATACGCATCTCAAAGCACACATGCATGCACGCATGCATGCAAGAACACGCACACATGCATGCAAGAACGACAAGCACCGGCCCCTCCGGCCAGGCCTGCTGCAGCTCACCGCTCCCACCCAGCGCCCGCCAAGCGCTGTGCTCCTCACCGCCGAGCTGCCAACCACAGCCAGCTGGCTGCCGCTGCACCAGCCGCTGCCTGCAGGCAGCTGCCACCTCAGCGCCCTAGGCCGCATTGTCCAGCGCCTGCTGCAGGCGGGCCTCCAGCTCATCCCAGTCTGCATCGCGTGCCACCACCACTGCTTCCTCATAGACATCTTGCTGCGCCGCCTGCGACAGCTGGCCCCACTGCTCCAGGATGCTCTGCAAGCGGGCGGGCAGGTGGGCAACACGGGCATGCATTCAGGGCAGCATGCTCACGACAGCAGCAGCTGTACGGCAGTGAAACCCTAGAGTAGGCAGTACGACGTGCAATTAGCATGATCAATAGCTGTGCAAGCGAGCAAGCCATTCCGCCGACGTGCCACAATTTCTGCCAGGTTTAAGCACTACGGCCCCACCTTGAGCGTGACTCCTCCCTTCCCGGCCCGCCGCAGCTTCTTCAACGCGCTGTGCCAGCCTTCCGGCTCGTCAGCCGCCTCGCCCAAAGACAGCAGCGCCTCCTGAAGACGCTTCTGCGCTATCTTATTTGCACGCGCCGCAACTGCTTCAGTGCCCGCTGCATCCACTGCTGCAGTGCTTCCACGACCCGCCGCTACTGTGCCCGCCGCCGCGCCAGAGACAGCTGGCTGCTGTGCATGCTGAGCAGCTGTGCTGTGGTGCGGCGGGGCTGGGATGTGTGCTGCTGGCGGGCGGCCGGCCACTTGCTCAGGAGTGGGAACAGATGGCATCGGCTCGCCGCCTGCTGGTTGCCCTGCCTGATCGGTGGTAGTGGCTGCCGGCTGGGGGTTCGCAGCTGGCGGCTGCCCACCTGCTGCGGTTGCTACCGTTGCTGCTGCTGCTGCTGCTGCTGCTGCTGCTGCTGCTGCTTCCGGCTGGAATGCAGCAGGCGGCAGCTGCTCAGTGATTGGCGGCGTGGCTGCGGCCGCGGCAGGCACACCAGCAGATGGCAGCCCCCCATGGGCAGCAGGTGCGCTGGCTGCCGCTGCTGCCCCGGCTGGGGCAAACGTGTTGCAGCCGCCTGATGCCAGCCCAGTCAGCTGGCCAGGCACCTGCAGGCCTGCCAGTGGGCCAGCGGCGTGCGGCACTTTCCGCTGCTGTGCCCGCTGCTCAAATGCCGCCCGCAGTGCTGGGCTAGCCCTGAGAACGGCCTCTGCGAGTGGCATCCGAGCAGGACAAGGACGGGCGAGGTTTTGAAAAGCGGCTCCGCAGGATCCTGGCTGGTGATCAACCAATGCATGCCAGCATTGCTGAACACAAGGCAGCCTGCTGCTGTTTGGCATGGAGATTTCCCTTCAGCTTTGGAAGCTTGAAAGAGCAACCCGCACCTGCTGCCGCCCGCAGCATTTGTGGGCTAGGCTTGAAGGGGGCAGGCCCTGGCGCCGTCTTCCCCTCCACCTGCTGCGCCTGCTGCCCTGCGGTACCGTCAATCTGCATGGCCTGCTGGCCGCCCTCACTCTGCGGGTGCGAGCTGCCACCCAGTACCGCCTCCTCATCGGCTGGAGGAAGCGCAGCTCCCACTGCTTGGCATGCAGGCGGCGCTGCTGCCGCTGGCTGCGCTCCGCCTGCCTCCGCCCCGCCTGTTGCGGCCGCTGGCACAGCAGCAGCGGCAGCCTCGTCGTCTGCCCGTTCCGCCGCTGCTGCCGCCGCCTCGCCATCTTCCCCTGCTGACGTCTCGCCACCTGCCGCCGGTGCAGCCGCCCCACCAGGCGGCCCTGCAGCCTGCCGCTGGGCCAGGTGCTGCTCCCAGTGCCGCTCCACGCCCTTTTCCACCCATAGCTTCTCAAACCGCCGCGAGGCGCGCTCACCCAGCTCCCAAACCCAGTCGCCTGCGGCACGAAGGGAATGGGCAGAAGTGCTCCTAGATACATGGTGCAGCCAGGGCAGGGCAAATCGATCATTGACAGCGGTTGAAAAGTGTATCAGCGCAGCACGTCCACACCAGCGGGACTCCCCCATGCATGAAAGGAGGGTTGGCAATGCAAACTCTGCATCATGCGCTCACCTGGCGAGTTGAACTGCCGGCAGTTGGACCACACCAGCCGCACATCATCCCGCAGCTGCAGCGGCGTGGCGTACTCGCCATCCTTCAGCCGCTCTGCAGAGGTGGGCAGGGGAACATCTCTCGATGCACGGCCTGCCACCCCGCATGGCGTGCAAAGCATGGGGCGTCTGCACCCTCCTGCCTGCCTGCCGTCACAGGCGCCCCATGCAGCAAAAAACGCTCCACCCGCCATTCACCCCAGATGGTACCCAGGTCCATCGGCCGCCCAACCACTATGGGGTAGTCGGGAAAGTCGCGGACATCCACTGGGGCACCAAACACGTCATCCACACCAGCCAACGACAGTAGGCTCTCCAGGATGCTGCCCGCGCCCTCCCATGCCTGCTCAGTGTTCGTGGGTGAGGGTGGGGAGCCGCCATCAGATACCGGACCTCGTGAGAACTGAGCAGTGCAAGCAGTGCACACGCAGATGGATCGCACCACCAAACAATGCCGTGCGGCAGGCAGCGCTGCGTACCAGGCGGGAGGGCGGCTTCTGCTGCTTGCTGCGCGGCCTCTCGCCGCCGTACCCGCTGCACACACAGCGGCAGAAGAGCATGCTCAGAGATGCTCAGAGTAATCAGCTAGTTGAAGCAGGCTGGAACAAGCTGCTGGTGAGTTGATAGGGAGCATGGCAGGGGTGGACAAAGCGCAGCTCGGCCTTCAACTACTGTGCACACGCAGCAAGCGCGCGACCCCTTTTATGTCGCAGCACAGCCGCTCCAGTAGCAGACCTGAACGTGCGACCAGCTCACCTGATCTGCTGCAAGTGTCCCTCCTGCTCCTCCTCGTCCGCCTCCAAGGCTGAGTCATACCACTGCCCACCCGCCATGCCAGTGGCGGCCGCAAGGCGCTCTGCGCACTCGGTGTGCTTCAGCTCCAGCCCTCCACCCCATGTGGCAGCCCACCGCTTGAGCAGGCGGCCGGGCAGCAAGGCCACAGGGTAGTCCCTGCAGCGATGGAGTTAGAAATTGGGTGCTGGGCTCCGCCTCCTTCTGTGCAGTGCTCACGGATCAGTTGGATGCCCAGCCCCACAGACCCAGCTAGCCTGCTGCGCAGCTAAGCTGAGGCATGCGCCCGCTGAACCGACTTGCCCACAGTTGGACCCTGCACCTCACAAGAGCCCACGGCTTACCCGTCCACGCAGCGGATGGTGCCCACCAGGCGATCCTTGCAGCACTGCTGCTCGTCCAGCTCCAGCAGAATGAACGCTCCTGCATGGTAGCCACCGATGCCTTGCAGCACTGGCACAAAGCCGTCCGACTGCAGGCAAGGAGGGCAACAGTAAGTGCCTTGACCCTGCAGGCCACAGCATGCTGCATTTGGCGAAGCGACAGTGTGAGGTGCGAGTTGCAGCAAGCCTGGCGAGGGGGCATGCAGGTCATAAAAGCCCACCCATCAATGGCCAGCAATCTCTCCATGCCGCAAGCCTCGCATGCAGGCCCCCACGCACGTCGTATTGGTAGCCGTCCTTCCGGACCCACTTCAGCGGCACATCCCGGGTGTTGCCATTGTACGTCAGCCGGATGAGGCGCGGCTCGTCCTGCGCCCCAGGCTGCAGCTGGCGTGCAATCCAGGGCATGCTGTCTGTCATCTGCCAGAACACCGGGTCTGCATCAGCCAGTGGTGATTGAGCGTGAGACGCGGATTAGTTCTGGGCAAAGTGCAATGATGGCTCAGTCAAGCTACGCAGCCCCTAATGAAATGCACCTCAAAAGACGGTGTTGGATGACCCGCAGGCAGAAAGTCAGATAGTGCAGGGCTGGTGCATTCTCAATTTCGCTCAGGACCAAGGGCTGCCACCCAGCTGGGCACTTACGCGTGATTCGCACACGGCTGGGCTGGCCGGCATGCTTGCCCTTCCCCACATTGTCGTCGGTCAGCTTGTGCACGACAGCACGTGTGCTGGCCACAAACTGCAGGTGGGCAATGCTGGGCACTCAGTGATCATTGCATGCCGCAACTTGCGGGCAGTTGGCTGCGAGTAGCTCACGCAGGGCGTGGCGCCAGCACTTACAGTCGGCCAGCTGGCTTGTTACCTGCGGGCCCTTGGGGCGAATCAGCGCGCCAACAGTGAGCCCAGCCGCATTGCCCTGGCCGTGCCCCCCGCTGGGTGCAGCCTCATGCAGCTGCTGCACTGTTTGCTGCCGCTGCTGGGCCGGCAGGGCGGCTGGGATCGCCAGGCTCAGTGGAACAGGTTGGGCGGCTGCGCCTGCTGCTGCACCTGCTGCGCCTGCTGCGCCTGCTGCGCCTGCTGCTGCACCTGTTGCGTCTGCTATGCCTGCAGCTGCGCCTGCTGCACCTGCTGCGCCCGCTGTGCCACCTGCCAGCGCTGCGCCTGCTGCGCCTGCTGGCTCGCCCGCTGCTGTAGCAGATGCTGCCCCTGCTGCTCCACCGCCGCCACCCAAGGGCTGGCCACCTGCCACCTGGCAGGTCGTGCCGCACGACTGAGCATCTGCTGAGCCGGCCACGAAGTTCCAGCCGATTGTCTGCTGCAGCCTGGGCCGCTTGGCTGCGCCGCCGATGCCGTCGCCACTGCCCGCTGATGCGGGCGCCGCTGCGCCTGCAGCCGCCGCCCCTACTTGCGCCGCGGCAGCAGGCAGCTCGCCGGGAGCGCAGTCTGCCGCTGCTGCCGCTGCTGCAGCCGTCTCTGCAGCAAACTGCACTGCATGCTTGGGGGCCACACGCTCAGGTGCGCGCATTATGCGCTTGTGCTTGTTGGCAGCAAGAGAGGGCCCCTCCATCTGCCCGGCCTGGTGGCTGCCATGTCCTGCAAGGGGCTGGCCGTTGGGCGTGGTTGCGCCACTGCTGCCTGCAGCGGCTACTGCGGCACTCGTTGCTTGAGGCACACACGATGCTGGCAATTCTGCAGGAGCGACTGCCCCCTCCGCAGCGGTGGCGGCAGCAGCAGCTGCCCCCGCACCGACCGAGGGCGGGGACGGCCGCTGTGCCCCTGTGCCCCGGCACTGCTTACGGGTCTGTCGCCGCACAGCTGCCCCGGTTGTGTGCACAACCGCATCTTGCTGCCCCACCGGCTGGCTTCCTGTCAGCACTGCCTGCTGCTCCTGTGGCTGCTGGGTTGGAGGGGTCTGCTGCTGCTGCGGCGGCTGCGGCTGCTCTTCTTGTGCCGCAGGCGTCTCTGGTAGCTGCTGCTGCTGCTGCTGCTGCTGGGGCAGCGGTGGTGAGGGCTCATCGTCAACAAGGTCAATCACACCACCCGAAGGCTCGCCAACACCCAAAGCGGCCGCTTGTGCGTAGAATGGGCAGGGCTGGGGCTCTCCATTCTGCGCAGGAGTAGTGAAACATGCGAAATGTGGGGGGTGGGCCAGCGGCAAGCAGTGTGCAAGTAGAAACACGACCAGGAGGCCTGTTGGTCGCAACCACAGTACAGAGTGTCTCAAGGGCCAGCAGCAAGGATCAGGAGGGCTGTGCACGCAAGTCTGCGGCTCGCTGCCACGACCTGGCGGCACGTGAGCGGGCGGCGGCGAAGGCGGCGGCGGTGGGCGGCGAGCGCAACGGGGCGCCCCTCACCTGTCCCGATCACATCGCAAGCCGTGAGTCGGCAGATCTCGTGCGCGCTGGAGCGCAGTCGCTGCACCGGCCGAGCTCCTCATCGTCGCTAGGGCAGGGGCATTCGCCCCACCGGCAGCGCTCATCTGCCCCGCACGGGACCCTGCAGCACGATACAAGGCACAGCAAGTCGAGGTCGCGCAACTCTGGGTTGGCCCAGAACTCCCCTCACCAGCGCTCACCACACCATCTGGGGACCAGCTTCGAGACACACTGCCAATGGACGTCTGTGGAAGGGCCTTCAGGACAGCACGAGGCTGGTTGCTCATGACTGCCTCACACTGAGCATGGCGGTGTTGCATTCGGCGAAGCTCCTGCTCACTTGAGCTGCCTTTGCTTTATATGACAGCAGGCTGAGGTTTAAGGCGTCGCAGTTTGCTGTTTGTGGTGCAATGTGCACCATGGCAGGCATGAGCAACATGGCAGCACTGCAAGCAAGCGGTGCAGGCTACGGTTGCAAACGCATCGAGCACCGAAGCAATCAGGCGCTTGTAAGTAAACTGCCTGTACATGCACAGTTGGCGCTCTGCGCCACTGACGTCTGCCAACAGCACACATCCGCTTTGCAAGCCTATATTGACTGCCGCTACACCGCCCCCTCCTGGCCACTGCGGTTGCGGCTCCAGGCGGGCTTGCACGCAGCATGGGTTTCGCCTAATAGCTTGGCTATCTCTGAAGTAATGTTCTGAGGTTGTTCTGCGCAGCACTGTTTGGCAGCAGTCATGTTTGTGGCCTTCAGTACTGCTGGTGCAGCTGTTGCCGCAGTGCAGCATCTCGTCCCAGCCCGCTGCCGCTGCTGCACGCCGCCGCTGCTGCCGCTCAGCTGCTGCCGCCCACCAACACCTTCTCACGCGATCGGCCTCAATTGTGCGTATTGACTCCCTCGTTCATCCGATCACTGGGCTCTCAGAGGGGATGAGGGCCCTGGCGAGCGGCGCCGAGCGACCGGGCGCGGTGGCCGCAGCTCAGCAGCCCGGCAGGCATCGCAGCAGCGCGATCGCGTGCCTCAAAATCCAGCCAATTACACACCGCGCTGTAGCAAGCCTCGCAGGCCGCTGCAGCTTCCGGCCCCGCTCGCAGCCTCCCTCCCGGCGCAAATGGATGGTTTTAGCATCGACAAGGGATGCCGAACCGCCGTCTGGCAACGGCGATGGCGGCAGCGGCGGCGGCGATGGCAGCGGCGACGGCGGCGATGGCAGCGGCGACGGCGGCGAGGCTCCCAACCTGGGCAGCAACATGTGGATGCTAGCCGTGGCTGCCGCTGCAGCCCTGGGCCTGTTCAGCGTGGGCTCCAAGCGGCTGAAGCTGCGGCGGCAGCTGGTGCAGGATGGGCTGGAGCGGCAGGCGGCATGCGTGGGCGGTGACGCCAGGTGGGCGGCCGAGTTTCTGCTGTCGCTTTTTTGCTGGACGTACTGCCTGCAATCACTCGTATGCCTTGCTTGCATCCAACATGTGCACCTGCTTCCCACCTCCCAGCAGCTCTGCGGCCGCAGCGGCGGCGGCAGCTCCCGCCAGCAGCGAGGATGTTGCCACCCTCACCCGCCTCACCCAAGAGCTCTTCACTGAGCTGGTCAAAGTGCGGGCTCGACTGGACGAGCTGGAGGAGGAAACCGGCATCATTGCTGGAAGCAGCGGGGCAGCGCCTCCAGACGCCACCGTGGTCGGCAGCGATGGCGGCAGCCGGCGGGCCAAGGGGCTGGCGGTCAACGGCAGCGGCAGCGGCGGGCAGCAGCAGCATGCACGGCACCGGCTGGCGGGGGTGGTGCGGCTGGGAGGCGGCCTGATGTGGGCGCAGGTGCGCCGGGGCTTGTGAGGCTTGAGCAAACTTGCAAGTCTGCTGCAGGCAACCTGCTGTTGTGCCCTGCAGCAAAACCTGCACTCTGCCGCCCTTGCTGTGCGCTTTTGCTCTGCTGGCCTGCTCATGTGCTCATCTATGCATGCCGTGGCCTCATGTCCCTGCAGGATGATGCCACTGCAGAGTCTGGCCAGGCGTTGCAGGCAGCCGGCATCAAGCTGGGCACGGATGTGCTGCTGCAGCTGTCGGGGCTGGTGCGGGGCGGCAGGGACAGCGTGCACGCCGAGTGCAAGGTGGACCCAGCCGCCGAGCAGCTCAGCTTGCGCAAGGTGCGTAGATGGGGAGCTTACTAGCTTTGCCGAAGGGTGCAGCATGTGCTGACTGTTCTTGCTGATGGGTTAAGAATGTGGTTTTAGTGGATTTCCAGTTGAGGCCGGTTGGCTGGTTTGGGCAGGGCAGCTGGATGGCAGTGCAGCAGCCAGGACAGCAAGCTTGCTGTGGTTGCCAAGGGGCTGCTTTTGCTTGTTGCCCATGCATTGCAGGTGCTGTACAACTGCCGGCTGAGCCAGCGTGCACGGCTCATTCTGGCGCCGTTTGGTGCTCGCGGCCGGGATGCAGCATACACCCTGAACCCGCTGGCGGGGCAGGTGAGGGTGCTCGTAGAAGAGTTGGCAGGAGGGGGATAAGCAGCAGAAGCCCCGTGCTCTCAATACAGCATGCTCTCAATACAGCACGCCACATGTCTTCGCTTGTTGGCACCAGCTGCAATGTGCGCTATTGCAGTACTGGCCAATCTCTTTCGGCTCACCTCTGTTGGACATAATGCGTCCACCCACTCAGCATCCAACCATCCCATGCCTGCATGCCCGCCTGCAGGGCCTGACCAGCCTGGTGCGGGAGGGCAGCCCGCTGCACAGCCCCGTGCTGGGCTCGCTGGCGGGCGTGGCGCTCGAGGCGCGGCGCGCCTGGCTCAACGCCGGCTACTTTGCACGCGGTGCGCTGTTGTTGTGGGTGACGTGCCACACTTTGGGTAGCCGCAATGCAGTGGTACACTTGCAGTGGCTGATCTGTAGCCACAATGTTGAGGCTCCCAAGCGATTCACGCAACCCATCGCCTCTCCACCCGTCCCCACTGCAGCCACGCCCGGCGGCGGCTCAGCCTGGAGTGTCCTGGCTCAGGCCGTGGTGGCTCCCACCACCAGCCTGTCTGCGGGCATGACCTACCTGCACCACAGCAGCGAGGCGGCAGCCAGCGCAGCAGCGGCTGACCCCGCGGCGGCGGCGGCAGCGGGCGTCAGCGGCGGGCCAGCCATGGTGGGTGCCCTGGAGCGGACGGCCGCACCGCTGTCTGGTGCGCCTGCAGCGCGGCGACAGCTGGGCTCCACTCTGGCCTGGAGGCTGGGGGAGGACGCTGTGCTGCATGGCTGGGCGGCGGCGGACGCTGATGAGGTGGAGCACAGCGTGCGTGCTGGGCAGCTGGCCGCCGTGCGGCCGCAGCAGTGGGGCCTGCTGCTGGGCTCGTTCCCCGACGGCAGCGGCAACGGCTGGGCGGTGGGCGCGGGGCACTCGGCAGCGGCGGCTGGCGGAGCGGCGGGGGCTGTTGCAGCCAGCAACCGGCTGCTGCCCAACCTGTATGAGCTCAGCCTGCAGTTCAACCTGGGCGACGGCCTGACGCTGACGCCCGGCATGGTGGTACTGGCGCCGCGCGGCGGCCGCACCACCGCGCTGCTGGGCCTGCGCACAGCCTGGGCCTTCTGATCGGTTGCGAGGTGCTGCATGGCATGTAAAGACTGGTCAAATAATGAAGGCCGGACAGGGCGGCAGCGTCGACCGGCATGCTGCCTGCTGTGGCGGCGGCGGCGGCGGCGGCAGGCAAGTGCTCTCATTTTGGCTTTAGCGGCTGCTTGTGATCCAAAGGCACGCCTTCGGCCTGCCGCTCACTTCTGTTTACGAACTCGCAGCTGCCACCAGGCGCCGCTGACACCGCCGCTTGCACCGGCCTTTCACTTGCTTTCTCGGGCCCAGAGGAACCGTTTGTCGCCCCCGCAGCCCCGCCGAACCGCTACAGTTACTGTGCGGCGGTCCGGCCCTGTCGGGCCCTCTGCGCGGCCATGGACGGCGCCAGCACGCTGGAGCAGGTGAGAGCAAAGGCTTCATCAAGTGGGCGGCCCGCCCCGCATCCCCGCAAGACCGCCGCCGCCACTGCCGCCGCCGCCGCCCACGAGCCACCTGCCCCTCCGTCGCTGACCGCAGATCGAGGCCGACCTGCGGTTCTGCGAGGATGTGCTCAACAGCGCGTCGCAGCTGCCCTCCAAGCACCAGCCATGGCGACCAGGCCACACTGGCGGTGGCATCGCCGCCGCAGCCAAGCAGCAGCGGGGCTCGCCCGCCCGGCCCTCGCAGCTGCGGCCGGCGGCGGCAGCACCCACCGCCCGCACCACTGCCGAGCTGCTCGACATGCTGAGCAGCATGCCAGAGGGGCAGCCGTTTGAGATCGATACCCGGCTGTTGTACAGCCCGCGGTCCAGCTATGTGGCCAGCGGCGCAACCAGCCCCAGCGGCCGCAGCATGCGCTCCAGCCATGAGGGCAGCCTGGCGGACCTTGGGCATGCAGTGCAGCAGCAGTCTCGCCAGCGGCAGCGGCACTGGGGCGGCGGTGGGGATGGCGGCAGCCAGTTTTCGCTGCCCGCCTACCGAGCCTCGACAGAAGGGCAGCACCCTCTGTTTGCTGATGTGGAGGAGGCAGCGGCCGCGCTGGGCCCGCTGCATGCTGACCAGCCCAGCCCCTGGCGCTCACAGCAGCATGCGGCAGGGCCGAGGACGACTGCTCAGCAGCAGCGGCAGCAGCGGCAGCAGCGGCAGCAGCAGCAGCAGCAGCAGCAGCAGCGGGACCAGCGACAGTGCAGGCCAAGCAGTGGTGGCGCTGGCCGGCTGGCGGCGGTCAGCCCTGGGGGCTCGCTGGCCAGCCTGGGCAGTGCCGGCGCCCGCCCCACCAGCGCCCCGCTGCGAGGACCTAGCGCTGCCGGCAGCAGGCGGGAGCGGCAGCTGCTGCTGGACGATGCATTGGCACAGGGCGTGAAGGGCAGCACTGCGGAGCTGCTGCGCCAGGGGCAGGAGGAGCGGCTGCAGCAGCTAGCGCAGCCGCGCACGCAGCTGTGGCAGCGCTGCGCTCAGATCAAGGCGCTGGAGGAGCGGGAGGAACTGCAGGTGGGTGGGCTTTGGGGTGCTGCCTCTCTTGGAAGAGAGCAGGGAGGATGAACAAACAATGGCTGGTTTATGAAGGCACGCCAGGTTGCCATCCGGCTCCTCGTGGGTGCAATGCCCCAGCAGACAAGGCGAGGGCTGGCCGTGCCTGCTCACCTTCACGCTGCTGTTTGCTGCCTGCGGCACTGCAGGAGTGCACGTTTGCGCCGCGCACGGGGCGGCCGCCCAGCCGGCAGCGCCTCGCGCCGGGGCTGCCTGTTGAGGATCGGCTGGCGCTGAGCCAGGCGGGGCGGCGGGAGGCGCTGGAGCGGGCGCGGCAGGAGCGGGAGCAGGATGCTCTGGCCGACTGCACCTTTGCGCCGCAGGTGGGGCGGGGCAGTGGCACACTGCGCCTAGTGGGTGTGGTGCCTCGAGCGTTGCTGGGGCTGCGGCTGGCTTGTTTGGCGGTGCACGCATTATGCAACAAGGTGCTGAGGACCCAGACGGCTTGCATGCTGGGGCCCCTGACCGCAGCTGGTGACGCAGCCGGAGCAGCACCTGCAGCGCGAGTACACGCCGCTGCACCGGCGCCTGGGGGAGGAGCAGAAGCGGCGCAGCGCCAAGCTGGCGCAGGCGCGCGTGCAGCAGGTGAGGCGCTAGCAAGCAAGGGGCAGGTGGGGAGAGGTAAAAGGGTTGGTTGTTGCACTCGTGCCGCGGACGAGGTGCATCCTGTTCCGGCATGCCCATGTTTGCATGATGACGCTTTGCTCATCGCTGCACACACCCCTTCACTTCGCCTTGTGCTGCATCACACCTCGCACCTGCAGGGCCTGGGCGATGCCGACCTGACCTTCCAGCCGCAGCTGAACCAGCGGTCGCTGAAGCTGGCCGCGCAGCGCGAGGCGCGAGAGCTGTTCCAGGAGCCGGATGGGGCGGGCCAGCGGCCGCGCAGCGCAGGTGGGTTTGGGAGTGCTACGCTCGCCGGCCGGCATGCCAGGGGACATGGTGCTGTGGGCTGAAGCACAAGCACACCCTGGCTGTTGTTTGCGTCCAGCCTCCGACACGTCCAGCTCTGCAATTCACATGCGCAGGTGCACGCAGCGCGGCTGGCGGCGACCCCGAGGAGCGCTGCACGTTCTCCCCTGCCATCAACCCCGCCTCGGAGCGGCTGCTGGAGGACAGCGCCACCGTGCCCAGCGGTGGGTGCCTGCCTGTACAGATGTCGGGCATGCTGGTTGGCAGATTGCACAGTGCAACACACGCTGACGCCCTGACTTGGCTAGTAGCCAGTAAATTGTGGCTGGTTGAGGGTGAAGTCAGCAGCTGACATTTACAACAGGACAGAAGCCGGGATCCAAACTACTTCTCATGCCTGCAGACTTCCAGGAGCGCCTGCGCTACTACTCGCTGCGCAAGCAGCTGAAGCAGCGAGCCGCAGTGGCAGCGGCGGACACCGAGGCCTGCACCTTCCACCCCGACACCGGCAACGCGGTGCAGGTGCTGGCGCTGTCGGCGGCGCGGGCTGGCCAGGTGCTGGAGAGCGAGCAGGTGGGCTGCGGGTGGGGCAGTGGTTCTGGGAAACACGTCCGTCATATCAGCGCCACTTGCACGCCAGGCGGGCAGGGTCGGCTGGCACCTATCGTGAAGGGCTGCTGCTCACATTGCCACGTCGTGCTCATCATGTGCACTGCACGTTGCCAGCACGCAGCTGCACCACTGCACCTCACCCTTCTGCCATCTTCTTGCCCTCCCACAGGAGCGGTACGAGCGGCTTGCGGGGGAGGATGCCGCCCGCCTGGCCGCGAAGCGCGCCGCCAAGGAGGCTGAGGTGTACGGCAGCCTGGCCTTCAAGCCGCAGCTCAACCCACGCTCGCTGGCACTGGCCCCTGCGGGCAGCGGCGGGGTAGAGGCGCTGGCTAGTGCGGACCGGCAGCGGCGGAAGCTGGAGGAGCTGGTGGCGGAGGAGGAGGCGCGGCAGCGTGCGGAATGCACCTTCCAGGTGGGTGGTGAGGAGGGGGTTGTGTTTCGCATGTGCTGCAAAGTATCGTATTACATTGAATGGCAGGCAGGTACGGATCGGTTTGCATGAGGTCTGATGATTTCAACAGCGGGCCTGCTTCATCCTTACACCATCGTCCACGCGTCACACTCCTCACCCCCTGCAGCCCGACACAAGCAAGCCGCGGGTGAAGGGCTACTACAACGAGTACCAGCCGCCCCAGCCCAATGCCGCACTCAGCATTTCGGGCGCTGCCAAGCAGGTGCAGAGCTTGGCAGGGATCGTGGTTCATGGTGGGCTTTGCGAAGCTCGGGTGGCTGCGCAGGCCTTATTGTGTGGGGCTGCAATGTGAGTGCCGTGGCGTGCCACTCACAACAGCTTGCTCGTCTCCACAGGGCTTTGAGGGCCTGACGCAGCGCATTGCCGAGCACCAGGCAGAGCGGGAGGCGCGCGCGGCTGCCGTGCGGGCGGAGGAGGAGGAGCGGCGGTTGAAGGAGTGCAGCTTTGCGCCGGACATCAACCGCTCTCGCGTGGAAGCCAAGGTGCGGGGCTGGAGGGGCTGGACAGGGTGTGCCTCGCTGGAAAAGTGTGGCATGTGTCATGTGAGCCTTTGCGCTAGCAGGCACAGCATGGGGCTTGACGCTACCTTCCGACCGCCTGCATCCAACTCTGCCTGGACAAACCCACCCCACACATCCCACCTCGCACCTTCCTCCCCTTCGATGCCGCAGGGCCCGGTTGTGGTGCGTGGCCTGGACCGGCACCTGGAGCTGCGCCAGCTGGCGGAGCGGCAGCGCGTCGAGGCCGAGGCGCGCGCCGCCCGCGTGTTCCACGCCAACCCTCGCGCCAAGCAGGGCGCCACGGTGCCGCAGCCCTTCCAGCTGCGGGGCCATGCGCTGCTGGAGGTGCGGCGGTAGTGTGGGAGAGTGTGGAAGGCTGTTTGAGGCAGGCTGCTGGGCTCCTCACGGGACGGCAGAACACACGTGCTGGGATCTGTCGCATGCTTCTTGCTGCGCCAGCGCTCATGCATTGCCACCCGCCCTCCCCGACCCCTCACCGCAGGCCAAGGCAGCCCAGAAGCAGGCGGCGGCGCTGCAGAGCGCGCTGAGCGAGCGCATGCAGGCGTGCACATTCCGGCCACAGACCAACCACGCTCGGCGGCAGGAGCAGTTGGCGCAGCTGCTGGGGGAGGGCGAGCATGCTGACCTGGCGGCATCACTGCACGACGGCTATTGAGCGTCCAGTTGTAACAGTTGTATCCTTTTCGGTCTTCCCAGCCATTGTTTTTGTTGCGTTGCAGCAAACAACACCACTCGAGCGGACAGCCAGTTGACATGTTGCCCATTGAACCCGAGAGAACTCTGAAATGCCCTACCGACTGCCGGCCTGTAACATTTTCTCAACTGGGGCCTAGTAAGAGCAAGGGGGCATGGCAGGAAATGAGGGAAAAGCTAAGCTGTGCAGACTCCAGGAGGCCGGGGGAAGTGTGAGAGCGGAGGCATGGGCTGGAAGATCGTGCCAAGTGTGCGTCAGGAGCAGGCAGGCAAAGGGCAGAAGAGGAGGTCGGGCAGGTGGCATACACAGACGGGTTAAGCAGCACGGCGTGCACAGGTGCGAGGCTGCAGCACAGCAGCGCAAACTGGGCAGGTGAAGCATGAATGCGTGCAGCAACGTAAGAAAGGCTTAGGGTGCATCAGGAGTGGCGCCGGCGCGATTCATGTTGAACGGTGGCACATTCTGTGAACTCCACCTCTCCCTTAGCGCAGCCAGACGCCCAGCCGCTCCAGTTCGCCATCAAGAACAAACACAGTGCGCACCGCCAGGTGCGGGGCCAGGGAGTGCAGGCGCTGCAGCACCTCTGGCGCTGCAGGCGGGATGTTGCTGGCGAGGCTATACAACTCTAGCTCACGCAGTCCCGGTAGCACGGCCACCAGCGCCTCAACGTCTGCCATGCTGACCTCCATTGGCAGCTGCCACTGGTTCACATACCGGACCGGCCTTTTGCTTTCCTTTGTGCTTTCTCCCAGCCGCAGGTGGCGCAGATTTGATGCGCTGGCAAGCGGGCAGGGCTGCAGATGGATCAGGGTCCTGAAAGTGGCGTAGCTCAGGCCCAAGTACTCCAAATCTGTGTTCCAGGGCAAGCGGTGTGGCAGGTTTTGAGGCGGGCAACCGGCAGCAGGCACCTGCTTTAAACCATGCAAGCTAGTACAAACCTAGCGCATCCCTCTGCACCTGGCATGGCTGGCCAGCAGTCGTGCTCCATCAGATTTGTGCCCATCAGGCACAGGCGGGTGAGGGAGGCGGGCAGGGCGGCAGCTGGTACCGCATGCCAGGTGAGGAGATCATACTCCTGAAACTTTCTCAGGATGGTCACCCACTCTATCTCCCCTCTCTTTAGCTTGACACAGCTCTGTGTCGCCCAGCAAGGCGGCTCAGGCTGCCCCCTGCTGGTGCGGGAAGACACAACGTAATGAACACTGCAGCCGGGAGTAAAACCCTGGGCAGCAGGCTGTGTGAGCTGCTGCTACTAATCAGTGGCATTTATCTCTCTCTCTCTATGCCTGGGCTCAACACCAGCACCGCTCAGGGCCTGCTGTACGGCGTGAGAGCTGCACTGCAGACATGTCTGGGTAGCTCTGCTGCTCACTCAGTTTCTGCGGCGACATTATGCACTGTTTGCCAATTGCTGCCTACCAGCACACCTCCTCTTTGCGCCGACTGCCTCGCTGCCCCTTCACACGCCCTGCCCTCTGCCTGTCGCCTCAATTCACAAATCCACAGCCGCTAGTGCGGGAGGGGCGCATGGACAAGTGGCTGTTTGAGCCGACGAGGGACGAGATGGCGGGCATGCTGCGCCCGCTCTTTGCTCCCCAGCTGGCCGCGGCGGATGTGGACATGCTGTTAGACGCCTTCCCTGCTCAGGTGGGCAGTCTAGGGTGGGGGGTATTGTCGCATTTGTCTTTTCCAGTAGCAATACTGCAACTTTGCTGCCTGCGGCAGAGTTGGATGCCCTGCCGAATGGCCCCCCCGGCCCTCCTCGAGCCAGCCACGCACTTGACAAGCCAGCTGCAGACGGACCTTTTCCGACACAAAGCTCCTCCTCCCACCCTCCTGACGCAGCCAATGGACTTTTTTGGCGCCATTCGATCGCGGCTGGTGGATGATGCCGTGCGCCGCTGGCTGTCGGAAGAAGCGGGGGATAGCGAGGTACGGGCCAGGGACATGCTGTCTTGCGGGGCAGGATGCCTGACTTAGTTGGCAGATGGGCACAGGGTTCTGCAATTTGCGTGCACCTTGCTAGGTTCAATATTGGCTGCACTAACTGCACTGTTTGGGGCTCACTTTTTGTGCTCCCTGCGCCACCCTCCCGCTACCCCCACCAGGCCCTGGGCCAAGCGCTGCTGCGGGGCGCCGCGCCCCCGGTGCAGCCTGAGGCGTCCCTTCAAGCGGCGATGGCAGCAGGTGCTGCCCTGGCCGCGGAGCAGCAGGCTGTGCTGGACATCCGACTGTCTCGAGAATACTACAAGGGCCTAGAAGATGATATTGAGCGAGCCGATGAGCGGCGGCAGCGCTGGCGGCAGGCGGCAGCTGAGCAGGATGCCCGGCGCCGAGCGGCGGCCGAGGCGGCTGAAGCCTCTCGTGCAGCGGCAGCAGCAGCAGCGTGGGAAGCGGCAGCTGAGAAGCGGGCGGCAGCGCAGCAGGAGGCTGCAGCCTCTGGTGCGGCGGCGAGTGGCGCAGCGGCAGCAGCAGCAGCAGCAGCGGCGGCTGAGGCGGCGGTTGAGGAGCAGCAGGCGCAGCAGGCTCAGCAGGCGGCAGCCACAGCCAGCGGCCTACGGGGCGTCACACCAGATGAACTAGCAGCTGGCCTCAAGTCTCGGCAGCTGGTGGCTCTGGACGTGCGTGCGGCCAGGGAGGCGGAGTGGGGCAGGATCAAGGGCGCTAAGCAGGCGCCATACGTGGTGGCCAGCGGCAGCAGCTTGGCCCCTGACGTGCGCCCTAACCCTGCTTTCCCAGAGGCGGCACGAGCGGCGCTGGGCCCGCCTGAGGCCTGCACCGCCACCGTGGTGCTGTACGGCCCCGGTTCCACGCTCAGCAGCGACACGAGTGAAGCCCTGGTGTCGAAAGAGAAGTTTGTGTCCATCGCACCAAACGGCATGGCAACCGTGGATGGACAGGACATTGTGGCGGCGGCCGCAGCGGCGCTGCAAGCGGCGGGCTACCCCGCTGAGCAGCTGGCTGAGCTGGTGGGCGGCTTCCGCGCCTGGGATCTGCAGGTGCGTGAGCTGCTTGGGTGTGGGTGAACCAGTGGGTGGAAAGGGATGGGATGGACGTGGGCGGGCGGGCGGGGGAAGTTGGCAGGAGTTGGTTGACGCTTCAAAGAGGGCAGCCCTGGGCCGCCGTGCAGCACCCACAAGCACCCCCGCCACCACAAGTTATCACTGGTCTAGCCTCATTGCCTGACTGTCTGCTCCGCTGCTGCTGCTGCTGCTGCTGCAGAGGCGGCCCGACGGCCGGCGGCGGGCTCGGGGCGCATTCCGGGACAAGTCGAGCGGGGAGCTGGAGTGGTGGACGGCCAGCAACTGACCCGGGCTCTTGAGGCAGTGTAACATGTTGTAAAGCACGAATGGACCAGGGAGGCTGGGATGAGCAGGAGCGATCAGCGGGGGCACATAGGCTGGAGTGGTGGACGGCCAGCAACTGACAAATGCGGTTAAAGCAGTGTAACATGTTGTTGCCGCACGAATGGACCAGGAAGGTTGGAATTTGCAGCACTGGTCACTTGGGCCAGATAGGCTCGTGCGCAGTCATGAAGCCAGATGCAGATGGACCGGCGCCGCGGCTGAAAGGGTGCCCAGGCGCAAAGCCGGTCATCTTCGGCTTTGCGTCAAGCCCCTGAACCCATACACCCAAGCGCGCGCCAGCAAACACGTTGAGCGCCGCACTTAGCTGCCGCCCGGGGGGAGGAAGAAGGGGTTGGGCCATGGCGGCGCCCTAGCAACACCGTCAGCGTGGTGCGATCGAGGTGCGCTGATGCGCGGCGTGCGCGAGCGACCCGAGTGCTGCCGCCGCCGCTGCCGCTGCCGCTTCAGCTTCTAGCCAAAGATGGACACATCTGCCTTGCACTGAGTCTGTGTGCGGCGCCAACTGCCTGCAACCTGTAGGCCTTGTTGGTGGCCTAGCCAACCATGCGGGTGCTGACACACCGCCACCGGCGCCAGCGCTCGTCGAGGGTCGCGGCAGCGGCGGTGCTTGCGGGGCTGTGCATGCTCCTCCTGGTGCCCCTGGTGATGCGCCAGCACAGCAGGGCTGTCACAGTCAGCGAGCTGGGCAGCTCTGATCGCAGCATGTTTGAGGCCGCAGACGCAGCTGGACTGTCGGCCGGCCGGCAGCAGCAGATGCTCACAGCGCAGCAGGGGCAGCAGCAGGGCCAGCAGCAGCTGCGGCCGACCCACCAGGCCGACTCGCTGGCGGCCATTCGGGGCGCGCCCCTGGTATTTGTCAGCTTTGCCAACGGTGAGCACACTCTTTGTCTGACTAATATGTGTGCATGCCGGCCTTCTGGGGTTGGCAGTTTGCACACAGATGGTGTTTCCAGTGTTCCTGCTGCTGGGTGCCCGCAATTGCTGCCTGCGCCTGCTCGGTGCACTGCTGCCCTTTGTGCCTCAATCAGCTGCCCACTCCGCCCTCTTCTCCGCCGCCATTCCTGCACCTGCAGGCGCGTTCAAGGACATGCTCACCAACTGGGTGCTGTCTGTGCAGCGGCTGGGCCTGCCGTTCCTAGTGGGCGCATTAGATGCCCGAATGACAGCTGAGTGCGCCGCCCGCGGCTGGCCCCGCCTGGACGTCAGTGCGCTGGTGCAAGGCAACGAGTCGATGTTCCGAGCGCACTTCAAAACGTTCAGAAACATGGGCGCCACCAAGGTGCGTACTGGGCTAATGCGTCTCAATGCATACAGATAAGCTGGCATCCATAAGGGCAGGCGGGCGCAGGCTGGCCCAGGGGGTGCAAACCAGGGAGTGCAGGCGAGGTGCTGCACGGCGCATAATAATAGCGCCAATTGGCATACTTCAATATGGAAGCAGTCCAAAATCTGTGGGAATTCTGTCCTGCAGGTCCAGCTGGTGCTGACCATACTGGAGGAGCTGCAAGTGCAGACAGTGATGGTCTCAGACTCAGGTGCATGCGGTGCACTGCACATGTGCCGGTCTAGCTCCGCTCCATTAACCCGTTACAATGGCCAAGGGAGGGCCACGGGTGCATCGGAAGCATGCTGGCCAGCTGCACCTGCTGAGCCGCCACAAGCAGCGCTTGCAAGGGCAGCTCATGTCCACCTGGCTGCAGCCTGTTCCGATGCCCTTGCTTCCTACGCCCCTGCCTTTCTGCCACTTCCAGACACCAGCTGGGCGCGCAACCCGGCCGAGTATCTAGCTCGCTTCCCCACAGCCGATTTCTTCATCTCAACCGACTGCCTGTCGGCAGCGGTAGAGGAGGCGTGGCGGCCGGGGCACAACCAGCCACGCTGCGGGCACGTTCCTGGAAACGGCTGGGGCCGCGCCTTCAATACAGGTGGGAGGCGGGTTGGCCGCTGTGACAGCCAGCAGTTGGGACGTGTACTGCAGCAGGGGGCAAAGCATTGTGTGAATGCCTCCCTCCACTGCCGTTTTGTTGGGGTGGTGCTATCATGCGCCTGCACATTGTGCCGTCCTTGGCACGCATGCTGCTGTGCCTGTCAACGCCGCTTTTTGTCTCCTTGGTTCTGCAGGCATCTTTGCTGCGCGCAACCGGCCCGCCGCCAAGCGGCTGCTGGAGCAGTGGAGGGACCTGCTGTTAGACCCCAAGCACACAACAGAGGTCAGACCTAGGGCTGCCTGTGTTCCATGGCCGGTGTTTTCTGCGAGTGATGCAAGGCGGTGTAGGAAGCTGCCCTTTGCATTGGAGCATGGGCGGCTGGCCTGCCCACCTATGGCCCCAACAAACAAGGGCCGCCAAAAATGCGGAAGTTGCTCTACAATCACGCCCGTTGCCCCAATGCAGGAGCGTGCGAGTGTGGCGGGCACCACCGTCACTCTGGGCATCACCGACCAACTGGCCCTGCACTACCTTTTAGAGGAAGGGGTGAACTTGATAGAAGCCACGCCGGATGACCCGCATATCCTGTGGCTGAGGAACCGCACGCTGCGCCTGCACACGCTGCCCGTGCTGCGCTTCCCCAGCGGGCACGTCGCGTTTGTGCAGCGCCTGCCGCAGAGGCAAGTGCGGGCCGGGGGCGGAAGGTCATGCTTGAGTTGTGGGCATGCCCTTTCCCTTGCAGTGCCTCAGCAGTGGCCGTGTGCATGTTGCATGTACATTGTTGGCTGTCCAGTCGGACCAAAGTGGCTGCCATCTCGAGAACTGATGTACTGGTGTATCCTCCGACCTGCCCCGCGGCTGCAGGCACAGCGTGGAGCCATATGCGGTGCATGCCACTTTCCAGCGTTTCCCCAACAGAATGCAGGCGGTTGGGAAGCGGGGGCGGTTCAGGTGCGGCGCACACAGCAGGCGGGCTGAGCGCCGGCGTTTGGGCAGGGAGTGGGGCGGATGTTGCATCTGCATTTAACACGGTGCCTCCCTTGTTCCACCTCGCTCCGGCGCGGCAGCCTCGCTTACATTGGTTTGCTGCGCGTCTCAACACTTGTGCCACTACCTTGCTTGCAGGGAATTTGGGTTGTGGTATCTTGACCAAGAGAGCCCCGACTACTATGCTGCCCCTGGTGCCCGCTACCTGACTTATGACAACGATGTGCGGCGGGTGGTTGAGCAGGTGAGGCTTCCAGCACTGCCAACTACCAGCAACTGTGCATCAGCGCAACCTTGAGTTGGTGCAACCTGGATGCATGCTCACTGTAGGGTCCACCGAAGCACGGGCACTGTGCGGCCAGCCACACCGCCATGCTGTTGTCCTTCCTCGCAATGCAGGTGGCCGCTCAGCGGTACCAGGGCGGCGCCATGCCGGTCCTGTACAAGCACATGGTCGCCATGGCTTTTCAAATTGCCCAGTTTAGGTGGGCCACTTTTGGTGGCAACAGGTTATTGTTGGCTCGCTGCCGGATGCATTTTTGGCAGGAAGCATCTCTTTGACGCCTGCACGACTGAAGTTCTGCAGAGTGGGCGGCAGCATGGCAGCGCCTCACTACTCTAATGCCCTGCCGCTTTGCAGAGATGCACTGGCGGCGGCGACCATGCTCAACCGCACGCTGGTGCTGCCCACTTCCTGGTGCTGGTGTGAATACGACTGGACTCCAGACGTGCTCGAATCCTGCAAAATAAAGTGGGTAGCGAGGCGGTGTGTGGGTCATGTTCAAGTCAAAGGCAGTTGCATCCCTCACTTTTGTGGCATCCCGTGGGGCCTAATCGCATCCCAAGGTTGGATCAACACCTCATCCACCCACCTCGCGCCACCCGTTTTGCAGGGGCACCGACACGCGGCTTCCGTTTGAGTGCTCCGCCGATTTTGTGTTCCACATCCCTCTGATGGACGCCGCTGGAATAAATTACCGAGTGCCCAACTTCCTGGAGCGGCCCCAGGTGGGTGCTGGGCCAGCACAGCAAAGGGCAGCACAGCACAGCATTGACGCTACAGAGGTGCTTGCCAGTGTGCCATGACCAGTACAATGCACATGCACCTCGCGAGTTGCACATCAAGCGCGCAGGCTTGCTTGAGCAGCTCACACTGCTGCGCATGATGGAGCTGTGCTTACCAGCCGGCTCATCCCCACCTCTCAACGCTGCAGGTGCCAGAGGCTGTGCGGCAGTCACAAACCGATGTGCAGCTGCTCCCAGCCAGGCCAGCGCAGCAGCAGCCACCAGGCGGCACGGCTGCCCCAGCGCTGTGGCCGCGCATGAGCCAATCAGAGCTGCTGCAGGCGCTGGCGCCGCTGCAGCAGACTGCAGTGCTGACCATCCGGTACGCAGCGGAGCAGCAGGGGAGCGGTGTGGAAGCGCTACGGTTGTCTGGTCGCTGGGAATTGGCTGCATGTTTGCTGCTCTGCTGTGCGCAGTGGTGCATCTTTGTGCCGCGCTGGCCAACCAGGCGGCTTTCCCAGCCCTTCTGCCTCCCCACGCGCCCCAACCCCACCTGCATACCCTGCCGCAGGGGCATGCAGCCGGGGCTGCTGGAGGGCTTCAGCAGCGCCGAGCAGACGTGGGCGTTTGACAGTCGGTTTGAAAGCATCACAAATGCGGAGCAGTACTGGTGCTGCGCCGCGGTGGGCAACTACGCATGGTCCATCTTCCCGTACGCCCTCCCCAAGCCCTTTGCCAGTAAGTGCTCTGGGCATAACCGTAGCTGAGCTGGCTGTGCAGGCCTGAGGCGGTGGTTTTGCTCTGTGCCTCCGCGCCTCTGTCTGCTTGCGTTGCAAACTTGCGAGCCCTGCTTGCTGTGAGCTGCCTGCCATTCACCCTGGCAAGCCTCCGCTGCCCCTGGCTGCAGGCGGGTACGTGCCATGGTCGGCTCCCACCATGCAAGCGCCCTCTTGGTGCGATGCTGAGATGGACCAGCGCAATGCGGGGTACCGAGCTTTTGCCAACCATCCCTGCTCGTTCCTGCGCAACGCCACAGCGGCGGCCGTGGCCGCGGCCATTGCCTAGCGTCGTGTCCCCTGCCTTCCGGCCTGAGCGCACATAGCAGCGATTTTTTTCCCAATCTTTGAGAGGCACTGGCATTGACATTCTTCTCTTTGGTAAACGAATGTGAGAGGAGTTGAGAGCGAGGTGCAGCCCACAGCACGGCATGCCGACACAGGGCGGTGGCGGCGGCCGGCCTCTGTGCAGCTGACGCCGTCTGATGGCTGTCGCGCATCCCATTGCACCGCCGCCACTGCTGACTTTGCAAGCACGAGCGCGACCATCGGCTTGCAAGTCGCTCGGAGCTCGGGCCGGCCAACACTCGCAGCGTTTGCAGGCGGCGCCGGGCGGACCAGTGGGTGCTAGATGTCGGGGTGAGTGCGATGCGCAGCGTGCAGGCTCGCAGCCCTCAGCGTTTCGCTTGATGGCTGTCCCGTTTGCTGCTGCTCGCTCCCAGCGGCTTGCCGCCTCCCCGATCGCACCGACGACTTTGCCGCCGCGCGAATGTTGCGTCGCCAGCGCCGCCGCTGCCCTAGTGGACAGCCTGCCGCCGCCGCCTCTGCCGCCGCCGCCCTTGGCCTCACTGTCCACCCCGCCCTCCCTCTGCGCAGCGGGGCCAAGGCCCCCGGCCCGGGAGCGGGGCAGGGAGCGGGGGATGTCAAGGCGGTGCGGGCGCAGCTGGAGCTGATGGCGCAGGACTCAACACGAGTGTCAGCACCCGACTGGACGGCTCCTTTTTCCAGCCTGGAGGATGCGGTGGATCGGCTGCTGCCCTACCACGTGAGCCTTGCTGGGTGCTGGCTGGCAGCTGGGTGCTGGCGCAGCCACGGCTGTGGGGTGCAGAGCAGGTGGAGTGGCAGCGTCACAGCGCGGCGCTGCTGCATACAGCACAGTGCCGCCGGCAGCTGCACCAGGCGGACGTGCTCCGGCACACGCGGCTGTGTTCTGGGCCGTGACGCTTGGCAGCGCTGCTATTGCCATGTGGTGTTGCGACTGCCGTGTGACTTTGTGCTGCTTGACCTACCCACCCGTCGCACCTCCAAACTGTTCACCCTCCCGCAGATGTTTGGTGCGGAAGACCCGGCGGAAACCGATGCTCGGGAGGCCGAGGGTGCCCCCGACGGCGGCGGCCGTCTGGCCACGTCCCGGCACGAGGCCTGGCAGGACCATGTGATGCACCGCGTGAATGAGTACGGCGCGGGGCTGGTCATGCTGGATAAACGCATACGCAAGGCGGAGGCGGAGGCGTTGCAGCGCAGCCAGCTGCCGCTGCTCATGCTGCAGAGCTATGCCACGGCCGAGGCGCAGGCGCTGGGTGCTGGCGAGGTGCAGCGGCGCATCAAGGCTGAGCACGACAAGAAGGCGGCGATAGTGCGGGCGCAGCAGGAGGAGGCGCGGAAGCAGCAGGAGGCGCTGGAGGCGCAGCAGCGGCAGCAGCAGTCGATGGCAGACCGGCTGCAGCAGCAGCAGGCCATGGCGGCAGCCGCGCAGCAAAAGGCGGCGGCACAGCAGCAGCAGATGGCGGCAGCGGCAGCCCAGCAGCAGCAGCAGCAGCAGCAGCAGCAGCCGGGGATGGCGACGGGTATCGGGATGCTGCCACAGCAACAGATGCGGCCACAAATGCCGGCCATGGCGCAGCAGGCAGCGCTGCAGCAGCCACCACCCGGCTTGCAACAGCGGCCACCCATGATGCAGCAGCAGATGCCCATGATGCAGCAGCAGCAGCCGCGGCCACCAGGCTTTGGCATGGCGCCCCCTGGGGCTGGCTTGGCGCCACAGCAGCGGCCGGCGCAGCCGCCGGGGCAGCAGCAACCGCAGCAGGCAGCAAAGCTAAGCAAGGCGGAGCAGCTGGCGGCGATGAGAGCAAAGATCGCGCAGCGCAAATGAGTGCGAACTGTTAGGTCCGCTGGCACTGCTCCGCTGCCCTGCCTCTCTGAGTCGATGCATCGTCCCTCTGCGCACTTGAACTTGCACACTTGCAACACTGCCATGCATTCACACGCCAGTGGGAACGTATGACCAACAGAAGCAGGTTGCAGGGAGGCAACTGGGATGCAGGCATATGCAGCACTTTTCCTACGATGCCAGTTGCTGCAGCCTCTGGTGCCAGTTACGCCTGGTGTCCCAATGCGTTTGTGTCGTGTGGCTTACAGGGGGCGGCGGCAACGCCGCGGGCTCGCATGCACCGCAAACTGAGAATGAGGGGTGGCCGCTAAATGGGCGGCCTCCGTGCGGCCCCAGCCCGCGGCGCGCCTCACACGCCCGCCCGCCGTCGGAAAGAAGCAGAGCAGCAATTGAAGCGAATGGCAGCAGAAGGGAAGGGTAGAGCGTAGCGGGGGGTGCGTGGGCGGGCGGCGGCCGCCGGCCGCTGAGCCCCGCCCAATCAGGAGGGGCAGCAGCGGTGGCGGCGGCGCAACTCAAGAGGCCCTTTACTCGAGCTTGAGATCGCGCAGAGCGCCGTACTGCACGCGCACGCCGGGGCCCATGGTGGTGCAAACAGTCACCGTCTTCCAGTACACGCCCTTGGCGCCGCTGCGAGGAGGGGGGGCGGGGAGGCGGGCGGTGTGGGTGAAAATGTGCGAGGATGTCGTTGGGGGAGCAACAGGGGGAGCGCGCCCCCGGCTGCAGTGCATGCTCTGCGGCGCAACCCTGCACCCCTGAAACCCTCCACCCTGGGGGTCAGGTAAAACCGCTATGCTTACCTTGGCCGGTTGGCGTCGATGCTCTCCTGCACCGCCTTCAGGTTCTCCAGCAGGTCCTCGGGCTTGAAGGAGGCCTGCGGGTATGGGAAAAAAGGCATCCCATGTTTAGAGGCGCTGCTTGCCAAGTAGCAAAGCATGCAGGTGCCGAAGCGTGCAGGTCGCCAGGAACCCCGAGCAGGCAGAAAGCAATCCCAGCCAGCCAGGTCTGCCGCTGTGTGGACAGTAGCCCCCGTTGCAATTGGTGCCGGCCTGAAAAGCAAGCTCCTCGGTAAGCACCAACTCACAAGGCATAACACACAGTGTTGACCCAAAAGAGCAAAGCGCACCTTGCCGAAGCCGATGTGCACGTTGCCCGCCTTGTCGGCGCGGTACTCAACCTTGCCGCCCTTGAAGTCCTTCACAGCCTGCACTTGAATTTGAGTCAAGGTTTATCGATGAGCAAAACGAGAGAATCTCCAGCCCTTGCCTCACCGCTGCGACATCGCTCGCCACCGGCAAACTGCCAGCAGTAGGCCCGCCGCTCGCACCAGAGGCGGAAACAAACGGAGCTGGTGGAATCTGGCTACGTGCACTACAGAGCGCGGCACTCACCGCCGCGACATCGGTGGCCACGGTGCCTGCCTTGGGGTTGGGCATGAGGCCGCGGGGGCCCAGCACGCGGCCCAGCTTGGCCAGCTTGGGCATCATGTCAGGGGTGGCCACCTGTTGGGAAAAAAGAGGGGGGGGGGGGGGGGGGGG
>VFQO010009059.1_pt1 | contig 36252 bp, 45 predicted proteins | sample 3512331 | NCBI WGS metagenome assembly VFQO01 (sample SAMN10412371, study PRJNA504923) | tailings metagenome | isolation source: Replicate 3 from Balatoc abandoned mine | place: Philippines: Itogon, Benguet | collected 2017-08-28 | reverse complement strand
CAACGGCGTCAACATGACGAAGCTGGAGAGCTATCAGGTCGGCGGCACCTTCACCGCGACCCAGTTCTACGCCGAGATCACCGGCCACCCGGAAGACCGCCCCGTGCGTCTGGCGCTGGAAGAACTGCAATTCTTCTCCAGCCACATGCACATTCTCGGCGTCTATCGCCAACACGCGCTGCGCGCCATCGCGGCGGCGGGCGCTGAGTAACGCTGAGAGATTTCACATAGCGATTGCGCGCCAGCGCAGCGCGCTTCTACGGAACGAAGTCCTCACCGGATCATTCTCCTTCGCAACGGTTCAAACGAACCGGCAATCGAGGAGACATGATCAGAATGAAACGGACAGCTCTGCTGGCCGCCGCGATGACGGCTGGCTTCTTCACGTTCACCGCAGGCGCCGCCGACACACCCGCCGCGACCACCGAACCCGCCGACACCTCGGCGATGCCCGCTCCGGTTGATGGCGTCGACACCAACGCGCCGCTGGAAGGCGAGAACAGCTTCACCGAGACGCAGGTGACCGAGATGCTGACGGAACTCGGCTTCACCGCGATCGGCGGCCTGGCGCTCGACGACAAGGGCATCTGGCGCGGACAGGCGACCCATGACGGCAAGGCCGGCGAGGTTGCTGTCGATTATCGTGGCAACGTCGTCTTCGACGGTGTGCTTGTTCCCAAGCCGGAGTAACGCACCATGACCACGACGCTCACACGCAGCTATGACCGTTATGCCGACGCCAAAACGGTCGTCTCCGATCTCAAATCCGCCGGTTTCACAGACAGCGACATCTCCGTCGTCGCGAACAAGGAATCCGACAGCGTCATGGACGGCGTCGCGACCGGCGCCGGCGTCGGCGCGGCGGCGGGCGGCACGGTCGGCCTGCTGACCGGGCTTGGCCTTATGGCGATTCCAGGCGTCGGCCCGGTGGTTGCGGCCGGATGGCTCGCCGCGACGGCGGTGGGCGCTGCGGCCGGCGCGGCAGCGGGTGGTGCCGCAGGCGGCCTCATCGACGCGATGGTCGATAGCGGCGTTCCCAAGGACCAGGCCCATGTCTACGCCGAAACCGTGCGGCGCGGCGGAACGCTCGTCTCGGTGCGCACCACCGATGCCAACCGCGCAACGGCGACGGCAATCCTCGACCGCTATCGCCCTGTCGATCTCGCGGCGCGGCGCACCGCCTACGAAACCTCCGGCTGGACCAGTTTCGACCCCGAGGCCCCGCCCTACCCGCGCGATGAAATGGATCGCGAGCGCGCCCGCTATCTTTAAAACGACGTTGTCTGGCGCATCGTAGCTGAAGATCGGGCGCGGACGGCGAGTCCGCGCCCGATACTTTACTTCGTCGTGTAGCCGCCATTGGCAAGGAGCGTCTGGCCGGTGATCCACCAGCCATCCGACACGAGGAAGCGGATCAGCGGCACGATGTCCTCGATATCCGTGAGGCCGGTTCGGCTGAACGGCGACAGGGCCGCAGCGCTGCGGTGATAGGCGACGGCGTCTTCCGCCTCCTGACCATAGAAAAACGGCGTATCCATCGGCCCCGGCCCTACCGCCGTCACCGAAATGCCGCGCGCGCCGAATTCCTTGGATGCAGCGCGGGTGAAGTGTTCGACCGGCGCCTTGGCGCCCGCATAGGACGCATAGAACGGCGTGTAGGCGCCGAGCAGCGAGGTCACCAGCGTCACCAGCTTGCCGTTATCGGCGAGCGTCTTGCCCGCTTCCTTGATGAAGAAGAACGCGGCCTTCGAATTGATCGCGAACATCTCGTCATATTCCTGCTCGCTGATCTCGGCGAACGGCTTCTTCAGAACCTTGCCTGTCGTGTTGATCGCAATATCGACCTTGCCGAAAGCCTTAAGCGCGTCCGCGAAGAGCTTCTCCACCGCAGCCGCACCGGTGAGATCGCCCTGAAGAACGACCGCCTGCGCGCCCGCCGCCCGAACGGTTTCGGCCGTCGCTTCGGCGTCCGCCTGGGTGGCGGCGCTGTTGTAGTGGATCGCGACGCCCGCCGCGCCGTGGGCCGCGAGATCGCGGGCGATCAAGCCGCCAAGATTTTTCGCGCCGCCGGCGATCAGGGCGTATTTGCCTTCGATGGAATGGGTGGACATCGGAACTTCCTTCCTTGTGATGCCCTCCCTTCGCGCGTCGGGCGCAATGGATAAATCCGGCTAGTTTGACATCACCTGTCAGATCAGACGAACAATCAAAAATGGATCGCCTCGATCGTCTCGCCATTTTCCTGCGTGTTGCCGACACCGCCAGCTTCACTCGCGCGGCGGATGCGCTGGGCCTGCCGCGCTCGTCCGTCTCGGCGGCGATCCAGGCGCTGGAGGCGGGGCTGGGCGTCCGCCTGCTCCATCGCACCACAAGGCGCGTGGCGCTGACCGAGGACGGCACGGCCTTCTATGAGCGTTGCCAACGCCTGGTCGGCGATTTCGACGAGCTCGACACGCTGTTCCGGGGTGAAGGCCAGCCGCAAGGGCGGCTCAGGGTGAATGTGCCGGGGCGGATTGGGCGGCTGATCATCGCGCCGGCTTTGCCCGCTTTTCTGGCGCGCTATCCGGGTATCGAGATCGACATGGGCGTCACCGACCGCCCGGTCGATCTGGTGCAGGAGGGCGTCGACTGCGCCATCCGGGTCGGCACCCTGGCGGATTCCGGCCTGATTGCGCGGCGGCTGGGCGACCTCGCCTTCGGCAATTATGCGAGCGCCAGTTATCTCAAAGCGCGGGGGGTGCCGGAGGCGCCGGATGATCTCGGCGCCCATCTCGCCGTACGCTATGCCTCGCCGCAGAGCGGCCGCACGGAGCAGTGGGAGTATGTGTCGGACGGCGAGACGCAGTTTATCGATGTGCCGGCGCGGGTAACGGTGAATAATGCCGAGGCCTATATCGCCTGCGCCATCGCCGGGCTCGGCCTCATCCAGATCCCGGCCTATGACGCGCGTGCCCATGTCGCGACGGGCGAGCTGGTGGAGGTGATGCCGGACTGGCGTGCGGCAAGCGTGCCGATCTCGCTCGTTTATCCGCACCGCCGCCATCTCTCGCGCCGGCTTCAGGTTTTCGCGGAATGGATCGACACGCTGTTCCGCAGCGAAGGCGTTACGGCGACGTAAGCGTCCACGGCATGCGCGCCGATGCAGCGCGCTTGACGCTCATCCTGTGCGCTCACAGGATGAATGCACCGGACGTCAGAGCCGGATGAGGAACAGGGACGGGAATATGGCCGCATCGCCTTGGGACGATCCGATGGGCATGTGGCGTGACATGCTCGACAAGTTCGAACGCCAGTTCAACGAAGCCGGCAACAAGGTCATGGGGCAGGAGCAATTCAGCGCCGCCATGAACAAGGCGAGCATGCTGCCGCTGGCGATGCAGAAGGCGCTGGGCGAGGCGATGGCGAAGTACTTCGCCGCACTGAACCTGCCGAGCCGCGACGACATTCTCTCGCTGGGCGAGCGGCTGAACGCGGTTGAAGAGCAATTGCGCCGCCTCGCCGATGCGACGGCCCCCGCGCCGGTGGCCGCGGCCAGCCCGCCGCGCACCCGCAAGCCCAAGCCGCCACCAAAGGAGAGCGCGCCGTGAGCGCCGCGCCGAAGCCCGCACCGGGTGAGAGGCTGCGCGTCGAAATCGAGCGCATGATCCAGCGCAACATCAAGGGGCTGGAGCAGTTCACCGCGCCGCTCACCCCCGTCGGCCTGACGCCGAAGGATACCGTCCTCTCGCGCGGCACGATGCAGCTCTATCACTACCGCGCGCAGTCGGATGAGATTTACCGCGTGCCGGTGCTGATCGTGATGGCGACGACCAATCGCGGTTACATCCTCGATCTCGCGCCGGGACAGAGCCTCGTCGAGTTCCTGCTCCAGCGCGGCTATGACGTCTACATGCTCGACTGGGCGCCGCCGCGCCGCGACGAGAGCCGCCTCGGCTTTGAGGATTACGTCCTCGACTTCATTCCCTCAGCCATCCGCACGATCCAGCAACGCTCCGGCGAACGCGACGTGACGGTGATGGGCTATTGCATGGGCGGCGTGCTGTCGGCCTGCTATGCGGCGCTGCATCCAGGCGGGCCGATGCAGAACCTCGTCTGCTTCACGACGCCCATCGACTGGACGCAGATGAAGCTGTTCCGCAACTGGGCGGACGCCAACTCGTTCGATGTCGACCGCGTGGTCGGCACGATGGGCAACGTCCCGGCCGAGATGATCGTCACCTCGTTCGACATGCTGCGCCCCGCCTCGCGCGCCACCGCCCAGATCCGTCTCTGGGACAATATGTGGAACGATGAGTTCGTGAAGGGCTTCCGCATGATGGAGCGGTGGGGCAACGAGACGCTGCCGCTGGCGGGCGAATATTTCCGCCAGACGATGAAAGAGCTGATGCACGCCAACAAGCTGTTCGCCGGCGGCTTCACCATCGGCGGGCGCAAGGTCGAGCTCAGCAGCATCACCGCGCCGATCTTCCACATCCTCGCCGAGCACGACCACATCGTGACCTATGAAGCGTCGAAGCCGCTGATCCAGATGGTCGGCTCGGAAGACAAAACCGAACTCATCGTCAAAGGCGGGCATGTGAGCGTGCTGGCCGGCGCGAATGCCGTGAAGCGGCTGTGGCCGAAAATCGACGACTGGCTGGGAGGCCGCTCCACATGAGCCTCAGGACCTATCCGCGCGACATTGCGCTCGAGGGCCGCAGCTTCACGCTGCGCAGCATGACCGACGACGACAAGGCGGGCATTCTCGCCTTTGCGCGCGCGCTGCCTTCTACCGATCTCCTCTTCCTCCGCCGCGACATCACGCATCCGCGCGTCGTCGCGGCCTGGCTGCAGAATGTCGCCGACGGCACCATCGTCTCGCTGCTGGCGGTGGAGGGCGGCCGCATCGTCGGCTGCGCCACCATCGTCACCGATCCGCTGTCGTGGTCGAAGCATGTCGGCGAAATCCGCATTCTCGTCGCAAGCGAGATGCGCGGCGTCGGCCTTGGCCGTGCGCTGGCGCAGGAGGCCTTCGCGCTCGGCCTGGAAATGGGTCTTGGCAAATTCGTCGCGCAGATGACGCCCGACCAGCAGGGCGCGCTCGCCATGTTCTCAGGGTTGGGCTTCCGCCCGGAAGCGCTGCTGCGCGATCACGTGAAGGACCGCGATGGCACCACCCATGACATCGTCATCCTCAGCCACGACGTCGCCCGCGTGAACGCGCAGCACGAGGCGATGGGATTGAACGAGGCGTTCTAGTTCTTCGGCTTGGAGTACCAGAGCGCGTTGACGATCAGCCAACGGTCGCCGAAGCGGCCCATGTGGAAATAATCGACGAACCACGGTGTCTCCAGCCGCACGGACGCCGCCGTGTCGGTGACATCCAACACCGTGCAGCTGCGGTCCCACTGGTCCTTGGGCGTCTTCAGGACGCCCTCTTTCGTCAAGTTGACCAGTTCTTCCTTGCTCATGCGGCGGAGCGCGTAGCGTTCATCCGCCGTCTCGCCGATGGCCGCGCGCTTGGCGAGATCGGGGTGCAGCGCCCGCGCGACGCGCTCCGGATCTCCCTCCAGCTGGCCGTCGATATAGTCGAAGCAGACGGCTTCCAGCGCCGCCTGCGTGGCGGCATCGGCAGGCGCAGACACCGCAGCCGCGATGATTGCGGCCAAAATCATCGACATGGCGCTAGTCCTTTTCTGCCCACGCCTTCACGAGCTGATGCGCGATGGCGAGCTTGGGCGGGACCCAGAAATCTTTCGGGCCCTGCCCCGCCAGCGTCGCGCGGATCGTGGCGCGATCCACCCAGCGGGCCTCGGCAAGCTCGTGCTCGTCGACTGCGATCTCTTCCGACTCCGCTTCCGCGAAACAGCCGATCATCAGCTGCGACGGCCACGGCCAGGGCTGGGAGGAGTGATAGGTGACCGACTTGATGCGGACGCCCGCCTCCTCGAACAGCTCGCGCGCCACGGCCTCTTCAATCGTCTCACCGGGCTCGAGGAAGCCTGCGAGGGCCGAGAACATGCCTTTCGGGAAATTCCGCCCACGCCCCAGCAGGCATTTGTCGCCCGAGGTCGCCAGCATGATGACGACCGGGTTCACGCGCGGGAAATGCTCGGATTTGCACACCCCGCATTCGCGCTTGTAGCCGCCGTCCGACAGCGCGGTCGGCGCGCCGCAGGCCGCGCAGAAGCGGTGCGTCTGGTGCCAGTCGATCAGCGAGCGGGCCTGGCCCAGGATCGCGGCATCGCCGGCCGGGACTTCCAGCGCCAGCGCGCGCAGATCCTTGAAGACGCCAAGCCCGGCCAGCGGGCCTTCCGATTCGGGGTCGTTCGCGGCCGAAATATCGGCGGCGAAATAGGCGCCGCCCTTGTCGCGGCCGAGGAAAATCAGCGGGGCGCCCTCGCCCATCATCTTGTCGCAGAGGCCGGGCTTCATGAAGCCGACAGTCGGCCCCTGCGGCGTCTGCATGGTGAAGGGCTTCAGCTTCCAGAACGGCACCACCAGCGTCGTCGGATCGGCATAGGTCTTCGCGATCCAGCCGGAATCGGCGCGTTTTTCGCTCTGCCGGTCCAGCGGGTTGTTGGCGAAGGTGTTGGGATTTTCAAAGGTAAAGGGCATGTGGCGGGAACCTGACCGCGCTTTGCGAGTCTGGCAAGTCTTCGGGTTGCGCCTCCGGGGTTGCGAACGCCCCCTCCCCTTCTGATATACTCCGCTCGGGAGGTTGGCGCGGACGAGTTCCTCGCCAACCCGGTCAGGTCCGGAAGGAAGCAGCCGTAACGAGTTCTGCTTGGGTCATGTCAGCCTCCCACCCATTTCCATCCATCGCCAGGCGGGGGCGCGGCGCACAGCATGAGCGATGAGCCGTCACTTGGCTTCGACATGCCGCCGCCACAGCGCGCCAAGGATGCCTATCGCGTCCTCGCCCGCAAATACCGCCCGCAGACCTTCGACAGCCTCATCGGCCAGGACGCCATGGTGCGGACGCTGGGCAATGCGTTTGCATCCAAGCGCATCGCCCATGCCTTCATGCTGACCGGCGTGCGCGGGGTGGGCAAAACCACCACCGCCCGTATTGTCGCTCGGGCACTTAATTGTATCGGCGAGGACGGCAAGCGGGCCGAGCCGACCATCACGCCCTGCGGCGTGTGCGGCCCCTGCGTCGCCATCTCCGAATCGCGCCACCCGGACGTCTTCGAAATGGACGCCGCCAGCCGCACCGGCATCGACGACATCCGCGAACTCATCGACGGCACGCGCTACCTCCCCGCCGAGGCGCGCTACAAGGTCTACATCGTGGACGAGGTCCACATGCTCTCCAAGAACGCCTTCAACGGTCTGTTGAAGACGCTGGAAGAGCCGCCGCCGCATGTGAAGTTCATCTTCGCGACCACCGAAATCCGCAAAGTGCCGGTGACGGTGCTGTCGCGCTGCCAGCGCTTCGATCTCCGCCGCATCCCGGCCGAAACGCTGATCGCCCACATCAAGGGCGTTGCCGGCGAAGAAGGCTTCGAGGTCGAGGACGAGGCGCTCGCCATCGTCGCCCGCGCCGCCGAAGGCTCGGTCCGCGATGCGCTGTCGATCCTCGATCAGGCGCTGGCCCTCGCCGAAGACGGCGCGCCCCCGGATGCCGCGACGGTGCGCGCGATGCTCGGCCTCGCCGACCGGGCGCGGGTGCTCGATCTCTACGATCTCACCATGAAGGGCGATCCGGCCGCCGCCATTGGCGAACTGCGCAGCCAGTACGATGCGGGCGCCGATCCCATCGCGGTGCTGCAGGACATGCTGGAGCTGACACACTGGCTGACGCGCCTGAAAATCGCGCCGGAGGCTTCGAAGGACGCCACCGCCTCGCCCGCCGAGCGCGATCAGGGCCTTGCCATGGCAGGGCGTCTTTCCATGGCGACGCTGACGCGCAACTGGACGCTGCTGCTGCGCTCGCTGGGCGAGACCCGCGATGCGCCGCTCGCCATTCAGGCGGCGGAAATGGCGATCGCCCGCCTTTGCTTCGCTGCGGACCTTCCGCCCCTCGACAAACTCGTCGCCGACGCAAACGCACGCGGGGGTTCGGATGGCCCTGCGCCGCGCGCGCCGTCATCCAACGGCTCCTCCGGCGGGGTCCGCGCCTCTGCCGATGGGCGCGGCCAGACCGTGCGCGCCGCGCCGCAGACCGAGACCGCACCTCAGGCGAGCGCCGTCAGCATCCCGTCCTTCGAGGCGCTGCTCAGGAAGCTGGAGGATGAGAGCGAGCTCATCCTCAAATCGCGCACCGAGAAATATGTCCGCCTCATCTCGTGGGCCGAGGGGCGCATCGCCCTCGCCTTCGAGCCGAACGCGCCGCGTCAGGACATCGCCGGGCGCCTCAGCGAACGGCTGCAGGCCTGGACCGGCAAACGCTGGATGATCGAGATCCGCGATGGCGGCGGCGCGCCGACGGTTGAATCCGTCCGCGTCTCGGCCCGCAACGCGCTGATCGAGGAAACGACACGTCACCCGCTGGTCAAAGCGGCGCTGGAGATTTTCCCGGGCGCCAAGCTGGTGGACGTGATCGACAACGAAACCCTGCCCTCGTCCGAAGCGGGCGAGGCCGAACAGATGGAAGAGTCATGAAACTCGACAAGATGGCCGGCATGATCGGCCAGATGCAGCAGAAGCTGGCCGACCTTCAGGCCAAGGCCGAGTCGGTGGAAGCGACCGGTGTTTCGGGCGCGGGCCTCGTGAAGGTCACGCTGCAGGGCAAGGGCACGCTGAAGCGCATCCAGATCGACCCCTCGCTGCTGAAGGCGGATGAAGGCGAAATCCTGGAAGATCTCATCGCCGCCGCCCATGCCTCGGCGAAGGCGAAGCTCGACGAGGAAATGGCGGCCGAAACGGCCAAGCTGACCGCCGGCCTGCCGCTGCCGCCGGGCTTCTCGCTGCCGTTCTGAAATGAAGGCCGCCCTTTCCGGGCCCGAGATCGAACGTCTGGTTCAGGCGCTGGGCAAACTGCCCGGCCTTGGGCCACGCTCGGCCCGGCGCGCGGCGCTGGCGCTGATCAAGCGGCGCGAGACGCTGCTCGATCCGCTGTCGGCCGCGCTGAAGGAAGCGGCGGCGGCCATCAAGGTGTGCTCGACCTGCGGCCACATCGACACCAGCGATCCCTGCGGGCTCTGCGCCGATCCCAAGCGCGACGACCAGTTGCTTTGCGTCGTGGAAGATGTCGGCGACATCTGGGCGCTGGAACGCGCAGGCGTCTATCGCGGCCGCTATCACGTGCTGGGCGGCACACTGTCGGCGCTCGATGGGCGCGGGCCGGACTCGCTGAGCATCGCGCAGCTGCTCGACCGCGCAGGCGCGCGTCCGGGCGTTGAGGTTGTGCTGGCGCTGTCCGCCACTGTCGAGGGACAGGCGACCGCGCACTACCTCACCGAGCGGCTGAACGGGACGGGCGCGCATGTCACCCGTCTCGCCCATGGCGTGCCGATCGGCGGCGAGCTTGGCTATCTCGATGAAGGCACGCTGGCCGCCGCCTTCAAGGCACGGCGTCCGCTACAGCCATGAGGTCTTGCTGTTCGGTCGCGACCTGACGCGGCTGCGGCGCAGAGCCGTCTTCCAGAACCGCCGTCGCGACGACGAAGAAGGTCAGCACGACGACGAATCCGAGCGGGAAGGCGGCAAGGCGATCCAGGCGTTCGTTGATGAAGTCGATCCAGTCGTACATGTGCGTTGGTCCTTTCGGCGGGCGGTGAGATACGCCCGCGTCCGAAACCGCTCTGTGCGAGGGATCACAGCCGGCCCGGGACCGGCACGCGCCTGCGGCGCTCGTCACCATCAGCGCCGATGTGTTCTTTCTTGACCAATTGTGAACGCCGCGCGGGAGGTGGCCGGATACCGCGGCATTCGTCGCAATTTGTGTCCGAAGATTCACTTGGAACCTGCCGCGGACATGGCAAGAGTTCCCGCGCTACGACGCGACGTCATTGGGGAGACGGCACGCCGCAGCTCGTTCATTTTGATCGAGGTGTCGCTTGATGTGCCGTAACTCTTTGGCGTCAGCCGTGTGGCTGGCGATCGCAGGGCTGTGCCTGATCGCCCTGTCGCCCTCCGCCTCTGCCCTGCCCAGCTATGCGCGCCAGACCGGCGATGCCTGCTCGGCCTGCCACGTCAGCGCCTTTGGGCCGCAGCTCACCCCGCACGGCATGGCTTTCAAGCTGCGCGCCTACGTCGAATCGACAGGCGCCTGGACGCCGCCGGTCTCGGCGCAGGCGATCGTCTCCTATCTTGCGACATCGAAAGACAACCCGGCTTCCGAAGGCGACGCCAACGGCAACTTCAAGATGGACGAGCTGGGCTTCTTCCTCGCCGGCAAAATCGCCGGGCCGGTCGGCGCCTTCGCGCAGATCACCTATGACGGCCCAGGTCACGTGTGGGGCATCGACAATGTCGATCTGCGGGCTGCGGTCGAAACCGAGATGGATGAGACGCCGGTGGTTCTGGGTCTCAGCGTCAACAACAATCCCGGCGTCCAGGACCCGTGGAACACTTACGGGCCGTGGCGTTATCCGTTCAACGATTCAGCCTTCGCCGTCGGGCCGGCCGCCGCGCCGCTGATCGATGGCGGGCTTGAGGAGCAGGTGATCGGCGCCACGGTGTCGGCCTTCATCGACGATCGCTACTACGCCGAGGCCGGCGTCTATACGACACCGTCGGACGGCTTCCTCGACTCGGTCGGCGTCGCGCCGGACGAGGCGGCGAAGCTCGATGGCGCCGCGCTCTATCTGCGGGCCGGCTATCAGCGCGACTGGGGCAAGGACAATATGCATGTCGGCGCCGCGCTGCTGACGGGCGGCCTTTATCCCGAACGCGATTCCTCGCTGCCGTCCGACTCCGTCACCGATCTGGTGCTGGATGCGGGCTACCAGTTTCTCGGCACGCGCAAGCACATTGTCAACGTCCAGGGCGCCTACACCTATGAGTGGCGCGATCTGAAGGGATCGACGCTCATCGGCGCCGCTGACCGGGCGAAGGCAGACCTGCAGTCGTTCCATGTCGATGCGTCGTATGTATACGACCAAACCTACGAAGCGACGCTCGGCCTCAATGCCGTCTGGGGCTCGCGCGATGCGGCGCTCTATGCGCCCGATCCGGTGGACGGCAGCCGCACCGGCTCACCCGACTCTACCAGCGTCAGCGTCGAGGGCGACTGGGTGCCGTTCGGCAAGGACGACAGCTATGGCGCGCCCTACGCCAATCTGAAGCTGGGCCTCAGGCTGACGCACAACTTCACCTTCAACGGCGCGTCGTCGAACTATGACGGCTTCGGCCGCGACGCTTCCGACAACGACTCCGTGCTGGCGTTCCTGTGGACCGCGCTCTGATCGTCGCACTCGCCCTTCTGACGGCCGGCGCCCTGACGGGGCCGGTCGCGGAAGCGGGCGATCCGGAGTCCGGGCAGGACGCCTTCGCCACCTATTGCGCCGATTGCCATTCGACATCGGACGACATGAAGAACCGCAAAGGTCCGTCGCTGTTCGGCATTATCGGGCGCAAGGCCGGCACGGTGCCCGACTACGACTATTCAGACGCCAACAAAGCGACCGGATGGATATGGAGCGACGACCAGCTCCGCGCCTATCTGCCCAACCCGCGCGCCGCCATGCCCGGCACGAAGATGAAGTTCGACGGCGTACCGACCAGCGAAGAGGTCGAAGACCTCATCGCCTTTCTCGAGACGCGCAAATGATGGCCGCCTATCCGGGCGGCCGGCGCGCGCTGCACTGGCTGACGCTCCTGCTGCTCATCGCGCTCTATGCGATCGGCTGGGTGCTTGAAGACGTCGAAAGCGCCGTCACACGCAAATTCCTTATGACGCTGCACCAGTCGCTCGGTCTGGTGGTCGTCATCGTCGCCCTCCTTCGCCTCGCCGCCGCCTGGCGGACGCCGTTCCGGCCTTCGCAGCCCATCGCACCCTGGATGGAGCATGTCTCGCGCGCGAACCATGTCGCGCTCTATGTGCTGATGATCGCCCTGCCGGTCAGCGGATGGGCCTACACGACGGTCAAAGGCGGATCGGTCAATTTCTTCTGGCTAGGCAAGCTGCCGCATCTCTTCGCCGAGAACGACACTCTCGCCGACAGCTTCTTCGAGGCGCACGAACTGATCGGCATCAGCCTGCTGGCGCTCGCAGGCCTTCATGCCGCCGCCGCGCTCATCCACCATGTGGTGCTGCGCGACGCCGTGCTGGCGCGGATGCTGCCCGGCCTGCGCCGCGCCTAGCGACTCTCTACAAGTCGCGCGCGAATGGCGGCTTTCATGGCCGGCGTGACGCCCAGGCGCTTTTCCAGATAACCATCGAGCGAGCCGTCGCGCGCCGTGATCTCGGCCAGCGCCGCATCGAGATAGCCTTTCTCGACCTTCCAGATGTGGCGCATCAGATGGGCCGGCGCCTCGACGCCGTGATTGTCTTTGAAGGTCTGGATGAGGTGCGGCAGGCGCTCCTCGATCCGGCTCTTGGTGTTGGTCGCGAGATAGTCGGTGAGGATATCGGCTTCGCTCACCCCCAGCGCATGCTGGATGAAGGCGACGATCAGGCCCGTGCGGTCCTTGCCGGCGTGGCAGTGCATGACGATCGGGCTTTGAAGATCGGGCAGCGCCGCGAAGGCCTTGCCGAACACTTCGATATGGCCGTCCTCATACGGAAGCTCATGATAGATCGCCGTCATGCGGGCCGAGATGGTCGCCTCGCTGACATTCTCATCGCGCAGATAGGAGAGATGCGGCGCCTCCTTCTCCAGCGAGGGGACGCCATAGGCGATGAGGGCCGCGCCGCATTCGGGGTGGCGGCGGGTCGCGAAGCGCACGCGTTCGTCGGGTCGGCGCAGGTCGACGATGGCTGTCATGCCCATCGCCTTGAAGGCGTCGAGGTCGGCCTGCGTCGCGTCGGCATAGTGGGCTGAGCGGAAGAGGAGGCCGGTTTTCACCCGCCCCCCCGGCGTCGCGTAGCCACCGAAATCGCGGAAATTGTGGATGGCTTCGAAGGGGAATGTCGTCATGGCGCGCGTTATGACGCGGCTTGGTGACGGAATCGAGACTGGAAGGGCAGCCCTGCGAGGCCCACATGCTCGCCCACATAAAAGTGAGGGGGAGTTCCCATGTCGTTCGATATCTACGATGCGTCGGTGCCGGTCTTCGTCGGGTCGCTGACCAGCCTGTCCAAGATTCTCGCCAAGGGCGCGGCCCATATCGAGGCCAAGGGCTACAAGCCCGACGGCTTCCTGCAGGCCCGCCTCGCGCCGGACATGCACCCGCTGCCGAACCAGATCCAGATCGCCTCGGACGCCGCGAAAGGTGCCGCAGCGCGCCTGGCTGGGGTGGAAATCCCTTCCATGCCGGATACGGAGGTCACCTTCGCCGAGCTTCAGGAGCGCATCGCCAAGACCATCGCCTTCCTGAAAGGGCTCGACCGCAAGACGTTCGAGGGCGCGGACGCGAAAGAGATCGTGCTGAAGGTCGGGGCGAACGAATGGAAGATGTCAGGCGCGCAGTTTCTCACCACCTTCGCCCTGCCGAACTTTTTCTTCCACGTCACGACCGCCTACGCGCTGCTGCGCTCCAGCGGCGTCGAAATCGGCAAGCGCGACTTCCTGGGCGGCTAGCGGTTGTAGGGCGTGAACTTCTCGCCGACGCGGACGAAACGCGACGGCGGGAAGCGGCCCATCTCGCTGTCCTGCAGCACGAAGGCATTGTCGCTTTCGAAGGCGAGCGTCAGCATCGTGCCGCGCCCATCGCCTTGATCCAGCGTCACGACCAGCGTCTTGTCGTCCTGGCGCTTGGCCGTCCACTTGCCCGGCTTGGCGGCGGTGGCGAACGAGTTCGACGGCGCGATGCCGCCGAACTCCAGGATGGTCGCGTTGTCATTGCCGAAGGCGATGGTGCGCTGGACGAACCAGTGGCCGAGGCCTTCGGGCAGGATCGGTTTCTCCTCCTGCCACACACCCACCAGCAAGACCTGATCCTCGCTCATCTGTTCCGGCATCGGAATCGCGTCAGCGAAGGCGGGCGCGGTCAGGACCGGCGCGGCGACAAGCGCGGCGGCGAAGGCGATGGCGGCGGTGAGGCGCATGGCGGTCTCCTGCATTTTCCTGAGTGAGGCTCTCCGCCAATCGCGGCGAAGGCAAGGCATCACGGCGGGTTGGCAGGTTGCGGCACGGGCGCCGCGCGGCGGTCGCCTTCGGTCATCAGCCGGGCACTGCGGCCATAGGTCAGATACGACCACAACCAATCCAGCGACACCGACACGCGGTTCCTGAAATCGATCAGGAAGAAGATGTGAACGAGGCCCCAGAACCACCAACCAAGCTGGCCTGAGAGCTTCAGCCAGCCGAGATCGACGAGCCCCGCCCCGCGCCCGATGGTCGCGAGATTACCCTGATCGTTATAGGCGAAGGGCGCCGGCTCGGCCCTTCCCTTCAGCCGGGCGAGCAGGCGTTTCGCGACATCCTTGCCCATCTGCTTGGCGGCCGGCGCGACACCCGGCACAGGCTTGCCCGCCCCGAAATTCACCGCTGCCGTATCGCCAATGACAAAGATGTCCGGCACGCCCGGCACCGAGAGATCGGGCGACACCTGCACGCGCCCCGCGCGGTCACGCGGCACGTCAGCACCCAGCCACTGCGCGGCGGGCGAGGCCTGCACGCCGGCGGCCCAGATGATGGTGCGGCAGGGAATGACCTCATCGCCCAGCGTCACGCCGCTCGCCGAGCACGCCGTCACCGCCTTGCCGAGGCGGACTTCAACGCCAAGCCGCTCCAGCGCCTTCAACCCCTTGGCCGACAGCTTCTCCGGCATCGCGGCCAGCACGCGCGGCCCGGCTTCGATCAGCACGATGCGTGTCTTCATCGTATCGATATGGCGGAACTCACGCGCCAGCGTCCGATGCGCCAGTTCGGCGATGGCGCCGGCCATTTCGACGCCGGTCGGCCCTGCGCCGATAATCACGAAGGTCAGCAAGGCCTCGCGGACGGCCGGGTCGGTCGCAACTTCCGCGCGCTCGAACGCGTCGAGGATGCGGCGGCGGATGGCGGTCGCGTCGTCCAGCGATTTGAGACCCGGCGCGACGGCGGCCCAGTCGTCATGGCCGAAATAGGCATGGGTCGCGCCGGTCGCGACGATCAGGCTGTCGAACGGCAGCACCGAGCCGGAGGCAAGCTGCAGCGTCTTCGCGGCGCGGTCGATTCCCGTCACCTCGTCGAGAATCACGCTCGCATTCTGCTGTTTGCGCAGCACGGCGCGGATCGGCTGGGCAATCTGGGCGGGCGAGAGCGCCGCCGTCGCCACCTGATAGAGCAGCGGCTGGAACAGGTGGTGATTGCGCCGGTCAACCAGGGTGATGTCGGCATCCGCCGATTTCAGCGCCTTGGCCGCCGCCAGCCCGCCGAATCCGCCCCCCACGATCACGATGCGGGGTTTCGGCAGAGGTGCAGGCGCGGCCATCTCACGGCTCCTTTTGCACTGCAGCATGTCGCGCTGGAAAGGCGCGTCTGCAAGGGCCATAAGGGGCGGCGTGACGCCGCAGCGCCGCGTTAACACCGCCGATGTTGACTTGGGGCGGCCGTTCCCGTATCGACACGCCTCTTTTGCGAGGTCGGCCTTCGCTTAAGGCGCGGAAAACCGCGACTTTCGGGGCCAAATTAAGTGAGTCACTGAGATGAAGCGGACCTATCAGCCCTCCAAGATCGTGCGTAAGCGCCGTCACGGCTTCCGTACGCGTTCGGCCACGGTCGGCGGCCGCAAGATCCTTGCGAAGCGCCGCGCCCATGGCCGCAAGCGCCTGTCGGCCTAAGCTCTTTCAGGCGGCCCAGCGCCGCCTCCCGCGCCATGACCACACATGACGCAGCGTCAAAAACCGGCCGAAAGGCCGGTTTTGTGCTTTTGCGCCGCCTGAAAGCCCGATCCGAGTTTCTGGCGGCGGCCAAAGGTGTGCGCGCGCACCGCCCCTCCCTATCTCTTCAGCGTCGCGACCGGCAGGACGGCGATGCGTGTATCGGGGTGGGCTTCACGGTGACCAACAAGGAAGGCAATTCGCCGGAGCGGAACCGCATCCGCCGCCGTTTTCGCGCCGCCGCCCGCGAGCTCCTGCCCGCCGCCGGCAAACCGGGCTGCGACTATGTGATTATCGGCCGCCGGGCGGCGCTGGACTGCCCCTTTCCTTCGCTGACCCGTGACCTTAAAGAAGCCCTCGCCGAGGCCGAGAAACGCGCGGCCAAAGGGGCAAAACCCGCCCCGCCCATTCTGCCGAGCACGGACTAGAGCGACAGGCGATGCCTGAAGGGGCGATCATCACGGGATTCAGACGCTGGACGCGTAGCCTCGCGACCGCGCCGATCCGCGCCTATAAGTATCTGATCTCGCCCCTGCTGCCGAATGCCTGCCGGTTCGAGCCGACCTGTTCGCGCTATGCGATCGAGGCGATCGAAACCCACGGCGCGCTGAAAGGCATCTGGCTCGGCACGCGGCGAATCCTCCGCTGCCACCCCATCACCTGGCTGGGCGGCGGATCGGGCTATGACCCGGTTCCGCCCAAAAAGTCCGGCCACCGCGAAACGCCCGCGCACACTTGCGCGCATCACCATCACTGATCGGCCTTAAAGTCATGAACCAGCCCCAAGGCGGCGAGACCCGCAACCTGATCGTCGCTGTCGTCCTGTCGATGCTCGTCTTCGTCGCGTGGTTCGCGCTGTTCCCGACGCCGGACAAGGCGCAGCAGCAGCAGAACCAGGCCGCGGCGCAGCAGGCGCAGGCGACCGCGCCCGGCGTCGGCACCACCAGTACGGGCCAGCCCTACCAGCACAAGGACCGCGATGCGGCGCTGGCCGCCGAAGGCGCGCGCGTGAAGATCGACACGCCCGCGGTCGACGGTTCCATCCGCCTGACCGGCGCGCGTTTCGACGACCTCAATCTCCGCCGTTACCGCACGACGATCGACGCCAACGCGCCCGAGATCAATCTGCTGCAGCCGGTCGGTGTGACGAACCCCTATTACGCCGAGTTCGGCTGGGTCGCCGATCCCGCAACCCCGGCGCAGATGCCCGGCAAGGACACGGTCTGGACGCTCAGCGCCGGCGACACCCTCGCCCCCGGCAAGCCGGTGACGCTGACCTGGGACAACGGCGCGGGCCTGACGTTCACCCGCATTATCGAGATCGACGACAACTACATCGCCACCATCAAGGACAGCGTCGCCAATTCGGGCGGCGCCATCGTGAAGCTCTACCCCTACGGCCAGATCGTGCGCGGCGGCGTGCCGTTCTTCCACCCGATCTGGGTCGTCCATCAGGGCATGATCGGCGTCGCCAACGGCACGCTGCGCGAGAAGGACTACACCGAGATCACCGAGGAGGGCGCGCGCACCGACGCGGTCGAGACGACCGGCGGCTGGCTCGGCTTCACCGACCACTACTGGATGACGGCGCTGATCCCGGACCAGAACGAGCCGGTGACCGCCACGTTTAAGGCCGTGAACCAGGGTCACTGGGAGCTCTACACGTCCGACTTCCTCTACAAGACCGGCCGCGACATCGCGCCGGGCGGCACCGGCGAGGTGACGCACCGTCTGTTCGCCGGCGCGAAGGTCGTGTCGCTGCTCGACACCTATGAGGAGACGCTGGGCGTCCAGCGTTTCGACATGGCGGTCGACTGGGGCTGGTTCGCGTTCCTGACCAAGCCGATCTTCCTGCTGCTCGACTGGCTCTATTCCATCGTCGGGAATTTCGGCGTCGCCATCCTTCTGCTGACGGTGATCCTGAAGCTCGTCTTCTTCCCGCTCGCCAACAAATCGTACGCGTCGATGGCGAAGATGAAGAAGATCCAGCCCGAGATGCTGGCGCTGCGCGAGCGCTGGAAGGACGATCCGCCGAAGCAGCAGCAGGAAATGCTGGCGCTGTATCGCCGCGAGAAGGTGAACCCGGTTTCGGGCTGTCTGCCACTGCTCTTGCAGATCCCCGTCTTCTTCTCGCTCTACAAGGTGCTCTACGTCACCATCGAAATGCGGCATGCGCCGTTCTTCGGCTGGATTCAGGATCTGTCGGCGCACGATCCGACTTCGGTCTTCAACCTGTTCGGCCTGCTGCCCTACGCCGTCCCGGCCTTCCTGCTGCTCGGCGCCTGGCCGATCATCAACGGCTTCGTGATGTGGGTGCAGATGAAGATGAACCCGCCTGCGCCCGACCCGACGCAGCAGCGCATCTTCGGCATCATGCCGTGGCTGTTCATGTTCATGCTCGCCTCGTTCCCGGCGGGCCTGGTGATCTACTGGGCGTGGAACGGCCTGCTGTCGATCACGCAGCAATACTTCATCATGCGCCGGATGAAGGCGGAGATTCACCTGTTCGACAATCTGCGCGGGAGCTGGCCGTTCCGCCTGTTCCTGAAGCCGGCCGAGAAGAAGGCCTGAGGGATGATTCCGGCCAATGGCGGATATGAGCAGTTCCTGCCCGAGATCGGGCCGGAGCGGCTCGCCTTTGGCCGCTGGCTGTTCGCGCAGGACTGCACGTTCATGCGCGGCGTGGTGAAGATGGACGGGCTGCCGCCCTCCGACCGGCCCGAGATCGCCTTCGCCGGGCGCTCGAATGTCGGGAAATCCAGCCTCGTCAACGCGCTCACCGGCCGCAAGACGCTGGCCCGCGTGTCGAACACGCCGGGCCGCACGCGCGAGCTGAACTTCTTCAATCTCGCGGACGCCGCCAACCTCGCCGACCTGCCGGGCTACGGCTATGCGCGGATCGAGCACAAACTGTCCGAGCAGTGGACGAAGGTCATCTTCCAGTACCTCCGCGGCCGCGCGACGCTGAAGCGCGTGATGCTGCTGGTCGATGCCCGGCACGGCCTCAAGCCCTTCGATACCGAGGCGATGAAGGCGCTGGACGAGGCCGCCGTCAGCTATCAGATCGTGCTGACCAAGTCGGACAAGCTGAAAACCGCCGAACTCGGCGCGGTCATCCGCAAGACCGCCGAAACGGCGGCAAAGCACCCGGCCGCCCATCCGGTCATCTGCCCCACCTCGTCGGAAATCGGCCTCGGCATCGACCATCTGCGCGCCTTGGCCGCAGAAGCGGCCGGGTTGGAGCCAGGCAATGTCGCGGGCTATAAGCCCGCAGCACTCTGAACAGGACCGGCATGTCCAACGACGATCTGACGCGCGACGACCTGCCCTTCGAACGGCGGACGCTGGCCAATTGGCGCCGAACCGCGCGCACGCTGGTTGAGGCGCTGCCCTACATCCTTCGCTATGACGGCAAGACCATCGTCGTGAAATACGGCGGCAACGCCATCGGCGAGGAAGGCGTGCCCGAGCACTTCGCCCAGTCGATGGTGCTGATGAAGCAGACCGGCATCGACCCCATCGTCGTGCATGGCGGCGGGCCGCAGATCGGCGCGATGCTGGAACGGCTGAATGTGAAGTCCGAGTTCATCGACGGGCTGCGCGTCACCGACCGCAACGCCATCGACGTGGTCGAGATGGTTCTGTCCGGCTCGATCAACAAGCAGATCGTCTCGGCGATCAATTCGGCCGGTGGCCGCGCCGTCGGCCTTTCGGGCAAGGACGGCAATCTGATCGTCGCCAAGAAGCTGCAGCGCACCAAGCGCGACAGTTCGGGCAATGTCGAGCGGATCATCGATCTGGGGTTCGTCGGCGAGCCGGATGAGATCAATCCGGAAGTGCTCGAGACGATCATGAACTCCGATCTCATCCCCGTCGTCGCGCCGGTCGGCGTCGGCAGAGGCGGCGAGACCTACAACATCAATGCCGACACCGTGGCGGGCGCCATCGCCGGCGCGCTGAACGCCGACCGCCTGCTCTTCCTCACCGACGTGCCGGGCGTGATGGATAAGGATGGCCAGATCATCCAGTCGCTGACCATCAGCCAGGCCCAGGCGCTGATCCGCGACGGCACTATCTCGGGCGGCATGATCCCCAAGGTCCAGACCTGCATCGACGCGCTGAAATCGGGCGTCGAGGCCGTCGTCATTCTCGACGGGCGCATTCCGCACGTCCTGCTGGTCGAGCTCTTCACCGAGCACGGCGCCGGTACGCTGTTCCGGCACGACTGATCATGGTGGCGCGTCCCGCCATTCCGGCGCCGCCCTGTGAAGGCGGGTGCCTGTGCGGGTCGGTGCGCTATGCGCTGAACGCGCGGCCGAAAGCGATTAATGCCTGCCACTGCACCGATTGCCGCCAGATGACCGGCGCAGGCGCGGCGATTTTCCTGCACATGGACCGCGCGGCGATCACCGTGAACGAGGGCGCTCTCGCCCGTTACCGCAAGACCGCCGACAGCGGACGCGAGATTGACATCGTGCGCTGCGCCCAGTGCGGCACGCGGCTGTGGCACGAGCCGGTGAGCGTCGCCACGCTGTCATTCGTGTGCACCGGGGCGCTCGACGATGTGAGCTGGATCGTCCCGACCTCGCATATCTGGGTCGCCAGCGGCGCACCCACCGATGCGGTGACGGCAGATGCGCTGAGCTTCGACGGCCCGGCGCCCGACCGCCAGCCGCTCTGGGATCATTTCGCGAAGCTCTATCCTCAATAGCCGCGCTTGAGGTCGACCTCGTAGAGCGGCCGGCCGCCGGCGCGGATGCGGGCCATGCTTTCCACCATGGTGATCGCGGTGGAGCGCGGATCGGTGATCGCCGCCATATGCGGCGTCACCATGATCTTCGGATGCGACCAGAGCGGGCTGTCCGCCGGCAGCGGCTCGGTGGCGAAGACATCGAGCGTCGCGCCGGAGAGATGTCCCTCATCCAGCGCCGCGACGAGATCGCTTTCGATGAGATGGCCACCCCGCGCTGCGTTGATGATCGCCGCGCCTTCGGGTAGCAGCGCGAAGGTGGATGAATTGAGGATGCCGCGCGTCGCGGGGGTGAGCGGCAGCAGGCAGACGAGAATATCGGTGCGGGCGAGGAAGGCGGCGAGTTCGCCGGTGCCGGCGAAGCTCTCGACGTCCGATTCGCTTTTGCGTGTGTTGCTCCAGCCCGCGAGGCGGTAGCCGAAGGGTTTCAGCTTGCGGGCGGCGTCGAGGCCGAGTTCGCCGAGGCCGAGAATGCCGACGCGGGTTTCATCCGCGCGTTTCGCCGCAAAGGGCGCCCAGCGGCTTTCGGCCTGCGCCGCGAGATTGCGCTGCAGGCCGCGGTGATGGGCGAGGACGTGGAGGGCGACATATTCGCTCATCCCCGCCGTCAGATAAGGATCGACCACGCGGGCGAGCGGGATGCCGGTCGGGAATTGCGGATCGGTGAGGACGTGATCCACCCCCGCCCCCAGCGAGAAAATGCATTTGAGGCCGGTGAGCCGCGCCAGCGCGCCGGCCGGCGGCTTCCACACCACGGCCCAGTCGGCATGGGTTCCCTTGGCAAATTCGCCGCGCGACACGGTAAATCCGATGTCCGGCGCGAGGCCCCGAAAGGCCGATTCCCAAGCCTTTGGCGGGTCGGACGGTGAGATAAAGACGAGGGTTTCCTGTGCCATCCAGCCTTGCCCGGCGCTTGACGCGGCGGAGCCCCTTACTTACCTGACAGCCATCATGGCCATCCGCCCCATCCTGACTGCGCCCGATCCGCGTCTCAAGACGATCTCCAAGCCCGTTGAGGGCGTGGACGACGAGTTGCGCGCCCTGATGGATGAGATGCTGGAGACCATGTACGACGCCCCCGGCATCGGCCTCGCCGCCATCCAGGTGGGCGTGCCGAAGCGGGTGATCGTGATGGACCTCGCCGGCAAGGACGAGGAGCCCCAGCCCCGCTATTTCGTGAACCCCGAGATCACCTGGAAGTCGGACGAGATGTCGTCCTACGAGGAAGGCTGTCTCTCGGTGCCGGAGATGTACGAGGACGTGGATCGCCCGGCGAAAATCCGCGCCAAATGGCTCGACTACAACGGCAACCCGGTTGAGCAGGAGTGCGAGGGCATGCTCGCCACCTGCCTGCAACACGAGATGGATCACCTGGAGGGCGTGCTCTTCATCGACCACCTCTCCAAGCTGAAGCGCGACATCATCCTGCGCAAAATGGCGAAGGCGAAGAAGCGCTACGGCTGAGGCTTTTCTTGTGGCCGGCAATAGGCCATGCCTCGCCCCATGACGCTCCGCCTCGCCTTCATGGGCACGCCGCCCTTTTCCGTCGCCCCCCTCGCCGCCTTGATTTCGGCCGGGCATGAGATCGCCTGCGTCTATTCGCAGCCGCCGCGCCCGACTGGTCGCGGCCACGCCGAGCAGAAGAGCGCGGTGCATGCCTTCGCCGAGGCGAACGGCATCGAGGTGCGGACGCCGAAATCGCTGCGCAATGCGGAAGCGCAGGCCGCGTTCTCGGCGCTGGAATTGGATGCTGCGGTGGTCGTCGCCTACGGGCTCATCCTGCCGAAACCCATTCTCGATGCGCCAAAGCTCGGCTGCGTGAACATCCATGCATCGCTGTTGCCGCGCTGGCGCGGCGCGGCGCCGATCCAGCGCGCCATCATGGCGGGCGATGCCGAGACCGGCGTGATGACCATGCTGATGGACGAAGGCCTCGATACCGGCCCCGTGCTGATGGCCGAGCGCCTGCCCATCACGCCCGATATGACTGGCGGGCAGCTGCACGATGCGCTCTCGCCGCTGGGCGCGGACCTGATCGTGCGGACCATGGCGGCGCTGGGGCGGGGCGGGATTTCGCCGCAGCCGCAGAGCGAAGACGGCATGACCTATGCCGCGAAAATCTCGAAAGACGAGACGCGCTTGAACTGGGCGGACGATTCGGAGGCGATCCGAAACCGCATTCGCGGCCTCGCGCCCGCGCCGGGCGCGTGGACGACCATCAATGGCGAGCGCGTGAAGGTGCTGAAGGCTTCGCGCGCCGAAGGCTCGGGCGCGCCCGGCACGGCGCTGGACGATGCGCTGACCATCGCCTGCGGCAGCGGCGCGCTGAAGCTGGAAACGCTGCAGAGGCCCGGTCGCGGCCCGATCGCGGCGGGCGACATGCTGCGCGGTTTCGCGGTGGCGAAGGGAAGCGTGCTCGCATGACCCCTTCGGCCACGATTGTCATGGTCCGCGAAGGCGGACCATCCACGCCTTACGGCGCGGATGAAGTCGCGGATGGTCGGCCTGCGCCGACCATGACATGAGAGACAATGCCCCGCTGGAAGCTCACCATCGAATATGACGGCCGCGCCTATGCCGGGTGGCAGCGGCAGAGCGAGGCGCCCTCCGTGCAGGCGGCGCTGGAAGAGGCGATCTTCGGTTTTTCGGGCGAGCGCGTGACGGTCAACGGGGCAGGACGCACGGATGCCGGCGTGCACGCGCGTGGGCAGGTGGCGCATGTCGATCTGGCGCGCGAGACGAGCGAAAAGACCATGCGCGATGCGGTGAACGCGCATCTGCGGCAAAGCGGGCACGGTGTCGCTGTGCTGGATGCAGTGGCCGTGGCGGACGATTTCGAGGCGCGGTTCGGGGCGATCCGGCGCAGCTATCGCTACGAGATCATCAACCGCCGCGCGCCGCTGACGGTCGATGCGGGGCTCGCTTGGCATGTGCATGTGCCGCTGGATGCAGACGCCATGCAGACAGGCGCGCAGCACCTCATCGGCAAGCACGATTTCACAACCTTCCGCGCCGCGCAGTGCCAGGCGAAATCGCCGGTGCGCACGATGGATGCGATCACCGTGACGCGCGCGGGCGAGCGGATTTCCATCGATGTGGTCGCGCGCTCGTTCCTGCACAGTCAGGTGCGGGCTTTCGCCGGGTCGCTGAAGCTCGTGGGCGAAGGGCGATGGCCGCCGGAGGAGGTGGCCGCCGCGCTGGAAGCGCGGGATCGTGCGCGCTGCGGGCCGACGGCGCCGCCGGATGGACTCTATCTGATGCAGGTGGATTACTGAGCGCATGACCACGCGCACGGCAACCTGCGGCTGCGGCCAGCTCAGCATTACGGTGGAGGGCGAGCCGGGCGGCGTCGGCGTTTGCCATTGCCTCGCGTGCCAGAAGCGGACGGGCAGCGTGTTTGCTGCGCTCGCGGGCTTTGCGCCGCCCTGGAAAGTCACCGGTATCGCCAGCGTGCATGTGCGCACAGGGGATGCAGGCGCGAAATTCATTTTCCGCTTTTGCCCGCTCTGCGGTTCGACGGTGTTCCATACCGAAGAAGGGTATGAAGACCGTTCGGTCAGCGTGGCGGTCGGGTGTTTCGCCGACCCGGATTTCCCGGCGCCGCGGGACAGCGTCTATGACTGCCGCCGCCATGGCTGGGTGAGCCTGCCGGAGGGCGTCACGTCATATGACAAGGATCCTATATAAGTCTTGATCCAATTCTGATCGCAGCTTATTTTCCTATCTCGCCCGCAGCGGGCGGGAGGGGATGACGCTTTCGGCTTTGGGCTGATCGGTTTGGTTTCTTCGCGTTTCCGCCTCCTCCCGGGGAGGAGGGGAAGGGTTCAAAAAAAGCTGAAAACAACTCTGCCCCTGATTCACTCAGGCGGCTTCGAACGCCAGCGGGGCGCCCCAGAAGGCTTCGACGAGGCGGCTTTGCGGGCCTGGCGTGCCGGTGGTGAGGAAGCGGCGGGTGCCGCCTGTGCCGGCTGGATATTCGGGGTGTTTTTTAAGGTAGGCGGCGATGGCGTCGGCGGTGGCGGCGGGCTGGTGGATCAGCGGCGTGCCGGGCGGCAAAGCGGCGCGGAACATGTCGGCGACGATCTCGTAATGCGTGCAGCCGAGGATCGCGCGGTCCGGATCGCGGCCGATGCGGCTGCGCAGCGCCATGACGTGGTTTTCCACGACAGTCGCGAGCTCGACGACGCCGGCCGCACCTTCGATCAGTCTGGCGAGGCTGGGGCACGGTTCGCTGAACACGCCGAGATCGGGGCGGCGTTTGCCCATCTCGATCTCGTAGACTTCGGAGGCGGTGGTGGCGGGCGTCGAGAAGATGCCGACGGTTTCCTGACGCGCGGCGGGCGGCACGGCGGCGGCATGCTGCTGCGACCAGGGCACGCCGGTCGCCGCCTCGATGGTCGGCACGATGAGCCCAAGAATATTGACCGGGCGGCCAAGCTGCTGCCGGTAATCCGGCAGCCAGGTCTGCTGCAGCGTACGGAGCGCGATGGCGGACGCCGTGTTGCAGGCGAGCACGATGAGGCTGGCGCCGGCATCGAACAGCGTCTCGCAGCCGGCTTTGGTGAGCGCGACGATCTCGTTGCCGGGGCGCACGCCATAGGGCGCGTTGGCCTGATCGGCCAGATAGACGAAGTCAGCGGCGGGCATGCGCTCGACCAGCGTGCGATGCACGGTGAGGCCGCCTACGCCGGAATCGAACACACCGATGGACATGGACTATCCCGGCGGCGCGTCGAAATAGCGTTCAAGCACGCGCGTGTAGATGCGCGTCAGCGTGGCGATATCGGCGACGGGCACCTGCTCGTCGACCTTGTGCATGCTCTCGCCCACAAGGCCGAGTTCGGCGACGGGGCAGTAATTCTTGATGAAGCGCGCATCCGACGTGCCGCCGCCGGTGGAGAATTCCGGCGCCGTGCCGGTGACATCGCCCACAGCATCGGCCAGCAGCGCGGTGAAGGCGCCGGGGCTGGTGAGGAAGCAGTCGCCGCCGGTGGACCATTCCAGCTCGTACGCACCGCCTTGCGCGGCGATGACGGCGTCGCAGACGCTGCGCGTCCAGCGTTCGAGATCGGCGGAGGTCTGCAGATCGTTGTGGCGGACGTTGAAGACGGCGCGCGCTTCGGCGGGGATCACGTTGGTGGCGGTGTTGCCGACATCAACGGTGGTGACTTCGAGATTGGAGGGCTCGAAATGCGGCGTGCCCTGATCCAGGCGGCGGCCGGTGAGCGCGGCAAGGATGGCGACGAGTTTCGGGATCGGGTTATCCGCCTTGTGCGGATAAGCGACATGGCCCTGCGCGCCGAGAACGCGAAGACGCCCGGTGCACGAGCCGCGACGGCCGATTTTCAGCGTGTCGCCGATGCGGCGCTGACTGGTCGGTTCGCCGACGACGCAATGGCTGACCTGTTCGCCGCGCGCATCCAGCGCCTGCATCATCTTCACGGTGCCGTTGATCGAGACGCCTTCTTCGTCGCCGGTGATGATGAGGCCGATGGAGCCACGACCGTTCAGTTTCGGGGCGAAAGCGGCGGCGGCGGCGGCGAAGGCGGCGATGGCGCTTTTCATGTCGGCCGCGCCGCGCCCGACGAGGAAGCCATCCGCCACGGTGGCGCTGAAGGGATCGACGCTCCAGGCCTTGGTGTCGCCGGCCGGCACGACATCGGTGTGGCCGGCGAAGCAGAGGAGCGGGCCGGTGGAGCCGAGCCGGGCGTAGAGATTGTCGATGTCGGGCGTGCCATCGGCGCTGAAGGGCATGCGCTCGCAGGCGAATCCGTGGGGCGTCAGCGCGGCCTCAAGCACGCCCAGCGCGCCGGCATCGGCGGGGGTGACGGAGGGGCAGCGGATCAGGTCCTGCGCGAGGGCCAGGGCGTCGATCGGTTGGGCCATGTCTCTGCCTGTTAGAGAGGCCCGCGAGAGGGGTCAATGCTTGCGCCGGGCTGGCCTCAGGCGGAATGTGCCGGCCATAAAATTATGGGAGTGACGGGCATGGCTGGCAGGCTGGACGGCAAGGTGGCGGTGATCACCGGCGGCGCATCGGGGATCGGGCGCGGCACGGTGGAATTGTTCGTGCGCGAGGGCGCCAAGGTGGTGGCCGGCGACCTGCAGGACGACAAGGGCGCCCGGATGGCCGAGGAGCTGGGCGATGCCTTCCGCTATATCCGCTGCGACGTGACGGACGAGGCCCAGGTGAAGGCGGCCATCGATCTGGCGGTTTCGACATTCGGCAAGCTCGACATTCTCTTCAACAATGCCGGCACCGGCGGGGCGCTGGAGAATATCGAGAATGTGACGGGCGAAAGCTTCGACAGCGTGATGCATCTGCATGTGCTGGCGGCGCTTTACGGCATCAAGCATGCCCTGCCGCATATGAAGGCGAATGGCGGCTCGATCATTTCCACCGCTTCCATCGCGGGCCTGCAGAACGGGTTCGGGCCGATCCTCTATTCCATCGCCAAGGCGGGGATCATCCACATGACCAAGCTGGCGGCGGTGCAGGCCGCGCCGTTCCGCGTGCGGGTGAACTGCATCTGCCCGGGCCTCATCGCCACGCCGATCTTCGGCACCTCGATGGGCATGGCGCGGCAGGTGGCGGATACGACGGTGGCGGCGATCGCGCAGGCATCCGGCGGCTCGCAGCCGATCCCGCGCGGCGGGTTGCCGGAAGATATCGCGGAGGCGGCGCTGTATCTCGCCAGTGACGGGTCGTCGTTCGTGACGGGGCAGGCGCTGGCCGTGGAAGGCGGGATCACGCTGGGGCCGAGCGGCACGGCGGCGGCCTCAGCCTTCGCGCCCATCGCGGTCGCCATGGGGATCGATCTGGACGCCATCGCCGCCATGACGCCGGAGGACAGCTGATGTTGATGCTCGCCGGAACCTTCCGCGTGCCGCCCGAGAAACTGGGCGAGGCGGAGCCACATATGGCGGCGGTGATCGAGGCGTCAGGCCGCGAAGAAGGCTGTCTCTATTTCGCGTTCGGCTATGACGTGTTGGAGCCGGGCCTCATCAACGTGATGGAGCTGTGGCGCGACCAGGCGGCGCTGGATGCGCACCGCGCGACGGCGCACTTCCTCGCGTGGAAATCGGTACGCGAGGCCATCGGCATGCACGACCGGCGCCTCAATCTCTACGACATCGCAAGCGCGACGCCGCAGACCTGAGTGATCCTCCCCCGTTTACGGGGGAGGGGGACCGCGAAGCGGTGGAGGGGGCGGATACAGCGCGGCGCGCGAGCCCCCTTCCCCCTGCTTCGCAGGGTACTTCCCCCGTAAACGGGGGAAGATCAATCAGTCGCGTAGCAGCTCGTTGATCGAGGTCTTGGAGCGCGTCTTTTCGTCCACCGTTTTAACGATGACCGCGCAGGCGAGCGCCGGCGAGCCGTTGCCGCCGCCGAGCGTGCCGGGGACGACGACCGAATAGGGCGGCACGCGGCCATAGAAGATTTCGCCCGTCGCGCGATCAACCACCTTGGTCGACTGGCCGAGGAAGACGCCCATCGAGAGCACGCTGCCCTGCCCGACGATGACGCCTTCGGCAACTTCCGAGCGGGCGCCGATGAAGCAATCGTCCTCGATCACCACCGGGTTCGCCTGCAGCGGCTCCAGCACGCCGCCAATGCCGGCGCCGCCCGAGATGTGCACACGCGCGCCGATCTGGGCGCACGAGCCGACGGTCGCCCAGGTGTCGATCATGGCGTTCTCGCCCACACGCGCGCCGACATTGACGAAGCTGGGCATCAGCACCGCGCCCTTGGCGATAAAGGCCGAGCGGCGGACGACGCAGCCCGGCACGGCGCGGAAGCCGGCGGCGCGGAAGTCACCTTCCTGCCAGCCTTCGAACTTGGACGGCACCTTGTCCCACCAATTGCTGTTGAGGCCCGGCGCGCCGGCAATCAGCTCCATGTCGTTGAGGCGGAACGAGAGCAGCACGGCCTTCTTCAGCCACTGATGCACCAGCCATTCGCCATTCAGTTTTTCCGCGACGCGGAAGGCACCGCTGTCGAGGCCGGTCAGCGCCTGCTCGACGGCGTCGCGGACGGGGCCCTTGGTCTTGGCGGAAAGATTGTCGCGGTCGTCCCAGGCGGCGTCGATGGCGCTGGCGAGGCTGGCAGTCATGGGGCGGCTCCAAGTTCAAGCGAATGCAGGAAATCGCCGAGCGCTTCGGCGACGTGATGGACGTGATTGTCGATATCGGCCGGCACGCCCGCATTGGCGTGGGACCAGGCGGCATCGTTGGCGATCCATACGGTCGTCATGCCGAGCGCGGCGGCGGGGACGAGGTTGCGCTTCAGATCCTCGAACATCGCCGCCCGGCGGCCCTCGACGCCGTAATGCTTGAGCGTCTTCTCATAGGCGGTGATGTCGGGCTTCGGTTTGTAATCGGCCGAGACGATGTCGAAGATGGCGTCGAACTGGTCGAGGATGCCGAGGCGGGCGGCGACGTTTTCGGCGTGCTTCGCGCTGGCGTTGGTGAAGATCGCCTTGCGGCCGGGCAGGCGCTTCAGCGCCGAGATCAGGCGCTCGTCCGGGCCGAGTTCTGTGACGTCGATATCGTGGACGTGGTGGAGGAAGCGGGCCGGGTCCAGCCCCCGTTCGGCCATGAGGCCCGAGAGGGTCGTGCCGTAGTCGGCGTAGAGGCGCTTCTGGTAGGCGTGGGCGGCGTCTTCCTGCAGGGCGAATTCGTCCATCAGGAACCGCTTCATGTTGCGGTCAATCTGGGGGAAAACCCCGGAATTCGCGTCGTAAAGCGTGTTGTCGAGGTCGAACAGCCACGTGTCGATGTGCCGGAAATCCGCCATGGCGGGGCGGATACCAGACTTAAACCGGCTTTAACAGCGCCCCGGCTAGGGTGCCGCCCCATGTTCAAGGCTCTCATCAACCGCCTGCGCGGACGTCCGGCTTTGCCCGCAAAGCTGTCCTATGAAGACGCGCGCGCCGCCCTGGAGGCGCATTCGGCCGAGCTGCGGCTGGAGCTGGCCGGGCGGAACGGTGTGGAGCCCGAAATCCTTTATTACCTGGCCGGGGACGCCGATACCGGCATCCGCCGCCGCGTGGCCGCCAACTCCTCGACGCCGGCCAAGGCCAACCGCCTGCTCGCCAATGACAGCGACGACGAGGTGCGTGCGGCGCTGGCGCGAAAGATCGGCCGGTTGATCCCGCATCTGAAGAACGAGGAGAGCGAGCGGGTCCGTGACCTGACGCTGGAGACGCTGGACCGGCTGGCGCGCGACCAGTTGCCGCGTGTCAGAGCCATCGTCGCGGCGGAGATCAAGGCCTGCAAGGCCGCGCCGCCCGATCTTGTGCGCCGTCTCGCGCGCGACCCGGAATTGAGCGTCGCCGCGCCGCTGCTGGAATACTCGCCCCTGCTGTCGGATGCCGACCTCTTGGAGATCGTCAATCTCGCGCGGGTGTCGGCAGTGATTACCGCCGTCGCGCGCCGCCGGAATCTGAGTGTCGCGGTCTGCGACGCGGTGATCGCGTCGATGGATATCGGGGCGACGGCGGCGCTTCTGGATAATCCAGCCGCGAATATTTCGAAGGCCTCGTTCGAGGCGCTGCTGGACCGCGCGGCGGCGATCGAGGCCTGGCACGAGCCGCTGGTGCGGCGTCCCAATCTTTCGACACGCGTGATGCGCCGGATCGCCGGGTTCGTGTCGGCGGGACTGATCGAGAAGCTGTCGGCGCGGCCGGGTCTCGATGCCGAGCTGGCTGCGGAGCTGAAACTGAAAACGCGGCGCGCCATCAGCGAGGGCGCGATGGAGGCGCCAGCCAACGACGCCGCCAAGGTGGTGCGCGAGGCGGCCGCGAGCGGCGCGCTGGACGATCATTTCGTGGCGGCGGCGGCGGAGCTTGGCCAGCGCGACGTGGTGATGCATGCGCTTGCGACATTGGCCGAGGCCGACATTGGCGCTGTGCACAGGCTGCTGGACGCGCGCAATGCCCGCGCGGTGACGGCGATCGTATGGGCCGCAGGGCTTCAGATGAGGACCGCCGTGGCGATTCAGTCGAACCTGCTGAAGCTTTCCGACATCCTGCCGGCGCGAGGCGGCACCGAGTTTCCGCTGGCGGCGGAAGACATGGCGCTCAATCTCAGCCTGTTCGGGCTTAGCGCGAAATCCGCCTGATCGAGGTGACCGGGCTGCCCGCCGCCGCGATGCGCGCGACGGCCTTGGTCAGCGTCTCGCTCGCCACTGTCATGTGATGCGCGTTGGCATGCAGAAGACGCGCGGCGTCCTGCATGATTCCGACATGGCCCTTCCAGAAGACGAGATCACCGCGCTTCAGGCCCTGAAGCGTCGGCGAGAGCGCGAGCGGCGATCCGAGCGCTGCTTCCTGCATGTCGGTGTCGCGCGGCGCGGCGAGGCCGGTGACGGCGAGGGCCGCCTGGACGACGCCCGAGCAGTCAAAGCCGAGCGGCGTGCGGCCGCCCCAGAGATACGGGACGCCCATGAAGCGTTCGGCCACCGTGACGAAATCGTCGGCCGTCGCGGCGAGCGGCGCGAGGTGGCGGGCATAGATGAAGCCGCCAGTCGCGAGCGGGGCGTAGGCGCCCTGCCCCACGGCCACGCGTGCGTTGAAGGGCAGCGTTTCGAGAACCGGCGATTTGAGATCGGCGGCTGCGTAGACAAACGTCGACGAGGCGGTGACACGCCATTCCGGCGCGACGCCGGCATCGGCCAGCGCGCCTGCCGCGACATAGCCGACATAGCCGTCGAGTGCAGCCTGGCCCCAGGCGAAGCCGTTCTTCACTTCGTAGACGGTGAAGGTTTCGCCGAAGAGGAGTTCGGTTTCGACCGGCGCATCGGCGGCCGGGCGGCGGCGAATCCAGGTCTTGCCGCCACGCCCGACCATGGCGCGGCCTTCCACGAAGGCCGGCGCGTCCACACTGCCCTTCAGATGCGCAGCGGCGAGATCCGCGCGCGCAGGCGTCAGGCGGCGGTCGAAGGCGTTCACACGGACTCCATGGCGGCGGCGGCATCGGTGACGCGGTCGCCGAAATCGCTGAGGAAAACGGAGCCTTTCACTGTGCGCTGGACGAGCACGTTGCGGCGGTCTTCCTCATCGCGGCGGCGCTTGAGGAGTTCGAGGCGCCCAAGCGTATCGAGCGCGCGGGTGATGGCGGGCTTGGTCACTTTCAGCGTGCGGGCGAGGCCGCGCACGGTATGCGGCGGCGGCACGAGATAGACATGCAGCAGGATCGCGAGCTGGCGCTGGGTGAGATCGGGTGTATCCGCGCGCACGCCCTCAAGCGTCACGTCGCGCCAGAGCGCGAGCGCGGTCATGGGTTTGATCTCAAGCGGCATCAGCATCCCCGGCAGCCAGGCGGCAGAGACTGGCCGCGCTGGCGTTGCGGATCAAGACGTTTTTGATCCGAAACGGTTTTGCAGCAGGCGATAGAGCGCACGGATGCAGTGCGCCTCTGCCCCTGCCGGCTTGCCAGGACGCGGCTTGTCGGTCCACGCCGCGACGTCGAAATGCGCGAAGCTGGCGGTTTCGGTGACGAAGCGGTTGAGGAAGAGCGCCGCAGTGATGGAGCCGGCATAGGCGCTGTCGGCGGAGTTGGTGATGTCGGCGACCTTGCCGTCGATCCAGCTGTCGTAATTCTTCCAGAGAGGCAGACGCCACATTGGATCCTGTTCGCTGATCGCCAGCGATGCGAGATCGGCGGCGAGTTTTTCGTCATGCGTATAGACGGGCGGCAGTTCAAAGCCGGTCGCGACGCGGGCCGCGCCCGTGAGCGTCGCCATGCAGACGAGCAGTTCGGGCTTTTCGGTGTCGGCATCGGCCAGCGCATCGGCGAGGACGAGGCGTCCTTCGGCATCGGTGTTGCCGATCTCGACGGTGAGGCCCTTGCGGCTGGTGAGCACATCGCCGGGGCGATAGGCGTCGCCGGAAATGGCGTTCTCAACGGCAGGGATGAGGACGCGGAGGCGGACGGGCAGTTTCGCGTCCATGATCATGTGGGCGAGGCCCAGCATCGCCGCCGAGCCGCCCATGTCCTTCTTCATCATCGCCATGCCGGCGGCCGACTTGATGTCGAGGCCGCCGCTGTCGAAGCAGACGCCCTTGCCGACCAGCGTGATCTTCGTGGCGGATGCGTCACCCCAGGTGAAATCGATGAGGCGCGGCGCGCGGACCGAAGCGCGGCCAACGGCGTGGATCATCGGATAGTTCTGGGTGATCAGCTCATCACCCGTAACGACGCGGACTGTTGCGCCATGCGCGTCTGCGACCTTGCGTGCGGCGGCTTCGAGTTCGGCCGGACCCATGACGTTCGAGGGCGCGTTGACGAGATCGCGGGCGAAGCAGACGCCCTCCGCCAGACGCGCGGCTTCGGCATAGGACGCGGCATCGACGAGAAGGCGTGGGCTGGGCTTTTTCTTCGACGGCTTGAACGTCGTGTAGCTGTAGGCGCCAAGCGCAAAGCCAAGAGCGGGGAAGCTGCCTTCGACGGCAGGCGTTCCGGCGATGCGGTAGTCGCCGGCCGGGAGCTTTTCCGCTGCTGCGCCATAGATCAGTCGGTCGTCATTCGCGCCGAGGCCCAGCACCGCACCCTTGAGGCCGGTCTCGCCGGGAATCAGCAGGATGCGGCCGGACTGCGCCTTGAAGTCCTGTGCGGCGGCCCAGGCGGCGATGCCCTGTTCTTCGGCAAAGGCCGGCCAGGCCGAGGATGTGACGGCGTGCAGGGGCGTCGCGGAACCACCGTCGTCGAGGGCGATGGCGAGCGGGAAAAGCGGCATGGATTTCACTTGGGAACGCTAAGGTGAGACAGAATGGACGCTGGCGCGTCCGGTGCGGGAGATTACGGTCCCGCCGCACTGCGAATCAAACCGAAAGCCTGGAGGATCCCTCATGAAACTGACCCTCGCCGTCGGCACGAAGAACTGGTCGTCCTGGTCGCTGCGGGGCTGGCTGCCCGTGAAGCTGTCGGGCCTGCCGTTCGAGGAACAATATGTGCGCCTGCGCCATGATGACACCGAGGACGAGGTGAAGAAGGTGTCGCCGTCTGGACTGGTGCCGCTGCTGACAGTGGAAGACGGCGATACGCGGTTTCAGGTTTGGGACAGCCTGGCGATTGCGGAATTCATGGCCGAGATCGCGCCCGACGCGAATCTGTGGCCTGAGCAGCGCATGGCGCGGGCCAAGGCTCGGGCGGTCGCAGCCGAGATGCATTCGGGCTTCGCGGCGCTGCGCCAGCAATTCTCGATGGAGTTCGCGCGCCATATGCCCGGCCACACGCCGACGCCCGGCACCGCGAAGGCCATCGCCCGCATCGTCGAGGTGTGGGAGGACTGCCTGAAGGAGAGCGGCGGGCCGTTCCTGTTCGGCAAGCATTTCGGCAATGCCGACGCCTTCTATGCCCCGGTCGTGTCGCGCTTTCATTCGTATGACGTACGCCTGACGCGCGCCGCAAAAGACTATGCCGATGCGGTGTGGCACCATCCGCTGATGCGCGAATGGCTGAAGGCCTCCGCCGAGGAAGTGGAGAAGGGCTGGGTCTGACCCACCCTAGTTCGGCTGGCCCTGCTCGTCATAAAAGCGCTGCGCGCCGGGGTGCAGCGGCACCGGCAGGCCATCGCGCGCGGTTTCAAGCCGGATCAGCTTGCCCTTGGGGTGGCCTGAATCGAGCAGGTTGCGGTTTCCCGGATTGAAGAGCGCGCGGACGATTTCATAGACGAGATCGTCCGGCACCTGCGCGTTCACCAGCCAGATGGCGCGGACCTCCAGCGTCGGGACCGCCGGCATGTTCTGATAGGTGCCTTCCGGGATATCGGCCTTGGTGAGATAGGGCGCCTTGGTGATCAGCTTGTCGATTTCCGGCCCCCGAACCGGCAGCAGACGGATCTTGCCCTGCGCGGCGAGTTCTTCCACGACGCCAAGCGGCGCACCGCCGACGAAGAAGAAGGCGTCGAGTTCGCCTTTCTGCATCATCTCCAGCGAGCGTTCGGCGTTCTCGAAGCTGAAGGTGACGCGCTTGTCGGTCAGCTTGAAGGCATTGAGGATAAGACGCGCAGTCGCGTTGGTGCCGGAGCCGGCGGCGTCGATGGAGACGCGCTTGCCGCGCAGGTCCTTGATCGCCTCGATGCCGGAATCGGAAAAGACAACGATGTGAACCGTTTCGGGGAACAGCGCCGCGATGGCGCGGAGGTTTTCCGCCTTGCCGCTGTCCTTGAACGCGCCGGTGCCTTCCGCTGCCGCAGCCGCGATGTCGGCCTGGGCGAGGCCTGAGGTGACGCGGCCCTCGTTCACGGCGCGGACATTGGCGATGGAGCCTTCCGAGGCGCGGGCGGCGGCGATGAGGCCAACGGGACCGCACAACCCCGCCTCTTCACAACGCGCGACGCCGGCCGGGTGGCTGATCAGCGAGGCCAGCATCTGGCCGATTGGAAAGTAAGTACCGGAACTGGAGCCGGTCGCGATCTGGAAGGCGATACGCTCGGGCGCGTCGCCCGGAGGCGACGTCATGGCGGCGGCCCCGAAAAGGGCCAGCGCGAGGCTCATGATCTTGGCGGCGAAACGCATGGAAAGGGCCGGACCGGTGTTCGGAGGCAAGTATGGCCCCAAGAAAGCGGCTGGAAAACGGCTGATTTTACCAATCGACCACAGGGGCGAGTTAAGCCTTTGTTGACCGGCATTAACCAAAGATGGGGCCTGATCCGGACCCACCCCACGGAGCCTGCCATGACCCGCGCGTCCAAGCGCCTGACCAGCCTCGCCGCCATCCTGCTGGCGGGAACGATGCTGAGCGCCTGCGCGACCGGCGATCTGCTGGGCGGAGAAACGACCGCGAGCGAAACGCCCGAGGCGCTGAGCCCGGAACAAGCGCGGGCGCAGGCGATGGCGGACCTGAAAACGCGCCCTGTTCCTGACGAGCCGATGAGCCGCGCCGCCTATTGGGCGCAGCGCACCGAGCTCGAGCCGGACGATGTCGACACGGCGGTGCAGTTTGCCAAGTCGCTGCGCGGCATCGGATCGAACGCCCGGGCCGTCGAGTTCCTGGAGGAACGCCTTGCCAAGCAGCCGGGCGAGCCCAAACTGCTGGCCGAGTACGGCAAGACGCTGATCGCCGTCGGCCAGATCGACAAGGCGCTGTCGATCCTGGCGCAGGCGCAACAGATGCTGCCCGATGACTGGACGATCCTGGTCGCTATGGGCGTCGGCTATGATCAGCTGCGGGACTACGCCAATGCGCGCCGCGCCTATGAGATGGCGCTGGCCCTTTCGCCGAATAATCCGTCGATCCTGAACAATCTCGGCCTCTCCTACCTGATGGCCGGGGACAAGCAGAACGCGGCGAAATACCTGATGGCCGCTGCCTCCAGCCCGGGCGCCGATGCGCGGGTGCGGGCCAATCTGGCGCTGGTCGGAAACGCGCCCGCCGAAACGGCAAAAGCCGAACCGGCTACCGCCCCCGCTGCAGCGCCCAAGGCCGCCGAGCCGCCGGCCCCGAAACTCAAGCCCACCGCGTCGATCGAACCGCAAGCGACCAAATCTCCGCGCACGATGGCAACGAATGAAGGTGCAGCGCACGAAGGCGGCGCGGGTCTGCGCGGTTCGAACTGATTTCAGGACGACAAGACTGAAGACGAGAACGCCCGCTGACATCAGCGGGCGTTCGCTTTTACATCTTCATGATCTTCATGATCGCCGGGCCGAGAATGACGACGAAG
>VFQO010000597.1_pt1 | contig 36254 bp, 29 predicted proteins | sample 3512331 | NCBI WGS metagenome assembly VFQO01 (sample SAMN10412371, study PRJNA504923) | tailings metagenome | isolation source: Replicate 3 from Balatoc abandoned mine | place: Philippines: Itogon, Benguet | collected 2017-08-28 | reverse complement strand
GAGAGCTGGCTCAGACTCCCGGTGTCGCGCCCAGGCTGCGCCGGTACTGCGCCGGACTGGCCCCGGTCCAGCGCTTGAAGGCGCGCGAGAAGTTGGCGACATCGGAGTAGCCCAGGCTGTCCGAGATGCGTTCGACGGAGTCTTCGCCGCGCTCCAGCATTTCGATGGCGGCCTGCCGGCGCATGTCCTCCAGAATGTCCGAAAAGGTCGTGCCTTCATGCGCCAGCTGACGTTTGAGCGTGCGCTCAGACATGTGCAGTTTCTCGGAAACTTCCTCAAGTGAATGAAAGCCTTGTGGCTCTTTCTTCACCAGTTGTCTGACCTGCATGATGAAGCGATTGTTGAGTCCGAGGGCCATCAGTTCGCGTTCGCATTGCTCGACGGCCAGCTGCATGGAGTGGCTGTCGGCCATGACCAGTGGCAGGTCCAGATAGCTCGCATCGAAATGGATGACGTTGCCGGGGCGGCCGAAGCTGATCTGCGCGGGAAGGATGTGCTTGAACGACTCGTAGCGCGGGTTGTAGGGGATGTCGATTTCCGCGACGCCGAACAGGGTCTGCCCGGTGACGACCTGTGCCATCTGGCCGAGACCAATCATCAGCGCGGCTACCGCGCCATCACGCAGGGGCTGAAGGTTGAAGGCCGTGTCCAGGTGAATGCTGGCGCGCTCGTCCTGGCGCGTGAGGCGGATGGCAAAACCCATGATGCGCAGGCTGATGAAGCGCTCGACCAGCTCCAGCGCCTGCGCCACCGTGTCGGCGGTCATGGCGGCGAAGCCGATGAAGCCGTGACTGGACAGCTTCATCTGCATGCCGATGTAGAACGGCAGCGCCGGCTCTTCGGTCAGCACCAGAGCCTGCTCGTAGATGGCGTTCATGACCGCCATGGGGATGCGCACGGTGGGCGAGGTGAGCTGTTCGCGCGTCAGGCCATGGGTGGCGAGCAGATCCTGGTCCTCCACGCCCCAGCGCCGCGTGACATCCAGCAGGAGCAGGGCATAGGCGCCGGGAAGGCCTTGTGTATCGAGGTTGTCCAACGATGACATCGTCCAATGGCACATAATGACAAGAAGATGTCCCAAAATAACCTGTTGTCCGAACCCGGTCAAAAGCACAGTTGGCGTGCCCGATTTTTCTTTATCCGGAGGGGCATGATGACTGCAGCACTTTCGACCGATGTCACCGAAAACCTCAAGCAAACGGCCTCGCGTCAACCGCTTGGCGCCCGCGTCGGCATTCCGCCGCGTCGCGTCGCGATGAATCTTGAAGACACCCGCAGCAAGCACTGGTATGCCGATGATGCCTTCCTGACCGCCTACTGGTCGGCATTCTCCGTGCTCCTGCCCGAAGGTGAACAGTTCTTTGTGCGTGCCGTGAAGCACTATCGCGACCAGATCACCGACGAGGACCTGAAGGCAGGCATCGCCGGCTTCATCGGTCAGGAGGCCCTGCACACCCAGGGTCACCAGGTGCTCAACGCCTACATCGAGAACCACAAGCTGCCGGCCGAGCGTCTCGAGAAGCAGCTGCGCTTCCTGCTCGACACCGTCGGCAAGATCCACCCGCGTCTCAACCTTGCCGCGACCATCTGCCTGGAGCATTTCACCGCGCTGCTCGGTGAACAGCTGCTTGACGAGCAGGATCACCACGACGCCATCAACACGGACGTGCGTCCGCTGTGGATGTGGCATGCGCTGGAAGAGACCGAACACAAGGCGGTCGCCTGGGATGTCTATCAGCAGACTGGCGGCAGCTATGCCGTGCGTGTCGCCACCATGGGTCTGACCACGGTCATTCTGGGTGCCGTCATGGCCTATGCCACGGCCAGCATTCTGCAGGCTGACGGCAAGCTGTTCGATGTGCGCAACAACGCACGTGGCTTCCTGTCGCTGTTTGGTCGCCAGGGTCGCATGACGCGTCTGCTGCCCAAGTTCCTCGACTTCTTCAAGCCGGACTTCCATCCCAACGATCACGACACCAACGCCCTGGTTGCCGAATGGCGCGAACGTCTGTTCGGTGTTGACGGCGAGATCAGCCACCTCGTGAAAGGTGCCAAGTCTCTGCACTAAGCATCTGTTCTGGAATGAAAAAGCCGCCTTTCATGGCGGTTTTTTCATGGCCGGTTCCCGGCAACGGATGACTGCCGTAGTTCCGGCCGGAACACCCTGCAAAGTCACGGTGCCGTGAAGCGGCCATAAAAAAACCGCGCTTGCGCGCGGTTTTTTTCACTCACCGTGTCGGTGGCATCAGCCGCCGAACTGGTTCATGGTGTTCTTGGAGGCATCGCCCGCCTTGAGGGCGTTGTCACCTGCGAACATTTCCTTGTGGTCGTCGCCGATGTCCGAGCCGGCCATGGCCTGGTGCTTGACGCAGGCGATGCCTTCACGGATTTCCTTGCGCTGCACGCCGCCCACGTAGGCCAGCATGCCCAGCTCGCCGAAGTAGCCCTTGGCCAGTTCGTGAGTCGACAGAGCGGCGGTGTGGTAGGTCGGCAGCGTGATCAGGTGGTGGAACACGCCGGCTTCACGGGCCGCATCGGCCTGGAAGGTGCGGATCATTTCGTCGGCATCGTTGGACAGTTCGGTACCGTCGTACTTGGCGTCCATCAGCTTGGCGCGGTCGTAGGCCGACACGTCCTTGCCGGCGGCGACCCAGCGGTCGTAAGCCTGTTGACGGAAGTTCAGCGTCCAGTTGAACGACGGGCTGTTGTTGTAGACCAGCTTGGCGTTCGGAACGATTTCCTTGACGCGGTTGACCATGTGGGCGATTTCCGCGACGTTCGGGGTCGGGGTCTCGATCCACAGCATGTCGGCACCGTTCTGCAGCGAGGTGACGCAGTCCAGCACGACGCGGTCGATCTGGGTGCCTTCGCGGAACTGGTACAGGCCGGAAGCCAGACGGGTCGGGCGGTGCAGCTTGCCGTCACGCTTGATCAGGATTTCGTCGTCAGCGGCTTCGCTGATGTCGATTTCCTTGGTGTCGAGGTAGCTGATGTACTGGGAAGCGATGTCGCCCTTCTTCTTGGAGACCGGGATCTTCTGGGTCAGGTCGGCACCTTCGGAGTCGGTACGCGCGACAATGACGCCTTCGTCAATGCCGAGTTCCAGGAAGGCCAGACGAACGGCGTTGATCTTGGCCAGGAAGTCTTCGTGCGGAACGGTGACCTTGCCAGCCTGGTGGCCGCACTGCTTGGCGTCCGACACCTGGTTTTCGATCTGGATGGCGCAGGCGCCAGCTTCGATCATCTTCTTGGTGAGCAGGTAGGTGGCTTCTTCGTTGCCGAAGCCGGCGTCGATGTCGGCGATAATGGGCACGACGTGGGTCTGGAAGCCGTTGATCTTGGCTTCGACTTCGGCAGCCTTGGCGGCATCACCGGCTTCTTCGGCCTTTTGCAGGGCGCGGAAGAGGTCGTTGAGTTCGCGGGCATCAGCCTGACGCAGGAAGGTGTAGATCTCTTCGATCAGGGCCGGCACCGAGGTCTTCTCGTGCATGGACTGGTCGGGCAGCGGGCCGAAGTCGGAGCGCAGGGCGGCAACCATCCAGCCGGACAGGTAGATGTACTTCTTGTCGGTGGTGCCGAAGTACTTCTTGTTGGCGATCATCTTCTGCTGGGCGATGAAACCGTGCCAGCAGCCCAGCGACTGGGTGTACTTGCTGGAGTCGGCATCGTACTCGGCCATGTCCTTGCGCATGATCGAGGCGGTGTACTTGGCGATGTCGAGGCCGGTGCGGAAGCGGTTCTGCACGATCATGCGGGCAGCGTCTTCCGGGTGGATGGCGCCCCAGGTGCCACCGAGCTTGGCCTTGACGGCGCGAACGTGTTCCAGAGCAGACTTGTAAGTCGTCATGACGATTTCCTGTTCAGGGTTGGATGAAGCCGATGTCATCTGCGGACGGCCTCGGCAGAAAGCCCGCGCAGTCTACGATCTGTGGCATAATTTTCAAAATATATGCGTCTGATTGTCGGTATTCACCAAATGAATCTTGAGCAGGTCGACCTCAATCTCCTGGTGTATCTGGATGTGCTTCTGCGTGAGCAGAGCGTGACACGCTCGGCCGAGCAGCTGGGCATAACGCAGCCAGCAATGTCCAACGGACTCAAGCGCTTGCGTGATCTTTTCAATGATCCGCTTCTGATTCGCTCGAGCAGTGGCATGACCCCGACCGAGCGCGCCCTGGAGCTTGCGCCACGGGTTCGGGAGGCGCTGTCCGCGGTCACCGAGATCCTCGAACCCAAGCAGGATTTCCGACCACTGACATCAAAGCGGGTGTTCCGCATCATGTCATCGGACTATGCCGAGGCCACCCTGATGCCGGCGCTGGTGAAGGCGCTGCGGTCGGAAGCGCCGGACGTGGTGCTCGACTTCCTCACGCCATCCGACGTCAGCGTGCAGGACATCGAGCAGGGCAAGGTCGATCTGGCGATCAACCGCTTCAACGAGATTCCCCAGTCATTTCATCAGATTACGCTGTGGTCTGACAGCTTTTCCTGTCTCGTCAACCGGAGCAATCCGATTGCCAACCGCTTCAACCTGAAAACCTACATCGAGTCCCGCCACATCTGGGTGTCCAAGACCGGCATGGGCATCGGCTTTGGCATGAACCCGGAACGGGGCGGGCTGGGCCAGATTGATGCCGCGCTCGAGCGCATCGGACAGAAGCGCCACATCGCCATCTACACCCGTCACTACCAGATGCCGGCGCTGGTCGCGCACAAGACCGACCTGATCGCCACGCTGCCGTCACGCATTGCCCGTCTGCAGGGCGATCATCCACAGCTGCTGGTCAAGGATCCGCCGTTCTTCATCCCGGAGTTCGAGTTGAAGATGGCCTGGGGACCCATTCTCCAGCACAGTCCGGCGCACCGCTGGCTACGTCACCTGATTCTCTATGTCGCCCGCCAGATCAACGAGCAGGAGCGGCGCGACGAGGAGGGCAGACAATGGTCGCCACGCCGTCGCAAGGCCATTGATCGGGAATGACCACGCCCGAGGATTTGAGTAGACTACGCCACCTGAATTGACACCCGGCCGCCTCGCCCTGTGGCGGCATGGGCGGCACACCGCATTCGACACACGCTCCCACGAGGCTGATGGACATGACTGAGCAACGCATCCAACACGGCGGACTCGCAATCGCCAAATCCCTGTACGACCTGGTCAACAACGAGATCATCCCCGGCTCGGGTGTCGAAGCCGGCGACTTCTGGAGCCAGTTCGAACAGGTGATGACGCGCCTGAGCCCCAAGAACAAGGCGCTGCTCGCCACGCGCGACGACCTGCAGGCCCGCATCGATGCCTGGCACCGTGCCAACCCCGGTTTCAACAAGGCCGCCTACAAGGCCTTCCTGACCGAGATCGGCTATCTGGTGCCGGAAGGTGCCGACTTCAGCATCAGCACCGAGAACGTGGACGAGGAAATCGCCGTGCTCGCCGGTCCGCAGCTGGTGGTGCCGGTGCGCAATGCCCGTTATGCCCTGAATGCCGCCAACGCCCGCTGGGGCTCGCTGTACGACGCCCTCTACGGCTTCGACGTGATTGACGAAGTCGACGGTGCTGAAAAGGGCAAGGGCTACAACCCGGCCCGTGGCGCCAAGGTCATCGCCTATGCCCGCAACGTGCTCAACCAGACCTTCCCGCTGGCCGCCGGCTCGCACGTCGACGCCACCCGCTATGCGGTTGCCAATGGCCAGCTCGTGGTCAGCCTCAAGGATGGCAGCCAGTCCGGCCTCGCCAATCCGGCCCAGTTCGTCGGCTACACCGGCGATGCCGCCGCCCCGACCGGCGTGCTGCTGAAGAACAACGGCCTGCACATCGAGATCCAGGTCGATGCCAGCCACCATGTCGGCAAGGACGACCTGGCCGGCGTCAAGGACCTGCTGGTCGAGGCCGCCGTCACCACCATCCAGGATCTGGAAGACTCGGTTGCCGCCGTTGACGCCGAAGAGAAGGTCGAGGGCTACCGCAACTGGCTGGGCCTGGTCACCGGCACCCTCGAGGAGTCGTTCGAGAAGAACGGCAAGACCGTGGTGCGCCGCATGAACGCCGACCGCAGCTACACCAGCCCGCAGGGCGGCAGCTTCACGCTGCACGGCCGCTCCATGATGCTGCTGCGCAACGTCGGCCACCTGATGACCAACCCGGCCGTGCTGCTCAACGGCGAGGAAGTCTTCGAGGGCATCATGGATGCCCTGATCACTGCCCTGATCACCCGTCGCGTGCGCAACGACAAGGCCAACATCGCCCTGGTCAACTCGCGCACCGGCTCGACCTACATCGTCAAGCCCAAGATGCACGGCCCGGAAGAAGTCGCCTTCGCGGTCGAGCTCTTCGCCGCCGCCGAAGACGCCGTCGGCCTGCCGCGCAACACGCTGAAGATCGGCATCATGGATGAAGAGCGTCGCACCTCGGTGAACCTCAAGGAGTGCATCCGCCAGGCCAGCGAGCGCACCATCTTCATCAACACCGGCTTCATGGACCGTACCGGTGACGAGATCCACACCTCGATGGAAGCCGGCCCGGTGGTGCGCAAGGATGACGTCAAGAAGCAGGCCTGGATCGCTGCCTACGAGCGTCGCAACGTCTCCATCGGTCTCGCCTGCGGCCTGCAGGGTCGCGCCCAGATCGGCAAGGGCATGTGGCCCAAGCCCGACGAGATGAAGGAAATGGTCGCCACCAAGTCGGCCCACCCGAATGCCGGTGCCACCTGCGCCTGGGTGCCGAGCCCGACCGGTGCCGTGCTGCACGCGCTGCACTACCACCAGGTCAACGTGAAGGCCCGCCAGGACGAGCTCAAGCTGGTCGCCGGCGATCCGGTCGATGCCATCCTCAACCCGCCGCTGGCCGCCAACCCGGACTGGACGGACGCCGAGAAGCTGGCCGAGCTGGAAAACAACTGCCAGGGCATCCTCGGCTACGTGGTGCGTTGGGTCGACCTCGGCGTCGGCTGCTCCAAGGTGCCCGACATCAACAACGTCGGCCTCATGGAAGACCGTGCCACGCTGCGCATCTCCAGCCAGCACATCGCCAACTGGCTGCGTCATGGCGTGGTCTCGGCCGAGCTGGTCATGGACGTGATGAAGCGCATGGCCGTCATCGTTGACCAGCAGAACGCCAGCGACCCGCTGTACACGCCGATGGCACCGGGCTTCGACGGACTCGCCTTCAAGGCGGCCTGCGAGCTGGTGTTCGACGGGTGCAAGCAGCCCAGCGGCTACACCGAGCCGGTGCTGCACCGCTCGCGTCTGCAGCTCAAGGCCGCTCGCGCCTGATCCGTTGTCCGCCGTCCGGCACGGCGGACCGTGATCGAGCAGAAAGCCGTCGCCCGGCAGCGGGCGGCGGCTTTTTTTTCGCCCCGGCCTCGCTTATGGTCGGTGCAGTGATGCCTTCGAGATGTCTTGTCATGACTCACAGCCAGCCCGGAATACTTGCCAGCCTGCCGGATCAGGCGCGCTACGTCAGCCTGCAGCTTGCCGACACCGGCGATCTGGTCGCGGCACTGCGGCGGCTGCAGACGCTGGCTGACGGCAAGGCCACGGTCGTCGCCCTCGGGCAGGATGTGCTGCGGGCGCTTGGCCATGACATGCCCGGCCTGCGCGCCGGCCCGGTCATTCCCGGCAGCCTGGTGCCGATTCCCTGCCATCCGGTGTCCCTGTGGCTGTGGCTGCGCGGCAGCGATCGCGGCGAGCTGCTGCATCGCGAGCGTCAGCTGGTACAGGCGCTGCAGCCGGCGTTCGCGCGTCATCACAGCGTCGAGGCCTTCCTGCACGAACAGGGCAGGGACCTGACCGGCTACGAGGACGGCACCGAGAATCCGCAGGGCGATGACATCGCCCGGGTGGCGACGGTGGCGGCCGGGGGCGGTGACGGTCTGGAAGGCTCCAGCTTTGTCGCGGTGCAGCAGTGGCTGCATGATTTCGAGGACTTCGACGCCATGTCGCCGACGGCACAGGACATGGCCATCGGCCGTCGTCGTGCTGACAACGAGGAGCTTGACGAGGCCCCGGACAGTGCCCACGTCAAGCGCACCGCGCAGGAGAGCTTCAGCCCGGAGGCCTTTGTCTGGCGCCGTTCCATGCCCTGGGTTGCCGGTCATCACGGCGGCCTGATGTTTGTCGCCTTCGGCAGTTCGCTGGATGCCTTCGAGGCCCAGCTGACACGCATGAGTGGCGCCGAGGACGGCATCGTCGATGCCCTGTTCCGCTTCAGCCGGCCAGTCAACGGCGCCTACCTCTGGTGCCCGCCGCTGCGTGACGCGCGCCTGGATCTCGCCCGCCTGGGATTGTGACTGTAGCAGAACTCCGGAGTCACGATTTCTGGTATAACACATCCTGCAATACGACCTTGGTCCCAGTGCCATTTCAACAACAAGATGGAGCCTGTCATGAGCCGTTACGCCTCCCGATCCACCCTGCTGCATTGCTTCATGCTGTGGGCCGAAACCAGCCCGCGGCAGGTCTACATGACCCAGCCGATGCCGGGCGGACAAACCCTCGAAATCACCTGGGGCGAGGCTGCTGATCAGGTCAAGCGCGTTGCCAATCACATCAAGTCGCTGAATCTGCCGGCGCAATCCAGCATTGCCCTGCTGGGGCGCAACAGTGCGCACTGGATTCTTGCCGACCTCGCGATCTGGATGGCCGGCCACGTCACCGTGCCGCTGTACCCGACGCTGAACTGGGACACCGCCGAGTACGTGCTCGATCACGCCGAGGTCAAGCTGCTCATCATCGGCAAGATGGATGGCGTTGCCGACGGCTGGAACGACATCGGCCCGAACCTGCCGGAAGACCTGCCCAAGATCGGTCTGCCGCTGTGCCCGCGCAGCGACATCCCGCAGTGGAAGGACATCGTCGCCGGTACCGAACCGGTCAGCGAGGTGGTGCTGCCGGCCACCGACGCGCTCGCCACCATCGTCTACACCTCGGGCAGCACCGGCCGCCCGAAGGGCGTCATGCACAGCTTCGGTACCATGGTGTCGGTCGCCAACGCGCTGCGTGACACCTACAAGATCTCGCGCAACGAGCGCATGCTGTCCTACCTGCCGCTGGCCCACGTCGCCGAGCGTGCGGTGGTCGAGACCGCCTCGCTGTACTTCGGCTTCCAGGTGTTCTTTGCCGACAAGCTGGAAACCTTCCAGCAGGACCTGCAGCGCGCGCGTCCCACCGTGTTCTTCTCGGTGCCGCGCCTGTGGACCAAGTTCTACCTGGCCATCAACGAGAAGCTGCCGCCGTCCAAGCAGAAGGTGCTGTTCAACCTGCCCATCATTTCCACGCTGGTGAAGCGGAAGATTCTCAAGCAGCTGGGTCTGGACCAGGTGCGCCTGGCCATCACGGCATCGGCACCGCTGCCGCCAAACATCCTGCAGTGGTACCACGGCATCGGTCTGGAGCTGCTGGATGTCTACGGCATGTCCGAGAACTTCGGCTATTCGCACGGCTCGCGTCCGGGCGAGGTGCGCCCCGGCTATGTCGGCCACGCCAACCCCGGCGTGCAGTGCAAGATCGCCGACAACGGCGAAGTGCTGGTGAAGAGCCCGGGCCAGATGATGGGTTACTACAAGGCCCCGGAGAAGACCGCCGAAGACCTCACCGATGACGGCTTCCTGAAGACCGGTGACCGTGGCGAGATCGACGAGCAGGGCCGCCTCAAGATCACCGGCCGCGTCAAGGAACTGTTCAAGTGCTCCAAGGGCAAGTACATCGCCCCGGTGCCCATCGAACAGAAGCTCAACAACCACCCCAAGGTCGAGGTCATCTGCGTCACCGGCCCGGGTCAGCCGCAGCCGTTCGCGCTCTTCATGCTGTCGCTGGATGCCCAGGCCGAGCTCAAGGACGGCCGTCTCGACAAGGCCACGCTGACCGAGGAGTTCAAGTCCCTGCTGGCCAGCGTCAACGCCACCCTCGAGGACCACGAGAAGCTGGATTACGTCGTGGTGGTCAAGGACCAGTGGACCATGGACAACGGCTACCTGACGCCGACCATGAAGATCAAGCGCAACATCATCGAGGACCGCTATCTGCCGAACGCCGATGCCTGGCTGGCCATGCGTCAGAAAGTGGTCTGGGAGGACTGAGTCCGGCCGCCCCGTTCCTGGCGCTGTCTGGCGTACGGGGGCGGGGCGGTTGTCATCCGGCGGGTGCGCCGTGATGGTTCCCGCGGAAAACAAAAAACCGGCTTTCGCCGGTTTTTTCATGCCACCTGCACGGGGTCAGCGCACACGGTAGGTGATGCGGCCTTTGGTCAGGTCGTAAGGGGTCATTTCGACCTTGACCTGGTCACCCGTGAGAATGCGGATGTAGTGCTTGCGCATCTTGCCGGAGATGTGAGCGGTGACAATGTGACCGTTTTCCAGTTTGACGCGGAACATGGTGTTGGGCAGGGTATCGACGACAACACCATCAAATTCGATCTGATCTTCTTTCGACATGCAGCAAGGGCCTCGGGGGCAGTCAGTGGTAAAGGCAGAAGCAGGCTGCCCACAAAACCGCCGCATTGTGCATGAAAATCCTGGCGCTGGCAAAGGTCATCGAGCCAGCAGCCATTCGCCCTCGATCAGCAGCTCCAGCGGGCGGAATTGCGACTTGTAGCGCATGCGCGGCGCATGCCGCACCCAGTAGCCCAGGTAGAGATGGCCCAGGCCCTGACGCCGGGTCTCGGCTATCTGCCAGAGAATGGCGTAGGTGCCGAGGCTGCGTGCGGTTTCCTGCGGGTCATAGAAGGTGTAGACAGCAGACAGGCCGTCGTCGACGACATCGGTGACGGCGATCGCGACCAGCCGGCCGTCAATGCGGAATTCGGCGAAGAAGGTCTCGGACCAGTCACAGGTGAGAAACTCGCGATACTGCCGGGGTGTGGGCGGATACATGTCGCCGTCGCGGTGGCGACTGGCGATGTAGCGCGCGTAGAGGCTGTAGTGGGCTTCATCCCAGGCCGCCGGCACGCAGGTGACGGTGATGTCCTGGTTGCTTTTCCAGCAGCGCTTGTGGCTGCGGTTGGGCGCGAACGAGGCCACCGGGATGCGCACCGAGATGCAGGCGCGGCAGCTCTCGCACTGCGGCCGGTACACGTAGTTGCCGCTGCGCCGGAAACCGAGCATGGACAGGTGACTGTAAAGCGCCGGGGTCATGTCCGACTCGGGGTCGGCAAACAGCGTCACCGCCTTGCGCTGCTCGAGATAGCTGCAGTCATGCGGCGAAGTGGTGAAGAACTTCAGTGAAGAGGCGCTGCTCATGACCCGGTCCCTTGAGACATCACCGGAAACCCCTCCTCGCGCAGGAGGGCCTCGGCATGATTCCACTGTGGCGCAGGCTGCTCGACAAGTCGAGTGACAAACGACAGATATCGTGTACGGGGGATGGTTGTCGCGCCCAGGCTGAGCAGATGCGGGTTGGGCAGCTGGCAGTCGAGCACGGGCCACTGCCAGCGGACGCCAAGACGCATCAAGGCCCAGAACGCCAGCTTGGAGGCATCGCTGGCATGACTGAACATGGATTCGCCGCAGAACAGGCCGCCGCAGTTGACGCCATAGAGGCCGCCGACCAGGGTGCCGTGCCGGTACACCGCGATGCAGTGCGCGAGACCCAGGTCATGCAGCTGGCGATAGGCCGCCTGCATGTCGGGGCTGATCCAGGTGCCTCCGGCGCCGGCACGGGGCCCGGCACAACCGGCCAGCACGGCGTCGAAGTCCCGGTCAACGGCCAGTACCCAGCCACTGCGACGACGCTGCTGACGCAGGCTGCGACTGGCGTCGAACTGCTCGGGGAAGATCACGCCGCGCGGGTCCGGTGACCACCAGAGCACCGGCTCGCCCTCGTTGTACCAGGGAAAGATGCCCTGGCGGTAGGCCGAGACCAGGCGGGCAGGGGAGAGATCGGCACCGGCCGCGAGCAGGCCGGCGGGCTCGGTCAGCGCCTGCCCGGGCGGAGGAAACGGGTCGTCAGCCTCCAGCCAGGGCAGATGGACCATGCCGGTCGACGCGCCTCAGTGGCCCAGCGCGTCCAGGTACTTCTCGGCATCGAGCGCGGCCATGCAGCCGGCACCCGCCGAAGTGATGGCCTGGCGGTAGACGTGGTCGGCAATGTCGCCGGCGGCGAACACGCCGGGCACGCTGGTGGCGGTGGCATTGCCCTCGCTGCCGCCCTTGACCGAGATGTAGCCGTTGGCCATGGCGAGCTGACCGGCAAAGATGTCCGAGTTCGGCTTGTGGCCGATGGCGATGAAGATGCCGGCCACCGGCACGATCTGCTCGTTGCCATCCACGGTGGAGCGCAGGCGGGCATTGCAGACGCCGGAGTCATCACCCAGCACTTCCTGCAGGGCGTGGTTCCAGATGATGCTGATCTTGCCGGCCTTTTCCTTCTCGAACAGGTGGTCCTGCAGGATCTTCTCGGACTTCAGCTTGTCACGGCGATGCACCAGGGTGACGTGTTCGGCGATGTTCGACAGGTACAGCGCCTCTTCCACGGCGGTGTTGCCGCCGCCGACCACCATGACGCGCTGGCCACGGTAGAAGAAGCCGTCGCAGGTGGCGCAGGCGCTGATGCCGCGACCCATGAAGGCGGTTTCCGACTCCAGGCCGAGGTACTGGGCAGAGGCACCGGTGGCGATGATCAGGGCGTCACAGGTGTATTCGGCGCTGTCGCCGCTGAGCACGAAGGGGCGCTGGTCGAGCTTGACGGCATTGATGTGGTCATAGACCACCTGGGTGCCGAAGCGCTCGGCATGGCGCTGCATGCGCTCCATCAGGGCTGGACCGGTGAGGCCTTCGACGTCGCCGGGCCAGTTGTCGACTTCAGTGGTGGTGGTGAGCTGGCCGCCGGCCTGCATGCCGGTGATGACCACCGGTTGCAGGTTGGCGCGCGCGGCGTAGACAGCGGCGGTGTAGCCGGCCGGACCGGAACCCAGGATGATCAGACGGTGGTGCACACTGGCCATGGAAACTCCGCGAATAAGGGTAAAAGACAGGCGATCAGTATAGCAGGGGCCATGCCAAGGTCGACGCTGACCGCTACAATGATCGCATTGATGATGAAGGAAAATGCCTGTGTCCGCGTCTCGACAACCCGCTGACGAAAATGCCGGCAACAAGCCCGGGCTGCGCGAGATCCGCACCCTGGTCTGGTTGCTGTTCGCCGGCTTCACCGTGCTGGCACTTGCCAGCCATGATCCATCGGACAGCGCCTGGACGCGTGTCGGCAACGAGCCGGTGCGCAATGCCGGCGGCGTGCTCGGTGCCTGGCTGGCCGATGTGCTAGGCTTTCTCCTGGGCGGCTTGGCCTGGGCAGTCCCCGCGCTGCTGATCTGGCGCGTGATGCTGCTCTGGCGCCAGCCGGCCGGTGCGCTGACCGGCCTGCGCCAGGCGCTGGCCTGGCTGATTGCCATGTTCTCGCTGGCAGCGCTGCTGCAGCTGCATTTCGTCACGCCGGGGCATGGTCTGGAAAATGCCGCCGGCGGCGTGCTGGGGCAGACCCTGGGCATGGCCATGTGGCGCTATACCGGCATCATGGGCAGCTCGCTGATCCTGATCACGGTATTCCTGCTTTCGGTGACGCTGGCCAGCGGCCTGTCCTGGTCGTGGCTGCTGCAGCGCATCGGCAGCGGCCTGTGGCTGGCCGCGACCGGGCTCTGGTCCATGGCCAGGCCGGCGGCGGGGGAGGTCGGCAATCGCCTGAAGAACACCGTGACCGAAGGCTGGGAACAGCACCAGGCCGCCCGCTCGGCAGCCGCTGCCGAACGTGCCGACAAGGCCGTGGCAGCCGCCGCTGCGCCGCAATCCGTGCCGGCTGCCCCGTCGGCAACGCCGGCCGTTCGCATCGAGCCCACGCTGTCGTCGGGCAGTTTCGCGCCCGTGATGCCGCAGGCACAGACCATGCCGATGGCCGCACCGGCTGCCATGCCCGTTGACCATGACGCCAGTGATGACGACCTGCCCTGGGACACTGACGAGCCGTCGGCACCGCGTGCGCCAACCGTGGTCGTGCCCTCGGCTGCCGGTATTTCGGCTGGCGCGGCAGCGGTCACGGCCTCCGGCATCGCGATCGCGCCGCTGGGCAGCGTGCAGCCGGCCAGTGCCACCCCGGCCCCGGCAGCGGTCACACCACGACCGGCCGCCAAGCCGGTGATCCAGCGCATCAGCGACGGCTCCACGCTGCCCAGCCTGGCCTTGCTGGATGCACCCGAGCCGCGCGGCAAGAAGGGCTACACGGTCGAGACCCTGGAGGCCATGTCGCGCCTGCTCGAGATCAAGCTCAAGGAATTCAACGTCGACGCCACCGTGGTTGCGGTGCAGCCCGGCCCGGTCATCACGCGCTTCGAGATCCAGCCGGCCGCCGGGGTCAAGGTTGCGCGCATCACCAACATCGCCAAGGACCTGGCGCGTGCCATGGCCATGGTGTCGGTGCGCGTGGTCGAGGTCATCCCGGGCAAGTCCGTGGTCGGCATCGAGGTGCCCAACCAGGACCGCGAGATGGTGCGTCTGTCCGAGATCCTGTCGTCGCAGGCCTTCGCCTCGCGCCCGAGTCCGCTGACGCTGGCGCTGGGCAAGGACATCGCCGGCAACCCCATCGTCTCCGACCTGGCGCGCATGCCTCACCTGCTGGTCGCCGGCACCACCGGCTCGGGCAAGTCGGTGGGCGTCAACGCCATGATCCTGTCCATGCTGTTCAAGGCCACGCCGGCCGAGCTGCGCCTGATCATGATCGACCCCAAGATGCTGGAGCTGTCGGTCTACGACAAGATTCCGCACCTGCTGACCCCCGTGGTCACCGACATGAAGGATGCCGCCAACGCGCTGCGCTGGTGCGTGGCCGAGATGGAGCGTCGCTACAAGCTGATGTCCAAGCTCGGCGTGCGCAATCTCGAGGGCTACAACAAGAAGGTGACCGAGGCCATCGCCGCCGGCGAGCCGATCAAGGACCCGCTCTGGCGCCCGGGCGAGGACATCTTCCAGGAAGAGGCCGCCGACCTCGGCAAGCTGCCCTTCATCGTTGTCATCATCGACGAGTTCGCCGACATGATCATGATCGTCGGCAAGAAGGTCGAGGAGCTGATCGCGCGCATCGCGCAGAAGGCGCGTGCCGCCGGCATCCACCTGATCCTGGCCACGCAGCGCCCGTCGGTGGACGTCATCACCGGCCTGATCAAGGCCAACGTGCCGACCCGTATCGCCTTCCAGGTCAGCTCGCGCATCGACTCGCGCACCATCCTCGACCAGGGTGGCGCCGAAATGCTGCTGGGTCACGGTGACATGCTGTTCCTGCCGCCTGGCACCAGCCTGACGGAACGTGTTCACGGTGCCTTTGTCAGCGACGACGAGGTGCACCGCGTTTGTGGTGACTGGCGCAGTCGCGGAGAGCCGGACTACATCGACGAGATTCTCGAAGGCAGCCTAGAAGTCACCGACAGTGGTGGCAAGAGTGGCGGCTTCGGAGGCTTCGACGATGTCGGCGGTGATCCGGAACAGGACGCGCTCTATGACGAAGCGGTGTCCTTTGTGCTGGAGACGAGACGTCCGTCGATCTCGTTCGTGCAGCGCAAGTTCAAGATCGGCTACAACCGCGCTGCCCGCCTGATCGAGGCGATGGAGAACGCGGGTGTGGTGTCGCCGATGCAGAGCAATGGCCAGCGTGAAGTCATGGTACCGAGCCGCAACGAATGAGGGGAGAACCCCAGGTGAATGCTGACTTTACGCTGTTCCGCCGTGTTTCCCTGATCGCCGTGCTGGCGATCGCGTTGCCCGCTGCCGCCCACGCGGCGGCGGCAGACGCCAGTGCTGCCCTGGCGCAACGCCTGAAAAGCCTGAACACCTTCCAGGCCGATTTCACCCAGACCAGCCAGCAGACCGGAAAGGCGCCCACCGTGGTCACCGGCAGCCTGAGCCTGAGCAAGCCGGGCCTGTTCCGCTGGGCCGTGCACCAGCCCTATCAGCAGCTGATCGTCTCGGATGGCAAGGAAGTGAGGGTGCATGACCCTGACCTGATGCAGATGACCATACGCCCGCTCGGCAAGGACATGGGCCAGACCCCGGCGCTGCTGCTCTCCGGCGATGCCAAGCTGCTGCAGCAGCAGTTCCGCGTCAGCGAGAAGAAGCGCCTGCTGCAGACCGAATACCAGCTCACGCCACGTGCCAAGGATGCGCTGTTCGCCTCCGTGAGCCTGCAGTTCAAGGGCAAGACACCGACCGTGATGCGGCTCAAGGACAGCCTCGGCCAGCAGACCCTGATCGAGTTCCGCAATCCGCGCCTGAACACCACGCTGTCGCCGTCGCTGTTCCGCTTCGAACCGCCCAAGGGCACCGACATCATCCGCGAATGAGACCAGCAACGACGACAGGTCAGGAGGCAGACCATGCGTGACACGCCCTGGCAGCCCCTGGCGGCACGCCTGCGCCCGTCCAGCCTGGACGAGTACGTGGGCCAGCAGCACCTGCTGGCGCGTGGCCGGCCGCTGCGCGAGGCGCTGGAGAACGGCCAGCTGCACTCCATGATCCTGTGGGGGCCGCCCGGCGTCGGCAAGACCACGCTGGCGCGGCTGATGTGCAGTGCCTGTGATGCCCGTTTCCTGGCCCTGTCAGCGGTGCTGTCGGGGGTCAAGGAGATCCGCGCCGCCATCGAGGAGGCGCAGTTCTACCGCCAGAGCGGTCAGCGCACCGTGCTCTTCGTCGACGAGGTGCACCGCTTCAACAAGTCGCAGCAGGACGCCTTTCTGCCCCATGTCGAGGACGGAACGCTGATCTTCATCGGTGCCACCACCGAGAACCCGTCCTTCGAGCTCAACCAGGCGCTGCTGTCGCGCGCCCGTGTCTACGTGCTGAAGTCGCTGGCACCTGAAGATTTGCAGGGCCTGCTGCAGCATGCCTGCAACGATGCGCGCGGCCTGGCGGAGCGTGATGCCCGCTTCACGGACACCGAGCTCAAGGCCATTGCCCATGCTGCCGACGGTGATGCCCGCCGCGCGCTGAACCTGCTGGAGCTGGCCGCTGACCTCGCCGAGGCCGGTGACGGCACGCTGGGCGAGGCGGGCCTGGCCGAGGTGCTGCAGGGCAGCCTGCGCCGCTTCGACAAGGGCGGCGACGACTTCTACGACCAGATCTCGGCACTGCACAAGTCGGTGCGCGGCTCCGACCCCGATGCCGCGCTGTACTGGCTGTGCCGCATGCTCGACGGCGGCGCCGACCCGTACTACCTGGCACGACGCATCATCCGCATGGCCTGGGAAGACATCGGCCTCGCCGATCCGCGCGCCTTGCAGATCGCCAACGACGCGGCCCAGACCTACGAGCGCCTGGGCAAGCCCGAAGGCGAACTGGCGCTGGGCCAGGCGGTGATCTACCTCGCCGTGGCCGCCAAGAGCAACGCCGGCTACAACGCCTACAACGCAGCACGCGCCTTTGTCGCCAAGGACAGCAGCCGCGAGGTGCCTGTGCATCTGCGCAACGCCCCGACCAAGCTGATGAAGGAGCTGGGCTACGGCCACGCCTACCGTTACGCGCATGACGAGCCGCATGCCTATGCGGCGGGCGAGCGCTACCTGCCTGAGGGCATGCCGGAACCACGCTGGTACCAGCCGGTGCCACGCGGGCTGGAGATCAAGATCGGCGACAAGCTGGCGTTCCTGCGGAAGCTGGACAAGGAGGCGGGGAAGGGGTGAGACCCCGTTCGGTTGATTGGCGAAAGCCGACAATCTGAACTTCACTTCATGTCATGACCGCCCTGGCAATTGTGGCCGCCGGGGCCCGGGTGTATCCTGAAAGATACGGACATGCCATGAAGACCATCCTCACAACGGACGTGTTCGATGACTGGTTCGCGGGCTTGCGTGACCTGATCGCAGTTCACCGCATTCAGATGCGTATCGACCGTGCCGAAGAGGGTCACTTCGGCGACTGCAAACCAGTCGGCGAAGGTGTTTCAGAGATGCGTATTCACCATGGCCCCGGTTACCGGTTGTATTTCGTGCAGCGTGGGCGGGAAATCGTGATTCTGCTGGCTGGCGGCGACAAATCCACACAGCGCCGTGATATCAGGAGCGCGCTGGAGCTGGCGCGACAACTTTGAAAAGAGGCTGACATGGGCACCATCAAACTGCGCAAGTGGGACAGCGCCGAATACCTCAAGACCGAGGAAGACATGGTGATGTATCTGCAAGCCTGTCTGGAGGAGGCGGGGGATGATGCCGCCTTCATCGCCAAGGCGCTGGGCGTGATCGCTCGTGCGAAGGGTATGACAGGCCTTGCCCGCGATACCGGGCTTGGCCGGGAAAGCCTCTACAAGGCGCTGTCGGAAGAAGGCAACCCCAGCTTCGCGACCATCCTCAAGGTCAGTCAGGCGTTGGGACTGCGCTGGACGGTTGTGGCGGCCTGAGGTGACTGCTCCAGATTATTTCAGTCATCGGCTCATGCGAGAACATGCAGTATTCCCCGACTGAAAGCAGCCAAGGGCATGCTGAGGGCGTTTAACGCTCAGGTTAAGGCCGCGGCCCCGCCGAAGGCGGGGACGTCGGGCCTTGAACCTGTTGTTGGGCATAAACGCACGAGTACGAGCTCATTTGGCAAGAAGCTTCCGCTTCTCCTGCTCATATTCTTCCTGCGATATTGCTCCGGCATCTAGCAGAGACTTTAGCTTTATGAGCTGATCGTACTTATCTGAGCTGCCGGGGCTAACGTTTTTCTTCGATGGAGCATCCACGCACGAGAAAACTATTTCAATCCGCGGCCAGTTGCCAAGAATATGTGGAGGCTTAGATGTGGTTTCTTCTACTAGGTACGGTTCGAGGCCCTTGAACTTGCAGAACTCAATCACACGTTCCATGGCGCTACTACGTACAGCGGATACGGGTGTAAAGCCTGTGGCACCTTGATGGAAGACGCGATGCGTGACGACACCCGGTAGCGCCGGCTGAACTTGCTTACGCTCTCCGTCATAGATCAGTGCCTTGTCAAACTGCGATTCACTTGCTCCATCCGTTATGGGCGCGGAAACGGCGCAGCCACACAGGAGAAGCACAACGGTACCGAGTACAGCAATGCGCTCCGAGTCCAATCCCTTTCTCCTTTATGCCCAACTTAAATTCGACCGCAGTGATGCGGTATAAAAAACATGACTGGCGGTATAAAGCAGAAAGTCTGATCAGATATCCAAGACCATCAACCCCTTGGAAAAACACGCACAGCACTCCCTGCCAACACCTGCCGCAAATCCACTGCCACCGAGCATGCCATCGCCACCACGCCCGCAACAGCTCCGTCCGACAGGCTGCCACACGCACGGCAACCCGAGTACAGCAGCACCCATCCAGCCCGCTTCTCGTCTATCATTGTCACATCACCATTCCACACCGTTTCAAGGACCTCCCTCCATGCTGGACCCGAAACTGCTGCGCCATGACCATGCCTCCGTTTCTGCCGCACTGGCCAAGCGCCATGTCGCCTTCGACAGCGAGGTCTGGACCGCGCTGGAGGCCCGTCGCCGCGATCTGCAGGTCGAGACCGAGCGTCTGCAGGGCGAGCGCAACGCCGGCTCCAAGCGCTTCGGCATGGCCAAGAAGGCGGGCGAAAACACCGATGCGCTGCAGGCCGAAATGACTGCCATCAACACGCGTCTGGCCGAGGTCGAACAGGCCCTGGCAGCGGTGCAGGCGGAATGGCAGGCGCTGGCCCTGGCTGTGCCCAATCTGCCGCACGACAGCGTGCCGGCCGGCAAGGGCGAGGATGACAACGTCGAGGTGCGTCGCTGGGGCACGCCCGGTGAATACGCCTTCGAGGCGCGCGATCACGTCGATCTCGGCGAGGCGCTGGGCATGGATTTCGACCGTGCCAGCAAGCTTTCCGGTGCGCGTTTCACCGTGCTCAAGGGCGATCTTGCGCGTCTGCATCGCGGCCTGACCCAGTTCATGCTCGACATGCACACGCGCCAGCATGGCTACGAGGAGCTCTACGTTCCTTATCTGGTCAATGCCGATAGCCTGCAGGGTACCGGCCAGCTGCCCAAGTTCGCCGATGACCTGTTCAAGCTGCAGGGCGAGCGTGAGCTGTACCTGATTCCGACCGCCGAGGTGCCGGTGACCAACCTGCACCGCGACGAGATCCTGCCGGCCACCGATCTGCCGCGCCGCTATGTCGCGCACACGCCGTGCTTCCGCAGCGAGGCCGGCTCCTACGGCCGCGACACTCGCGGCATGATCCGTCAGCACCAGTTCGAGAAGGTCGAGCTGGTGCAGTTTGTGCGTCCCGAGGAGTCCGATGCCGCGCTGGAGACCCTGACCGGCCATGCCGAGGCCGTGCTGCAGGCGCTGGAGCTGCCGTATCGGGTCATGCTGCTGTGCGGCGGCGACATGGGCTTCTCGGCTTGCAAGACCTACGACCTCGAGGTCTGGCTGCCGGGGCAGGGCAAGTACCGCGAGATTTCGTCGTGCTCGAATTTCGGCAGCTTCCAGGCGCGCCGCCTGCAAGCCCGCTACCGTCATCCGGACACCGGCAAGCCGGATCTGCTGCACACCCTCAACGGCTCCGGCCTGGCGGTGGGCCGCACCCTGGTGGCGGTGCTGGAAAACGGCCAGCAGGCCGATGGCAGCATCCGCATTCCGGCCGCACTGCAGCCCTATGTTGGCGGCCTGACCCAGCTCAGCTCGGTGCGGAGCTGATTCATGGAAACCTTGCCGCTGGGGTTCCGACTGCAGGACAGACCCTGCCTGGTGGTCGGCGGCGGCGACATCGCCGCACGCAAGGCCTCGCTGGTGCTGCGCGCCGGCGCGCGGGTGACGCTGGTCGCGCCCGAGGTGCTGCCAGCCCTGCGTGCCGACATCGAGGCACAGGGCGGCACGGTGCAGCTGCGTCGCTTCCAGGAAGATGACGTCGTCGGCAACGTGCTGGTCATTGCCGCCACCAGCGACGAGGCGGTCAATGCCGCCGTGTCGCAGGCTTGCCAGGCCCGCAGCATCCCGGTCAACGTGGTCGATGCGCCGGCACTGTGCACGGTCATCTTCCCGGCCATCATCGATCGCTCGCCACTGCTCATCGGCATCTCCAGCAATGGCGTGTCGCCGGTGCTGGCGCGACGTCTGCGCGGCAGGATCGAATCGCTGATTCCGGCGGCCTACGGTCGTCTCGCCAGCCTGCTGGGCGAGTTCCGCAAGCAGGCCAAGCAGCACTTTCCCGATGCCTCGGCACGTCGCCAGTTCTGGGAGTCGGTGCTGGACGGTCCGCTGCCCGAGCTGGTGTTCGGCGGCCGTGAGGCCGAAGCGCGCCAGCAACTGGCGGGACTGCTGGAGAATCCGGCAAAGCCGCCCTCCGGCGAGGTCTATCTGGTCGGCGCCGGGCCCGGCGACCCGGACCTGCTCACCTTCAAGGCGCTGCGTCTGATGCAGCAGGCCGATGTCGTGGTCTATGACCGTCTGGTGAGCGCGCCCATTCTGGATCTTTGCCGCCGTGATGCCGACCGGATCTATGTCGGCAAGGCGAGGGCGGATCACGCCCTGCCGCAGGAAGACATCAACGGCCTGCTGGTGCGTCTGGCGCGCGAGGGCAAGCGCGTCTGCCGTCTCAAGGGCGGTGACCCGTTCATCTTCGGCCGTGGCGGCGAGGAAATCGAGGAACTGGCCGATGCCGGCATTCCGTTCCAGGTCGTGCCCGGCATCACCGCCGCCAGTGGCTGCGCGGCGTATTCCGGCATTCCGCTGACGCACCGTAACCATGCCCAGTCGGTACGCTTCGTCACCGGCCATCTCAAGGACGGCACCCCGGATCTGCCTTGGGCAGAGCTGGTGCATCCCAACCAGACGCTGGTGCTGTACATGGGTCTGGTCAGTCTCGGCCCGATCCGTGAGCAGCTGCTGGCGCACGGCCTGCCGATCAGCACGCCGGTCGCGATGATCTCGCGTGGCACCACGCCTCAGCAGCAGGTCGTGACCGGCACCCTGCAGGACATCACCGACAAGCTGGCAGCCACGCCGCTGCCGGCACCGACGCTGATCATCGTGGGCGACGTGGTGACGCTGCGCGAGCGACTGAACTGGTTCCGCGACTAGTCCGCCACCTGCAATTCACGCGCCCGCGTGAACACGTAACGCAGCTTTTCATACTCGAACGGCGAGTTGAGCTGGCCGTAATTCAGCGGCACCGCCTCGCGGGTGTCGACCACGCGCAGCGCGATCAGATAGGGCTGTTCGGCCTGCAAGGTGGCGGCGCCAAGCAGGTCTATGGCGCTCTCGATGTTGATGTCGACGACCTGGCCGCCGGCATCCCGGACATTCGACGGTCCCAGCAGCGGCAGCATCAGGAACGGGCCGGAGGGCACGCCATAGAAGCCCAGGGTCTGGCCGAAGTCTTCGCTTTGCCGCGCCAGGCCGAGCCGGGTCGCCGGATCCCAGAGCCCGGCAATGCCCACCGTGGTGTTGAGCAGCAGGCGGGCGCCGGTGCTGCCGCTGCGCACGATCTTGCCCTGCAGCACGCTGTTGACCAGGTTGCTGACATCGCCCAGGTTGGCGAACACGTTGCGCACGCCGCTGCGCACCGGCGCGGGCACGAAGAACCGGTAGTAGCGCATGGTAGGCACCAGCACGCGCTGGTCCAGCTGCAGATTGAGCAGGTACATGCGCCGGTTGAACGGCTCCAACGGGTCATGCACCTTGAGCGCCTTGAGCGTGGCGCGCTCGAAGCGGTCCGGTGCGCCGTCGATCTGGTGGAAGCGCAGCGAGGCGACCGGGTTGCTGAAGCCTTCGTCATGGCTGGCCGGTGCTGTCGTCGCTGCCGCCAGCGCCAGACCGGAGGCGAGCAGGGCAGGGATGCCGATGCCGGCAAGGCAGAACTTATTCATGGAAGAACGCCAGCATGTCCGCCACGTTGCGGCGGTAGTTCATGTTGCCCAGGTGCCCGCCTGACGGGTACACGGTGAGCCGGTCGGCAAACACCGCGCGCAGCCAGGCCAGATCGCCGGGCACCAGGATCAGGTCGTCGGCATTGGTCATCACCGCAATGCGCGGATTGTCACGCAGGTGCTCCTCGATAGCCGCCAGTCCGGTTTCCTCGATCAGGGACCTGATGTCTTCACCGTCAAAGCGCTTGCGCCAGAACGGCAGCAGCTGGGTCCGGATGTAGCAGTTGAAGTTGCATTGCAGCGCCTGCGCGAAATACGGCGTCAGCGAGGTACCGTTGGTCAGGCGCTTGCCGGGCGGCACGATGAGGCCGCGCTGATTGACCAGATCCGAGGTGAACACGATGTCGGAGGCAGCAAAGCGGAAGACCGTGCCGATCAGCATGGCCATTTCCTCGTTGGTCAGGCCCTGTTCCGACTGCTGGAACTCGTAGAGCATGGCGGCATCCAGACGCAGTCCGCCACGGTCCCGGAAAAACGTCGCCAGCTTGCTGAAAATATGATCATAAAAGGTCTGCGTGTCACTGACGCCGCGTACCGAGACATTGACCAGCTTGTCGAGCTGGCCCACCGATGCGAACAGGTTCACCGGCGGATTGATCATCAGAACCCGTTTGAAATCAAACACCTGCTTGATGCTGTCAAGCTGGCTAACAAAGCCGGCATGGAGTCCGCCCAGGCTGTAGCCGGTGAGCAGATAGCGCGTGACCTCGACATCCGGATGCCTGTTGCGGATTTCCTGCATGACGCGGTAGAGATCGCGTGCGTCCTCGCGGCTGAACCCCGGCGTGGCGAAGCGCGAAGCCGCCGACATGAAGTCGTAGCTGGTTGGCGATGACAGCTGCACGACGTGATAGCCGGCCTGATAGTAGACGCGCTTGAGAAACTCCATGCTGCCGGCCGCGTAGTCGCTGCCGGTGCCGGCAATGATGAAGATCAGCGGCGCAGCCTGATGCTGGCGCGCCAGCCGGTACTTGAATTTCTTCACGGCCCAGAATTCGTCGGGCAGCGTGAACTCGCGGTCCGGATGCAGCGACAGGCTGAAGTCGCTCTGGTCGATGAACTTGTCCTGCGGCAGATCCTGCGGCTGCAACGGAGCCGGCGTGGTCGCGATGGTGGCGACAAAGGGATTGCTCAGCGGAAAGCCGTAGCTGGCAGCATCCACAGCGATGGCATGCGCGGGTGCCGAGAGCCAGAACAGGCTGGCAGCCAACACGACACGCATCCTGGAAAACATGCTATTTAACATAATATAAATTATACGCACTCATGTGGAGGACTTCCCAACCGGTGTCGCGGCCGCCTCGGGCTTGTTCATGGCCCCCAGCAAGGCGCCCAGAAAGACCAGTACGGTTCCCAGTGCCGATCCGGCAGAAAGCGCTTCGCCCAGCACCGGAATCGCCAGCAGCACGCCGACCACCGGCACACCCGACATCATGATCACCACGCGAACACTGCCGAGCAGCTCGACGGCACGCGCATAGGTCCACATGGCGACACAGACCACCACGAAGCCCTGGAAGAACGCCTGCAGACCGATTTCCGCATACGAGGCCTGAGCCAGCTGACTGGGCAGGAACAGCAGGAAAACCGGCAGATAGATCAGTGCCGAGAACGCCGACACGCCCAGCGTCACGTCAAAGGCACGCACGCGCCAGACCTTGAGCAGCACCGTGAACAGCGACCAGACGGCACTGGCGCCAAGCAGGCAGAGATCGCCGCTGAGCGTGCTTGCCGAGGACGCAGCCGGCGCATGCTGGCTGAACAGCAAGGTCAGCACGCCGGAAAGAATCAGCACCAGACCCAGCACGCGCGTGCGGCCGGGACGTTCGCCAAGCAGAAAGAACGCCAGCACCGAGGTGAAGAACGGCAGCATGCCGGAAATCAGCACGGCGCCGTGGCTGGCCGGTGCCGACTCGAAGCCCAGATACGCCAGCAAGGGATAGAAAATGCCGGCCAGCATGGCGAAGCTGAGTGACTGGTACCAGCGCAGCTGACGTAGGGCCGGTCGCAGCAGACGCGGCAGCCACCACGGAGACAGCACCAGCGCGGCTGTGGCAATGCGCAAGGCGGAGATGTCGAAGGCCGTCAGCGTGCTTTCCGCGCCCAGCCGTGACACCACGACAAAGCTCGACCAGATCAGCAGCGTCACGGCCGCGTAGAGAAATCCGGTATCACTGGCGGGTGCGGACGACGACATGACGGGTTCCTGCCGGCGAGCCCATGTCGCCTCAAGCTGCCTTTTACCATGTAGCGTCCGGACTGACGAGTCGCAGGCCGTCCGGATGGCGTTTCCGCTGGCGACAGGTAGACTGCGATGACTCCAGCCATGCGATGACCGATGTGACCGCCCTCGCCTCGCCACCTGCTCCCGACACCCGCAACCCGGCCTTGCGCTTTGTCCTTGTCACCGTGTTCATCGACATGCTGGGCATCGGTCTCATGCTGCCCGTGCTGCCTGGTCTTGTCGGCGAGCTGGTCGACAGCCCCGATCAGCAGGCCTATGCCTACGGCCTGCTGATGATGGTGTTCGGACTCGTGCAGTTCCTCGCCATGCCCTTGCTGGGCGCGCTCAGTGACCGTTACGGCCGGCGTCCGGTGCTGCTGCTGTCGATTGCCGGCCTCGGCTTCAGTTATCTCGTGTCAGCCACCACGACATCGCTGGTGGTGCTGATTCTCGCGCGTCTGGTCAGCGGTGCCACCAGTGCCTGCATGACCGTCGCCAATGCCTATGCCGCCGACATCCTGCCACCGTCCCAACGCAGCAAGGGCTTCGGTGCCATCGGTGCGGCCTTCGGTCTCGGCTTCATCATCGGACCGGTGCTGGGTGGCGTGCTTGCCACCAGCGGCGACATCCGGCTGCCGTTCTGGGTCGCCGCCGGCATGTCGCTGGTCAATGCCGTCTACGGCTGGTGGCTGCTGCCCGAGTCGCTGCCGCGCGAGCAACGCCGGCCGATCCAGTGGAAACAGGCCAACCCGGTCGGCGCGCTGACGCATCTGCGCTCGCTGCATGGTGTCGGTCCCTTGCTGGTGATCTATGCCCTGGTGCTGCTGGCGCAGTGGATCATGCACACCACCTGGGTGCTCTACACCACCTTCCGCTTCCAGTGGACGCCCGCCGACAACGGCTATGCCCTGTGCCTGGTCGGCCTCATGGCGGTACTTGCCCAGGGCGTGCTGCTCGGCGGACTGGTCAAGCGCTGGGGCGAGGTCAGCCTGGCACGACGTGCCATCCTGTCCGCCTGCCTGGCATCGATTGCCTATGGCTCGGTACCCGAAGGCTGGATGCTCTATGTCCTGATCGTGCTCAACATGCTGGCCTTCACCGCAACGCCGGCACTGCAGGCCGTGGTCTCGCATGCCGCACCGGCGCATGAACAGGGCCTGACCCAGGGCGCGCTCAACAGCATTGCCAGCCTCTGCACCGTGGTCGCGCCGTTGATCGGCACGCCACTGCTGGGTCTGGCAGCCAGCCTGCCGGCGAATGACTGGCGCCTGGGCGGCACGTTCTATGTCAGTGCCGTGCTGCAGGCGGTCGCGCTGGTGCTGATCCTGCGTTACCGGCCGGCACCACGCCACGATGACGTGCCGCCGGTACAGGCGAGTGTCTGACAATCGTTTGCCACCCCGGCCAGGCTTTTAAGTACAATCCGCGCCATGACTGAACCCGCCTCCTCCGTTTTCTCTGCCTCATGGCCTGGCCTGGCCCTGTTGCATGCGGATGCGGAGTGCGTGGTGGTCAGCAAGCCGTCGGGCATCCACAGCGTGCCCGGCCTCGGCAGCGACAAGCACGACAGTCTGCTGACCCGCCTGCAGGCGGTTGATCCGCTGTTCCATGCCGTGCACCGTCTCGACCGTGACACCTCGGGGGTCATGGTGTTCGGCCGCACCAAGGCGGCCGTCCGCGCACTCGGCATGCAGTTCGAGGCGCGCACCGTGCACAAGCGCTACGTCGCGCTGGTTGCCGGCCTGGTGGCCGATGACGCCGGCGAAATCAATCTGCCCATGCGTTACGCGCCGGAAATCAAGCCGCGCCAGGTCGTCGATGCCGTCAACGGCAAGCCCGCCACCACACACTGGCAGGTGCTGGAACGCCGTGCGGACACCACCCTGCTGGCCCTGACCCCGGTCACCGGACGCACGCACCAGCTGCGCGTGCATTGCCAGGCCATGGGCCACGCCATCGTCGGCGACAGCCTCTATGCCAGCGAGGTCTGGCAGCGTGCACGCGCGCGTCTGTGCCTGCACGCCAGCGAACTTTCCTTTGATCATCCGTCCAGCGGCGAGCGCATGCGCTTCGTGCTGCCGGAATCTTTCACCTCCTGACACTGCCAGACCCTGACATGAAGAACGCACTGCCTGCCCTTGGCCAACGCTGGATCTCCGATGCCGAACCCGAACTCGGGCTGGGCGTCATCGTCGAGGCCGATACCCGCGCCATGACCGTGCTGTTTCCCCGCAGCGAGGAGTCTCGCGTCTATGCCCGCGCCAACGCGCCGCTGACGCGCATCCAGTTCAGTGTCGGTGATGACATCACCGACGTCGATGGCCAGACCTGGCAGGTCACCGGCGTCAGCGAGGCCCATGGCCTGTTCCGCTACCGCGTGCGCAGCCAGGACGGCAGCGAACGTGACCTCATGGAAACCCGGGTCTCGCCGGAACTGCGACTGTCACGCCCCAAGGAACGTCTGCTTGCCGCCCAGATCGATGGCAGCCAGTGGTTTCCGCTGCGCCTGCAGGCCGCGCGTGAGCAGCAGGTGCAGGCACGCAGCACCACCCGCGGTCTGGCGGGCGCCCGCGTCGGCCTGATTCCGCACCAGCTCTCGGTCGCGCACACCGTGGCCCGGCGTCTGCAACCGCGCGTGCTGCTGGCCGATGAAGTCGGTCTCGGCAAGACCATCGAGGCCGGTCTCATCCTGCATGCGCAGATCCGTCAGGGCCGTGCCCAGCGCATCCTCATCCTGGTGCCGGACAGCCTGGTGCATCAGTGGCTGGTGGAAATGCGCCGCCGTTTCAACCTGGCCTTCAGCCTGTTCGACCTGACGCGTTGCGCGGCCATGGCGGAAAGCGGTGACAACCCCTTCCTCAGCGAACAGCTGGTGCTGGCGCCGCTGTCGCTGCTCACCGACCACCCCAATCTGCTCACCTCGGCCTGCGAAGCGCCCTGGGACATCCTCGTGGTCGACGAAGCCCACCACCTGGCGTGGTCACCGGAAGAGCCCAGCGTCGATTACGAAACCGTGGCCCTGCTCTCGGAAACCATCCCCGGTCTGCTGCTGCTGACCGCCACGCCCGAGCAGCTGGGTGTGGAAAGCCATTACGCCCGTCTGCACCTGCTGGATCCGGCGCGCTATCCGTCGCTGGACGCCTTCCTCGACGAGCATGATGCCTGGCGTGACACCCGCGATCTCGCCGACGCCCTGCTGGCCGATGCGCTCTCGCCGGCCCAGTCCGCCACGCTGGCACGCTATCTGCCGGATCTCGCGCTGCAGCTCGATGACGAACAGGGCCGCCGAGCCGCGCTCGATGCCCTGCTCGATCGCCACGGCCTCGGTCGCGTGCTGTTCCGCAACACCCGCGCCGCCGTCGGCGGCTTTCCCGCCCGCCGCAGACACCCGGTGACGCTGCTTGTGCCGCCTAGCTACGCCCCCTGGGTCGCCAAGGGCGCGATCTGGCCGGAGACCCGCGTCGAGGAAGAGGTCTGGCTGGAAGAGGATCCGCGCCTGCCCTGGCTGGCCGGCTGGCTGAAAGCACACAAGCGCGACAAGTGCCTGCTGATCACGCGCACGGCACCGGTGGCCGAGGCCCTGGAAAGCTGGCTGCGCCTGCGCGAGGGCATACGCACGGCGGTGTTCCACGAAGGCATGAACCTGCTCGAGCGTGACCGTGCGGCAGCGTATTTCGCCGACGACGACATGGGCGCGCAGATCCTGATCTGCTCGGAGATCGGCTCAGAAGGCCGCAACTTCCAGTTTGCCCATCATCTGGTGCTGTTCGACCTGCCTGACAACCCCGACCAGCTCGAACAGCGCATCGGCCGTCTTGATCGCATCGGCCAGAAGCACACCATCGAGCTGCATGTGCCCCTTCTGGAAAACTCCGCGCAGGCACGTCTGTTCCGCTGGTATGACGAGGCGCTGTCGGTATTCGCACGCTGCTCGCCCACCGCCGCCACCGTGCACGAACATTATCTCGGCGAGCTCAAGGGGCTGCTGCGCCCGAGTGCCGACGAGGCCCTGCTCGATGAGCTCATCGAGCGTGCCGCAGCCTTGCGCGCCACCCTGGAAGAAGACCTGGCCGATGGCCGCGACCGCCTGCTGGAGCTGCAGTCCTGTCGTGCCGACATTGCCGAGCCGCTGGTTGCCGCACTCGCCGCGCAGGACGCGGAAGAGCGCCTGGACCGCTTCATGCTGGCGGCCTGGGAGGCGTTCGGCGTCCACGTCGAGGACCATGGCGCGCACCGTACCTGGATTCTGCAGCCTGGTGAGCATCAGCTCATTGACGCCTTCCCCGGTCTCGATCCGGACGGCATGACCGTGTGTGCCTGCCGCGACACCGCGCTGTCACACGAAGACTGGCAGTTCCTGACCTGGGAGCACCCCATGGTTACCGGCGTGCTGGAATGGCTGTCGCAGGCAGCCCAGGGCAGCGTGCAGGTTGCCGTGCTGCAGAAGACCTCGGTCAAGCCCGGCACCCTGCTGCTCGAGGCCTGGTACCAGGCCGACGTGCAGGCGCCGGCACATCTGGCGCTGGACCGCGTGCTGCAGGCCGAGCCGCTGCGACTGCTGGTCGATGCCCGCGGCCGTGATCTGGCGCCCCAGGTCGCGGCTGCCGGTCTGCAGCGCCAGCTCGTGGTGCCGGAAAACCGCTTGGCGCGCACGGTGATCAAGACCCATCGCGACGATGCCGATGCCTTGCTCAGCGCTGCCGATGTCCTTGCCCAGCAGCAGCTGGCGAGCTGCCGTGAACAGGCACTGGCAGCGTGGGAGCGCATCGAGGGCAGCGAACTGGAGCGCCTGCAGGCACTGAAGGCGGTCAATCCGGCCGTGCGCGACAGCGAGATCCTGGCTCAGCGCGAGCGACTGCAAGCCGGCCGCAATGCCCTGGCCAGCCTGCACATGTCACTCTACGCGGTACGCCTGATCATTGCGGCCTGAGCGGCCCAGCGCCGCCAGGGTGGCTGGCGCACGGCAGTTGAGCAGCCGTGACGATGCCAGCCACTCGGGATCGGGGTAGTAGGAAAACACGAAGTGGCCCTGCTTCAGGGTGTCTATCATCTGCCGGGCAATGCCGCTGCGCACCGCCGGGCAACCCCAGCTGCGACCGAGCCGGCCGAGCTTCTGCACCACCTGTTCGTTCACGTAGGGGGCGCCATGCATGACGATGGCGCGTTCCTCGGCACGGTCGTTGAAGCCGGCATCCAGCCCCTGCAGGCGCAGCGAATAGCCGTTGCTGCCGACGTAGGTCTCGCCGGTGCGAAACAGGCCGAGACTGGTGGCCAGGCTGTCTTTCTGGTTCGAGAAATGGCGCGTGTAGTTGTCGCCGGAGTTGCGGCCGTGGGCAACCAGCTCACGGAACAGCAGACGCTGGCGCTCGAGGTCGAATACCCACAGGCGCGGCTCGCTGGATGCCTTCGAGTAATCGATCACGGCCAGGCGTGACGACGCGGCCATGCCGTTGTCGCCGGCACACTGCAGGGCGTTCATGGCCAGCTGCAGCACGCTGGGCTCGAGATCGGGCGCGAGTCGGCTCAGGGCCGCGACAGAGGCTGGCGAGGCGCTGGCAGTCAACGCGGTGGCAGACAGGGCCGTTGCCGCAAGCAGAGAGGCCGCTCGCTGGATGAAACGTGATCGCATGATGCATGCCCTCGTCGTTTTGCCAGCCGAGAGACATCCGGCTTGCCATTCAATCAGTATACCATGAGGTCAGTTTTCACCCATTTCAAGGGGACGTCATGGTTCCTCACCGCTTCCGCGCCTGCCGTCCGGCCACCCTGCTTGCCGTCCTTGCCCTCACGTTGTGCCCCGCCGCCCCGGCCGTCGCTGCCCTGGAAGCCGAACTCAGCGGCGTGCTCGCGCCCCATGACGTGCGCGCCTCGCTGAGCCTGAGCCCGGATGCCATGCCGCAGGCCGTCAGCCGCTTCTACCAGGCGCGTGACTGGCACAGCCTATGGGACAGACCGCGTCTGCGCAGCCTGCTGAGCGAGCTGGACGGCTTGCGTGACGACGGCCTCGACCCCGAGGACTACTTTCTCTCCACGCTGACCGCGCTGGAGAAGGACACCAGCCAGAGCGCCGTACTGCAGCGCGAACTGCTGGCCACCCAGGCCTATCTGCTCGCCGGCCGTGACCTGTTCCGCGGCAAGGTTGACCCGGTACAGCTGGATTCGCACTGGAACTTCAAGAGCCGCAGCATAGACCCGCTGGCCGGCCTCGATCTGGCGCGCGACGCCGCCGAGGCCAATCAGCTCGCCGACTTCTTCCAGCGTGCCCGCCCCACCCTGCCGCAATACGCCATCGTGCGGCGGGCGCTGGCGCGTTACCGGCAGCAGCTGGCCACGGTCGGCGAGTGGCCGCGCCTGCCCGCCGGCGCCTCGCTGCGCCCGGGCGACCAGGATGCGCGCGTCCCGGTGCTGCGCGAACGCCTGCGCCTGGCCGGTCTGCTGCCGGATGGCGGCAATGCCGACAGCCCGGTCTATGACGCGGTGCTGCAGCAGGCCGTGATGCGCTTCCAGAAGGAGTCCTACCTGACGGCGGACGGCATCGTCGGCCTGGCAACGGTCAATGCCCTCAATGTGCCGCTGTCAGCACGAATTGGCCAGCTGCGCGCCAACCTGGAGCGGTTGCGCTGGTTCGACCGCCAGAAGCTGCCGCGCGCGGTCATCGTCGACCTGGCCGGCTACCGCATCCAGTATGTCGAGAACGAGGTGGTGCGCTGGCGCTCGCGGGTGCAGATCGGTCGCAGCGTGCGACCCACGCCCATCCTGCAGTCACGCATCACGCACCTGACGCTGAACCCGACCTGGACCGTCCCGCCTACCATCTTCCGCGAGGACTCGCTGCCGGCCATCCGGCGTGATCGCGGCTACCTGACCAGGAACACCATGCAGGTGCTGGATGCACGCGGCAAGGTCATTCCGGCAGCCAGCGTGAACTGGTCGGCACCGGGCAACATCTTTCTGCGCCAGGCCGCAGGCCCGAAGAACTCGCTGGGCGAGCTGGTCATCCGCTTTCCCAATGACGACAGCATCTATCTGCATGACACGCCTCACAAAAGCCACTTCAGCGACAGCCAGCGTGCGTTCAGCTCCGGCTGCATCCGTGTCGAGAACATCCACGAACTGGCCGTGCTGCTGCTCAACGGCAAGACTGCCTGGACGCGCGAACAGCTGGATGCCGCCTTGCAGGACCGGCGCACCCGCAACCAGACGCTGGATCAGCAGATACCCATCCTGATTGCCTACTGGACCGTGGACATCGGCAACGACGGCCATGTCTCCTTCAAGCCCGATGTCTATGACCAGGATGCCCGCATTCTCGCGGCGCTGGACACGCGCCGCACTCTGCCCGTGCTGAATGTCCGCGAGAGCAGCCTGCCATGAGCTTCCTGATGACCTTCGAGGAGCTGCTGCCGATCACCAGTGCGGTCGGCATCGGCCTCATGGTCGGTCTGGAGCGCGAGCGCAAGAAAGGCGATGGTGAAGAACGTGGCGCCATCGGGCTGCGAACCTGTGCGGTGACGGCGCTGGCGGGGTATGTCGCCATGGTCATCGGCGGCATCGTGCTGCTGTCGGTGCTGCTCGCGGTCACCGGTCTGCTGCTGGTCGCAAGCTACTTGCGCAGCCGCGACCCCGGGCTCACCAGCGAAATGGCCTTGCTGCTGACCGCCTGCCTGGGCGCCTTGTGCCGGCAGGATGCCGTGGTGGCGGTTGCCCTTGCGGTGATCCTGACCCTGCTGCTGGCCATGCGCGAGCCCTTGCATCACTTCGCCAAGCGCTGGCTGACCAGTGCCGAGGCGCGTGACGGCCTGATCCTGCTGACGGCGGTTCTGGTCATCCTGCCGGTGCTGCCCGATACCTATCTCGGACCGGATGAGTCCCTGAATCCGCGTGTGATCTGGAAGTTCACCGTGCTGCTGATGGTCATCAGTGCCATCGGCCATCTCGCCGTCCGCCTGCTGGGCGCCTCGCGCGGTCTGGCGCTGGCCGGCTTCTTCTCGGGCTTCGCGTCCAGCACCGCGACCATCGCCAGCATGGGCGTCCAGGCCAGAAGCCGGCCGGATCTGCTGCTGCCCTGCGTGACCGGTGCCGTGCTGTCGACCGTCGCCACCATCGTGCAGATGGGTCTGCTGCTGCTGGCCGCCTACCCGCCCGCCTTTGCCGCCATGCAGTGGCCGCTGCTGCTGGGTGGTCTGGTCGCGGTGCTCTATGGCGTGGCGTTCATGCGGCCCGGGCATGGCCAGGTCGGCCATGACGGCACACTCACGCCAGGCAGCATCTTCGATCTGCGCCTGGTCGGTTTCCTCACCCTGATGATCACCGTGATCAGCTGGCTGGCGGCAGCGCTGCTGGCCTGGCAGGGCGAGCACGGCGTGGTGCTGGCGACCGCGATCGGCGGCTTTGCCGATGCCCACTCCTCGGCGATCTCGACCGGTTCGCTGGCAGCCAGCGGCCGCCTGCCGGTGGACCATGTCGCGATTCCCGTGCTGGCCGCACTCAGCACCAACACGCTGTCCAAGGCCGTAGTGGCCTGGAGCAGCGGTGGTCGCGACTTCTTCCTGCGTGTGGTGCCGGGCCAGATTGCCGTGCTGGCCGCGCTCTGGGCCGGTCTTCTGCTGACTTGAGTCAGCGGTAGCGGCCCATCTCGAAACGCTGGCCGGCACTGGCCAGATGCAGCACATGCTCGCCGTCAGCCAGCGTCTCGTCCTCGCACCATGACAGCAGCTCATACCAGGCATTGCGTCCGATCAGAGCATGCAGGCGGTCGCGCACCAGCACATAGGGGGCGGGCTCGCCGTTGCGCTCCTCAAGCCAGACCGGATGATCGCGGCCTGCCACGATGACCTCGCCGGTGTTGCAGGTCAGCAGCACGCAGTCGACGCCTTCATGCTGCTCGCGGCTGACCGTGGTGATCAGGAACGGGGCATCGTCCACGCGGATGCGCCATTTCTCCACCGGCGTGACCAGGTAGTAATGATCGTCGACTTCGCGACGCAGGATGGAACTGAAGATGTTGACCAGGCCCTGGCGCTTGATCACCGTGCCCTCGTGCACCCAGTCGCCGTTGCGACGAATCACCATGTCCATGTCGCCACTCAGGGCCGGGTGCCAGAGATGCAGCGGTGGCTTGCGCTGACCGGCGCAGGCCTGTTCAAGGCGACGCGCGACCCTGTCGGCGGCGCTGGCCGGCGAGGTATCGGTCTCGGTTGCCGGCATCATGGGTGTGCTCATGGTCATGGTGTTCCCCCGCCGGCAACAAGGCTCAGGCCTGCCGGCTTGCTGGTTCTGCAACGATTATCGCAGTTTCCGTCAGACCGATCGTCTTGAACCGCGACAAAACCGTACAAAAGACACGGCATTGCATTGGACTGCTCACGCCTTGCTTTTATACTACGCGGGTTTTGCGTCTGGTGCGGCTGCCCTGTCAGGGACTGCCCGGGCCCTTTGTCCTTTTGCGTGTAGGAGAACATCGTGGAAAGAGAAGCGATGGAGTTTGACGTTGTTGTGGTCGGCGGTGGCCCGGCGGGCTTGTCCGCGGCTATCCGTCTCCGTCAGCTGAGCATCGAGAGCGGTCACGAGATCTCGGTCTGCGTGGTCGAGAAAGGCTCGGAATTCGGTGCTCACATCCTGTCCGGCGCGGTCTTCGAAGCACGTGCCATGGAAGAGCTGTTCCCGAACTGGAAGGCCGAAGGCGCCCCGCTCAACGTGCCGGTCACCGGCGACGAAGTCTACTTCCTGCTGGGTCAGGAAAAGGCCGTGAAGACGCCGCACTGGGCCATCCCCAAGACCATGCACAACGATGGCAACTACATCGTCAGCCTCGGCAACGTGGTGCGCTGGCTGGCCACTAAGGCCGAAGAGCTGGAAGTCATGCTGTTCCCCGGTTTCGCCGCCTCCGAGATCCTCTTCAATGAAGACGGTTCCGTGAAGGGCGTCGCCACCGGCGACATGGGCGTCTCGCGCAGCGGCGAACAGAAGCATTCGTTCACCCCGGGCTACGAGCTGCACGCCAAGTACACCCTGTTCGCCGAAGGCTGCCGCGGCCACCTCGGCAAGCAACTGATCAGCAAGTACGAGCTGGACAAGGATTCCGATCCTCAGCACTACGGCATCGGCATCAAGGAACTCTGGGAAATCGATCCGGCCAAGCACAAGCCCGGTCTGGTGCTGCACGGCGCCGGCTGGCCCCTGCTCGAGTCCGGCTCCACCGGTGGCTGGTGGCTCTACCACGCCGATAACAACCAGGTCTCGCTGGGTCTGATCACCGACCTCTCCTACCACAACCCGTACGTGTCGCCGTTCGACGAGATGCAGCGTCTGAAGCACAACCCGGTGCTCAAGCAGTACCTGGAAGGCGGCAAGCGCATTTCCTACGGCGCCCGTGCCGTGGTCAAGGGCGGCCTCAACTCGCTGCCCAAGCTGACCTTCCCGGGTGGCGTGCTGATCGGTGACGACGCCGGCTTCCTGAACTTCTCCAAGATCAAGGGCAGCCACACCGCCATGAAGTCGGGCATGCTGGCCGCTGAAGGCCTGTTTGACGCCCTCAAGGCCGGCCGTACCGGTGGTGATGAAGTCACCGAATACGTCGACCGCTTCGAGGCCTCCTGGCTGTACGAGGAGCTGTACAAGGCGCGCAACTTCGGCGCCGCCATGCACCGCATGGGCACCTTCATGGGTGCTGCCTACAACTTCGTCGAGCAGAACTGGTTTGACGGCAAGCTGCCGTTCAACATCCACGACACCACCCCGGACTACAAGACGCTGGACCTGGCCTCGTTCCACCAGCCCATCGAGTATCCGAAGCCGGATGGCAAGATCAGCTTCGACAAGCTGTCGTCGGTGTTCATCTCGAACACCAACCACGAGGAAGACCAGCCCATCCACCTGACGCTGAAGGACGCCAGCATTCCGCTGACCAAGAACCTGAAGCTGTACGCGGAACCGGCGCAGCGCTACTGCCCGGCCGGCGTGTACGAGATCGTCGAGCAGGCTGGCGAGAAGCGCTTCCAGATCAACGCGCAGAACTGCGTGCACTGCAAGACCTGCGACATCAAGGACCCGGCCCAGAACATCAACTGGGTGGTTCCGGAAGGTGGCGGCGGCCCGAACTACCCGAACATGTGATCGGGTGATTCGGTGTTGAAAAAAGCGGCCTCAGGGCCGCTTTTTT
>VFQO010009058.1_pt1 | contig 36280 bp, 31 predicted proteins | sample 3512331 | NCBI WGS metagenome assembly VFQO01 (sample SAMN10412371, study PRJNA504923) | tailings metagenome | isolation source: Replicate 3 from Balatoc abandoned mine | place: Philippines: Itogon, Benguet | collected 2017-08-28 | reverse complement strand
TGGGGGTGGGTCAGCTTACAGTGAAATGGGTGGGTCAAGATGAGTGAAATAACCATCTTAGAAATTCTTTTGCCGAAGGTCTTACCTCCCGATGTGTCCTTTACAATTTACGCCCATGAAGGCAAACAAGATTTGGAACATGCACTTCAAAAAACAGTGCCAACCATCAGCAAAATACCCGGGGCACGTGTTTTGGTAACACGTGATCAGGATAGCGCCGACTGCAAAGAAGTGAAGCAGCACTTGCTGGGATTATTGGCATTAAAAGTAGCGTGCGATTACAAAGTACGTGTAGTTTGTCGTGAGCTTGAGAGCTGGTATTTAGGCGATTTAGATGCGGTAGAACAAGCTTATCCTCGTTTTAAGGCAGAACAACACCGTTCTAAAGCTGATTTTCGAAATGTGGATGCCTTGGCAAAGCCTTCTGAAACTTTGAAAAGATTATTACCCGACTACCAACAAGCCAAGTACTTGCCCAAATTGGAAGTAGCCAAGCGCATTGGCGAAAGCATGGATCCCTCACGGAATACTTCAACAAGCTTTATGTATATGCTGCAGGCCGTGGAAGATTTGGTGGCTTGAAGGCGACTGGCATGTGGCGTTGAATAATTATTTTCATTTCTCTCCTCCCAGCAAGGTGCTGTTCGTTTTAAATTACCGCAAAGCTTTCGGATGATTCATTTTTTCAATGGCCGCATCCAACCGCCGTACATTGGTTGCTGAGGATAATTCATGTTCAGTGGCTGCCAAATCACCGTGCCTCCTCTCAAAAATTTGAAGCATGGAATGCCTCTTCTTTGTCTTTGGCAACGCAGCTTTAATTGGAGCTGTCATCCGTTTTAAAATCGAATGAAAATAGTTAGCCTGTATCATGGAAGATGCCTTTTTTATTGATTTCAGACAACATAAAACTGCGAATGATCTTGTTTGCGCACCTCAATTTCCTTAGGAACGTTAAACTCGGTTTTAAAGAAGTCTAAATCTAAAAATGGATCTTGTACAATGATCTTTTTTAGCCGCAAATCATTCATATTCAGTAGTTCGCGATCTATTGTTCTATTAAAAACCGGGAAGGAATATCCAATTATCACCAAAACGTCAGTTTTGGCTATTATTTCTTTGGCGATACTGATGCGCTCATTACTCTGTTCATTTCTTTCCCATGCATAACTGATGGTGTTTTCAAAACTCAATCTTTTTTGCCATTGATGCCTAATGAAGTAGTCGAATAATTCGAGTATTTCATTGGTATTTATTGTTTTTTTAGGTGAGTCAAACAATCTGTCAAGATATAAATGAAATTGCTGCTTGTTAGTGTCATCTCCTTTAATTGAGAAATAGCCTCCATGAAAGCCATTGAGGTGAACAACCTGGTTGCTTTGTTTTGTTGATTCTGCGTAATTGTGAAATTTGAGATATTCTTTGTTAAGTTGACTAAGTGCGATAGGCCTTTCATCGGGTAGAAACATTCTGAAAGTTCGCTCAAGTTGTAGATCATAATTCCAAGTGATAAATGAATACCTATGTGGTATTTCGATTTTATTCTTGCCTTTTTCGAGAATTTTGGAAAACAAGTTTACGTAGCGATTATCAATGCTGGCATACGGACCCATTTTATAGTCTTTTGAGAATTCCCATAAAGTGAAGTAAGTTGCGATAGCAGCTTTGAGTCTTTGCAAACCGTCGTTGTAGTCATTCAGATATAGTTTTTTAGCATAAGTGTCTATAGTTCCAAATTCTCTGGCCTTAAATCCCAACCAACGCATTTCCCATAATATTTCTGCAATTGGGTTGGAATTTTTAAATGGATTTGCATTGGGGTCTTTGCTGTCGAGAAATGGTATTAATGGGATATCGCCAGTATGTTTCTCTAAGAAATACTCAGACCTAATCATTGAGGTAGATTGTTCATTCCAAATCGGAATGGCGCCTGCACTCGCCCCAGCCCCCGTAAAGTACGTTACATTCATATTGTATTTTTCCTAAAGTTCACACAAAGCATTTAGCGGATTTCCACAACTTATAAATTGTTTTACACAAGGTCGTGTGATTGGGTGGGTTGCATGGTTGTGCTTCCGCTAACTTTTCAACAAAACACAAGCAGCTTACCCAAGCTGCGCTTTGCTTGCTATCTTAGCCAAGCAGCCAGTTTAGGATAAACAGGCTTTTACAAATGGCAGATGATCTTGATTATCAGCTGCTACCGAGAACGACCTACCAAGCATGACCCAAGACCAAATCAAACAACTCGAACGTGAATTGTGGGACGCCGCCGACGCCCTGCGTGCCAATAGCAAATTAACCGCCGGCGAATACAAAGACCCGGTGCTCGGACTGGTACTGCTGCGCTTTGCCCAAAATCGCTACGAAGAAGCCAAACCGCAGGTAGAAGCGGCCATTCCAACCGGTCCCCGCGGCAAACGGGCTGCCACCAAAGAAGATTTTTTGGCCGCCGGCGCCATCATGCTACCCGAGGCCGCGCAGTACGATTACTTGGCAAACTTGCCCGAGGACCAAGACATTGCCGAGGCCATCAACCACGCCATGAAGCTCATTGAGGAAGAATACCCCGATTTGCAAGGCAACCTGCCCAAAAATTACCAGGAATTTGAAAGCGAACTGCTTCGCGATTTGGTGCGGGTGTTCAACAAAGACGCGGTAAAAAAAGCCACGGGCGATGTATTCGGTCGCATTTACGAATACTTCCTCATGAAGTTTTCGATGCAAGGTGCTGGTGCGCAAGAAGGAGGTGAGTTTTTTACCCCGCCCAGCTTGGTACAATTGATTGTGAATTTTATTGAACCACACCACGGCATCATCCACGACCCGGCTTGCGGTTCGGGCGGTATGTTTGTGCAAACGGGCTATTTTGTAAAAAACCACGCCAACAAATCGGTGAACGAAGCCATCACCTGCTACGGCACCGAGCAAAAAACCAACAACACCAAACTGGCCAAAATTAACCTGGCCATCCACGGCATCGAAGGCAAAATCATTGAAGCCAACAGCTTTTACAGCGATCCGCACAACCTGGTAGGTAAATGCGATTTTGTTATGGCCAACCCGCCATTTAACGTAAACAAGGTCGACAAAGGCAAAGATTTTGTAAAAACCGACCCGCGTTTGCCCTTCGGCTTGCCCAAGGCCGACAATGCCAATTATATGTGGATGCAGTATTTCTACAGCTACCTCAACGAAACGGGCAGGGCAGGTTTTGTAATGGCCAGCTCGGCCACCGATGCCGGCCACAGCGAAAAACTCATCAGGCAACAGCTCATTGAAACGGGCGTGGTCGACTGCATTGTGAGTGTGGGCAACAACTTTTTTTACACCCGCTCATTGCCCTGCCATTTGTGGTTTTACGATAAGGGCAAGCGGAAAGAAAACAAGGATAAGATTCTCATGATTGATGCCCGCAACGTGTACCGCAAGGTAACCACCACCATCAACGATTTCGACGAGCACCAAATGGAAGGCCTCACCGCCATCATGAAAATGTACCGGGGCGAAAGCGTGGAAGTGAGCACCGAAAATGCCTGGTTTAACGAGCGTTTTGCCGACAAAAGTTACCGCGACATCGAAGGGCTTTGCAAAATTGTAAGCATGGACGAAGTACGCGCCAACGACTGGAGCCTCACGCCCGGACGTTATGTGGGGGTGGCCATGGAGGATGACGATGATTTTGACTACCGAGCCCGCCTGCTCGAAATTCAAAGCGAGCTAGAGGTGCTGAATGCCGAAGCAAACGATTTGAGCAAAACAATTGCTGCCAATCTGAAACTATTATTGAGCTAAGTATGCAGCTGCTAGGTAGTGAACATATTGAGCAAAAGATATTCAACGTTAGGAGCGTGCAAGTCATGCTCGATGCGGACTTGGCGGAGCTTTACCAGGTGAGCACCAGCCGCCTCAACGAACAAGTTAAGCGAAATATGGGGCGTTTTCCTGCTGACTTTATGTTTCAACTTACAGTGCAGGAGTGGGGGCTTTTGCAGGCTCAACGGGCGCAAAGCAGCCATGCATCTTTAAGATCGCAAAATGCGATGTTAAAAGATGGTCGTGGCAAACACCGCAAATATTTGCCCTACGTTTTTACCGAACAAGGGGTAGCGAGTTTGTCGGGTGTTTTAAAAAGCGATGTTGCCATTGCCGTACATGTTGAAATCATGCGGGCCTTTGTAAACATGCGCAAATTTTTACTCGAAAATGCATCCGTTTTTCAGCGTTTGAATCAGGTAGAATTGAAGTTATTGCAAAACGACGAAAAGTTCGACCGCCTGTTTAAAGCACTGGAGGCGGGGAGGCCCGAGCCCGATAAAGGTATCTTTTTTGACGGACAAGTATTTGATGCCTATGCTTTTGTGTCTGACTTGATAAAAAGGGCTGAAAAAGAGATTGTTTTGATTGACAACTACCTCGATGAAAGTGTATTTACACTGCTAACCAAACGCCAAGCAGGAGTAAAGGCAACACTCTACACCAAAAGCATTTCAAAAAGCCTAGAGCTTGATTTGCAAAAGCACAATGCTCAATATCCCGCCATTGAGCTTAAAACTTTTGCCCAAAGCCACGACCGTTTTCTGTTGATTGATCAGCAGCAATTGTATCATTTGGGTGCATCACTCAAAGATTTGGGCAAAAAATGGTTTGCCTTTTCGAGGATGGATAGCCATGCGGTTTTTGTGATTAACCAATTAAAAAAGTGAAATGGAAGGCTTAAAGAAAGTCCCTTTTAAGGACATATATCTTGGGTTTTATGATGGGCCTCATGCAACACCAAAGGAGTCAGACAACGGTGCGGTGTTTCTTGGAATCAAAAATGTCACAGAAGATGGGAGATTAGATTTGTCAGACATTCGCTTTATTGCAGAAAATGACTTGCCTAAATGGACTAAAAGAGTCACTCCCAAAGAAGGTGATATAGTTTTTTCTTATGAAGCCACTTTGCATAGGTATGCAATTATCCCAAAAGGGTTTAGAGGCTGTCTAGGGAGAAGGATGGCTTTAGTACGGACGAATCCAAATATTGTAGACAATAGATTTGTGTTGTATTACATGTTGTCTCCGCTTTGGAGAAAGGAAGTAGAAAGAAATATTTTAACAGGTGCGACTGTTGATCGTATTCCATTGACAAATGTTCCAAGTTTTCGCTTTCAATTACCCCCACTTCTCACCCAACGCCGCATTGCTTCCATACTCTCGGCCTACGACGATTTGATTGAAAACAACCTCCGCCGCATCAAGCTGTTAGAAGAGTTGGCCCATCGTACCTACGAAGAGTGGTTTGTGCGCTATCGTTTTCCCGGCCACGAAACGGCGGTTTTTGATGCGGAGACGGGGCTGCCGAAGGGGTGGGAGAGGAAAAGAGCTGATTCACTTTTTAATATAAAGATTGGGAAAACACCGCCAAGAAATGAGCCAGAATGGTTTACGTCTTCCGCTAAAGGAGTAAAATGGGCTTCAATTAAGGATATAAACAACGCATCTGTTTTTATGTCTGAAACCGCTGAAGGAGTCACAGAATCTGCGGTAAAAAAATTCAATATGAATTTAGCCAACGAAGGAACTGTCATCTTGAGCTTTAAACTGACTCTAGGGAAGGTTACAATTGTGACAGAAGATATGGTTACTAATGAAGCTATTGCACATTTTAGTTTTCAAGAGCATTCGGTTTTTAAGAAGAGTTACGTTTACTGCTATTTAAAGGCATTTAATTACGACACACTAGGTAGTACTTCATCCATCGGCACTGCAATCAATTCCAAGATTGTGAAGGCATTACCTTTTTTAGTGCCAGAGAAGGAAGTGCTAAACTCTTTTCAGGAATTAATTGAGCCGGTTTTTGATGAACTTAAGAACTTATTGGCTCAAAATCTACTTTTAAAGCAATCAAGAGATATTCTGCTTCCAAAGTTAATGAGTGGTCAACTGAGTCTGGAAGGGGGGGGCTAATGCGCACAATTAAGGGGAAAATGTTCCATGCAGATGATTGGTCACACATACCAACCACTGGTTTGCCTGGTAGCGTTCTGGATTTTTATCGTGCGCATCATTTGATTTTTGATGAATACTTGGGTGATAATCCGGGCTTTATAGATTATCTCCAGTGTAACGACATTGCCGTTTTTGAATCGGAAATCAGCAGCTTCAACGATATTTTAAAATTTGAAAGCCTGCTGCGTTTTGTGATTTTACACGACAGAGTTGATGTGTTGAATCCATCTGTGAAAACAGTTTATGTAAATGGTGGGCAGTCAATGAATACTTATGTAAGGTTGCCCGAAACCAAAAAGGACTCGGCAACTGAAATTTTACACAAGTGCGGCTCACACGATTTGATGTTCCCCAGTGAAAAAATCGCAGTAGCTAATGGCAAAGTAGTGGCTTCAACTTTGGCAAATTCTATTTACCTCCATTGTGCAGCCGATGAACTCAAAACCAAATTAGCAAGTGATCCCATTCAGCATGAATTGCTTTTTTCTATTCCAAGTACCTATTCGGTTCCATTTGTAGGGCCAGCACAATCGAGTGCTACTGATTTTAATATCATTTACCGTGATTACCTTACGGCATTAGACCACGAATGGCCCAAAACCATGCGATTCAATATTCAGATGGGCTACAACATTCCACTTCCGTTTTTTACCAATGCCGTACTATCCATGGCCAAAAACAGGGATGATATTCCAAACGCTGTGCTCGAATTGCGAGCTACGATGGCTAAGTTGAGAAGTCAATTTTTCAATTACAGTTTAGATTTTAGAAGCATCAAGTCGCCACAGCAAATGGCCAAATTGCAAAAAGACATGGAGGCAGCTGTAAAACTTTATTCTAAAGGTATTTTTGATGATGCCTCCCTTTTTAGCGATTTCGTTCGACTGATAATAGCTGTAGCCAAACAACCAACTGAGCTGGTAGCAAAATTGGTTAATCCGGATTACCGCCTTCAAAACGATTATCCCATTTTGTTTGCCAATTCAAATTATCACCGATTGAAGGGTTTGCTGAAGCTTGATAATATCAACACCAACATTCAGAATTTTTTGACGGAGGGCGAGATAAGCAGAATGCAAAACCGGACATTTTGACTGAATTTGGCTCAGAATGAATTTATGCGTTATATTTCAATTCGAATAGCAAACCTTCAATACAATTTTACCCATGATTTGAATTAATCTTCAACCAAGGAACAAAAATGAGCAACGTTAAAAATTCAATAATTCGAATTAGCGATGAAATCCTGACATTTCTCCTGGAGTATCGTGAGCAGCACCAAGATTTTACATTTGCTCTAAGGGAACGTGACAGTATTCAGTCAGATGAAAGTCGCCTAGAAAATGGACAGTGGTTTCAAGGTTCAGATTACATTTATGTTCCATTGTTTAAAAAAGGGGATTCAGCTAGAAAAATCAAAACAATTGGATTTGTTCTCACTTTCCATGAAAGTGGCCAAATAAATGAAAATTATGTCGAAATATCTTTCAAGGGCGGTGTTGATACTAAAGCTGAACAAGACTTTCACCGTGAGTTGGCTAATACCATAGGTCTTCAGCTAAATAATCACAATTATGGCTCGAAGATTTATCTAAATTCCAATAACTATATGGAGAATTTGGAAGATTACATTGGGGCTTTCAGAGAAATTGCGCTAAACCTTCTGAACAAACACAATATAAGTGGAAAATATCTAATATCCAAAGATAAGTTTGAGAAGTCTTTGAAAAGGGTTCAGATGTTCAAACAAGCAAAGAGAAAAAGGCTCGTTGGTGGAATAAAAAAAGTATTAAGCGAATCTGAAAAAAGCCCATTAAACCAGATTTTTTATGGACCACCTGGAACGGGAAAGACCTATCATACAATTAATGAAGCTCTAAAAATCATTCTAGGTTATGATGATCAGAGTATAAAGGCTAAAAAGAGATCAGAGTTGAAGTCAGAGTTTGATTCATTGATGAAAGAAGGACAGATTGTATTTACCACATTCCATCAAAGTCTAGCATATGAGGACTTTATTGAAGGCATCAAACCAATTGAACCTGATAAAGAAGGTGGACAAGTGGTTTATCAAGTTCAGCCTGGGATTTTTAAAATGATTTGTGAGAAGGCACTGACTCCAGATGTGAAAAGCTTTGAAAATGCTTATAGTGCTTTGTTTATGGAGCTTTCAGAATCAGATGAAATTCGAGAGTTGCAAACGCCAAAAGGCAGAACCTTTTGGGTATCGGCAAATACAAAGGGTAATCTCAGATTACACACCGGTATTGAAAAGTCAATAAATGGAACATTAACTCGTGAAAACATACAAAAACAGCTCAGAGGAGAAGATAAGTTTGCAGGTTGGGAGGGGTATTTCAAAGGTGTAATTAGTCACTTGAAAGACAAGTATAACTTTAAAGAAGGAGATGAAACCCCGAAAAATTATGTTCTTATAATCGACGAAATTAACCGCGGCAATGTTTCTCAAATTTTCGGTGAGCTCATTACCCTACTCGAAGCAGATAAACGTTTGGATTGTGATGAAGCATTAGAAGTCACTTTGCCATACAGCAAAGAGAAATTTGGCGTGCCGGCCAATCTGTACATCATTGGCACCATGAACACCGCCGACCGCAGTGTGGAAGCGCTCGATACCGCGTTGCGTCGCCGTTTCAGTTTTACCGAAATGCCGCCCAATTATGATTTGGAGGAGCTCAAATATGACTTCGCAGAAACCAAGGGCAATGAGATTTTAAAAACCATCAACCAGCGTATCGAAAAATTGCTCGACCGCGACCACCTCATTGGGCATTCGTACTTGATGGTAAAAAAAGGTGAAGATGCCAAAACCAAGTTGATGGATGCCTTTTACCGCAACATCATACCCTTGCTGCAAGAATACTTTTACGGCGATTATGCCAAAATAGGCGCTGTATTGGGCAAAGGCTTCATTGACAAAAAAGCGGATGCAGATAAAATTGAGTTTGCCGATTTTGATTACTTTGAAGCAGCTGATTTTGCCGACAAGGTGATTTATGAAATCATCGACCACCGAAAAGCAGCAACACCAGCAGAAAGCTTTGAAAAAGCCATCCGTACTTTGATGAATCCAAAGAAATAAGCATCTCTTGGTACCTAAGCGCAAACATATCCGTGTTTTCGAGCACCAGCATTTAAAGCTGGGTCAAAAGTTCCCGTTTGATACCAATTTGGCTGAGGGAGAAGCGGGGGAGAAATTCGAATTTACCCAAACGCAGCTCGATGCTTTGGTCGCCTTTTTTGAAAAAGAGCCAACCTACTTCAGCCTCATACGAAACGGAGTGAAGTTCAACGAATACGTGGGCGCTTTGCAAGTAGGCGATTTGGTGATCAGCGTACTACCCAAGGCCGATAAAGTAAAAGAGTCGGAGATAACCAAAAATGCTTGGCAGGACCTGCTCATTGGTATGATTCGGGCCGTGCATGGTTTTGAAGTGAAGGCCCCCAGTTCGGCCAGTTTGAATTTAAAGAACAGCTCTGTACTTGATTTGTACTTCGAGATGTTTTTAGCCGAGCTGGCTTACCTGCAGCGCCGCGGTTTGGTGAAACAATACCGCAAAACCGAGGGCAACCAAAAAGCACTCAAAGGCAGTTTGCAATTCAGCAAGCAAATTGGCCAAAACCTCATACACAAAGAGCGTTTTTACACCCGTTACACCACTTACGATACGCAGCATGTGCTTCATCAAATTCTGTATGAAGCCTTGGGCGTTTTGCAGCGCATCAATACCAATGCTAACCTCATTGGGGCCATCAACAGCAGCTTGTTGCATTTTCCAGAAATGCCGGCCATCCATGCCACCGATGCCCTTTTCGATAAGTTGGTGTTTAATCGCAAAACGGCCCCTTACCAAAAAGCCATCGACATTGCCCGCTTGCTCTTGTTGCATTACCACCCCAATTTATCAAAGGGCCGCAAAGATGTATTGGCATTGATGTTCGACATGAACAAGCTCTGGGAGCAATTCATCTTGGCAAGCCTACGCAAAGAACCCGGTTGGAAAGTTAGTGGCAAGGCTTCGGCTTTGTTTTGGCAGCCGGATGAAGGAAAGGGGCAGAAGATTTATCCAGATGTGTTGATCAAAGATGAAAATGGAATCCATTACGTCTTCGACACCAAATGGAAGCTGATAGATGATAAAGCTGCCATGCAAGATTTACGTCAGATGTACGCCTATCATAGATATTTCAATGCGCAAAAAGTAGCCCTACTTTATCCTGGTGATAGCGATGGTGTCAGGGGAAAGTTTCAACTAATTCCTGAACCCTGGCCTAATGATTTGAATTTAGCTACCTGCGGCTTGTTGTTCATCCCTACAAGCGATGATAGTATGATTAGTTGGCAAACGGCCATCAGAACACAAATAAGACACTGGATTGAGGCCAACTAACCCAAAGCATGCACCATTTCCAACAAAAGCGCTTGTATTGAAGTAAAACATTTGCTTCGTATTCGTATTTTGGCAGTTATTAAACCAACCCAGGCCCAAGAGGCAGCCCAACCGCAATACATTTAAATGAGCTACGAATACTCAGAAGACGGTTTGATTGAAAATGCCACCCAGCAGGTGCTCGAAGAACTCGGCTGGCAGGTGGTAACCGCTTGGAAGCGCGAAACTTTCGGCGAAAACGGTCTGTTGGGTCGCGAAAACAAATCGGAGGTATTGCTTTTTCGCTATTTGAAGCAAGCATTGGAACGTATGAATCCGGGCTTGCCTGTTACTGCCTACACCCAAGCCATGGAGTTATTGGCCCAGCGCAATGCCGATAAAACCTTAGCGCGCATCAACAAAGAAAAGTACGAATTGCTAAAAGAGGGCATTTCTGTATCTTTTAACGATGCTGATGGGCGTTTGGTGAAGAAAAAATTGCAAGTTTTCAATTTCCAAGACTACACCCAAAACCACTTTTTGGCAGTGCGTCAATTCGAGGTGGTGGGCGAATTGTACAACCGCCGACCCGACGTAGTCGGCTTTGTGAACGGCATTCCTTTGGTGTTCATGGAGCTCAAAGCGCATCACACCGATCTGCGGAATGCGTATACCGACAACATTACCGATTACAAAGACAGCATTCCGCAAATTTTTCATTGCAATGCTTTCATTTTGCTGAGCAACGGCACCGATGCCAAGGTGGGTACCATTACCAGTCCCTATAAATTTTTCCTCGATTGGAAGCGCATCACCGAGGAAGAAGAAGGCATAGTGAGTATGGATACCGTGATTCGCGGCACTTGTTCGAAAGAAAACCTGCTCGACATTTTCGAAAATTTCCTTTTGTTCGACGACAGCGGGGGCGATGTGGTGAAAATCATGGCCAAAAACCACCAATTCATTGGGGTGAATAAGGTCATTAACCAAGCCCGCGATATTGAAGAGCTCAAAGGCAAATTAGGCGTTTTTTGGCATACGCAGGGCAGCGGTAAGTCGTATTCCATGGTGTTCATTGCCCAAAAAATTCACCGCAAATTTGGTGGTGCCTATACTTTTTTGATTGTGGTCGATCGCTCGGAATTGGAGCGGCAGCTTTACGACACCTTCACCGGCGTGGGGGCTACTTCTGGCAAAGATGTGGTTGCACGCAACCGCGAACATTTACGCGAATTGCTGAAAGAGAACCACCGCTATGTGTTCACCCTCATCCACAAATTCTCCATCGATCCCAAGCTAGAGAGCGAATATCCCTTAATTACCGACCGCAAGAACATCATTGTAATTTCCGATGAGGCGCACCGTACCCAATCGGGTACTTTTGCACGCAACATGCGCTTTCATGGCATTCCCAATGCCTCTTATCTTGGCTTTACGGGTACGCCCATCATCAAAGAAGAAGAAGAGCTAACCAAGAATATTTTCGGTGAATACGTTTCGGTCTATGATTTCAAACGTGCCATCATCGATGGGGCTACCTTGCCCTTGCGCTATCTGAACAAGGGCGAAAAGTTAGGTTTGAAGAACCCTGTGCTAGATGAGCAAATGGCCGAGATCCTTGAAAGTGAAAATTTGGATGAGGACCAAAAGCGAAAGCTTACCTACCTCTTTCAAAAAGATTATGTGGTGCTTACCGCCCAGCCGCGTTTAGAAGCTATTGCCAAAGATTTGGTTTGGCATTTCAACGAGAGAGGTTACCAGGGTAAGGCCATGTTTGTAGCCTTAGACAAGCCCACTGCGGTGCGCATGTACGACCTCATTCAGCATTATTGGCCGCATTATGTTGCCGAACTTAAAAAGCGCATTGATAAGGCGCAGGATGTTGAAGAGTCGCTGCAACTTCAACGTAAACTAGCCCGTGTTGAAGAAACCGAAGTTTGTGTAGTGGTGAGTCCCGAACAAAACGAGGTAGATAAATTCCGCAAGTTGCAGCTCAACATAGCCACGCATCGCCAAAAAATGGTTGAACGCGACCTCGAAAAGCAATTTAAGGACGATAACCATCCTTTCCGTTTGGCCATTGTCTGCGCCATGTGGATTACCGGCTTCGATGCGCCATGCGTTTCTACCGTTTATCTCGACAAACCCATCAAAGGCCATACGCTCATGCAAACCATTGCCAGGGCCAACAGGGTTTATGACGACGAAAAGGAAAACGGGCTCATAGTCGATTATGGAAATGCCTACAAGCAGCTCGAAAAAGCCTATGCTGTCTACGGCGAAGGCAGTGGCAAGCCAGCTGGGGGTGGTAATAAAAGCCCTGAGGATGCCAAACGCCCCTTCGATTTCTTGGAGGAAATGGCAGGCGAACTTAAAGAGTCGATCCGTGCTGTGAAAGGCTATCTAAAAGAGTTAGGTTTCGATTTGGGGCTTTTAAGTAATACCGATGCGAAGCCTATGCAGAAAATTGGGAACATAAAAACGGCGGTCGATTGTGTTTGCTTAAACGAAACCAGCCGAACCAAGTTTGAGATTATGGCACGTGAGGTTTTCAAAAAATACCACGCCTTGTTCCCAGAGGAACAAGTGAAGCCTTTTGTGCGGCAGTTTAATGCCATTGAGGCAATTTACCAACAACTCAACCAACAAGTGAGAACCGCTGATGTGAGCGAAATCATAGCTTGCCTGCAGCAAGTGGTTGATCAAAGTGTATCGGTGATTGATGCTGCCATACAAGACCAAGAAGCAGTAGAGATTGATTTATCGAAATTAGACATCGATAAATTGAAACAAGCTTTTCAAAAATCGCAACGCAAAAATTCTTTCGTTTTCGATTTACAGCAAGCCGTTGATAAAAAGATGGCTCAAATGTTCAAGGAGAACCCGCTGCGCATTGCCTTCTACGAACGTTACCAAGAAATCATCAAGGATTACAATGCAGGCAAAAGTTTAGAGGACACCGTTAAAGCCTTTGAACAATTGAGCGAGTTCATCAATGATTTGAACTTCGAAGACGCACGGGCTATCAGAGAGCAATTGACAGATGAATCGCTTGCCATTTTTGATTTGTTGTGTTCTGGTAAGGAGCTCAGTGCGGATGAGATAAAAGAAGTGAAAAAGGTAGCCAGCGATACGCTTTTGAAGTTGAAGAACGAAAAATTAGTCATTTCACGCTGGCGTGAAAGCCGCCAAATCACGGCCCAGGTCAAAACCATCATTTTCGATCACTTACAATGGTTGCCACAAAGCCGCTATACCGATGAGGAGGTATCAGATAAGACCATGCAAGTGTACCAGCATATTTACACCAACTACCCTGGTGGTGCCGTGAATGCCTATTGGAGGCATACGGCTTAACGCGTTAAAGCATGAACTGCTTTGGATCAGCTCTAGGTCTTTGCTTTTGTGCAAAGAATGGTCAGCGATTCAATTTGACCAACTCTTTGTTATGGTGGCTTAATAAACAAGCTGGCTAATTCAACTTCTAATGCAAAGGCAATTTCTGTTAAAACATCCATCGTTAAATTTTGCGTGCCGCTGCACCATTTCGTTACTTCCGAAGGTTGTTTGCCAACGGCTGCTGCCAGTTGTTTTTTGTTCCAGCCTTTGGCTTTCATCAAATCCTCGATGCGGGCAGCCAGTTCCATTTTGGCTTGGGTTTGTGCCATTTCCAAAGGAGTTATCTCAGCCATAAGCTCCTCTAGGCTTGCGCTGTTGTGCATTTTTGATTTTGCAGAAATACCCATGATGGTGAGGTTAGCTTGGAATTTGAACGCATATCGGTTCAAGCAAAGCGATGTGTTTTAAGTAAAGTGCGTTCAAAGTTAAGGCTTGGTGGCACGGTAAGACGTGTTGGCTCGTTAAAATTTACTTAAAAGTAAAATGGCGAACGTTGCTTTGGAGGAGTTGGATTTAGTCCCCGCCCCAAAACCCCCGCATGCCACCACTTCCCATCTCCCAAATCTCCCTTCAACACCAGCTTTTTCCTCGGCCGCAAATCGATGTAATTCCATTCCAACGGGCCAGCTGCATCTACATACAAATTACTTACTGCCCGCTGGCTGTGCAGGCTGATGGCATCGCCCTTTTTCCGAACACGTACCTTCGCTGCCGGCCAATGCAGCTCCTTGGGCGGCAAGGGCGATAAGAACCGGCCTGTAGCGGCACCTGCTACCTGCACAAACAAAACGTGACTGCCACTTTTTAGGCATTTTTGCCAACGCTGGGGAAGTTGCACGCTGGTATTTTGCCTTCCTGCTGAAAGCCGAATACCAACCCGCCGAACGCCTTGCCGGTACCTACCACCTGGTTGCCAAAGCTCCAACAACAATGTGGCGGTGCTGTCGGAAAGCAAATTGCTGCTGAGCACAATTTCAAGCGAATCGCCTTTGGCTTGCAATACCGGCAAAATAGGCGCGTATAAATGCTTGAGGACGTAAAAGCCAGCTTTGGGCCTGCCGTAATAATCTACCACACTCCACGAAATGCCCGGCCAGGCGTCGTTGAATTGCCAGGGCAGGGTGCCCATGCATTTTTCTTGTAATCGGTGTGCCTCAATGGCTGTTTGCAAAGCACGGGCCTGTAGCAATTGGGTGGCATAAGCGTAGGTGAACAAGCTGTCGAACCGACCGTAATCCCGCTCCAAGTAGGTATTCAGGGTCTCAAAGCCGGTTGGGTGCTTTTGTTTGCGGCGCAAAGCAGTACTTTGCATACTGGGTGGTGCTTCGCTGGTCATTGCTACTAAACTCCTCCAAACGGGCAGGGCTTGCATGCCATATTCCGATACAAAACGACCGGTTTTGCGGCGATAGCTTTCCAACGAATCGCGTCCCCACCAAACACCCCAATAATGCACATCGCCTTCTTGGTAGGCGCGTTCACGTCCCCAGCCGTTGAGGGGCGAGGAGTGGGTGTACGAACGTTCGGGGTCGAACTGGCGCAGCAGTGCCGGCAGTTCTTGCTGAAAAAGCCGCTGGTACGACTGAATAACGGCCAAACTGTCGGCAGGCTTATAGTCCATTTGTTTTTGCCAGCCCCAGTTGAACCAGCCTTCGTAGTTTTCGTTGTTGCCGCACCACAGGGCCAAACTGGTGTAGGGGCGCAGGCGAAGGATGTGTTCTTCGGCTTCGCGCCGTACCGATGCTACGAAGGCCGAATCGCCAGGGTACATGGCGCAGGCAAAGGCAAAATCCTGCCAAACGAGCAAACCCAAGCGGTCGGCAGTTTCCATGAACGAATCGCTGGCGTAATCACCTCCGCCCCAAACACGGAGGAGGTTCATGTGTGCCTTTTGAGCCAACTGCAGCAGCGACGAATCAGGCATGGTCAAGGTGTCGATCACCAAGCGCGAACGAGGAATGTAATTGATGCCCTGGATGAAAATGGGGCGGTTGTTTACCAAAAAATAAAACGACCTGCCAAAATCATCAGCTTCTTGCACCAGTTCCACCGTGCGTATGCCTACGGGCTGTTCGTAGCGCTGCACCACCACGTCGCCCTGCACCCAATAGGCTTCAAAACGGTGTAAAAAGGCTTCGCCCGAGCCGTTGGGCCACCAGAGGCGGGGATGAGGAACGTATAAATCAACTTCCAACAGGCTGTCGCCTGTTTCTAAGTCGAGCGCTTTGGTGAGGTAACGCTGCCCATCGCCCAGAAGCATCACCAATTGTCCGCCCGGCTGCGCCCCCCGCACCACGGTACTTACCCTTAGCACGGCCACCGTATCTTCTAAGCGCATGGTGCGGAAATGCCAGTATTTGAGTTCGGATTGCTGCTTCGTTTCCACCAAGCGCACCTCGCCCGTGAGTCCACCAGCCAGCAGTTTCGGACCCCAGTCCCAGCCAAAATGCCAGGCAGGTTTGCGCACAAAAACACGTTGTCCCTCGGGCAATGCCTGTGGATATTGGCTGCGCAGCGAATCGTTGGTGGCTTGGATGGGACGTATTTCTACTTGCAAGAGGTTGCTTCCTGCACGGGCGGCATCTCCCAACAAAAATTGGTGGCTGTGAAAGGCATTCCCAGTACGACCGAGCAATTGGCCGTTCAGGTAAATGCGGGCATCGGTATCAATGCGTTCAAAGTGCAAGGCCAGGAATTTACCAGCTAGCTGTTCGGCCGATAAGTCGAAATAGGTATGGTACCACCAGCTGAGGGTATCAACTCCTTGCCAACGGGCTTCCACATCGGGATGGGTGTAGGGGGGAAGCTGCCCGGCGGCGACAAGACTTTCATACACCGTGCCTGGCACTTGGGCTGGGAGGGTGTCGGCACCCGAACTGCTTATTCGCCAGCCGTTAAGCGTTGTTTGGGCGGCGCTCATCTGGGCGCATGCCATGGCGAGGCAGAAAAGCAGCAGCTTCATGCGACTAAAATACGGGAAAGGTGGCGGGAATTAAACCGCTGAGGCGCGGAGGGAATTTCAAAGCGTTATATATTGAAGTGTGGATGTTTTGGACTGCGGTAGCTAAGAAAGGCTGACTTTTCAGTGCAGGTTCAAGCTGCACGCAGGCCGCGCGTTATCGGAGGCACAAGACCGTCGCTTGCGCTCTGGTCAGAGGCCGCGGAGGGTTGCGGCGTTTAGCCCCTCTGTGGCTGATGTGCATACCCGGCTTTTATGGCAGCATGCGAATTCGTGCGCTCTGCGGCTTCCGCTGGCAGTGCGCAGCACGTCCAGCGAAAGGCTCCGTTGCCTCGGCGCAAATCGAAGCTGCTAGTTGCACTAAAGAAAAGATGTTCAAAGGCACATTGAATAAGGCCAGCCCAAAAGCCTTCCACGTCAAACCTCCCTCCGCGCCTCAGCGGTTAGTTCGTGGTTAGCCGCTCAGTGGCTGATATGCGTCCCCAACTTCTGCGCCAAGGCCTGGTGGTAGGTTTTGGCTTCGGCATATTCGGCCATAGCGGCGTCTACCTCTTCGGGACTGCTGCTATTTTTGATTTTTTCCATGGTACGGCGCATGATGGCAATCACCTTTTTGAGGCTGAGCCGGTCAACGGCGCTGTTTACATCGTGGTGGATGAGGGTGGCCCTGCTGGGTGTGAGAATGTCGTGCCGCTTTTCCCAATTTTCGCTCACCGAATAATCGATGCTAAAGATGTGCAAGGCCGTTGCGGCCAAGGTCTTGTCTTCGTGGTTGAACAAATCGTTCCTATCGGCAATGCGCTCGGTTTCTTTCCACTCTTTTTCGAAAATGCGGAAGATGCTATGGTACACATCGTTGTCCCAGTCGAGCTCATCGAGCATGCCAACCACATAATCTATCACCAATTGCTCTTCGGTGTAGGGTTCATGGGCATAATGCAACAGAATGCGGATGAGGTCGGCTTCCTGCGGTTCGTCGTTGAGCACCGGTGCTTGCGGCTGTTCGGCAGGGGGAGCCATGCTGGGCAAGGCTTCTAAGGCTGCCCGCTCCTCTGGCCTTTGTCGCTTTTGCCGGTTAATTTGATGTTGTTGTACCGCCTGTATGAAGATGCTTTCGGCAATACCCAGCAGCGCTGCCGTACTGCTGCTGTAGGTGGCCCGCACAATGGGGTCGCCAATGAAGCTCACCGTTTCGGCCATGTCGTGAATCACCTCCGCTCGTTTCATGGGGTCGGCTGCTGCCTCGGTTAGCAGCAAATTCACCTTGAAGCGTACAAAATCTACTGTTTGCTCGGCCAGGTAGTCGCGGAAAGCGGCTGGTCCCAACAAACGGCTGTACGAATCGGGGTCTTCGCCTTCGGGCAAGGGCACCACCAGCACTTGTAGGTTGTTTTCGAGTAAGATGTTGATTCCGCGCAACGACGCCTTTACGCCCGCCGCATCGCCGTCGTAAATCACCGTTACCTTTTTGGTAAAGCGGTGAATCAAGCGTGCCTGCTCTTGGGTGAGCGAGGTGCCCGAGCTGGCAGCTACGTTTTCAATGCCAGCTTGGTGCAGCCCAATCACATCGGTATAGCCTTCTACCAAATAGCAGTTTTCTTGCTTTTGGATGGCTTTTTTGGCTTGAAACAAGCCATAAAGCGTCTCGCTCTTTTTGTAGAGCAAGGTTTCGGGCGAGTTGAGGTATTTGGCCTCTTTTTTATCGTTTTTGAGGATACGCCCACCAAAACCGATGACTTTGCCGCTGAGGTTGTAGAACGGAAAAATCACCCGGCCGCGAAAACGGTCCATGAGCTTGTCGCTTTGGGTATGGATGCTCAAGCCCGAGGCTTCCAACTCTTCCTGACTGAAGTCGCTGGTGCGCGCCATGCGGCTGAGTGCATCGAAACTGTCGGGCGAGTAACCCAATCCAAACTTGGCAATGCTTTCATCGGTGATGCCGCGCTCTTTGAAATAGCTGAGGCCAATGGCCCTGCCGTCGTCGGTTTCGGTAAGCTGCAAATGAAAGTACTGCTGCGCAAAAGCATGCAGGGCATATTGCCGGTCGCGCTCGCTCAATTCTTGCTTGTGCTGCTCGCTTAATACCCGGGTTTCTTCCTCTACTTCCAAATTATACCGCTGCGCCAATTGGCGGATGGCATCGGGATAGGTAAGGTGCTCGTGCTCCATTAAAAAGCCCACCGAATTGCCCGATGCCCCGCAACCAAAGCACTTGTAAATGCCTTTGGCAGGGGTGACGGTGAAGCTGGGCGATTTTTCGTTGTGGAACGGACAAAGACCGATGTAGTTGCCGCCCCGCTTTTTCAAGGTCACAAAATCGCCTACCACCTCCTCAATACGGGCGGTGTCCATCACGCGGTCGATGGTGCTGCGGCTGATCATCTTTTCAACAGAGGCAAAAAATGGGGCAACGCCCCACGGTTCAGGGGGTGAAGTTAAGCGCTTGGGGGCGATTTTAAAAACGGTTCAACAGATAGCCTGGCACGTCTTAACCAGCGAATGGTTAACTTCGCAGCAGCAATTTTTTGAACCTCCTATATGAAATTCGGAACCAAAGCCATCCATGCCGGCGTGCATGCCGATCCCACCACCGGGGCCATCATGACGCCCATTTACCAAACTTCCACCTATGTGCAGGAATCGCCGGGTAACCACAAGGGCTATGCCTACGCCCGTGGTAAAAATCCTACCCGCACCCAGTTAGAAGCCAACATTGCGGCATTGGAAAATGCAGCGCATGGATTGTGTTTTTCGAGCGGCATGGGTGCCACCGATGCGGTGATTAAGTTGCTGCAGCCAGGCGATGAGGTAATTACCGGCGACGACATCTATGGCGGTACCTACCGCATGTTTACCAAAATTTACGAGCCGTTCGGCATCAAATTCCACTTCATCAATTTGTACGATGCCGAAAATGTGCGCCAATACCTGAATGATAAAACCAAGTTGATTTGGGCCGAAACTCCTACCAATCCTACCATGAAGATTGTAGACATTGCAGCCATTGCCAGCATTGCCAAGCAGGCAGGGGTGATGTTTGCGGTCGACAATACCTTCGCTTCGCCCTACCTCCAAAACCCCCTCGATTTGGGTGCCGATTTGGTGATGCACTCGGTTACCAAATTCTTGGGTGGTCACAGCGATGTGGTAATGGGCGCCCTGTGTACCAACGATGCGGCCTTGCACGAACGATTGGCTTTCATTTTGAATAGCTGTGGTGCCAATCCTGGTCCGCAAGACTGCTTTTTGGTGCTCCGCGGCATCAAAACCCTGCACCTCCGCATGCGTGCCCATTGTGAAAACGGCAGGGCCGTGGCTGAATACCTGCGCAACCACCCCAAAGTGGGTAAGGTAAATTGGCCTGGTTTTGCCGATCATCCGGGTCACGATATCGCCAAGAAACAAATGCGTGATTTTGGCGGTATGATATCGTTTACCCTCGCCAGCGACGATTTTGACGCGGCCATGAAGCTGGCTTCCTCTATGCAAGTTTTTTCACTGGCCGAATCATTGGGTGGGGTAGAGTCGCTCATTGGTCACCCTGCCAGCATGACCCACGCCAGCATTCCCCGCGAGCGCCGCTTGGCAGCTGGGGTAGAAGATGGTTTGTTGCGCCTCAGCGTTGGGGTGGAAGACGTGGAAGATTTGATTGCCGACTTGGAGCAAGCCCTTGCGAAAATCTGAGAAATCCAATCCGCTGTAATCAAAAAAGGCCGTTCACATGAGTGAATCGGCCTTTTTGCCTAGGTTTAGTTCTGTCAAGAAACTTGTTGGTAATTCAAAGGTCGCACGAGATTCGAATGCCCCTCTGAACTTTCTATGAGCATTGAGTGCTACTCCATAAACATGGGCTATGATTCCATGAAGCTTAAAGTTTGTAGGTTTCGAAGCGCGACATGAAGCCTTGCTTCTTCTCACTTGAGATGGCGAACGTTTCACCGTCGTTCATCACCACTGTTCCGCCATCTTGTTTCAAGATTTTGTTGATTTGCTGGAGATTAATGATGTGACTTCGGTGAATGCGCATAAAATCGCCCCATTGCTCTAGCTTTTCATATTCCAAAAGCTTTTTGGTTACCGTAAATTTTTGTCCATCGGTAAGATGGATGTGGGTATAGGAACCATCGGCACGTAAATACATAATCTGTTCTAGGCGTACAAAGAGTAAGCCATCGCCCAATTGCAAGCCAATGCGTTTTTCACCATGGCCTTGGGTATTTTGCTGAAGGGCTTCCAATTGTGGGGCAGAGGTGGGTTGAATCTTGTCCAAAGCCCTTTCAATTTGCTCTTTGCGTACAGGCTTAAGTAAATAGTCAATGGCCGACATTTCAAAAGCTTGCAAGGCGTATTCGCTGTAAGCAGTTACGAATACGATTTTAAAATTGATTTTATCGGCATCGAAAAAATTGACCAATTCAAGTCCTGAATAACCTGGCATTTCAATGTCGAGAAAGACCAAATCGGGCTGTAATTGATTGATTTTACGTACGGCTTCGGGTAAATCGCGCGCTTCGTCGGCAATGGTGATTTGGGGAAAATAGGTCTCCAATACACCTCTCAATGCCATCCTGGCATTGGCTTCGTCGTCAACCAGTAAAACTCTCATAAGCTAATTGTATTTAAAAGGTAATCGAATGATGACCAAGGTGCCAGTGGCTTGCTGCTGGTCGTTCTTTTTATCAATAATTTCCACTTCTACAGGTTCCGGAAGCAATTGATTGAGTATTTGTAATCGGCTTTGGAGCGACTGTGTGGCAAATGATTTATGGGATCTAGATCTTTTTTCAGCTAAAACAGCCGATTGTTTCCTTCCTATACCATTGTCTTCGATGCTGATGATGATGCGTTGAATGTCCTCATGCATACTAAAATCAACGGTCAACCTTTTGGGCCCAATTTTGTGCAGTAACCCGTGTTTGATGGCATTTTCAACGTATGGTTGAATGAGCATGGAGGGCACTAAGGGATTTTCGCGCCGGGTAGCGTCATCGATACGTACATCAAATGAAAACTCATTACTGAACCTGCCTGCTTCTAATTGGAGATACAAATGCAAGGCGCTGATTTCTTCACTTATTTCGTGCCATTGCTTATCACTGAAATTGAGGGTGAGCCGCATCAAATCCGAAAATTTGCTGAGATAATCTGCCGCCTCTTCTTTTTTATTGGCATAAATCAAACCTTGAATGGAATTGAGCACATTGTATAAAAAGTGCGGATTCATTTGTGCCTTCATCGCAGTAAGTTTCGACGATGCCAGTGATTCCTCCAGGAGCTTGTTTTTGGTTTTTCGCTTGTTGTAACTGCGACTGAGCAATACCGTGGCGCTTACCAAAGCCAAGGCCATGAGAGCAATAAACCACCACCGTTGCCATACCGGATAGGCTACCTCAAACCGCCAATAAAACGACTCAGAATACAGGTTGTTTGCCAGCAACCGGAGCTCTAGCTCGTGTTTTCCCGAGGGCAAGCCATATAAATTGAGACTTTGCACTCCTGCCGGCAAGGTCGACCAACTTAAATCACCATCTCCAACACGATATTGTGCATATACCAAGCCTTCGCTTTGAAAATGTATGGGCACAAAATCGATCCTTAAGTTCTTGAATGCGGTAGGGAGCACTTTGTTTTGAGCATCCCATTTTTTGCCGTTTACCTGCATGCCCTTGATGCGTAAAAGTGGAATGCGGCGCTCAATATTAGGGTTAATAGGCAACTGCAACACCCCTAAGTCGGTAGCGAGTAAAAGGTGCTCATTGAATGCCAGTATGTCGTACAGATAAACATCTGCCAATCCCAATATTTCGCGGTAATTCTCGAATCGTTTGGTTTGAGGACGAAAGCAGTCCAGTCCTCTATCTGTCGAAATCCATAAAATACCATCCCTGCTGCCCACTATTTTTTTGATAAAATTGCCCGATAAACCGGGATAGTTAGCTTTTTCTGGACCGGTCTTGACATCTTTTAAAAGCCAAACGCCATCATTCAAGGTGCCTAGCCAAAGGGTATTGTCGGGCGCAGCATATATTTCGTTAACAATGAGGCTAGCGCCATTGGGTTGTTTAATTTCAAATTCGTCGCCTAATACCGAATAAGCCATCAGCTTATCGGTGAAAGCAACGAGGTAAATGCCTCTAAAACTGTCGTAAAGTGCTTTGCGTGCACGTTGCCTCCTTATTACTAGCTCTTTATGCCCGTTTTTGAGGAGCTGCTCCTTTTTTTGTCCCAAAGGCATCGACCATAACTGATCGCCTGCCATCATCACCAATTCACCAGCAGCAAACAAATAATTGCCTAAACGGTCACGCGCCAAACTTCTACCTAAAAACCGTTTGTGCACCATATTGCCCTTGTTATCGGCAATGCCATGCGTGAAATATAGTAAACCGGTTTGCTCGTCAAAATCGAGGAATTGAATTTGATCGTAAGATTTGCCCTGAATGCTACCTTGGGCTTTGCCTTTCGAAGTAAAGGACAAAATGGTTCCCAAATTTGTGCCAGCAAAGAACCCCCCATCTATGCCTTTGGCTAAGGCTGTAATGCGTTCTCCACTGGGTAATGGAGGAATGAGTTGGTGATTGAGCACATATGGAAGCAAATAAATACCATGGTCTAAGGTGCTGATCCAGTGATTGCCCCTTGTATCGGTTGTAAGGTCTGAAATCCTCTTGTTGGAAAGGAAAACCGACTCAAAGCGCTGCAAGGATCTGAAATGCTCAAAAACGCCATTGTTGGTACACCAATAAACCTTGTTCTGCCAAATTCGAATAAAGTTACTGTGCACATCGACCGGCAATTTGCCCAGCATGCTCACAGTTTGGTTCTTGGGATGTATCTCTAAAGCGTTTTGCTCATAGGTTCCCCTATAGGCCAGATAAAAACCCCCCGAATGAGCTGTAATTTCAGTGTTGATAAGGGGCATAGGCACTTCCATGCTCAGTGAAAAGTTGGGAAGGCTGTAAATGCTGGTTTTACCGTTAATGGCCAAACAAAGGAAGTCATTAGAAATCTTGAAATCGAGGATGCTCAATGAATCAACTAAGGTTTCAAATAGCACTTGATGCTTTTTCGTTTTTAGCGAATATTTCAAGAGGTATTGTCTGTTGGCCAGGTAAATATTGGAATCTACAACTTGATAGTTCACCAATAGCCCTTTGCTTACTATCTCAGGTAGTATCGACAATTCGCGAAGGGTATCATTTTTAAGGAAGAATAGTTTATTGGAGAAATCCTTGCACCATATCACATGATTGCTTTCGCTGATATATGAAATGGAAGTGGGTTGTCCTTCAAAAGCTATCCTTTCGAACCGTATCCCGTTAAAGCGATACATTCCGTTGGCTGTTCCCAGGTACAAAAGCTGATCAGAACCACCGAATAGATCATAAATCTGAATGTTTGGTAAGCCATGGCTCTGTCCATAATGCTTCATGTAGGGCTCAGAAGCCTTCGATGGAAACATAGCTAACCAAAAACTTAACGTAAGAAAAAGAAAACGCACCTCGCTAAATTACATATATGCCTAAAAAGCATAGATGTTATTTCACGGGTGCGCCCAAATTCTTTACAAACGCCGAAAAAATGGCCGCTTAGCGGCAGGCGCCACTGCTGTAACTAACACCGGCACATTCGGCCAAACAGGCATTGCTGTAGGTTTTGCCGTCGGAACCGCAAACCGGATTGACCTCAGTAGTACAAATACAGTCGTTTTTTTTATCGCATGCCATTAAGCTCAACATGCCAGCAAGTGCAAGAATCAATACTTTCATAACCGATGATTTGATGCTCTTTCACGAAAGTTGATACAGCTTTATTGCGCTTGTGCCAGAGTTTTCGCTTTTTTGTCGCCCCATGTCAAATGCATCGCTCCAAGCCCAGCTCGATTCTTATGTGCAACAATACAACCGGCGCGACTTCATTGCTGCCGACCCCATCGTGGTGCCACATGGTTTTTCTAAAAAGCAGGATATAGAGATTGCTGGCTTGTTTGCAGCCATTTTTGCCTGGGGGCAACGTACCACCATCATTGCCAAAAGCCGTGAATTGATGGCGAGAATGGACAATAGTCCCCACGACTTTGTGCTCAACCATACCGATGCTGCCTTAAAAGCGTTAGCCGGTTTTCAGCACCGCACCTTTAACGATACCGATTTACTGTACCTCGTGGCTTTTTTACAGGCCCATTACCGCGAATACGATAGTTTAGAAAGTGCTTTTTTGCCATGCGATGCCAAATTCGAAAGCATGGAAGCGTGCCTGATTCATTTCCACGACCAGGTATTTTGCTTCGATTGGGCACCACAACGCACCCGCAAGCACATTGCCACGCCTGCACGTCATTCGGCCTGCAAACGGCTGAATATGTACCTGCGTTGGATGGTGCGTGAAGATGGGGCAGGGGTTGATTTTGGGCTTTGGAAGCGCATTCCAACCGCTGGCCTCGTCGTACCCCTCGACTTACACGTGCAAAGGGTAGCCCGCAAATTGGGTTTGCTGCAGCGCGAGCAGGCCGATTGGCAAGCAGCTATCGAGCTTACCACGGCCTTGCGTGCCTTTGATGCCAACGACCCAGTGAAATATGATTTCGCCTTGTTTGGCATGGGGCTCGAAGTAAGGCGCGGCGCCTTGTGGACTTAAATGCTCAGCTCAGCTTGCCAATCTAAAAACATCTCTTAAATTTCGGCATGGATAACTGTCTCAATTGCAACCACCCGCTTCAGCCAAATGATCAATTTTGTTCCCATTGCGGACAAAAGGCAAAAACCCGCAGGTTGGTGTTTTGGGCAGGATTATCAGACTTTTTTGTGAATGCATTTTCATTCGATTCTAAAGTTTTTAATTCCTTTAGGCAGTTGTTGCTCAAGCCGGGGCTCATTACCCAACAATACAATGCTGGCATGCAAGCCCGCTTTGTGCCGCCCTTACGCATGTACCTCACCATTACATTGATTTTCTTTTTGGTGGAAGCACTGGTAGAAAAAGTAAATGAACAACAGCCTTGGGAGGCCTACGGTAAGGAGCAAAAATCGAACTCGCCTTTTGATGTGCAAGAGGTGGATTCAACCGATAACCCCATGACCCTCAACTTGGGTGCAGGCGATTTTTCGGGTTGGGGCGATTGGATCAGGAAACATCCAGGAATGTCGCCTGAACAAGCGCTCGATAGTCTAGGAAAGCCAGTTACTTTTTGGAACAAATTTATGTATGCGCAGATTTACAAAATTGCGCGTTTCGAAAGAGAGGAGTTTAACGATTACCTTGAGTCAAAAACCCAGCTGCTCATTTTCTTATTTTTGCCACTCATTGCCTTGGTGCTGAAGTGGGTGTATTTCCGCCACGATATTTATTATTTCGAACATTTGGTTTTTGCGCTGCACATCCAATCGGTCTTTTTCATCCTGCTCACGCTGCAAACTTTGTTCGACTTTGCTGCTGGCACCGATAGCTTGTTGTTTATAATCATGGCCTTTGCACTTTATCTGCTTTTGGCGCTGAAGCGTGTTTACGACCAATCGTGGTCGAAAACGGTGCTGAAGTTTTTCGCAACCAATGTATTGGCCCTTACCACCCTCGGCTTGTTTGGAGGCATGATGTTTATTGTGCTTTTCATGCTGTTTTAGGCGGGATTGTGCCGTTGGCGCAACACAGCTAAGACTCCCTCGAGCGATGTTTCTTTGCCGGCGAGCAGCACCAACAGGTGGTACAGCAAGTCGGCAGCTTCTTCGTGCAATTTGTTTAAATCGTCATTTTTAGCTGCAATCACCGTTTCTACCCCTTCTTCACCTACTTTTTGCGCCATGCGGTCGATGCCCGAAGCCAATAGCTTGTTGGTGTAAGAGCCTTCTACAGCTTGCATTTTACGGCTTTGAATGAGTTTTTCTAACTGTTCCAGAAAGTGGAAAGGTGCTTCTAGCGCACCAAAGCAGCTCGTGCTACCGGTGTGGCAAGTAGGGCCGGTTGGATTCACCCTGAAAAGCAGTGCGTCGGCATCACAGTCGGTACGCCAACTCACCAAGGCTAAGAAATTACCCGAACTTTCGCCCTTCACCCAGAGGCGGTTTTTGCTCCTACTGAAGAAACAAATGCGTTTGTCGCGCAGACTTTGGTCAAAAGCTTCGGCATTCATATAGCCCAGCATGAGCACACGGCCGCTGCGGTCGTCCTGAATAATGGCAGGAAGAAGGCCTTTATTGAAGTCGGGGTAGGAGGTCATAGTCGAACGGGGATTTTTTGGTTTTGTAGGTAGACTTTTAAATCGGCAATGGGTATTTCTCCAAAGTGAAAAACACTGGCAGCCAGTGCAGCATCGGCTTGAGCTTCATCAAACACTTGAGCAAAGTGTGCTGGGGTACCGGCTCCACCACTGGCGATAACAGGCACCGGCAATTGGGTGGCCAGCTGCCGTGTGAGCTCCATGTCGAAGCCGTTTTTGGTACCATCGGCGTCCATGCTGGTAAGCAGAATTTCGCCAGCACCGCGTGACACTCCTTCTTGCGCCCAGTCGAATGCATCGCGACCCGTAGACTGTTTACCGCCTTGCAAGTACACTTCGTAGCCCATTGCTGTTTTGCGTGCATCAATGGCCAGCACCACGCACTGACTGCCGAAACGCATGGCGGCTGCACTTACAAGCCCTGGATGGCGGAAGGCGGCGCTGTTCAAGCTCACCTTGTCGGCCCCGGCTTCAAGCAAATCTTCAATGCCTTGCAGGCTCGCAATGCCGCCACCCACCGTGAAGGGAATGGTAAGCACCTTGGCTACTGCAGCTACCAAGGGCAAAAAGGTGCTGCGCTGTTCGGCTGTGGCACTGATATCGAGCAATACCAATTCATCGGCACCGGCTGCGGCATAATGTGCTGCCAAAGCCACCGGATCGCCGGCGTCGCGCAGCTCTTCAAATCGAACGCCCTTTACCGTACGTCCGTTTTTGATGTCTAAACAGGGAATAATGCGCTTAGCCAACATAAGTTCCTTTTTGCAACAATTCAATCCAGCGCATGCGAGGTACCACATCTTCGTACAGCGCCTTGCCAATGATGGCACCGTAACAGCCCACTGCTGACAGGGCTTGAACATCACCTGGGCCCCGCACGCCGCCACTTGCAATGATGCGGAGTTGGGGGAAAGCAGCGCTCAGGTCGGCGTACAAGTCGGTGGCGGGGCCGCGCATGGCGCCGTCGCGGCTCACCTCCGTTACAAACACCTCCTGCAGGCCGCGTTCGGCCCAATATGCTAAATAACCCGATAGTCCTACCTCGCTCTGTGCTGTCCAAGCCCTGCTTACCAGCATGCCATTTTTAACGTCGGCTGCCAGCAACAAGCGGGCTGGACCACGCATTTGCAAAAAGGCTTCTACCACCTCAGGCTGTTCAAGTGCCAAACTTCCCACCGTTACTTGTTGTGCCCCGGCCGAAAGAACGCTTTCCATATCACGCAAGTTTCGAATGCCACCACCGAAGTCGATTTGTAAACTGGTTTTCGATGCCAGCATTTCCAGCACCGCGAGTTGTTGTACTTTGCTTGCTTTTGCTCCATCTAAATCGACCAAATGCAGGCGTTTAAAGCCTATTTGTTCAAGTTTTAGTGCAACATCAAGCGGCTTGCTGCTGTAGGTGGTTTTTTGGCTGTAGTCGCCTTGGTGCAAGCGCACTACCTGCCCGTTGATGAGGTCGATGGCGGGAATAGGTACAATCATAAATGGAGAAAATTTTGGAGCAAGCGGCTGCCTTGTGGTCCGCTGCGCTCGGGGTGAAATTGAACGGCATAGAAGTTTTGTAGCGCCAGGGCACTGCTGTAATCGAAGCCGTAGTGGGTAGTTGCGATGGTATTTGGTCCTTGCGCCAGGTAGTAGCCATGTACGTGGTACATCCACACTTCGCTTGGCAGGCCGTCGAAAAGCGGGTGATTATTGTGCCGAACCAGGTTCCAGCCCATTTGCGGCACCTTGCCAACGCTATCGGGAAAGCGCCTTACCTCACCTGGCATTATACCCAAGCAGGAGGTAGGGCCTTCTTCAGATGCATCTGCCAGCAACTGCATGCCCAGACATATGCCCAAAACGGGCTGTTGGAGGCTGCTGAGCAGCTTGTCGAGTCCGGTCTGCTGCAAGTGCTCCATAGCGGCGTGTGCGGCTCCTACGCCGGGAAAAATGACCTTATCGGCCTGCTGCAGTTCAAGTGGATCGGCCGTGAGCAGCCCATCCACCCCCAAACGCTCCAAAGCCAGCAGCACCGAACGCACGTTTCCAGCATTGTATTTGACTACGGCCACCTTCATAACGCACCTTTGGTTGATGGCAGTTCGTCGATGCGGCTGCCAAAATCGGTCGCCTGGCGCAGGCAGCGCGCAAAGGCCTTGAAGCAGCTTTCGAGTAAGTGGTGGTCGTTACTGCCCGATGCGCTGATTTGCAAATTGCAAGCAGCAGCATCAGCAAACGATTTGAAAAAGTGTTCTGCCATTTGTGTAGGAAATATACCTAGCATGCTTTGTTCAAATTTCACTTGCCATTGCAGTGCCGGCCTGCCGCTGAAGTCGATGCTCACCTGTGCCAGGGCTTCGTCCATCGGCAGCACAAAGGCATATCGATTGATGCCTGTTTTTTTGCCCAAGGCACGATTAAACGCCTCGCCCAAGGCCAAACCCACATCTTCTATGCTGTGGTGCGCATCTATCTCTAAATCGCCTTTGCAGCCGATTTCGAGGTCGTAGCCTCCGTGCCTGCTGAGCTGCTCGAGCATGTGATCGAAGAAGGGGATGCCTGTATCGAGCCTACTGAAACCCTGCCCGTCGAGGTTCAGCGCCACCCGGATGTCGGTTTCTTTGGTGCGGCGAACAACTTCTACCCGACGGGGCAACGCGCGCAGGAAACGGTAAATTTCGGGCCAATGGTTGCTTACCAAGGCTGCATCTAAAGCATGGGGAACCAACTTGCTTTTATGCTCGAACCAAATGGCTTTACATCCCATGTTTTGAGCAAGTTGTAAATCGGTAATTCTATCTCCAATAACGAAGCTGTTGTCCAGGTCATAGCCTTGCAAATACGCTTGCAACATGCCGGTGCCGGGCTTGCGCATGATGAGGGCGTGGGGCAAACTCCAGTCGATATCGGCCTCAAAATGAGGGTCGATGTGCACAGCCGCAAAACGGATACCTTCACCTTCGAGACTGCGGAGGAGCAGGTCTTGCAACTGGTTGAAAACGGTCAGGGGATAGCTGGCTTTGCCCAAACCGTCTTGGTTACTTACCATCACCAGTTCGTAGTCGAGCTCGCGGGCAATGCGGCCCAAACCTTCGAACATACCGGGAATGAACCGAAATTTCTCAAGGCTATCAACCTGGTAAGTGTCGGCTGGTTCGTGCAACAACACGCCATCGCGGTCGATAAATAGTACTTTTTTCATGGGGCTGACTGTAAAGTGGCTAACAAACGCTGGTTTTCTTCAGGGGTGCCTACGGTGATGCGCAAGCAGTTTTCGAGTTGAGCTACACGCGAACGATCGCGAACAATGATGCCTTTTTCCAAAAGTTTATCATAGGTACTTTTGGCATCTTCGAAGCGAACCAACAAAAAATTGGCTGCACTCGGATATACTTCTAATACCTCCGGCAGGCTATTCAAGGCCTTTGACAGGCGTTCACGTTCATGCACTAAGAGCTGGGTTTGCTCGGTAAAGACATCCTCCGACTGCAAAGCTTGCAAAGCCAATTGCTGGCTGGGGGTGGCCAGGTTGTAGGGGGCCTTGATGCGCTGCATGAGTTCAACAATGCGCGGATGCCCAAAGGCCATCCCCAAACGCAAGCCCGCTTGTCCCCATGCCTTCGACAGCGTTTGCAACACTACCAGCTTGGGGTATTGTGCCAGCAGCGGCAAAACAGAGGCTCCAGGACCCGCAAAATCGATGTAGGCCTCATCTACCACCACCAGGCCTGGAAAAGCGTTGAGAAGGGCCAATAAACGGTCGCTTTCGATGAGGTTGCCGGTAGGATTGTTGGGTGAACACAAAAAGAGCAGCTTGCTTTGGGGGCCGCTATGTTTTAAAATGGCCGTTACATCGGGCTGAAAAGCTGCTGTCAGCGGAATTTCCTTCACCCGCAAATGTTGTATGGCGGCTGAAATGGCGTAAACGCCGTAGGTAGGCACACAAACCAGCACCTCGTCTTTGCCAGGCCGGCCTACCAAGCGACACAACAAATCGATGGCTTCATCCGATCCTTGGCCCGTAAATACTTGCTCGAGCCGCAAATTTTTAATTTCAGCCAATTTGTTTCTCAGGGTAACTTGGAGAGGGTCGGGATAACGGTTGTAGGCGTTTTCGGGAAATGGGTTTTCGTTGGCATCCAAAAAGACCTCGGCCCGACCACCAAATTCGTGGCGTGCGGTGGCATAGGGCTGCAAATCGAGTAAGTGCGGCTGCACCAACCGGTCAATTAACAAGCGGCTCATGCGTTTTCCTCCAGTTTTCGACGGCGTATGGCCATGGCCAAGCGGTGGGCGTCGAGCTGTTCGGCTGCTGCCATGCTTTCCACCACGGGTGCCAATTGTAGAACTCCCTCAGCAGAGAGCTCCTGAAAAGTAATTTTTTTCACAAAACTGTCGAGCGAAACCCCGCTATACGCCCGGGCAAAGCCATTGGTAGGCAGGGTGTGGTTGGTGCCCGAGGCATAATCGCCCGCACTTTCGCAACTCCATGGGCCCAAAAAGACCGATCCTGCATGCACAACCTGATTGGCGAGTTCATGCGCATTGGCACAATTGAGGATGAGGTGTTCGGGTGCATAAGCATTGAGCAGTTCCATGGCCTCTTCTTGGTTGGCTACCAACACCAAGCGGCTGTTTTGCAAGGCAGCAGTGGCCAAATCGCGCCGGGGCAAAGTCGACAGCTGTTGCGCCAGCGCTTTCTCGGTGGCTGCCAGCACTTCGGCACTGCTGCTCACCAGCAGCACTTGTGAATCGGCGCCGTGTTCGGCCTGACTGAGCAAGTCGGCAGCTACCAAATCGGGATCGGCAAGCGCATCGGCAAACACAGCTACTTCCGATGGTCCTGCTGGCATATCGATGGCAACGCCCTGCGATGCTACCAACATTTTGGCAGCAGTAACATATTGATTTCCTGGTCCAAATATTTTGTCAACGCGGGTAAAACTTGAAGTTCCATAGGCCATTGCGGCAATGGCTTGTGCCCCACCCACGGCATGTGCTTCTTGGATGCCGCACAAGGAGGCAGCATACAGTATGGCGGGGTGCAATTGGCCGTCGGGGCCGGGTGGACTGCACAACACCACCTCTTTGCAGCCAGCCAATTGGGCCGGAATGCCTAACATCAGCACAGTGGAGAACAAGGGGGCCGTTCCGCCCGGAATGTACAAGCCCACCCGCTGTATGGCTACCGACCTCCGCCAGCAACGAACGCCGGGCATGGTTTCTACTACCGCTTCTTGGCTTTGTTGGCTGGCATGAAAGCGCTTTATGTTCGACGCGGCTTGTTGCATGGCCTTTTTAAGGGCATCGTCGAGCTTATCGGTCGCCGATTGTATTTCCGCATCGGTGAGCCGGCGAGGAACCTGACCATCGAAACGCAATGCAAATCGCTCCAGGGCCGCATCGCCTTCTTGGCGTACGGCGTCGAGCAGTTGCTGCACCTTGTTTTGTAAGTCGCCCTGGTCAAAAACAGGCCGTGATATTATTTCTGGCCAAATGTTTCTCGAAGGAAGTGAGTAGGTCTTCATGCAATCATTTTTTCAATGGGTACAACCAATATGCCTTCTGCGCCGGCCAGTTTGAGCTGTTCAATCACCTCCCAAAACTGGTTTTCTTCAATGACAGAGTGTAAACTGCTCCATCCGGGCAGGGCCAATGGCAAAACCGTGGGACTCTTGATGCCCGGCAACAGTGCGATGATGGTGCTCAGGCGGTCGTTGGGGGCATTCAGCAGGATGTATTTATTGCGACTGGCCTGCTGCACCGCTTCGATACGGAACAGCAAACGTTGCAACAAAGCTTCTTTTTCAACACTGAGTTGCTGCGGCCGGGCCAATACGGCTTCGCTTTGCAAAACGGTTTCTACTTCGCGCAAGCCGTTGGTGAGCAGGGTAGAGCCCGTGCTTACCAAATCGCAAATGGCGTCGGCCAAACCTATGCCGGGGGCTATTTCAACGGAGCCGCTGATTTCGTGAATTTCGGCCTCCACTTGCTGTGATTGCAAAAATTTCTGAAGTAAACCAGGGTAAGAGGTGGCAATGCGTTTACCGCGCAGCGATTCGATGGAGCGGTATGCCTCGTTTTTGGGAACCGCCAAAGCCAATCGGCACCTGCCAAAGCCCAGCCGTGCTGCCACTGTAAGCGGAAGTTGTTTTTCGTAGAGCACATTTTCGCCCACCATGCCGAGATCAGCTACCCCATCGGCTACGTATTGGGGAATGTCATCGTCGCGCAAGAAGTACACCTCCAAGGGGAAGTTGAGTGCTTCGGTGCGCAGTTTGCCGGCGCCGTTGCTGAAACGGATGCCGCAGGCTTTGAGAAGGCCGAGGCTTTCGTCGCTCAATCGGCCCGATTTCTGAATCGCTATTTTTAGGTTTTCCATGATCAAAAAGGGGTAAAAACAAAAAGGGCTTGCCGGAAATCCGACAAGCCCTCAGGTATGTGTGCGCTGCGCTTAGCCATGTACACAAATCACCCGTGCTGCCGGAGGCAGGTGCAGATGATGGTGCCAATGGATAAGGTTGCGGTACATTGCTGATGCAAATAAAGTGGGGCGGCAGCAAGCATCCAAATGTTCGAGTAGCTTTTATCAAATATTTTTTTTGCTATGTGTTCCGAACGTTTGTTTGAATTGTATTTTACGGCATGAAAAAATCAGTTTTCCTATTGGTAGCAGTACTATGGCTCGGTAGTTTCGAAGTTCAGGCGCAAAACCAGTCAATGTCTATGACGATGAAACCAGATAAAGAAGGGAGGGTGTCGAAAGTGGTATTTTTCAACCAAGCCGATACGCTTAAAGGAACGCTCAAAGCCATTGCATTAGAAAATGGCTACATCACAAAATATATAATCAAAAAGGGAGTGCTCAGCACGGTTCAATTATCGGCCGAACAAATTGCACAAATCAAAGTTCATCGCATTTACAAACGCTGGGCATTTCCGGTAACTGTGCAACACCCCGATGGTCAAACGGCACAGCGCTGGCCAACTTATCTAGCCGGCAACGATTTGATGTTGGGCGTGCTGAAAGAAAATGTGACCGAAGAGGTGGATGAGGATGTGGCAGCAACCTTTGAATTGCAGACCTTTTGCTGGAAATACAAAGGCGAGAGCGTTGCCATTGATGAAGAATTTTTGGCGCAAAACCTCAAACGCTGGGAGCGAGAATTGGGCATGTCGCTAAACATTTTGCCCTCCGACGCTTACAACAAAGAAAAATTGGTAAAGCTCACCGAAATGATTGAGTCGAAGCTAAGCACTTGGACTGCCTGGTGACTTCACTCATGTTTTTTTAGCACCATGCCATAGCCTTGGAATGGAAATGCGGTAAGCACGCCCGAAGTAGGATGGGTGTAGTATATGCTACCCGATGCATAATTGTCTTTTTGCTTAAGTAACTTTTTGAAACTTTCGGCCGTAATAGGCACCCTGATAGGATATTTACCTGCACCCTTGATGTTTCGTCCCAAACCATTGGTAGCCACATTCAACCGCACCCCGTTTAGTTCTATTTCGCGGATGAAATAGTGTTGTCCGCTCAACGACTGTACCGTGAACTCGGCATAACCATCGGCGCTCTCCTTGAAATAGTGCAGTATCACCGTGCCCAACAGGCGCATGCTTACACGGTTACCGGGGACTTCAAGCACCAGACTTCTGTGGCTACCATCGGGTAAGGCTACTTTGATTTCGCTGCTGTAGCTACTAGCGGGTGGGCAGGCCGATTCGTCATAGGCCAATCGGTAGCCGCCATCGTCTTCTCGCAACAGTTTCCATTGCAAACATGCGTTGTTTGGCAAAATCAGTTGGCTGCCGGTTAAATGGCGGTCACCAGCCATTACCATTACATCGGCAGTAGAAGGAGTGATGTTCACTGCCTGTAGGTGCACTTGTTTCACCAAGCTGCTGTATTTGGCCAAAAGACGGTCGGCTTCGGTACGACGGTAATCACGCAATCGCTCAGGTAAGCCGCTTAGGCGCGCCATTTGAAAGGCTATCAAGTCGAAATCAGCTGGTTTGTCGGCATAATAAGTGGCCGTTTCAATCACATCGCTCAAGGTACGATCGTAGGCATAAAAATGATCGCTCAAGGCTTGGGTAAGGCTGTCGTGCCAATGCATTTGCAGGGCCACAAAGAAATAATTGCGGCCCTCTTTACTGTTTCTGCGATACTCGAAGTATCGATTTCTAATCAAATGACTGTCAATAGCTAAGCCCAATAGCTGAATCCCACGCCAGCCGGCCACTTCGGCGGTATCGAGCAGGTATTGTCGGAAATGGGCTTGCAGTTCGGCATCGGTGAGCAGGCTGTCGTTCATGCGCACTTTGTGTATTTTCAACACGCGCTCAATCACTTGCGCCCGGGTATGGTAATAGGCTTCGCGCAAGGCTTCGGCGGTATCGCTGCCCGTACCGTAAGCGGTGAGGGTGTGGGGCAGTACGGTTCGCAAGTAGTATGGACGAATGCCCGAAGTGCGCAGTACCTGATCGGTTTGTGGGGCACAGGAAATACCCAGCAACAAGCCAATGCAGCCCAAAACAATCCAACGGAAGTGCACGCGCGCCATTGGGTGACGAAACTAAGGGAAAATGAGATTAGTTTATTTGAAGAACCATTTTCCATTTATATAAAAAATTCGATGTTGAAGAATGAAGCACTATGAGATATTCTGATGCTTTCAATTAGATTCGTTCAATGGTATACTGATTTTGTATACTTGCAGAGTATTGCCCACTCAACTTTTAAAATCCAATGTTTTTAATTCAAACTAGTCGAGAATCAAAGGGTATGCAATTGTTGTTTATAAACGAATTACATGACATTTATGATTGACTTGATTAAAGGTATTACAGACTCGTATAAGGAAAGGCTCAAAAATCCACTTTTATCTTCTTTTCTGTTTTCATGGCTTATAGTGAATTGGAAAGTCGTTTTGGTGATTGTCTTTTCAGAAATTTCAGTGTTAGACAGAATAAGAGTAGTTGATAGTGAGTACTCTGAAATGAAATATTTGTTGTGGCTTCCGATATGTGCATCCATGTTTTATGTCATTTTATTGCCTTATCTGATGTGGGGTTTAGATAAAGTTACATTTTTGAGTTGGAAAGGGAGAAAAGAGTTTCATCACTCCCAGCAAATCCAAGTCTATGAATGGAAGACGCAAATTGCTGAGAAAGAGTCTGAATTACAGCTTGTGAAAGCTGGCAATAGAGATAAAGAACTACTTAATTTGGAATTAATGAAACTTCAAAAGCAAGTCGAACATTATGCCGAATTGATAAAATGTAATACTCCCCTAAAACTGGACCACTGGTTAAGTTAGAAAAAATGAATAATTT
>VFQO010009057.1_pt1 | contig 36300 bp, 68 predicted proteins | sample 3512331 | NCBI WGS metagenome assembly VFQO01 (sample SAMN10412371, study PRJNA504923) | tailings metagenome | isolation source: Replicate 3 from Balatoc abandoned mine | place: Philippines: Itogon, Benguet | collected 2017-08-28 | reverse complement strand
CACGCCCCACTGGTCGAACGAGTTGATGCCCCACACAAAGCCGCTGGTGGCGATGCGGTGCTCGTACAGGCTGCGGCAGGGGCCCGAGGCATTGGTTGTGTGATGCGCCAAGCCCTCTAATCGTCAACACCAACTAGCAATGCCAATCAGCAAGCACAGCTGTAGATCGCCCCGCTCAGCAGCTTGTCACAGCCCAAAAGCTGCAACCCACTTCTGCATAGCTGGCACCCACCTCAGCAGCTGGCCCAGCGTGAACGCGTTCAGCTCTGGCAGCAGGATGCTCAGCGACGGCCGGTTGCCTGCGGGCAGGTGCAGGGGCCACAACAACAGGTAGTGTTACACCAAGGTCACTCCAGAACGGTCCACACCAGCTCTGCAACAGCCAGCCTGCCTCGACTGCTATCACCCCTCGCACCCGTGAAGGTCTTGTGCGGCACCAGGTGCTCCGGCACGCCCTCCGCCCGCAGCGTGGCGGCGTCCTTGCCCATGGCCAGCGCGTCCGGCTGCACGGGTGGGGCAATGGGAATTGCGAGGGTGTAGTAAACGGAATCCAACTAGCAGAGGACTGCGGCCTGCTGCTTCCGTTGAAGTTGGACATGGCGCTTCGCCCAGTGTCGTGGTGTGGAGCATGCATCGCGACAAAACCTTTCGTGGTGCAGCACCGCGGCAGCGCAGCGGGCGCACCTGCGCGAAGAAGTTGCACATCAGCTCCTCGTGGCTGCTGACCTTCTCGCCCTGTGGAGGGGCATGGTGGGCAGCCGGGTGCAAGATTGTACGGCCTGTGCACGGCTCAGTGGCTGGGAAGCCTGCGCCAAGCAGGCTGCAGGCCTTCCCACCTGCGCCCTTTTGTTGCGCTTAAACATTTCAACCCTTCCACCCCTTCAGGACTGTGCCCCTGCTTCCTTCCCTCCCCCTCCCTGACTCCCCTCGCCCTTTCCTCCCTCTCCCACCCACCCACCTGCAGGTACACGTCCTGCTGGGAGCGCGCCACTCCGATGAACTCGGCGGGGATGACTCGGCCCTGGCAGACAGGAAGGGGGGCGGCAGCTCACAGGTTTAATGCCATGCTGGTGTGGTGCTCCCGGGCCTGGGCAGGCAGTGGATGGCAGCAACCGCAACATGCCTTGCCAAACTAGTCGCATACAGGGTCCCGCGGGGCATGCGAGATGCGGCCAGAAGCCAGGGCAACGGGCCGCACCTGGTGGATCAGCTGGTAGAACGAGTGCTGGCCGTTGGTGCCGGGCTCGCCGAAGTCGATCTCGCCTGCCAGAAACAGATTTGGGAGAGGAGGAGCAAGGTAACAATTGGGTGCTGTGGTGCGAGACTGTGAGAGGGCACCATGGCGAGCCAGCTGCTGCCTGCAGCCCACGAGAGCGCAGGAGCAGCTGCCTGCCCAGCAGCAGGACTGCTGCAAAACTCCAAAGCAGTGCGCGCACCCGTCTCATAGGGCAGGCGGGTGCCGTCAATGGCCACTCCCTTGCCGTTGGACTCCATGGACAGCTGCTGGATGTGGGGCGCAAAGTGCTGCGAGAGGAGGGGGCGAGGCAGGGCACAGGAGGGTGAGGCAGGCAGGCAGGGGTGCGTGCACTGTAGGCCAGCACGGGCAGGCCATAAGCAGCTGCTGCGAACGGTTCCAGCCGCGCAGCGCTCAGCCACCACCCAGCCAGCCAGCATGGCAGTCATAGCAAGCTGGGCACCAGGCAGAGTGAGCACCTGCAGCGCCTGCTGGTACGGCAGGATGGCGGTGGTGGAGTGGCCCAGGAAGGTGGAGTTCCACACCTGCGATACGATTTTTTTTTCGGGAAACAGCAAACACGATGGCAGGTGACTTGGGGCAGGCCAGAGGCGGCCAACCAGGACCCAGGGCAGCAGGGACCAGCGGCAGCAGGGCCGGCTCATAAACACTCCGGCCAATCCGACGGGAACCCCATCACCATATGGCCAGTCAGGCGCACGCCAGGCGCGAGCCAGGCCCAGCCTCACGTTGAGCAGGCCCAGCAGCGCGGGCAGGTTGTCCTGCAGCGGCGCGGAGCGGAAGTGGTCGTCCATGGCGCGCATGCCCTGCAGGAAGCGCTCCATCACCTGCGGGGGTTCCGTAAGGGGGACAGACAGCGGTGGGGAGGTTGGTGGTGGGCGGCCGGTGGAAGGACAGCCCTGGGATCACGAACTGCTGCATGACCATGGATGGATTGCCTCGAGCATGCAAGCAGGAGCTAGCAGCGCTACTGCGCCAAGACAGCAACAAAAGTAGCATATATGTGCTGTGCTCACCGGGAAGGAGTAGTGGAGGGAGAGGGGCACCATGCCCACGGCTGAGGACACCGAGAAGCGGCCGCCCACCCAGTCCCAGAAGCCAAAGGCGTTCTGCGGTTGAGAAAAAGAGATGGACGACAGGAAATCGTTCAGGCAGGATGGGTGGGCTACGGAACAGGGATGCCACCACATGCATCATCCTTTGCTGGTCACACGAGCTGGCGATCAGCAGCAGCTGGGCAGCAGAATTCATATGAGCAAGCAGCAGCAGCGCACCTCGGGGTCGATGCCAAACTCCGCCACAGCCTTCAGGTTGGTGCTGCGGTCGGCAACAGAGCAAGGCGGCAGGTGGACGGCTTTGCTTGGGCAGAGCTGATACGCCCGAACAGCACACCAACTGCCATCATCCATCACCACTGTCATTGTGCCCAGCACCCCCAGCAACTCACCTCACGGCCACCATGTGCTTGGCCACCGCATCTGGCCTGCCAACCAACCAGGCCACCGCACCACAGGCACTGACCGCATCGGTTCGAAGCCACCCACCTCACGGCCACCATGTGCTTGGCCACTGCCTCAGGACCCAGCCGCTCCGTCAGCCAGGCCCGCACCGTGCGCGCGTTGAGCATAGTCTCAGCGGTGGTGAACGTCTTGCTGGACACGGAGAAGCAAGGGAGCAGAGGACAGGGGTGCGCATGTGTGAGTGTTGTCAGCAGGGCACGCAACTGCATTCAGTTTGGGCAATGCACCGCCTGCAAGCAACACAGCAATCAACACATCCAGCACAGAGGCAAGAGTGCCGATGGGTGGCTGACAAACCATCAGTGCCCCCACACGCAGGCCCCAGGCGCACCTGACGATGACCACCAGCGTGCGCTCAGCGTCCAGGCCTTGCAGAGCGCGCACAGCATCCACAGGATCCACGTTTGCCAGGAACGCCAGGCCGCGCCCAGCAGCCTGCGAGGAGGTGGGCGGGCAGCAGGCAGGTGCGTGTCGAGTTTGTTGAGCAGCCAAGCGTCGACAAACCAGCCCCAACCAGATGCGTGACTGCAACATGCATGGCACGGTCCCATGCCCATTACCATCTCCTGCTGCCTTATCCAGCTTGCAACTCTCAAGCACACTGTGTGGACAGCCACACCAGCACTGCACCTTGCTGCACCACCCCTCCCACCTGCGCCATGGCCTCGGGCTCAGTGGACAGCGCGGTGTGCACAAACAGGGGGCCCAGCGCGGAGCCGCCAATGCCGATGGACACCACGTTGGTCAGCGGCTGCCCCGTCACGCCCTTCCACTCCCCACTGCGCACGCGCTCTGCACAGGCAATGGACGGGATGTATGTATGTTGGGGTGGATGGCTGCTGTGAGAAAAGATGCGCAGCAGCAGTCGGAGGGACGGCAGCCGGCAGCGGCGACAACACAAGGGCAAGCAATTGCAGCAGCAGCAGTGGCAGGGCCAGGGCAGCAACAGCAGCAAATCACAACAGCAGCAGCCACCAAGCACGACGCATGTGGGGCGGCAACAAGTGAGCTGCTGCTCAATTCCTCACCGGTGAACGCCTTGATCTTGTCCAGCACCGCCCACACCTCGGGCACCACATTCTTGCCGCCATCCTCAATCACGGCGTCCCGCGGTGCACGCAGCGCGGGGTGCAGCACCGCACGGTCCTGTTGGGTGGCAACGGATCGTGATGAGGGTAGGCAGGCGTGAAGGCAGCTTAAAAAAGCTTGCGCAACGAAGCGCGCTGCGTTCAGTTGCGCTCAAGTCGGGGAAGTGGCTTTGCAACCTTGAGCCCAGCCACTACTGTGTCAGCTGCCAGCTACCTGTGCACAACACCCACACTGACCACTCACAGGCCTCCACAGGGCCCTGCTTGCCTCGGTGGAGTTGATGTGCTTGCCGCTGAACAGCGCGTCCACCTTGCCGCGCAGGTCGGCAGCTTCGGCCAGCTCCAGCAGCAGCTGCACGATCATGAAAAGGGGGCGGCACTTGACAGCTCAGCTCTCGCTGCGCCACGGATCAGCGTGCAGAGTGATGCTTCACAAGCAGTGCCAGCAATGGCCGGGGACCAGTCCTTTTTTACCTCTGCAAAGGCTGCACCACCCACCTCCTAACGCTGGCACCACCCACCTTGACTGTGTCGGGCGTGGCGTTCTGGCGGGAGAAGTCCATGTACACGCCGCCCGCCTCACGAATCAGGGCGTCCGTGCGGGCCTCATCCTGGAGCAGGTCCTTCAGCTGGCTGCAGATGGGCGGCAGGGGAACGAGAGGACGATGGATACGGCGGCGGCAACGGCAGCGGCGGCGGCGGCAGTGGCGGCAGCGGCGGCATAGACCAGGCCATCAGCTCATCGCGCGTTTGCGGCGTGATCTGGATGCTGTTGCAAGCAGAACGAGGGCCGCTCGTCGCTGCAGCGAGCGGCTCCAACCCGCCCAGGTGGCTCACGTCTGCTTGATCGCCTGGACGTGCTCCTGCAGCGCCCTCCACTGCGGGCTGTCGCTGATCAGCGCCGCCATTGCCCCCGCCAAAGGTTTCGCGGCAGCCAACGCCGGTCAGGCGAGCGATCTAGCGGTCGACTGGGCCTGAAACTGGCTGGATGTCACCACAGCAGGGCGATCCAGGCCAGGGATTGAAGGCAGAGGCATGCCAGGTCACGCCACGCGGCCCGCGCTCGTACCGCCTCCCCACCACAGCGTGCGGGTGAGGTTGTTACAGAGGTCTGCTGGCTTGAACGAAATGTAAGAATATACAGCAAGGATGGTCAGATGGGTGTGAATGGTACAGGTCAGAAGGAATTGCATGGGGAACGGAGTGGGTACTGTTGACCCGTGCTGGCCGCCTCATCGCAGGCGTCCGCCATCAATCGGCTTCGGGCTGCTACGCAGCCAGGGCAGCGGAGCATCGTCCACCAGCCACCGGCCACGTGCCTTTGGCATTGTAGTCTGCTTCCAGCGCGGCCCCAGCAGGAACGCCGCCAGCACGCCGCCAGCCAGGCCGCCCATGTGGCCCCTGCAAGGGACCAAGACCAGCAGGGAAGTGTAAGAAGTAAAGGTTAACAAACAGGCAGGCGGCGATGGCATCCAACTTATTAGCTGTTGCCCGCACGCAGCACAGCCTCTGACTGTGTGGCGAACCCGCAGCAAAGGCTAACAATCTGCTGGCCGGCTGGACAGCAACGCTCACCAGTGGTCGATGCGCGGGTTGGCTCCGTTGATCACCAGGTTGATGAGCAGCGTTTGCCACAGGCTAGACAGGACGCGGTCGCTGCGGCTGCCGTAGATGCCGCTGCGCCAATCATGGCACCGGGGTAAGGAGGAGGAAAGGGGTTGGGTTGGGTGTTGGACAACACAAACAACAGAAATCAACTCAGAACTGTGGCAGCATGGGCAGGGGGACTGCATGCTCTGCAGATGTAGCCGCTGCTGGCTGCGGCCATGCTCACTTGGCAAGTATTGGCGCTCCCACCCCAACCCCTCCCCCTGCTCACCGGTTGGTGTAAAAGTGCACCGCGATGGCTCCGCCCATGCCGAAAATGGCAGCCGAGGCGCCCAGGGACAGGTTGGGGCTGCCATACAGGGACGCCACTGTGCCAGCCACCGCCGAAACAAAGTACATGACCAGCATGCGGCGCTGGCTGCGGTAAGGAAGGCCGGAAGGTGGCAGGCGGCGCAGCAAGGTTGACCCAGCGGTGGGAAGCAGCAGGTAACGAGGCAGGTGGGGTGTGATGCACACAGGCATGCCGGGCAGGCGGCTGAACGGAAACACAGAGCACAAGCCTGCCCAGCGCTGCTTGGTGCTGCCTGACCTGTGCCACCCTATCTGCGCTGCCTCACCCTGCGGTTGTCTCCACCACGGGCCCCAGGCTGTTGAGGGAGTACATGTTGACCAGCAGGTGGCTCAGCCCGCCATGCAGGAAGGCGGGGGTGATGAGCCGCCACCACTGCCCCGCATGGATCAGTGCATTGGCCTGCAAGGGTCGTGAAGCATGGAAGGAAAGCAGTGGGCTTCACGGCATGTAGGCATGGTGATACGAAGCTCCCACCAAGTGGTGTGCGGCGGCAGTGCCGGCGCTTGCAAGCAGCAGCAGTTGGCGGTGGCAGCGGCAGCAGCTGTCATACAGAGCAGCTGGAAGGCTTGCCTTGATGCCCCATGCCGTGATCAGGTTGTTTGTGAGCGCCTGCAGGCCAAACATCAGCACGTTGGCCACCAGGAGGACGTCGGTCACCTGCAGAGGAGCACAAGGCGCAGCAGTTAATGGAACAAGCAAAGGTTAGCAATGCAACGCCAACAGCAGAAGCCATGTTTGTGGCGGCTGCTGCTTGCAGCCAACTGCAGCAAACGAAAGGGGCGAGCGCCTCAGACGCCAGCCACCACCAGCAGTGCTGCAACCACCATCCCACCGAGCCATCCTGGCTGGCAGAGCCAGGGCTCACCCGCCGGTCTGGGTGCCCAAACTGGCCCGGCTGTGGGCCGCCGCTGCCGCCGCTACCGCTGAATCCGGCTCTGCAGGGAATGAGGCCAGCGATTTACAGTGAGCAACTGTGGGCAAGCAGCCTGTCGTACTTGCACGCAATGCTGCAGAGGACATTGCGTGCAGAGGACGAGCCGCCACGGTACACACAGCGGCCGCAAGCCACGCAGCACACCAGCCACTACCTCCTCACGCTGCTAGGGATGGCAAGCCGCCTGCGCCTGCTGCTGCAAGAGAGAGACCTGCCGCCGCTGCCCCTTGGGAAGCGCTCAGGAAGCCCCGGAAGGCGCTGCCTCTCCGGCTGCTGCCGCTGCCGCCGCCGCCTGCCAGGCGCGGCAGGCACGGCCGCAGGGCGGCCAGCGGGCGAGACAGTGCTCTGCTCCCACCGATAGGAATCATTGGGCGGCTGCTGGCGGCGCGAGAGGGCGGGAACGCAGCGAGCCGAGCGGGACTGGCTGGGAGAGGCAGTGGACGGGGTTGCAAGTCGGTTGAAGCGAGTCAGAGAGTGAAATGTGGCTGCTAGGCGTATCGTGTGGGACCTCAAATGGCCTCCTGCGCCCCGCATTGCCGCATCATGGGGGAGTCTCGCGCTCTTGGTGCACTTCCCTCATCATCGCTGATCTCGATCTGTTCTCGAGCTTGACTTCGGCACGTCTAGATTCAGGAAGCAGCCACAGAGTCTGCGCAGGGTTTGCACTGGTGTTCACCCCGTTTGGGCCCTTGCCCGCCATGGCGCACGTGGCATCATACGCTGTGATGCGCTGCCAGGGCCTGAGCGTCCTGGCGGCATGCACGCAGCGCCTGCTCGCCGCCGCCGCCGCCGCCGCCGCCGCTGCCACTGCCAGCAGCAGCCCTGCTGCTGTCAGCTGCCGCGGCCCCTCCAGCCGGCCATACAGCAGCACCACCTCTGGTGCTGAGCCAGACACAGAGGTGGCAGTCATCGGAGCCGGCGTGGTGGGGCTGGCCATCGCGCGGCAGCTGGCGATGGCGGGGCGTGCCGTGTTGCTAATCGAGGCGGCGGGCGCCTTTGGAACCGAGACATCCTCGCGCAATTCTGAAGTAATCCACACCGGTAAGAAGATGGGCATTGCCTTACTGAATGTGCCAGTACTTTTAGCTGTGCGAGGCCGTAGCATTGGCCAAGTGGGCTGCTGCGCTGGGTGCTGCAGTCTTGCTGCCGCTGCGATGAAGGCTTACTGCATGCTGACCTACCAACCCACCCCTGAGCAGGCCTGTACTACCCTGCCGGCAGCCTCAAGGCGCGGCTGTGCGTGGCGGGCAAGCAGCAGCTGTATGCATTTTGCCAAGAGTACGGCGTGCCACACCGCCGCCTGGGCAAGCTGCTGGTGGCCTCCTCTCCGGCTCAGCTGGATGCGCTCTCAGCCCTGGCTGCCCGGGCCGCAGCCAACGGAGTGAGCGACCTGCGGCCGCTGAGCAAGGCGGAGGTGGGCCAGCTGGAGCCAGCGGTGCGGTGTGAGGCGGCCCTGCTGTCGCCCTCCACTGGCATCGTCGACAGCCACAGGTGCGGCGTGAGCTGGGGCGGCTGGGCTCAGACTAGGCATGGTTGGGAGCAGCAGGTGGGTTTTGTCGGCAGGCATGCATTTGCAGAAGGCTATGTCTTCGACCTGCATGGAGGCATGCTCTGCCTGCTGATGCGTGCCCACCAAGCATCATGGACACCCTTGAAGCCGCTGCTTCCTGCCCGGTGCAGCTGCATCCCCAGCCTGCCTGGTCGCACCGCCGTCCCACTCCCCCTTACTGCAGCTTCATGACTGAGCTGCACCGCCAGTTTGAGGAGGCGGGCGGCACCACCACCTTTCACTCACGCGTGGTTGGCGGCGCTATGGCGGGGCCGCTCAAGCGCTTGGTGAGAGAGAGCTGGCAGGCGGTGGGACAGGGTGGGCAGGCCTGCCGTACCTGTTGCCTGGCGCCATCTGAACTGCTTCTATGCTTAGCCATTGCAGCATTGCAGTGCACTGCCATCACCAGTTCTGCGAAACCCCATGCCCAGAGAGTGCAAGACGCAAACAGCAGCGAGGAGATTGAGCTGAGTGCCAGCATGGTGGTCAACGCTGCCGGGCTGCATGCCCAGGTGAGCCTCTTTGCAGGGCGGGCTGTGCCTGCTGTGGCACTGCCCTGCTGCTGCTCCCATTGTGCAATTAGGAGTATGATGCAGAGAGTGCTCTCTGCACTGCTCAGTGCTCACTGGTTGAGGTGAGTTGGAAGTACACACTGCTTCCACATCCCGCACCGCAGTAACTAGGCTTGCCCTGCCCCTCTGCAGGCGGTGGCTGCTAGCCTGGACGGCCTGCCAGTCGGCACCATCCCTCCCCTGCACCTGGCCAAAGGCTCCTACTTCACGCTGGCCGCTGGCAGCCTGGCCCACATCCACGACGGAGGCAGCGGCGGCGGCAGCAATAGCAGCAGTTCCAGCAGCAGTGGCGGCAGCTACCGCTTCCGCCACCTGGTGTATCCGCTGCCTGAGCCCGGCACTGCTGGGCTGGGCACACACCTGACGCTGGACCTGGCTGGAGGAGTGCGGTTTGGGCCTGATGTGGAGTGGTGAGCGGCAGGCTGGGGCAGATGAGTTGCCCGAGTCGTCATAGGCGACTGGCGAAAGAGTGCGCTGACATGCTGAGACTTCGGTGCTCTTGTACATTGCCATTTCACCCATGCTCCCCTCCGCCCCTCACCGCTCCCAGGCTGCCCCCCGGCACCGACCCCCGAGCCATCGACTACGCTGTGTCGCCTGCCCGGGCAGAGCCCTTTTACGCCGCCATCCGCGCCTATCTGCCGGGCCTGCCGGACGGCAGCCTGGAACCCTCCTACTCTGGCGTGCGGCCCAAGGTACAGCTTGAGGCTGCAACAGGGCCAGTCTGGTGTGAAGTTTGGGAAGCTCGGTGGTGGTCCATTTTGCCATGCACAGCTGTTGAGGTGGGTGTTTGCAGGCCAAGGCACAACTAGCTGCCCTCTACCTCAGGCTGCCTGCTGCGCTTTGCGGGCCCACCCTCAGCACACTGCTGCAGCGGCTCCTTGACCAGCCCAATGCCTTGATGACCTGCATGCTATAATGCAGGTGGCGGGGCCCGGCCAGCCCGCCGGCGACTTTGTGGTGCAAGGCCCCGCTGAGCACGGCGTGCACGGCCTGGTCAACCTGTATGGAATCGAGTCGCCGGGGCTCACCGCGAGCTTGGCCATTGCGCAGCTGGCTGCAGAGCGGCTGCTGCAACGTGGCGGCTGAGCTTGCTGAGGCGGTGCCCAGCAAGTTGCAGGCTGGCCCTGGCTGTACGACCCTCAGTGCCTTCCATCCCCATCGCTATCGTGCATGAGCTGCAATTTATGATGCAACTCTGTGACCTTGCTGGCGTTACAATGCAGGCTTGTGTGGCACACGCAAGGGCCAGCCAAAGGCAAGGGCAGCGGATAAATGTGACGGCGAAGGGTGCCGCATCATATGAGGGAACCAAAGAGCATGCCCGGGCGGGCAAGGGAGAGCGCAGCCGCCGGCGGCGCGCAAAAGGGGGCAGCGATTAGCAACAAAAAATACGTGGGGCGCCAAGGTGGCTGCAAGGGGGGCTGTCCTGCCGATTACTTTGCAGGGGCAAAACGGGAGAGAAACATGGGGGGGAAGAGCATGGCGGAAAGGGGAGAGAGAGGGGACAGAAGCAGGGTGGGGGCGTGCATTGGTGTTGGGGAGGAATCAGGCAAAAGGCGGTCAAAACTGGGCCCGCGGCCGCGGGTGGGTAGGCGTTTGTTTGGGCAGGGTGCGATTGAGACTTGAGCAGGGCATTTTTTTGTGGGCGGCCGGCCGAGGCGGCCGGCGCGCCCAGATATAAGCTGAAAGCAAGGGCAAAAGGGGGGCAGGCTCGCTCAACAATCAGAGTCGCTCACACACGCACTGGACTGCGGGTGGGCGGGCCGGCGACAAGGGCGGGGGCGCGGGAGGGGGCGGCCAGCGGCCGGCAGGCGAATCGGCTGCCGGGCGCCGGGCGGCCCTCCTCCCGCGCCGCCGCTGCCGGCGCGCAAGCATGCAAGCTCCGGGGGCGGCCAGAACGTGCGTCTGAGGCGGCCGTGGGTGGAGGCTGGACTGTGAAGGCGATGGATTGGCGACTGGCTCTCGATGGATGGGGGTTGGTCCGCCGGAGGGCGGGGCTTGCTGTGGGTCTGTACAGCTCGGCGGCGCGGCGGAATGGGCGCCGCACGCGCGTGCTGCTGCTGCTGCCTAGCAGGCTGCCTGCTGCTGAAGGGTATGGTGTGGTGGGCTGGGTGGCAGTGTGCGCCTCACGGCGCGCTGCCGCTGCGGCTAGGGGCTGCGGCTGGGCTGCGGCGGGCGGCCACGCTCAGTGGGCGCGCGCACCGCCCTGCATCTTCACCGTCCTGATGGCCGGCTGCTGCCACTCGCTGCTGACGCGGTAGGACATGGCTGAGCCAGCGTGGTGCACCAGAGCGGGAGAGGCAACCGGCTGCAGCTGCGCGGCCAGGCGCGGAGCCGCCGACGCGCGCGCCACCGCCGTGGCGATGCTGCCAGTCAGCTGCGGCGCGGGCGGCAGGCCCAGGCTGGCGGCGCGGTGCGGCGGAGCGTCGGGCGAGCAGCTGCGGCGGCTGGGCGCCAGGCTGGAGGTCAGCAGCGACTTGCGCACAAGTTGGGGCGGGCCCGAGGGCGGCGCCGCCGCCGCCGCACCCACGTCGCAGGCGCCGCTGTATGCCGCTGCCTGGTGGTCGAGCAGGCGGGCCGAGGCGCAGCGCAGCACCGCACGCGGCGAGGCGTCGTCCCCAGAGAAGGCCGGAGTGATGCTGCCAGAGCCTGCCTCGCTGACTGCAAAGCCGCTGGCGGCGCCAGAGGGCGCCCCAGTGCTGGCGGGGGCTGCCACGCTGCGTGCCGCCGCGACCGCCGTCAGCGGCAGCTGCGCCTCGGGTGAGGCGGCGCGCGGCGAGCCGTAGGGAGAGATGTCAAGGTCGCGCGCCTTGGAGGGCAGCCACCTGGTTAGAGGGAAGGAGGGAGGAGGCTGATCAACTCAGATGCTGCTGGATAAGTGCGTGCTCTTAAACCGTGGGAGCGCCCCGATTCTCGGTCCCGCCGCGTACCGGAGGCCAGGCCCAGAAGCTGGCGCAGCAGCCACCAACCCCAAAGCAAACCCAAGCCGCAGCGCGCTCACTTGCTCAGCAGGCTCTTGCTCTGGCGCCAGGGCGGCAGGCTGAGGCCGTGCTGCTCAAAGGCCAGGCTCATCTCGGAGCAGAGCAGCGCGACGAGCGGCTCCAGGCGGGCGGCGGGAGCCACCATCACCTCTGGCAGCATGCCCAACAGGCCGCTGTAGCGCGCCGTGGGGTGGCTAATCTCAAACTGCTCCCGGAAGTGCGGCTGCGGGGGCGGGGAGGCGAGCGGTGGGGCCGAGTGAGGCGCAAAGCGGCGGGACTGCATTGGCAGCGCTGCAGCTGCTGATGCGCGGCATTGCGCTTGTCCATACATTGCGGCTGCCATACATTGGCATTGCCAGCACAGCCAAAGCAAACGCGTGGTCAGCGCTGAGTGCCAGCCGCTGCGCACCGACATGCCAGCCAATCGTACCAGCTGCTTGTTGGCGGGGCATGCAACCGCCACCGCCACCACCCATGGCGGCGCGCTTGCCCAGCTGCACCACTCCCCAACCCTTGCTGCTCACCTCCACTATGAAGTCGGTGCCATCGGGCGCGGTGACTACAAGGAAGGAGTGGCGCAGGTTGCTAAACACGGCCACGCCGCTGCCGCCGCCCAGCGCCTGGCGCACCTGCAGGCGGCAATGCGACGGGCAGCAAAGAGCAGCAAGCGAAGCGGTCAGCACACTGTGATACTTAACATAACACACGCCGCAGCAGCAGAATGGCCGGCTGCGGCAGTCTGCAATGCGCCAACCGCTGCCGGCCCGACCGACGCAGCAGCTTCCGGCACGGTAACTCACTGCCACTCTGTAGCCGGCGGTGGTCAGCTTGGCGGCCAGCGCGACGCCATCCAGCTCGTCCTCCTCCGCCAGCAGGATGTCGCGGAATAGGATCACGTCACGCTCAAGCTGCAGGGGGCAAGCGCAAGCAAATGAGGGTGGGAGGCGGCGAGGGGAACCTGCGCCTAGTACGGCGGCAGGGCGAGACCGCGGGGCGAGGCGGTGTATTGCAGGGCGTGCGGCGGCGGGCGGCCGCCCCAGGGCGTCCAGGCGGGGGCCTGGAGCTGGGTTGCGGTGGCTGCAGGCCCGGAAGGCGGGCCGCCGCCCAGGAGGAGCTACGACCGGCGCCCATCGCGGCCCGTTGCCTCTCCTAGGTGGCCGATCGGGGGCATCGGGGCCTCACCTTGCTGTGGAAGCCGTCCTGCCCGGTGGGCGCCAGCAGCGGCTCCACGGCGGTCTGCAAGAGTGCGAGTTGCGCCGCCACGGCTGCGGCCTCGGCGCCCGTCCTGGCGGCCAGCAGTCCATCCTCGCACTGCAGCAGGGGCGGCGGGGCCGTCAGGGGGCTGTGCAGGACGGGGGCTCAAAAAGGTGGGCGCTCGCCGCGCCGCCAGGCCCGCCGCGCCCCCCATCGCACCTCCAGACTGAAGAGCAGGGTGTGTGGGGTCGCGCTCAGGGTCGCCGCAGCGCCTCGGGCCATGGTGCCCGCTCCCAGCCAAAACACACACGGTGGGCGGACTTCTCAAGCGGAAATGAGCATCGAGGAGGAGCGCGGAGATGTGGGAGGAGCGCGGGGAGGCGAAGAAGTATAAACTAAGATGCTGGGACCCACCGAAGCTGCAAAGGCTGAGCTGAGAGCAGCAGTGCATGAGTTTGTGATGCACGCCCTTTGCAGGCCTCTCTGTGTCATGTGGAGAACCGTGGGAATGCAATGAGCGGCTGCCGGGCGCTCGCAGGGCGCGTGCCTCCTTCCCGCCGCAGCTGCCGGCCCGCCACCGCCTTGCCGCCGCTGCCACACATTCGCCACACACCAGCCCCCACACACTTCCTGTCAATCGTTCTGACTCGGTGCAGACAGTTGCAAGGGCGGGAGCGCCCCAAAGGAGGGCCGGCAGCCCAACTGGCAGCGGCCGGGTGCGAGCAGGGACCCGGCCGGTACGTCACCGGATTTCGACGCAGAAATATCGGACCCAGCAGGTGCCCCAACTGGCAGGCAGCACTCTCAGGGCCCCATCCTCTCCCACACAGTGGAACATCCCTTGCGGCTCCCCAAGCCGCTGCTGGCCGCCCGCCCGCCGCCGCGCCTGCGCTGCCGCCGCTGCTGCCGCAGGTTGGGACACATTGCCGGCGCATGCAGGCGGCCGCGGCGCTCACGCCCCGCCGCCGCCGGCTTCACCTGCCGCCCAGTCCCCGCTCTTGCCGCCGCTCTTGGCCAGCAGGCGCAGATCGGTGATGACCACACCCTTGGAGGCGGCCTGCAAGCATGGGGCAAGGCTGGCTCCGCGGCGGTTGGTGGGTGGTTGAGTCGCCGCACCCCCGGCGGTACACGTGTGGGGAAAGTCGGCAGCGCGTCTGTTGGGCAGGGGCGCTGCTGTGCCACATCGGTCGTCTCAGCCGGTCGTCCTCCCACTCCACAGCAGCTGCAGCACCAGCACCCTGCTTGTGGAGCAAGCAAGGGCTGCCAGCAGCAACCATCCCCACGCACCTTGCACATGTCGTAGACGGTGAGCGCCGCCACGGCAGCCGCAGTCAGCGCCTCCATCTCCACGCCTGTGGGGCCCACGGTGGTGGCCTCCGCCCGCACATCCACTGCCGCAGCCTCGGGCGCCAGCGACAGCGCGACGTGCACCTTGGACAGCAGGATGTTGTGGCACAGCGGGATGAGCGCGGCGGTGTGCTTGGCACCCATCACGCCTGCATGGGAGGCGGGGGTTGGGGGGTTGGGGAACGTGTGGGGGCAGAGTAGCAGCCGAGCCGGCAGGCCGCAGCGCGACCCAAAGGCACAAGCACTACAAGGCCTGCATGGTGCAAGGCTCGGTTTCATGCAGATCGCAGCTGGCGCAGCAAGCATCAAACTCTGCCTGTGTGCTGCGCACCCGCCAGCTGCGCCACGGTCAGCACGTCTCCTTTAGCCAGCTGGTTGCTGGCCACCAGCTCGTACACGTGCTGGCCCAGCACAATGCGTGCCGCTGCCATTGCTGTCCGCACCGTGTCACGCTTCTGCAGCACGCGCTTGAGGGTGGCACCAGACTTGGCACACGAGTGGGAGGTTCAGGCTGGCAGGGGCATCAGCAGCGGCGCTGCAAGCAACAGCACCAGCAGCTGTAAGCTCAAGTTTTGCACAGCGAGACCATGAACACTGTGCCACAGCCTCGCTCACATTGCTGACGTCCACCATGGCGGCCTTTCCGGCGGCATCCACGTGGGTCAGTCGGCTGCCGTCGTCGCTGCTGCTGCTGGTGCTAGTGCTGCTGTGGCTAGTGCTGCTGCTGGCAAAGCTGCCATAAGAGCTGCCTCTACTGCTGCCGTCACTGCTGCTGCTTCTAGAGAATGGCCCGCCCGCTGCAGCAGCCGCCTGTCCAGCTGCGCCATCAGCAGCGGCTGCAAGGTGCCGTGCTAGCGAGGCGGCGGCAGCTGAGGAAGAAACATCTGTGCCCTCATGCTGTGCCGGCGGGGCACCCAGCACACCAAACAGCTCAGAGTTGAAGTCTTGCACGTCGCACAGCAGCTGCCCGCCGCTGGGACTATCCAGCGTGGCTGCCGCCGCTGCCACTGCGCCTGCGCCAGCATGACCAGGCTGCGGCTCGTCGCCTCCTGGTGGCGCACCAAAAAAGGCGGCCATCTCCCGATTGAACTCATCGGAGGGCGTGGTGGACAGCATACGGTGCGCTGGCAGCTGTGGCATCAAAGAGCACTGCAGGCAGGATGAAGAAGCAGACAGCTGGAGGGACCCCTGCAGCTCAGCTTTGGCTCAGCCGACTCGAGCAGGCGGCGGCGGCAGGCAGCGGCGGCGGCGGCAAGGTTGGCGCCGAGCAGCACGAGTTGGGGCATCGTACCCATTCCCAGGACACCTTCTCCCACCTGCAGCAAGGCAGCAGCCAGGCGCTGGCGCAGCCTAGCGCCGGCCAGCAGGGCTCCTGACATAGGGGCGCAGCTGATCGGCGGCACGCCGTGCGATGTAGGTACCCAGAACTGCGAATTGACCGATTGGCGGGCGGAAATGCGCTAGGGCGGGCCATCAGCAGCGGGACTCCATGATGCAGGGCTCTGGTAGCAGAGCCTTGTGGAGACGCTGATCGGTGTCGGAGTGGCATCTGCACTATAGAAGCACTTTGTTCTGCCTCTCTGCGAGCACCCCGCAGCAGTTGGCGGTCACCATGTCGGCTTTGGGAAGGTAAACGCGGGCTTGAAGCGCGTGAACTAGCTCGTGGATGTTCTCAAAAGCGCAAGACACGACGGCAGCGCCGCTGCAACCCTGCTGCCGCTGCACACCGCTGGCCAGGCGGCGGCGCAGGCGCCCTGCCGCACTCACCGCTCCCCCGCTTCTCAGCTGTGGCTTTATCCACCATCGCAGGCTGTTCAAGAAGGAGCCCACGCCACGCGAGGTGGCACGCAGCAGCCAGCGAGACATCAATCGCAACTCCCGCGACATTGAGCGGTGCGCAGCGGACGGTGTGGGTGGCTGCGGCACTCGCTCTGCACCGCAATGCGGACCCAACCACAGAACACTTCTGTTGAAGATGCAACAAGTTTATTCTGCTACATGGTGCAGGGAGATTGCGGCGCTGAAGCGGGAGGAGCAGAAGCTGGTCAAGGTGCGGGCGGGCGGCTGTTTGCTGCGGGTGCCAGGTTTGCTTGCAGACCATGCAGCTTGCTCTTTGTGTCCCCTTCCCGACACCTGCGTGCACAGCAAGTGTGATGTAGGACACCAGCCAATTGTGACGGGCTGCCCAAGCACACTTGCATCCCTTGGCCACAGGAGATCAAGGCGGCAGCAAAGCAGGGCAACCAGCAGGGCACGCGAATCCTGGCGCAGCAGCTTGTGCGGCTGCGGGGGCAGATCACGGCAAGCTGGGACAGCGGAAGGGGGCGCGGTTGGGGACACACGTCTGCATCTCGCAATGCAGGGGCCATTTTCCCAGCCTCCAGCATCTGCTACTGCCTGCCTGCCTGTGCCAACCAGCTCCCCCACTGCTGGCCGGCCTGCCGCAGAAGATGCACACGCACCAGGCGCAGCTCAAGGGCGTGGGCCTGTCGGTCACGGTGCGCATGCGCTGGTGCTATGTTGGAACAGATTACTGCAGAAGCGTCTGCAGATTACAGGCCGCCTGCCGTGCCGGCCACCCATACACCAGGCGCCCTGCTTGCCAGCTTGTTTCCTAAGTCCTAGAGTCCACCAGCATCCCCCTGGTCCGCCTGCCTGCTCCCATCTCACGCAGACCGCCGCCAGCACGGCCACAGTGGGTGCATCCATGGCCACCGCCGGCCAGGCGATGGCGCAGATGGGGGTGGCAGCTGACGCCAAGAAGATGCAGCAGCAAGTTATGCAGTTCAGGTGGGCAGGGGCGGGGAGGGCAGGGGACAGAGAGAGGTGATGCCCTTTCTAGAGTTGCAGACACTTGGGGCTTGGTGACGAGGTGGTGGCGTCAACAGGCACAGGTCCTGCGGCGTGCTAGCTGGATTGTTGAGCTGTCCTGCAGCTGACCATCGTCCCGGCAATCATTCCGTGTGCCCCTGCCTGCAGCCGAGAGAATGCCAAGATGGAGATGACTGGGGAGATGATGGATGGAGGTGCGCGGCTGAGAGTGCTGCGAGCTGCTTGCCCTGCGGGCTGCTTGCTCTGCCACTGCAGCTGCAGTTTGCTGCTGGACAGCGCTCAACAAGGAGCTTTGGCAGCCCCACACATGTGCTCCGCTGTTTGTTCCCCACACGCTGCACCTGCTGCCACACTGACCCTGCACTGTCTTATTGCCGCCTGCCGCTGTGCAGCCCTGGAGGATGCGCTGGACTTTGAGGGGCTGGAGGACGAGACGGAGGACGTGATGGCGCAGGTGGGGTGGTGGGTGGGGGAGCCAATATGGGGGGGGCCCACACCGTGCAGCTGAAGTGCTGCCCTGCGCACAGCCCAGCCCACGGGGCTCTGCCGGGCTGCCTGCAACCTGGAGGGAAGCGGGGCCGGCACCCCGCCTGCGCGTGCCTCCTACCAATGCAACGCTGATTTGTTGTTAAATCATCACTCCCTGCCCCTGCCCCAGGTGCTGGACGAGATTGGCGTGGACCTGACCAGCGGGCTGGTGTCGGCGCCCAAGCAGCGCGTGGCGGCGGGGCAGCGGCAGCAGCAGGCGGAGCAGGAGGATGCGAAGGCCGACGAGCTGGCCATGCGGCTGGCGGCGCTCAAATAGGCGGGCGCAGGTACGTAGCCACCCCAATGTAAAGCATTGTACAGCCAGCTGCACCGCCGCTCGCATTCCAGGCAGTGCGCTTCACTGCTGCTTTTTACTCCATTGTTTGTGCTTCTTCCACCCTTCATTGTTCCTCCGCACTGCTTTCTCTCCTGGTAACAGCACTGACACACACATCCTCCTGTACCTGACTCGTGCCCCCCTCTTGAGGGAAGAGAGGTCTGCCTCGGTGCTAGCACCACCGTCGGTGCTCAATGCTCGCGGCGCGCCAGCAAGGCGGCGCTGGCCTGCCATCTCGCGATGGGTCGGATCGTCGGCTGCTCACGTCTCAATTTGCCTCCCCTTGTACCCGATTGCAGCTGCAGCCATGCAGGCCACCCTTGCCGCCCGCTGCACCCCGGCCCGCCTGCAGAGCGGCCGCCTGGGCCGCCCGGCGGTGGGTCAGAAGGTGAGACGCCGTGCAAGTGCATCGGGCCAGCGAGGAGAGGGGTGGGCTGGCGCAACGAGGCATGGGGAGAGATTGCGCGCCGCCGTGAAGCGCTGCAACCGATCTCCCCATCGGCCGTGCACATTGATTGCAAGGGAGAAGTGCGCTCTTCCTGCAGCCCGCGGCCCGCCCCCGATCGCTGCTGCTGCCGCCGCAGCCGCCAGCGCCGCTGCCGCCTCACCACCCTGCCTCTCCCCTCTTCGCCTGCGCAGGCCGTGCGCGCTGCTGGCCGCCGCGCAGTGCTCGTCTCTGCCCTGGCGGTTGGTGACAAGGTGCGCAGCGCAGCTGTTGTGCTTCATGGCTCAAACCTGCTGGCGCTGGCTGGAGCCGCACAAACCGACGCAGCCTGATGCGTGCTACCACCCACACCACCCTTGCCATCTCGCTCCCTATCGCCCGCAGCTGCCCACGGATGTGAAGCTCAACTACTTTGATGCGGAGGGCAACATGCAGGAGGTGACGGTGGGCAGCCTGACCAAGGGCAAGAAGGTGAGCGCTCGCTTAGATGGCCAGAGAAGCTGGGCTTGGTCCGCTGATGGGAGATCTCCCGCAACTCGCTTGCTGCTGCTTGTGAAGCAAGCACGGCTCTTGCAGACTGCCAGTGCGAACAGCATCTGCACCGCTGCGAGCTGGTGCGTCCCCAACAGCTCTCTGGACGACGCTTTGACAGCACGGCAGCCGCCTTGCTACGCCGCGCAGGTGGTGCTGTTTGCGGTGCCGGGCGCCTTCACCCCCACCTGCTCGCTCAAGCACCTGCCGGGCTTCATTGAGAAGGTGAGGGGGGCTGGCAGAGATGCTGCTGCCGCTTGCTGCCTGTGTACCGCGTTCAGATGCATGAAAGGTCGCAAGTCGCCTGCCTAGCTTGCTGGACAGCACAAGCTGCTCTGTTGCCTGTTGTCAGCAAGCAGCTGGCCACTTGACTGCACCGCCTGGCTGCCTCTGCGGCCTGCTCGCCCATCAATCACGTGGTTGTGATTGCATTTGTCTTGCGTTATGCCTCCGCAGGCCGATGAGCTGCGGGGCAAGGGCGTGGACACCATTGCCTGCGTGTCGGTCAACGACGCGTTTGTGATGGACGCCTGGGGCAAGGGCGTGGGCGCAGGTGCGCGGCGGGGCGCACTCCTGCTGATTTGATGGCAGGGCTGGGGCGTGTTACTTGATAGCTCGCGGGGCGTGAGTACGTGATGAGCTTGTGGTGGTCTCTGCCGCTGCCTCGAGGTCGCTTGCTGCTTGCGCATACCCAGCCACTGACTCTACACCGCCGCCCGCCTTCCTTCCCCCCTGGCGCAGACGGCAAGGTGCTGATGCTGGCGGACGGCAGCGCCGTGTTTGCCAAGGCCATCGGCGCGGAGCTGGACCTCACCGACAAGGGCCTGGGCGTGCGCAGCCGGCGGTGAGCCCTCTGCTGCCTTGTAGGGTGGGACAGGACTCGAATGCTCCTCATGCGCAGCAGCCTGGGCGTGCGCAGTGCTATGGGTGGCACATCAGCTTGCCATGGACGCATCGGTAGGTCATTGACACAGCAAGATTGCTCTCCCACACGCCGCCACCCATGCCTGTTTGTCGCCATGCCCACTGCCGCCCCTGCCCGCCACCCCCTTACTCTTCACCTAGGTATGCCATGCTGGTGGACGATGGCACTGTCAAGGTGTTGAACCTCGAGGAGGGCGGCGCCTTCACCGTCAGCGGCGCCGAGGACATCCTTGCGGCCCTGTCGTGAGCGGCGGCGCGCCACTTGGCGTGCGGCCCAGGCAGCCTGCAGCATCAGGTGGCCAGGGGCAGCCGACCCGCCGGCCCTGGCGCTTCTGGCTTGCTGCCCTGAGCGCCACCCTTGGACAAGCCTGCGGCGACGAGCCGCGCAGCTAGCCTGAGGCAGCTGCCGCGCTGTCGATTGCGTGCTTGCCTGTGCTTTCGGCGACCTGCGCCGCACAGCCCTGTTTCCTTGTGTATGTGTGCCGTTGCTTTCTCTCCTGCTCCGCCCCTCGATTTTTCCGCTTGCATCCCCCTCCCCTCTCTGAGCGCTGCTCCCATCTGTTTTCTCCAAACCTGAATCTCACTGCCGTCTCCTACCCGTGCTCACTTCACTATGTGCCTCGCCGACCACCAAAACTCGATCCCTCCGGTCCAGCCTTCTTGCTCCGCGGCCATTGCCGATGCGCCCCTCTTTGCAGCCCGCCGAGTGCGGGTGTGTAACACAAACAACGGATGGGGGCGAGGAACTGATAAACAGCGTCTATGCATGCAAAAGGGATTGGTATGGAACACGCGGAAAGTGGTACAAGAAAATCACATCATTGGCCTAAAAAGCGCTCTACCGCTGATCCACGGCACCCTCCTGCTCACAGGGCTGGCCGCCGCTGCCCTCCTCCTCCCATCCTTCCTCGCCCTCCACCTCCTCATTGGCCGCCGCCTCCTGCTCCTCTGCAGCCCACTGCCCCTCGTCCTGCTGCCACCGCTGCTCCGCCGCGCTCTCAGCCTCCCGCCACTCCTGCTGCGCCGCGGGGGCCGCTGGGCGCGGCCCCGGCTTGCGCAGCAGCAGCATGGGGCGGTCAAACCCGGCGGACGCGCTCTCTTGCACGCCAAACTGCTTCAGCAGGCGGAAGCCCAGCTGGGAGCAGAGGTAGTCAGCAAACTGGTCGGGCCGCAGCTGCAGCTCGTGCAGCCTGCGCATGAGCCAAGGGTGGGCAAGGCAGGGCACAGCAGGAGTGAGATGGGTGGGTTGGTTGCTCACGCTGGGTTGGTTGGGCTTGCCTGCCCCTCGTGTGCATGCCTGTCTGTGCAGCACCGACTGCAAGCTATCACAACAACAGTTGGCATTTCAGCTGCGCAGCATTGCACCTCAAGACCACCCAGCCGCCACTACACGGATGCCCTGCACCCTCCGCCCCACCGCCCGCCCTACCCCCCGCCCTCCTCAGCTGCTTGCCTGTGGAAGTAGGACCCCGGCGGCGCCGCGTCGCGCCGCACTTTGTCCCCCGCCTTCCTGTACGACCGCCAGGGCTGCGGCTCCAGCAGCAGCAGGCCGCCGGGGGCCAGTGCGTTGTGGAAGGAGGCAAACAGCGCCTGCAGGCCTGCGTCGCCGCGGTTGAGGTGCACCCATTTGGTCATGCTGCGGAGGGTGGGAGGGGTGGGTTCGTGAGGGAGAGGGCAGGCGAGGGGTGGGGGAGCGCAGCCAAAGGGCCCGCAGGAGCCATGGGGGTGTGCTTGCAGCCACGTTCCAGGAGGGTCACACCGGTGCAGCCCATCCCATGACCACTGCCTCACAAAGCCAGCTCAGTTCTATCAGCCCACAACAAGGCCTCCGCCCTCACCTGAGGCACGTGATGGTGTCCAGGCTGCCCGCCTCCACCGCGCTCTCCAGAAAGTCGCTGTGCACAAACATGGTCTGCACTTGGGATGCAAGAAGGGGCGGCAGAACAGGCAGCGCTGTGAGGACGCGCCTGCAGCCAGCGGTGGAGCTGTTTCAAGCAGAGCAGCGATTCGACACACCAGCCACCAGTGCAGCCGAGAAGCTCCACTGAACTGCCGCACATTGGTGCCTGCAAATGCCCATGCATGCCCTTCCCAGCGCAGAACGCACCTGGGACAGTGCGGCCGCCGCCTGCTGCGCTGCGCGCCGCTCCTCAGCAGGCACGCCGCCGCGCCGTGAGGCCCGCACGCGCTGCGTCGTTGCGATGCGTGCCTCAGACAGGTGCCTGTGTTGAGCAGCAAGGAGGGCAGCAGATTAGGGGACAGTTGACGGGAGGAGGGATGCAGGCAACATGGTGTGCACATCGTGGAGCTGCTACACGGCAGACAAAAGCAAGAAATAATGGTGTTGAGAGCAGAGAGGAAATGTCCACGGGAGCGAAAGGCGGCCGCTCGTATGAGGCGGGCGGCTGCCCGATAGCCCGGGGCGGCGCCGCAAGGGCGCCCGCTGCTGTGGCGCCAGGCACAGGGGCCAACGCCCGCCGGCACCGGAGCTCCGGCGGGCGTAACTCTCTGGCGCAGCAACGACATAGCAATGACGCAGACCTAAGAAACACAAGCAGCAACTACTAGGTATTACTACGTACACCGCCCTGCACACACATTCCCCAAAGCTGTGCACTTCAGCGCACCTGCAGGCCTTGCCGATCAGCCCGCTGTCAATGTCCACGCCTAGCATGGAGCGAGGGCCAAAGCGCGCCGCCAGCGCCAGCGTCAGCAGCCCCTCATTGCACCCCACGTCCAGGCAGCGCCGCCGCGCAAACCAGCGCCGCTCAAACACCTGAAGGGCGGGGCGCAGGCAGGGACGGTGGGTGGGCCGAGCTGAGCGCAAACTGTGACTATTGAAAGCACTATTGCCGGCAACGCAAGACCCTTGGCTGGGGAAAGGCCTCCTTCCACTGAAACCCCACTTTTCCTGCGACCTAACAGTCTCCCCCTCCCCACCGACAGCTCACCGCCAGGCGAGGGTCCTCAAACTGCCAGCCCTGCTCGGCCCCGCCGCTGCTGGCGCTGGCGCTGCTGCCGGCGCCATTGGAGAAGTAGCGGTAGCCGTAGTATCGATGGTAGTTGCCATGCACGTACGGCTGCTGCCGCCGCGGCCGCTTGCCGCCCCGCTGCTCGGTCTGCTCCTCATCCTGCTGCCCCGGCTGCTGCTGCTGCTGCACCTGCTGCTGGCTGCCAGCCGCTGCCTCGGTGGCATATTCAACTGCGCCACAGTCTGCCGGGACCCCCGCTGCTGCTCCCGCTGCTCCTGGCACCGCTGCCTCCACCGGCCCCGCCAAAACTGCTGGGGCTGCGGGGCTGGCGGCCGGCGACAGCTGGGTGCCAATCAGCAGCGCAGCGGCGCTGAGGTCCAGCCGACAGATTCCGGCTGTCTTGGCAGCAGCCTGCTGCGCCACTCGCGCCACATCCTCCTGCATCAGAGCCGCGCCCAGCAGGGTGGCAGGCGCCGACCAGTCCTGCAGCTGTGGCACCGAACCGCTGCTGCCTGCTGCTGCGGCTGCGGCTGCGGCCTGCGCTGCACTGGTTGCGCCCTGCGGCCCTGCAACTGCAACCGCCACCTGTTGCTGCTGCTGCTGCTGCTGCTGCTGCTGCTGGCCTCCCGAGTCTGCTGCCACAGCGCCCTCGGTTGAGAGCTCGCTGATTTGCGCAAGCTTCTGGCTGGGGTGCGCCGCGGGCACAGCCAGCGCCGAGCTGGCGAGCGTATCAACTGACCCGGGAGCGCGCTGCACCGCTGCTGCCCCTGCTGGTCCAGCGCCAACGTACGTGCCGCTGCGCCGCCGCCGCTTTTTGCCACTGGCCGCCTGCGAGCGCTGCTGCTGCTGCCCCTGCTGCTGCTTGGGCGGCGGCTGGCTTGTCTGCTGCGGGTGGTGCTGCTGCAGCTGCCGCAGATGCTGCTCGTAGGCCAGCTGCAGAGCGTAGTCCTCAGCTGCTTCGCTGTGGCTCGACTCCTGCACAGCAGAGTGTGATAAGAGCAGGTCGAATGCCCGACACAGCGTGTGTCCGCCGCCGCCGCCGCCGCCGCCAGCCGCCGCCGCTGCCAGCAGCGCAGCCGCCTGACCTGCATGCATTTCCTACGCTGTCTGCACGCACTGCTCACCTGAACAGCGGCGCGCTTGAAGAGTTTGGCCCGCTTCTGGCGCAGCAGCCTCTTTTGCTTGCGCGTAAAGCCTGCAGACGCCTCGGGACCGGTGCTAAATTGCAGCGCCTGCTGCTCGCTGTTGTCGGGAAACTCCGACCGCTGCATCCCCGTGCGGGGCGACCGCCTTGAATTTGGCTGCGCCTTGCTGGACGCCCTGCCGGGCTGCCTTCTACTGCTGTGCACTTCTGGCGGTATGCCTTGCTCATGCGAGTGCAGCAATGGTTGCAGCGCCCACCAGGGCGGCGGTGCCACGCACAGCAGGGCCTGCATGGCGTCTGGCGGTGGCCATTCACCTCATCGGTATTTAAGTCCGCATGGCAGCAGCGCTGCGAATTGCAATTGCGGCCTCCGCTCGCCCCTCGAGCTCCCTGCTGGGCAGTGGCCTTTCTGCCGCTCTCATTTGCAGCCGCAGGGCCGCGTCTCGCCCGTCGATCGGACGGGCTCTGCATAGCGGGGCGGCAGTGATGAGCGGCAGCAGCGCCGACTTCAAGGTGGGCAGCATCGGCGGTGGGCGGCTATGCAGCACCGAGCCGCTGCCGAGCCGTCGAGCCGCGACTGTGTTGATGCACTGTCCAGTGTCGCGTTGCTTCACCAGCCCGCACGACCATTCGTTGTGCCATGACTTGCAGGAGTACCTGTTTGGGCCCTGGAAGATCGCTGCCGACGAGGTGTTCGTCACCTCGCCCCACTCCTTTGCCTTTGTCAACCTCAAGCCGGTGCGCTGCTGCCTTGCTGGCATCGATTCAGCTGCATCTGATCGGCGCGACAAGCACTGCTGAACCTGTGGCACGCATGCTCTGTTGCAGGTGGTGCCGGGGCACGTGCTGGTCAGCCCCAAGCGCGTCGTGGCACGCTTTGCTGAGCTGTCGCCTGAGGAAGTGTCCGACCTCTGGTGCGCTTGGTTGGAGCTGTGTGAAATGCACCATTTGGTTGCATCCTGCCTTTCCCACCTGTGAGCAGCTGGCGCCTGCATTGTTGTGCAACGAAGGGGAGGTATTTTTGCAGTATGCACGGCAGCGGGGCTGCATATGGCCTCGGCAGCTGCCAACAACCTCAGTCGCAGAACCCTGTTCCCTGCACCTCAACCCACAAATACAACAGGTGCCTGGCGCAGCGCGTGGGCATCGCAGTGGAGCCCCACTTTGGGTGCACCTCCCTGACTCTGGCCATCCAGGACGGACCGCAGGCGGGGCAGACGGTGCCGCACGTGCACGTACACGTGCTGCCGCGGTCAGTGGGGTGGGGGAGCCATGCTGGCGGCGGTGGTTGTGCTGGAGGGCAGTGGTTTGTGTAGTCAGTGCACGTAAGTACACGCCGGCGCTTTCAGCGACAGATTTTGGTACGAAACACATCTTGCAATGGCCTGCCACACACATGCCTGCAGGCGGGCGGGCGACTTTGCCAACAACGACGAAATTTACGACGCAATTGACGCGGCCAGCAAGGAGGCGCAGGCATCGCACGCATCCGCCAGGTGAGGGTGCAGGGCGGCTGAGCAGGGGCACTGCAGTTTGCTTGCGCACACGCTACAACCTGGCTGGGTTGCCAGCTTCCCAGAGGACGTGCTCTACTGCTGCGGGTGGGATCTGCGACACATGATCAGTTTCCTCCTGAGCCGCATTCACCTCTGGTGAGCGGGGGTGACCAATCGCTTTGTTTTCCACGCCGCTGTGCCGCCGCAGCGGCGACAAACTCGACCTGGACAAGGAGCGCAAGGTGCGGACCCCCCAAGAAATGGCAGCTGAGGCTGCCCAGCTGCGAGCGCTCTTCCAGTGAGGAGTGCCGGCTGTGACGCACAGAGCAGGTCGGAAAGGCCTGCGGTGCGCTGCTGAAGCAGCTTGAAATAGCAGCCAGAATAGCAGCCATGCCAGCAGGCATGGCGTCCATAGCAGCGGCAGCCGCAACAGGAGCGGGGCCACGGCCAGCAGTTGTGACAGCAGCAGCCTGCTGGCGGCCGAAGCCCCGCCAGCGGCTGGTCCAGCCGCTGAGTGCACAGACGTTGGCCGTGAGCAGCAGTGCATGCAGTAGCAGACCGCCCAAATGGAGTAGAGCCAGCAGCAGCAGCAGCAGCAGCAGCGGGAGCAGCAGCGGGAACAGCAGCAGCGGGAGCAGCAGCAGAGTGCAGCGCTGGCGCTGCCACGGCTTTGTGGGGGAGGGCAGCCGCGTGGCAGGCGAGTACCACAGCGCTGATTTTGAGTGGGAAGAGCTGATCGAGGCGGGCGAGGCGGCGGTGGCGCGCCAGTGGCAGGAGCGGCAGCTGCATCAGCAGCAGCAGCAGGAGGGGCAGCAGGCGGCGGCAGATGGACAGGCTGCGGCCGGCGGCAACAGTCAGATGTTCCAGGGCAGTCACGGCAGCAGTGGCGCCAGCAGGACTGGCCGTAGCACGGATGAGGATGCAGTAGGCGCCGGCGGGGCAGAGGATGAGGGTGAGGAGGAGAGCTGGGAGCGGTTTCACGCGCAGCACAGCCAGGCCCGGTTCTTCAAGGAGAAGCGGTGAGGCAGTGGCTGCTGTGTGGCAGGGCTTCAGCCAGGGCGTTGGGACGCAACACCAGCGCAGCTGCTGCTTGTGGACGGCGGCACCATCCAGCACGCGTTTGGCCATGTGATCAAAGCTGTGGCAGGCGGCCTGTCCCCACTGCGCACCATGCCCTGCAAAGCACATCGCTGCTCCTCGACTGACCTGCACCTGCTAGATGCCCTGTCTTCCCATGCTGCAGCTACCTCATGCTGGAGTTCCCCTCACTGGCCATCACCGACCCGCCCCAGCACATTGCCGAGATTGGCTGCGGCTGCGGCTCAGGTGGGCGGGTATCTGGGTTGTTTGGGCATCTGGCTTGGTTGGGGCGTGCAGCTGCCAAAGCTGCTAACATTTGGGCCAGTACCCAGTACAGTTTGGCTTGCCTTCTAGGGCCCTGCTGTTCCTGCAAACTGTAGCATGGCGGCATCACCTGCATTTCAACTCACTCCCGCCCTCCTCCTCAATGTCCGCTGCAGCGCTGCTGCCCGTGCTGAAGGCAAACCCCACCTGCCGGGTCACAGGCTGTGACATCAGCCACACCGCGCTGCGCCTGCTGGGGCGGGCCGCGGAGCAGGCGGGGGTGGATGCAGGGCGCATCCGTACGTTTGTCCTGGATGCAGCCTCTCCCAGCGATGGCAGCGATGGCGGTGGAATAACCAGCCCCAGCAGTAGTGGCACCTCAGCCAACAACCCCGGCAGCAGTAGCAGCAGCAGCCACTCAAGCAGCAGCCCACTGGCCGGCCTGGAAGCCGACAGCTGCCTGCTGGTGTTCACACTTTCAGCGCTAGCACCCGAAGACCAGCCCGCCGTGCTGGCCCATGCGTATGCTGCGCTGCGCCCCGGAGGCCTGCTGCTCTTCAGGTGAGGGACCACGTGAGGAGCGGCTGCGTGTCATGGGGACAGGCAAGCATCGCCTGGGCGATCGATTGGAAGGGGATTTCTGCGGTTCAGCAGCATGCAACAATTGCGCCGCATGCCTGGGGCCGCGCACTTTTGTGTGCGCCGTCCTGTGCAGCACTAACTAACACACATCTGTCGCTTGCCCCCTGCCCATCGCCCAGGGACTATGGCCTGTACGACATGGCGCAGCTGCGGTTCCCCGGCACACAGCTGCTGGGAGACTGCCTCTATCGCCGCAGGTGCGCCCTCTGAGGGCACGTGGCTGCACAAGCCAGTCTGCTTGTGCCGTTTGCTTCACTCAGTGCTTGCTGCCGGGCGCAAGCGTGAACACAGTTTGCTCCATGCGCTCAATCTATACCTACAAATGCAGCGCCCTGCGCCTCCTCTGTGCAGCGAGGGCACGCTGGCCTACTTCTTCAGCACACAGGCAATGACTCGCCTAGCGGAAGCAGCCGGCTTTGAGACGCTCGAGTGCGAGTACGCGCGTGTGCAGGTGCGGGCAGCTGGCGCATGCCCTTAAATGGTTTCATCACACTGTGGATTGCCTGTTGGACCACTCCGGGAGGGCTGGTGCTGCCTGGGCGATTTTCACTGCAACGCCCGTAATGTCCCCCACTCCCACGTTTCAATTTGCCCCTGCAGCTGCGCAACCGCAAGAACGGGGCGGCCATGCGGCGCGTGTTTGTGCACGGCGTATTCCGCAAGCCGCTTGGCGCGCCGGCCAGTGCTGCCAGCCCTGCTGCTTAGCCTGACTTGTGGTGGACACCACCACTGCTGCAATTACAGCAATGTCTGGCAATCACTTTTCGATGAAGAATCGCACAGCAATTGAGCTTGTATCGCTCACCCTCCAAATTGAAACGAACATCCTGCAAACGGCACATAAATAAGGCTGTCACACATGGTTTCTATGGTGTAGGCTGGCGGAGTCGATCACCAGCTGCTTTGCCGCATTGCTGCTGGTGGGAGTCATGCTGCAGCTGTTTCGCTAGTTGAGCGCTGCGCTGCTCCGTCTGGCGTCTTGAAATGAGCAGTCTATTGGAGATGTATGCTGCGAGCCAGTTGATTCAAGCAAGACTGCACATGCCAAACAGCGTGCGCCTGCAGCACAAGCGAGAGCATGAAGGTTAATCATGAAGCGGGCAAGGCGATGGCATTTGCAGAAGCCGAGCAGGCACCCGACAGCCACGTCCGTGAAATGCCCCCAAAGCATCCCAGCCTTGTGCCTCGCTCACCACAGCCAGTAGGCGGGCTGGCCGTACTGAATTTGCACGGTGTTCAGACCGTTCTCCCAGCTCAGCAGCTCAGTGCGGCAGGCGGGGGCGATGGCAGACAGGATGGCGTAGCAGGGCGGGAAGCAGACGGGTGGGCTGCTCCACATGCCCGGGCAGGCAGCATCTAGCTGCCCCAGCTGCAGGGATGGAGTTTGAGGGGGTTCAACAGCAGTTGTCAAATGAAAAAGCAGCCCATTGTCTGGCTGTGGTTTACAGCTGCACACATGATCGGGAGTGCAGCTGGTGCGGGGTGCCATGCTGCCTCGTGCTTTCCACCTCGTGATTTAAAGCCGCACCTGGATGGACATGCACCCAGCATCCTGCATGCAGTAGCCCGGGTATCCAGCGGCGGCAGCCATGCCGGAAGTGCGGGCGCAGGCTGCGGCGGGGACCGCTCCGCCGCAGTCTGGATCCTGAGCCCGCCGGGTAGCATCACAGTATCCGTCCGGCTCTTCAGCCAGCTTGCGCAGCGAGGTGGGCAGGTGGATTGGGCTGCCCTGCTCGCGGACGAATGTGCAAAATGGGCCCAAATGAGCAAGGGAGCGTGGCGCCGCGTCGGCGAGTGCAACGGCGGCGGGCAGGCACCCTTTCTCTGTAACTCCCACACGAAACTGGCCTGGAGCTGGCGCGCCTCATTGCCCAGCAGGAGGAGGGCCAGGCACAGGGCGAGCAGGCCGTGGGCCGACACGAGCTTCGACATGCCGTGCTTGATGCTCTGGCGTTGCTTTAGTGCACAGGGTTGCAGGCAGGAAGGCGAGAGAGAGTAAAGTGGCGTAGGAGGGCTGGGAGGTTGCAAGAGGCACTCTTGGGACGGCTGCGGGGGCGGTGCAGCCATGGCGCCATGGCTACCCTGATGGCGAGGCAGCAAGGGATCCTGGGTGATGCCTGTACCTCAAGTGATTCATAAGAAGCAGCAACATGTCGGAGAGAGGCACTGCCCCGTCTCAAACGAGGCCCTGCTGCTGCTGTGTGCTGCCGCCACCGCCGCCGCCGCCACCGCCACCTCCCAGACCAGAGCTTTTCGCCCGATCGCAGGTCTTATAGCATTCGGCACACTCTCTGATTTATATAAGCTATCTCTGAATCGCTGGCAAGCAGCCGTTCTCGCGTTCACTCAAGTGGTGAGGCCGCTGGCGCGCGCCCGGGCGCGAGGTGCTCTCCACGCACATCTGCGCTGATCTTACATTGCGCTGACGCTGCTGCTGGGCGCGCCGCCCACCCCTCCCCACCCGCCGCTGCTCATCGCCGCCTGCCACCGCTGCTGAATGCAGCTGCCGCCCGACCTTCCTAATCTCCTGCCGCAGGCATGGCATCCTCTGTCTGACGACCCAAGCATACAGCCATGCCGCCCAAGGGCATGTTCTTCAGGAACCGTGCCAAGGGCGGCCAGAAGGGCGGCCAGAAAGGCGGCCAGAAGGGCGTCCAGCAGTCGATTACCAGCTTTGTGGTTGCCAGCCCCTCCAAGCCGGCGGCAGCTTCCCCATCGCCAGCAGCAGCTGCAGAGGAGTCGCGGCCCGCCAAGCGGCAGCGCACCGGCACCAGCGGTGGCGGCACAGCGGCACCCAACGGCGAGGCCAGTGAGCATTGGGATGAGGGCGGCCAGGAGCAAGCACAGCAGCCGGGGGAGGAAGAAGGGCAGAGCCTGCAGGCAGCGGCGCCCTCCACTGGCGCGCCGCGCCGCCCCGTCAGCACAGCGTCAAAGACGCCAGCCGACAGGGCCGCACTCCAGCGGCGGCTGCTAGGCTCGGGCCCCTCGGACGCTGGCGGCAGTGCGGCAGCGGCGGCAGCACCCATTGAGCCTTACGCCGACGGCAGTGCGCCGCAGCAGAAGCTGACTCCGCTGGAGCAGCAGATTGTGGATCTGAAGCGCAAGCACCCGGGGGTGATGCTGATAGTTGAGATCGGCTACAAGGCCAAGCTGTTTGGCGAGGACGCGGTCGTGGGTGAGAGGTGGTTGGGTGGGTGATTGTGGCTGGCTGCTGCATGTGCTTGCCCGCAGTATTGAAGGGCTTGCATGTTGGAGTGCTTGGATGGCTGGAAGCTTGCGGAGCGCTTTCATGCAGCCCTGCTATGCAGCCATATTATTGCAATGCGCTGATCATGTAGCCCTGCCTGTGCGACTGTGTCGTTCACCCTGCTCGCCTTGCCTCAACCTTGTCACCCCGCAGCCTCCCGCGTGCTGCGCACCTATACCTGGCAAGACCGCAACTTCCTGACCACCTGGGTGAGTAAGCCATGGCCTGCTCCAGCATTGCTGCTGCTTGCACAGCCGGTAGCGGGGCTGAATGGGGCTTGAAACACATGTGGACGCGTATTCCCACCCACCGTTGAGCAGTGCACGGCGCGCTACCCGCTGCCCGCAGGTGCCTGTGGAGCGCCTGCACGTGCACATCCGCAAGCTGGTCATGGCTGGGCACAAGGTGGGGCGCCTGGGGCCCATCAATGACCCTGCTCGCTGCCCACTCCTGTGCCTGCGGCATGGCATTGCATGGCGCAGCCCGTTTGCTGGGCAGTGAGCAGCGCACCATGCTTTCACCCTCAATGTGCTGGCCAGTGCCTGCTACCCAGCACATCCGTCCCTCGCCCCACTCCTTGCCCTGCTCCTCTGCAGGTGGGCGTGGTGCGCCAGGTGGAGACGGCCGCCATCAAGAAGGCTGGGGACAACAAGTCCGGGGTGTTTGAGCGGCGCATGACGGCTCTGCACACGCGGGCCACTCTCGAGGTGGGCAGGGTTTGGGGGAAGCGTGGTTTCAGCGGTGCAGCGGGAGGTGGGATGTGGCAGGGAAGCAGCGCCACTCACGGCTAGCTCGGGATTGGGAAGGGCATGCTGATGCGTGATGCTGCACGATTGGCCGCGCCAGTATGGAGTATGAACGGAAGTCCACGTGTGACACCCCAACCCTCTGCTCACCTCCACCCTGCCGCAGGCGGGCGAGCTTGGGGGCGAAGAGGAGGACAGCCCCAGCGAGGGCGAGGAAGGCGCAGCTGCTGCCGCCGCTGCCGCCGGCGGGGCCGCCCGCATGCGGCGCACCGCCAGCTCACGCCAGCCGGGTGGCTCGCCAGGCAGCAGCAACTTTCTGGTGGCGTGTGTGGAGGAGCCGGCGAGCGGTGGAGCGGCGGCGCATGCGGTGGATGTGGGCCTTGTGGCAGTTGAGCCCTCCACTGGCGCCGTGCTGTACGCACAGTTCAGGTGCGGTGTCGTTTCCGCATGGGAGGTGGGGGCAGGCATGGTTTTGTAGGTGCAATACGGGCTGCTGCCCTGTGCAGCCATCCAAAAGAACTCCGGTCGCTCGGTTCTCTACTGTTGCCCCTCGGAATACCCTTCCCCCTGCCCTTCCGCACACATCCCTCTTTCCCCCACTCTACCCACAGGGATGGCTTGATGAGGCAGGAGCTCGAGAGCAAGCTGCTGTTTGCAGCGCCTGCAGAGCTGCTCCTGGCCGAGCCGGCCTCAGCTGAGACGCGCCGCCTGCTGGCGCACATCGGGGAGCAGCTGGGCGGCGCCGCGACGCGCCTGGAGAGCGCGGAAGCGGGCCGCTACCGCCGGGAGGGCACCGCCTTGGAGGCGGTGGAGGCATTCTATGGTGGCGGCGGCAGTGGCGGCAGCGGCGGCGGCAGTGGGAGCGGCGGCGGCGGTGCCTCCCAGGCGCCCGGCAGTGAGTTGGCTGCAGCCGGCGGTGCAGCACCCGCAGGTGCACTCGAGGCGGTGCGGCGCCTGCCGCCGCTAGTGCTGCGCGGGCTGGCACACCTGCTGGATCACCTGAAGCCCTTTGGGCTGGAGGCAGTGCTGCGCCTGGGGGCCTCTTTCCAGGAGTGGGCCACAGCCGCAGAGATGAGGCTCAGCGCCAACACTCTGCGGTGGGTGGGAGGAAGGGCTGAAAGCGAGGGAGGGGGGAGGTGCACTGCAGCTGCAAAGCAGCGCTGTGCCCTGCTCAGTTGCTGCCCCCTAAAGGGATAGCTCACAATATTGCCTGACTGTCTCCATCCTGCACCAACCCTGCTCTGCAGGCAGCTGGAGGTCTTCCAGAACAGCAGCAACGGCGGGGAGAAGGGCAGCCTGATGTGGGTGCTGGACCACACGCAGGTGCGGCGGCTGTGCCAGGCAGGTGCTGAACCGTTGAGTATGTTCAGAGCATGCGGCCTGCATGCAGCGGGCTTAGCAGCAAGTAATGTGCCCACTGCATGTCTCCCGGCTCACCCTCGCACCCTTGCGCGCCCCCCACCCGCAGACGGCGTTTGGGCGGCGCCTGCTGCGCAGCTGGGTGGGCAAGCCGCTGCGGCACCGGCCCGCCATCCTGGCTCGGCTGGACGCTGTTCAGGAGCTGGCGGAGCAGGGTGAGCGGCTGGGCTGGGTGCAGCAGGGATGCCGTTGCACTAGTTGATGCCGGGCAGTGCGCAAGCAGGCTGCTGGCTGGGCATTGCGCTAGGAGGCTGGCTGGACGCAGGCAGGCCTCTGGGGGTGCAGTTTCGATAGGGCTGGGTCTCACAAGCAACCCTGCGGCAGGCCTTGGTGTCCGCCAACCTCCACCCGCTCCCCACAAACACCGGCCCTCAATCTGCACACACTCTCACACAAACACTGCTCCTCATCTGCGCACCACCACCCTGCAGGCGGCTCCCACCCGGTGCTGTCCCAGCTACGCCCCTTGCTGAAGAAGCTGCCTGACGCGGAAAGAGGCCTGATGCGCGCCTACCACCGAACCAGCCGCCCCTCCGAGTTTGCGGCGCTGCTGCAGCAGTTTGTGCGGCTGCCGCAGGCGCTGGGGGTGGGGGCGGAGCTGCAGGCGGGCGCGGTCGAAGGGGTGGTCGCAGCGCAGGCAGCAGGCGCAGCGGGCGGCCAGCGCGGCGGCGATGGGGCGGGCATTGCAGAGGGAGGAGAGGCGGGCGGTGCCGGCGGCACCAGCGCTCCCCAGCCGGCCCTCAACCTGCAGGGTGTGCAGTCGGCGCTGCTGCGCCAGCTGCTGGGGGCGGCGGCTGACTTGTCGGTGGCGGCTGCCGCCCAGGAGATGCTGGAGAGTCTGGACCTGCAGGCAGCAGAAAAGAACGACAAGCTGCACGTGCTCAAGTGAGGGGGGTGCGGGTCTGGAAACGTGTAGCAGCAACGCCTTCACGCCTTCAGCCTCATCCTTGACAAAAGTTCGCATGTTCCTGCTGTTGACACCGCTCTGTTCTGATGTGAGCTCCACATTGCATTGATTCATTGTCTGCTGCCTCCCTGGCACCTGCCCGCCGTCCGCAGGGACAGCGAGCGTTTCCCGGAGATGCAGCGCTGGCGTGGCGAGGTGGCGGCGGCGGAGAAGGCGCTGGCCGACCTGCTGCCCAGCTACCGGCGGCAGCTGCAGATCTCCAGCCTGCAGGTGAGGGCTGCTGTGCAGAATGCTTGGTTTGAGATCATGCGCAACAACTGACCGACATTGCGTGTCTTTCCAAGCATGCCTCTGCTGCCAAACCAAAGCTTGTGATATGTACACAAACCTCACTCTGCACCCCGCCCCCTCTGCTCACCGTTTCTAATTCAGTTCATGTCGCTGCACAACGTGGGAGACTACCTGGTGGAGGTGCGCTGGCCAATCACAGAGCTTTCATAAAATGTTTGATGCTGTCCGGCGCATTGGCTGAGCACGCCTTGCTCATTCGGCGCCTGTGGCACAGTCCTGTGGGTGCCATCGTGCGGGCGTTTAACGAACCGAGTGCGCGTCTAAATGCAGGTGCCCACGGAGCTGGTCAAGCGCGTGCCCAAGGACTGGCAGAAGGTGGGGCGCTCAGGGATATGTATTGCCTGGGCACAGGGCAGCAGTAAAAACGCAATGGGTGGGGTTGCTCCACATGCTGCTTTGGGCTAGTTGTGAACAAGATACTGGTCGTGGACCAAACATGTGCCAGGCACATGACCGAATTACATTCGCCTTGTTTCATCTTTCCTTTCCCCAAACCCACCACAGATCAATGCCGTCAAGAAGGGCGTGCGCTTCCGGCCCCCCGAGGTGGCTGCCGGCCTGCAGCGGCTGGAGCTGGCGCGCGAGCACCTGGCGGTGCGTCTGCAGATGGGCTCACTTTGCCAGCTGACCACCAGCATTCTTGGGAACCACGCTAGCCAGCCAGAGCATGTGCGGTTTGTTTGCTAAGCCTGCTTTACTTCCTGTCCATGACCGGCGGTGGCTCAAGCTGCCCACCCACCCACCTCGTCCACGCCACCCACCCCGCCCGCCCACCCTTCCGCTCACCCACCTGCTCAGGCCGCCTGCACCCGCGCGTGGCAGCAGTTCCTGGGCGACTTTGGCGGCCGCTACCTGCCGTTCCGGGGCGCGGTGCAGGCGCTGGCGGCCCTGGACTGCCTCTGCTCCCTGGCCGTGCTGGCCTCCAGCCATGGGTGAGGCTGAGGGGGCATGGGCGGGTGGTAGGGCCGCAGCAACAAGGTCCCTGTACAGCTGCCACACTGGCCCGCGTATCCCCAGCCTGGTCCAGCCACACGTGCAGAGGACTACCCACACGCTGCTTTGCCGGATGTTCTCCCGCCTGGATCTCACCACCCACACTTCTGGCCCTCACCACCCACATTTTTACATTCCGCATCTGCCGCAGCTACACGCGACCCCAGTTTGTGGAGGAGGGCGAGCCGCCGCAGCTGCACATCGAGGAGGCGCGTGGCGGGGGCCAGAGGGACGGCTGCATGGGGCGGCTGCATAGGGCGTGCCATAGCTCTCTGTGCAGCTGTGCAGCATGCCCGCAGCATGCCCCAGCTCCTTCCATGCACAATACAAAAAATCTGCAACGAGCTGGCTTATCAAGCAGCCCCCTGCCACCTGCTACCCTCGTACTTGTGCTGCAGGGCCGCCACCCTGTGGTTGAGCTGCTGCTCGAGGAGCGGCGTGAGCAGTACGTGCCCAACGACACACACCTGCGGGGCGATGGCCGGCGGTGCCAGGTCATCACCGGCCCCAACATGGGCGGCAAATCGTGCTACACCAGGCAAGCGGCAGCACATCGTAAGCCATAGTTGCCCTCACCTGCAAGTGTATGCACATGATTTCCAGGTGGATGCGGGCTGCTCTCATAGTAGCCTTCACCCACCCTGGCCTCTCCGGCGCTTGCTTGCATTGCTTGCAGGCAGTGTGCATTGATCGCCATCATGGCCCAGGTGGGCAGCTTCGTGCCCGCGGCGGCTGCCCGCCTGCGCGCCCTGGATGGTGTGTACACCCGCATGGTGAGCTGAGTGTGTTGAGATCCGAGTGTTTTGAGATTTGCAGGCATGGCGCTCAGGGAGCATGGTGGGCTTGCATCAAGTGTGCCGAACCGATCGTCCTGGGCAATAAAGAGAGGCACAGCAGGGAGGCAGCGCCGCACCCGCACCTGCGCCGTTACGGCCATCACTCTGCCCCCACCTAAATTGTGCTGCAGGGCGCCTCGGACAACCTGGCCTTGGGCCGCTCCACCTTTGCGGAGGAGCTGGGGTGCGCCTTTACAGGAGGG
>VFQO010009056.1_pt1 | contig 36310 bp, 48 predicted proteins | sample 3512331 | NCBI WGS metagenome assembly VFQO01 (sample SAMN10412371, study PRJNA504923) | tailings metagenome | isolation source: Replicate 3 from Balatoc abandoned mine | place: Philippines: Itogon, Benguet | collected 2017-08-28 | reverse complement strand
CGCTGCAGTGGCAGGCACAGGTGGGCTCTAGGGTTGCTGTTGTTCAACGGACTTGTCCTCCTGGCTCAGGTTTGTACATACTTCGCGCAACGCATCGGTCTGATTGCCTTGCCTTCTCTTGCTGCAGGGCTTGGGCGGGATGAGCGTGCAGTGGGGCGCTTGGGCGGAGGGCGGCATGGCATCTGGCAATGCCGCCACAGCCAAGGCAGTCGAGCGCCTGGGCATGGCAATGATTGCCCCCGAACAAGGAGTCAGCGCCATCCAAGCGCTGATGCTGCTGCGGGGTGCAGCAGCAGTGACTGCGGCGGTGCCCTTCCGTTGGGGCCGCTTCATTCAGCAGCTGAGCGCTGGAGGAGTGCCGCCCATGTTTGAGGCGTTCACTCAAGAGGCAGCCGCTGAGATGGCAGCCGAGGCGGCGGCAGCGGCGGCACCAGCAGCGGTTGCCGCAGCAGCCAGCGACAGTGAGGCTGAGGAAGCAGCTGCATTCAGGCGCGAGCGCCGCCGTGCCAAGGCTGGAACAGCCACGCGCCGCCAGCGGGCAGCACCCCGTCTGCGTGCCAAGGCTGCTGCGGGAGCGGCAGCGGCCGCACCTGGGGCAGAGGCCCAGAAGGAGTATATGATCGGCCAGGTGCAGGAGGCGGTGGCATCTGTGCTCGGCTCGGCTGTGGGCCTAGAGGAACCGCTCATGGCTGCCGGCCTGGACTCGCTTGGCTCGGGTGCGTGTGGGAGGGGAGGTGTTTGTACCACTGAACACAGTTGGCCTGCCAGGGAGTGGCCTTTTACATGACCTGCGTAGCAACGCTGTAGCTTGGAGCTTCAACCACAACTTCCTTCACCTGTCCTGCCCTCCTCGCAGTCGAGCTGCGCAACGCGCTTGAGAAGCGGGCGGGTGTTGAGCTGCCGTCCACCCTGGTGTTTGACTACCCTACTGTGGCGGCCCTGGCTGCCTTCCTGGCCAGCAAGGTGGCGGCCAGCCAGGCAGCCGCTGGCGGCTCAGACGGCACCGCTGCCGGCTCCGAGGCAGGCAGCGATGGCTGGCTGTCAGATGAGGGCAGCGTGGGCAGCATGGACCTGGTACCGCTGGAAGCTGCCCCGCAGCTGCGGCTGGTGGGCGCAAGCGAAGTCGTGTCCCGCTCCTCCTGCGATGCCCTGCTGCGGCCGCAGCCCTCAGACCAGAGCAGGCCCATCCCTGTGGAGCGCTGGGATGTGGAGGCACAGGCAGAGCTGGTGGGCGGCCTGCCGGTACAGGTGAGCCTACTGGGTGGTGGTATGTAAAGGGTTGTGGAGTCTTGGCGTTGTGTGCGCTTTGGGTTCCTGTTGTGATCATACATCGCAGCTTGCCAGCGATCGAAGCATTCGTGCCAGCGGCCCACCCCAAGCTCCTCACCCACCCACCCACACGCACCATCCTGCTTCCCCTTCTCCTAACAGTTTGGCGTGTTCCTGGAGGGCGTGTCCCTTTTTGACCCCGCTGCCCTGGGCATCAGCGAGACAGAGGCTGGCCTGATGGACCCGCAGCAGCGCCTGCTGCTGGAGACCGCCAGCACTGCACTGCTGGCACGGCCGGCGGAGGCGGCGGATGAGGGGCTGCGTGCCGGCTGGGGCGTGTTTGTGGTGAGTACGTACACGTATACGAGGGCGGGGTTTGCTCATTGTCTCTGCTGAAGCGCATTGCACAGCGGATGTTGATGGGGGTGTGGCACTGCAAGGGTACCACATCGGCTCAGTTGTCTTGCAAAACCACATATCTGCCCTGTGCCGCAGGGTGTGTCGTCCAACGACTACCACCGCGTCATGTCCAAGCACATGATGGGATCAGTCACCGCCTACTCAGGTGAGGGCTCGCCTTCACTAGCAGCGGGCCAACAGCTGGGCGCAACTGATGGCATGCATTCGTGAACCGGTGAGCTGTGCCCTTCCCTTCCCGCCATGCCCAACGCCATCTTTGCCCTTGCAGCCACGGGCACTGCCCTGTCTGTGGTGGCGGGCCGCTTGTCATACACCATGCGCCTCAAGGGTCCCGCCCTGAGCGTGGACACAGGTGATCTGCCCAGCTTGAGCAATCGATTTGCGACATGCCATGTCATGCGCTGTGTGCAGCCACGTCCTCTCCTCTCCTCTCCTTGCTCTCACTCATATGGCCTCTGCCTTCCCCACTTGCAGCCTGCTCCTCCTCCCTGGTGGCCCTGCACATGGCCTTCAACTCCTTGCTGGCCGGCCAGAGCACCTTGGCGGTGAACAGCGGCGTCAACCTGGCCCTCACGCCCGACACACCTGCCATGTTCCAGGCAAGCGCTAGCTGGTTGGAGGGCCAGCAAGGGGAGCGCTGCCGCCACGTCTGCTTGTTCACGCATGCAAGTGTGCAAGGCTTGCTCATTCAGGAAGCAGTGCTGTGAACTAGCTGACCATCACATGCATGCCCTCTGCTCGTCCGTACCCTGCTGCAGCGCGCTGGCATGATGGCGGCCGAGGGCCGCTGCAAGGCTCTGGATGCTGCAGCTGACGGCTACGTTCGCTCCGAGTCGGCTGTCTCAGCGCTGCTGCACCCCATCAGCAGCACTGAGGAGGCAGCCACTGGCAGCTGGGCGGTGCTGCTGGCCGGTACCGCCGTCAACCAGGGCGGGCGCAGCAGCACGCTGACGGCGCCCAACGGGCCCAGCCAGCAGGCTGTGATTCGTGCGGCTCTCGAGGAGGCTGAGCTGGCGCCCGCAAGCATCACAACGCTCAGCATGCATGGCACAGGTGAGCTTCAGCAACGCCTCACTGGTTTGCATCTGGGCTGTGCTGGGGCCGGGAACAGTTGCTCTGCATCCAGCCAAGCGGCCCTTTATTTGCTGCCCATCTTGCAGGCACTCCCCTGGGCGATCCCATTGAGGTTGGCGCCGCAGCAGCCGTTCTGGTGGAGGGCCAGAATGCTGCCCGCGTGCGCCAGCCCCTGGCTCTCAGCGGCAGCAAGACCTGGGTGGGCCACACTGGTGAGTGTGCGGCTTGTGATGCCGCAGTGCTTGCACTATACCTCCTGGACGCCCTGCTCCAATTCGTCCCTGTCCTCTTCCCAGCCCTGCTGTGTCGCAATACAACCTGCTGTCCCTGCGCCCCATGCAGAGCCCGCCTCCGGCATGGTCGGCTTTGCGCATGCCGCCATGGCGCTGGGCGGCAGCTATTCGCTGGCCCTGCTGCACCTGCGCCACATGAACCCCTACGTGGTCACCTCCATGAAGGTCACGGGTGAGATGCCAGCAGCTTAGCAGAGGCTGCTTCGCAGCAGGTCGCCTGCCTGGAGCTGCTTGGAGCTCACATTGCAGAGCTGGAGATCGGTGGCATGCACAAGCCGGCTCGCGCTTGTAGCAATTCCATGCACACCTTAGCACGTCTTGCCATACCTACCCTGCAGGCACACCCCAGCCCAAGTGGACGGTGCCGCGCCAGACAGCGGCCCTGCCCCTGCACAGCACTGCCGGCCAGCTGCTGTGCGGCATTAGCGCCTATGCCTTCCAGGGCACCAATGCGCATGCCATCATTCAGCGGACACCGCTCGATGGCGCGCCCAACAGCCCGCCCAACACTTCCCACCCGGCTATTGCGCTGTGGCAGAAGGAGGCACACTGGGTGGGCCCCGCTGTGCACATCTTGCTGCACAGCACTCGCAGCGTGGCAGCCGGCACCAGCAAGGCGGCGGTCCGTATGGAGTGCCGACTGAGCGCCACCCCTCGTCTGTCCTATTTCTGGGACCACCGTGTGGGTGGCAGGGTGCTGTTCCCCGGAGCCGGCTTCTTTGAGCTGTCCACAGCTGCCATCAAGGCAGCCACCGGCAAGGCTGGCGCAGCGGCAGTGGGCCTGGCAGGTGCTTCCATCCCTGCCCCGCTGCAGCTGCCGGAGCAGCAGCAGCTGCAGAAGGCAGCGCCTGTGGTGCTGCGTGCCACCATCCGGCTCAGCAGCGGTGCCCTGGCTGTGGCATCGTCCCCTGCCGCCTTCAAGCAGGAGCACCTGACGGGCTGCAGCGCGGTGGTGAACAGCAGCAGCGAGCTGGGTGCAGCAGCCAGTGTGGCGCAGCCAGCCAGCGCCAGCCTTGCCGCCCTGGTGCAGCCCGCCCTGAGCCGCCCGTCTGAGCAGGCAGCCTCGCTTGCAGACATCAACAATACAGCGTGCGATGGAACCTCTCACTTCCATCCCGCTTCGCTGGACAGCTGCCTGCAGCTGGCGGCAGCCTCTTCCAGCAGCGCGCTCAAGGTGCCGGCCAGCCTGGGCTGCCTGTTTGCAGCAGATCGCCTGACTGTGCCGCACCTGGCAGCCGCCAGCCGCCAGCAGGGCGCCGCCACAGCAGCAGACGCACCCTCGGTGGTTGACTATGTGCTGGCAGATGCAGCCGGCGGCTGTGGCCTGGGTGTACGCTCACTCGAGCTCAAGCCACTGGGCCGACTCCCAGCTGCCGCTGCAGCCAGGCCAACTGCAGCTGTCCCAGCGGCAGCACCAGCTGTGTCTGGCACGGAGGAGCTTCTTTATGAGGTCACCTGGCCGGCTGCTGAGCCTGCTGTGGTTGCCAAAGCAGGCCTGGAGGGCGCAGCGCATGTGCAGCTGCTGCCCTGCGGCGGCCTGGCCACAGCAGCTGGCGCCATTGGTGCTCTGCAGGCGGCACAGCTGGAGACACTGGGTGGCGCTCAGCTCACCACCAGCAGTGTGCTGGCACCCCTGCCGACCTTGGCTGGGGCAGCCGGTTCGTCAGCCGGCAGGGCAGTGGATGGCGGCCTGGCTGGCCTGATACGCAGTGTGGCACTTGAGTACCAGTCTCAGAAATTCGCCAGCTTGGATGCCGACCAGCTTGCGGCCCGCAGCACTGCTTCTGGTGCCGGCCTGGGAATCGTGCCTGCCGGTGCAGCATCCACGGGACCCGACACGTATGGCGTGGCACAGCGCAGCGGAGTGCAGCAGGCGGCGGCTCTGCTGCCTTCCAAGACCCGCAGCGCCATCCCTCCCTTCCACCTGATGCCAATGCCGCGCGGCGCGCTGGGAAGCCTCAAGCCGCAGCCGGTCAGCACAACTGCCATCGAGCCGGGCCGAGTGGTGATGGCGGTCAAGGCGGTGGGCGTCAACTTCAGGTGCGGGGCGGGATGAAAGTAGTGGGCGGGGGTGTGATGGGAGCTGGGCAGCATTAATTTTGAAGCGTGTGGGTTGGGATTGCATGCTAGCCCCCCTGACCATGCCAATCTGGTCACCTAGCAAACGCTGCCCTCCCAACCCCATTGCAGGGACCTGCTCAACGTGCTGGGCATGTACCCTGGTGACCCCGGCCCGCCCGGAGCCGATAGCTCGGGTGTTGTTGTGGCGGCTGGCCCTGGTGTGACGCACCTGCGCCCCGGCGACGCCGTGTTTGGCCTGGCTGCTGGCAGCCTGGGCAGCCACGTGCACGCACACGCACAAACCGTGGTGCCCATGCCTCCCAACCTCAGTTTTGAGGAAGTGGCCAGCTGCCCAACTGTCTTCATCACAGTGGATTCAGCGTTCCGGCAGGCAGCAGGCGTGCGCCCCGGCGATTGCGTGCTGGTCCACGCGGCAGCCGGCGGCGTGGGCCTGGCCGCCATTCAAATGGTGGCAGCCCTGGGAGGAACCACGGTTGCCACGGCGGGCAGTCCCAACAAGCGAGCTCTGGCACGCGAGCTAGACGTGCAGCATGTGCTGGGCTCCCGTGACACTGCCTTTGTTGCTGAGCTGGCAGAAATTGGCGGCGCCACCGTGGTGCTCAACAGCCTGACCAGCAGCGGCATGGTGGCGGGCTCGCTGGCTGCCCTGGGCGCCGGCGGCCGGTTTGTGGAGATCAGCAAGCGCGACATCTGGAGCGCGGCGCGCGTGGCGCAGGGTAAGCCTGAGGGGGAGCAAGCCCACAGCTGTGTGTGCCTGCCCACCTCCTACAAAGCTGCATGTGGAAGCTTCATTATTCAGGGTCCACTTTTAAAGAGCCCCGCTCTTTTGGCATGTTGCAGAGCGCCCTGATGTGCGCTACACTCTGGTGGCTGTTGACTTCCTGCCACCGGCAGCCGTCAACGCATCCCTCTCCCGCCTCAGCGGCTGGCTGGCCAACGGGCGGCTCCAGCCTCTCCCTCAGGCAAGCTGTGGTTGTGTGATGTTTTCAAACAGGTCCAACCCTCTACAGTGTTGGCCGTGAACTGAGCACTAACCTCGAAAGCCTGCCACCCACCCCTCTGCAGGTTGTGCACAGCCTGAGCGCGGTGCAGGCCGCACTGCGCCAGATGAGCCAGGCCCGCCACGTGGGCAAGATTGTGGTGCGGGCGCCAGCAGGACAAACCGCTCAGGCAGCACCAGCGGGCACTGTGCTCGTCACTGGTGGCCTGGGCACTCTGGGCTCTTTGACTGCCGCCTGGGTGGCGCACAACAGCAGCCTGCGCGTCCATGCCACCGGCCGCACTGGCCGCTTTGCCAGCGATGTGGCGACCGCAGCAGGCACAGCGGGCGGCAGCATGAGCCTGGCGGGCCTGCTTGCCAGCAGCTTTGCCGGCATGCTGCACATGACCAGCGCTGACTCAGCGGCCGCCGAGGATGCTCAGCTTCTACTGTCTGGCTCAGCCGGCGGGGCAGGAGTGGTTGGCATCCTGCATGCCAGCGGTGTGCTGGCTGATGCCACGCTGCGCAACCAGACTCTGCAGGGCCTGCGCACAACTTGGGCACCCAAGGTGTCGGCCCTGCAGCAGCTGGGCGGCGAATGCGGCCGTCAGCCTGGCGCATTCCAGCTGCTCTTCTCCTCGGTGGCTGCCCTGCTGGGCTCCCCCGGCCAGGCCAACTACAGTGCAGCCAACTCCACCCTTGATGCCATGGCACATGGTGCTGAGGCACAGGTGAGCTGGTGTGGGTGCGTGCCAGGGCAGCCTGTCCATCCAATCGGTGCCTACTCAGCTTCTCGAGGTATTTGCTGCATCAAATGTGCACCCCACCGTCTTCCCACATCTACCCATGCAGGGCCTTGCCAGCTGCAGCGTGCAGTGGGGCGCTTGGGCAGGGGCCGGCATGGCAGGCCACGACGCCTCCACGCGGGCTCGTGTGGAACGAACCGGCCTTGGCTTGGTTGAAACTGGTGCTGGCCTGGCTGCCCTGGAGGGACTCATGCTCCAAGCAGCAGCGGCAGTGCCGGCACAGGCGGCAGCTGTGCCCATCCGGTGGCCACGCTTCCTCCAGCAACAGTTCAAGGGCTCCGCGCCACCCATGTTTGCAGCCTTTGCAGACCAGGCGGCTGCTGTGCCGGCGGCAGTGCCAGCAGCGGCAGCCAGGTCGGCGGCAGCTCGTCCTGCTGACCGCAAGAAGGCAGCCAAGCTTAGCAAGCAGAAGCAGCGCAAGCCAGCTGCCCCTGCGGCAGGCAGCCAGTCGGCAGGCGAGCGGGAGGCCTTCATGTTGCAGCAAGTTCAGGAAGCGGTTGCCGCAGTGCTGGGCACCAGCAGCAGTGACCCACAGCAGCCGCTGATGGAGGCTGGCCTCGACAGCCTGTCCAGTGTTGAGCTGCGCAACAGCCTGGAGGCCAAGCTCGGCACTGAGCTGCCGTCCACCCTGGTGTTTGACTACCCCACCATGGCTGCCATTGCCGGTTTCTTGGCCAGCAAGGTGGCCGCCGGTGGCGCAGCTGGACAGGCAGCCAGTGCAGCGAGCAGTGAGGTGGAAAGCGAGGCGGAGAGCGACGGAAGTGAGGTGGCGGCAGCACCCAGCCGCCGCAAATCTTCTGCTGGCCGCCGCCCTCGCCGCAAGGCAGCTCCGAAGAGGGCGGCTGCAGCAGCATCCGGCGGCGGCGCAGCGGTTTCAGAAGAGGCACACCAGGCCTTCATGCTGCAGCAGGTGCAGGAGGCTGTTGCAGCTGTCCTCGGCACCAGCAGCATCGACCCACAGCAGCCACTGATGGAGGCAGGTCTGGACAGCTTGAGCTCGGTTGAGCTGCGCAACAGCCTAGAGGCCAAGCTTGGTGCCGAGCTGCCCTCTACGCTGGTGTTTGACTACCCCACCATGGCAGCACTGGCCAGCTTCTTGGCTAGCAAGATTCATCCCGGCAGCGGTGGTGAGGGCGCAGCTGAGGAGGACAACATGGCAGGCAGCAGCAGCGCCTACAGTGACGAGAGCGAGGAGGAGGAGGTTGCGCCAGTCAGCCGCTCCCGCCGCAGCAAGCCCGCAACTCGCCGCCGCAGTCGCCCTGCACCTGCTGGACAGCTGGCACCTGTTTCCGCAGAGGCACACCAGGCCTTCATGCTGCAGCAGGTGCAAGAGGCAGTTGCCGCAGTGCTGGGCAGCAGCGGCATTGACCCGCAGCAGCCGCTGATGGAGGCAGGCCTCGACAGCTTGAGCTCAGTTGAGCTACGCAGCAGCTTGGAGGCCAAGCTTGGCGCGGAGCTGCCGTCTACGCTCGTGTTTGACTACCCCACCATGGCAGCCCTGGCCGGCTTCCTGGCCTCCAAGATTCCAGCTGGCGCTGCAGCTGATGTGGCAATGGATGTCTCCGGCTCTGAATCTGAGAGCTGGGAATCCGAGGCCAGCCTCAGCTACAGCGAAGAGGAGGCCGTGGTACCCGCTGGCAAGCGCTCTCGCAGCCTGGCAGCGCCTGCCCGCCGCTCTCAGTCTATCGCAGTCACGGGCTGGGTGGTGCGGGCGCCTGGGGATGCCTTTGTCGAACTCGCACCGGTGGATGCGGTGCAGATGGTGCCGGCCAGCCGATGGGACCTTGAGGCGCATGCAGGTACGGGCCATGGGACGGAAATAGCCTGCAGCCAGTGGCAGCAGGCGAGCTCTTGGTAGCATACATATCAACGATATCACCCTGCCTCACTGCCTGTAGACCTGTTTGGCGGCCTGCCCGTGCGCTTTGGCAGCTTCCTGCCGGGCGTCGACCTGTTTGATGCCGCGACCTTCTCCACCTCTGAGGCCGAGGCGCTGCTGATGGACCCGCAGCAGCGCCTGCTGCTGGAGGCGGTTGGAGAGCTGCTGCTGGGTCAGGCGGGCAGGCCCGGCATGGAGCCTTCGGCCCGCCGTGAAGTCGGCGTGTTTGTGGGCCTCTCCACTGTGGACTATCTCAAGGCGAGTAGGGCGGCCTGCACACCAAGTTGCAAAAGGCTGCAAGCGCTGCTGGGGGTCAACAGTCAAACCAACCCACCTGTTCCAACCTTGGGCGAACATGCTGTGTCTGCGGAGGTCGCATTGTAATGCCACCCCTACCGCGCCTCTCTGTCTCGCTGCCGCAGCTGATGGCCAAGTACACCCCTACCACCATCAGCGGCTACTCGGCCACAGGCACCTCGCACAGCGTGGCCAGCGGGCGCATCAGCTACGCCTTTGGCCTGTCTGGCCCCGCCATGACAGCTGACACAGGTGGGTTGGTGTGTTTTGGGGAGGCTGGGACTCAGCTTGTTGAGCGTTTTACACGCGACTGGTACATTTGGCAGGGCCACAGGTGCAAGGCTCTCAACCGCCCCCATTCTGCTTCCCCTGTGAGCAGCGTGCTCGTCCTCCCTGGTCTCCCTGCACATGGCCTTCAATGCGCTGCGCCTGGGAGACGTGGCACGGGCGGCCAACAGCGGCGCCAACCTCATGCTGTCCGGTGGGTGGGCATGCTGCTGTTTACCAGCATAAAAGCAGCACCTGGGGAGTCCAAACAGGGCCGTCTGTTTGCAACCGACAATCCTTGACCCATGTTGCATTCTGCCTGCAGAGGTGGTGTCGGTTGCATTCCGCAAGTCGGGCATGCTGGCCGCTGACGGCCGCTGCAAGACGCTGGATGCGGCGGCGGACGGCTACGTGCGTGCCGAGGCTGCGGGCGCTCTGTTTGTGGAGATGCTTCCGGACAGCCAGATCCGGCAGCCTGGTGCCCAGGTCACGGCGGTTGTGGCAGGCAGCGCAGTGGGCCAGGACGGCCGCAGCAGCGGCTTGACTGCCCCCAACGGGCCGGCGCAGCAGGAGGTGATGCGTGCAGCGCTGGCCACCGCAACCCTGGCGGCTGCTGACGTCAGCGCTGTGCAACTGCACGGCACTGGAACCTCGCTGGGCGATCCCATCGAAGTGGGCGCCCTGGCGGCAGTCATGGTTGCTGTGCCTCGCAAGCAGCCATTGGCCCTGATGGCTGGCAAGTCACTGATTGGCCACTCGGAGCCGGCAGCGGGTGTGATGGGCCTTGCTCACGCACACTTGGCTGTGGCGCTGAGCGCCTCCCTGCCCATCATGCACCTGCAAGCAGGTGAGCGGATGTGCAGTGCATTGTGCAGCCTCATCCCGCGACATGCTGCTTAGTGGGCGCCCTCCTTGCACCAACAAGCTGCCTGCTAACTCCACTCGCCCTTATCGATTTGTCGTGTGCAGTGAATCCCTACATTGCGCCGGCCCTACAGCAGGGCAAGTGGTCCCTGCCCCGCCAGCTGGGCGGCCAGCCATTGGCAGCTACTAAATCAACCGTCAGCGGCATCAGCTCCTTTGCGTTCCAGGGCACCAACGCTCATGTGCTGCTGGCCTCAGCGCCGGCAGGCAGCGCCATCCTGCGTCCTGCCGCCAGCCTGTGGCGACGCAGCAGCTACTGGCTGCTGGCCCCGCAGTTTGACTTGGTCCGCGCTGTGCAGGCCAGCGGGCAGCTGGCCGTGTTTGCAGCCAGCCTTCAGCAGCCCTCGGCAGCTTCCCTGCTCCAGGCTGTGGCAGCTGGTGGCAGCATCGTTACTCTAGGTGCTGTGCTCGAGCTTGCAGCTGAGGCAGGGGCACAGCTGGCTGGCGTGTCCGGCGCAGCTGCCGATGGCAGCAGCCGACTCCTGCACGGCGTCACAGCAAACCTGGCGGCGGTGCCAGCTGGCAAGGCAGCACGTCTGCCTGTGCTGCATGTGACCGTGGCACCCAGGGCAGGCAGCTTTGAGGTCCAGCTGAACGGAAGCCGCTACGCTGCAGGCAGCCTGCTGACCGTCGGCAGCCAAGCTGTCGCAGAGCCTGCTGTGCCAGCCGGCAGCAAGCTGCTTGCAGTTCTGGATGCTCACACGCGGGAGCACCAGATGGCAGGCAGTTCGTTGGCCACTGTGGCTGCGGATGCGTTTAGCCAGCTGCAGACCGTGGCAGTCGGCCCTGCAGCAGTGGAAGCAGCTGTGCAGCTCCTCACCCCTGGTCAGCTGGCCTCAGCTGCCGAGGCTGTCCTGGTCGGTGGCGCAAACCCCTTGGCTGCCAACGCAGCTGAGCAGGTTGCAGCAGCAGACGCCAGCAGCGTGCTGCTGACTGGTTCCATCAGCACTGTGCAGCTGGTTGGCGTGAAGAGCAGCGCAGCTCTGCCTTCAGCACCTGCCGGTGTCCTGCCTGCCCGTACTGCACAGCCAGCAGCTGAGGAGCAGCCTGAGGGTCTGCTGTATGCTATCACTTGGGAGGCAGCCTCACTAGCCGCCCCTGGTGTTGCAGCCTCAAATGGAGCAGCCACAACAGCCACGGCAGGCCACAGTGCGGGTGCGCCAGAGGCAATCGCTTTTGCTCAGGCAGCCCTCAAGTCGGCCAACGGCAGCATTGCAGCCGATCTGCACGGCGCTCTGCCTGCAGTGACCGGCCCAACTGTGACAGCAAGCCAGCACAGCACAGCTTCGGCGGAACTGCATGGCGTGCTCAAGGCTGTTGCACAGGAGGCACCTGCTTTGGTTCTTAGTGTGCTAAGCAACAGCAGCGCAGCTCCTGGAAGCAGCTCAAGTGCAGGCTGGTCTGCAGCTGTTGCAGCCAAGGGCGCAACAGCGTCTAGCGATGTGCATGGCGTGGCAACTGACAGCAGCACAGCATTCATGCCCCGCCTGCTGCCCCAGCTTCCTACTGCGGTGCCGACCCCAGCTCAGCCAAGCAGCCTGAAGGGCAGCTACGTTGTGACTGGCGGCTCCGGCACGCTGGGCTGCTACGCTGCGCTGTGGCTGCTGCAGCAGGGTGCTGAGTCAGTGCTGCTATCCAGCCGCTCTGGCGCTGTGCCTGAGGCAGTCCTGCTACAGCAAGCCCACAATGCAAGCGGCCGTGTGGTGGCCAGCAAGGCAGACGCTGCGCTGGCTGCTGATGTGGCAGCACTGGTGGCGCACAGCGCAGCGCGTGGCGTGCTGCATGCCGGCGGTGTGTTGGCTGATGCCACGCTGGCCAACCAAACCCTGCCCACCATCCGCCAGGCAAGTGGTGTTGCGGGGAGCTCTGCATGTGTGTTGCCATGAGTATTGTGTGTTCCGGAAGCCAACACCCACTCTCATGCTTGACCCACAATGCAGGTGCTGGCCCCCAAACGAGCGGCTCTATGCAACGTGCAACAGCACAGCTCATCACTGCCGCTTGAAACCCAGCTGCTCTTCTCCTCGGTGGCCTCCCTGCTGGGCTCCCCCGGCCAGGCCAACTACAGCGCAGCCAATGCAGCTCTGGATGCCTCGGCGCAGCAGGCGCAGCTGACTGGCCAGGCGATGGCGAGCGTGCAATGGGGCGCTTGGGCAGGCGCCGGCATGGCGGCACAGGACCGCTCCACAGCCGCTCGATTGGAGCGGCTGGGCATGGGCCTGATCAGGATCAATGTTGGCCTGAGTACCTTGGAGGCAGCTCTGAGCGGCAGCGCCGAGGGCAGCAGCCGCAGCGTGCTGGCCGCCGTGCCCTTCCATTGGCAGCAGTTTGCGGCGGCGGCTCGCAAGCCGCTGCCCCAGCTGTTTGCTGCCTATGCTCCTGCCGAGGCGGTTGTTGGCGGCACCGGCCGTGCGGCAGCCACAGCAGCATCACTCACAGCAGCAGTGGACATGTCAGAGGTTGAGGCGGCAGTGCAGGCGGCGGTCCGCAGCATCCTGGGTGCTGACGTTAGCCCTGATGCCCCGCTCATGGCCGCCGGCCTGGACAGCCTGGGTGCGGTGGAGCTGCGCAGCAGCCTGGAGGCCCGCCTGGGTGTGCAGCTGCCGTCCACCCTGGTGTTTGACTATCCCACAGTGGCTGCCCTGACTCAGTTCCTGGGCAGTAGACTGGGCGGGGTAGCTTCCGCAGTTAGCGCCACAACCATTGGTGCCGCCTCGGCCGCCACCGCAGCCCTGCTGCCGCACTCCGGCCTGGCGGCAGGCACAGCTTCAGCTGTGGTCATGCTGGGCTCCACCTGGCGTTCACCACGGTCGGCATTCGGCCAGCTGGCGGCAGCCAGCAGGGGTGTTGATGCTGTCCGGCTGGTGCCTTTGGACCGCTGGAACGTTGAGGCAGAGCCCCTGGCCGCTCGATTCGGCGCCTATCTGGCAGGCATTTCCGCTTTCGATGCAGCCGCTTTCTCGCTGTCTGATGCGGAGGCCAGCCTGATGGACCCGCAGCAGCGCCTGCTGCTGGAGAGTGTGGGAGAGGCGTTGCTAGCGGGCGGCGTGGATGCCACTGCCGCGCCACTGCGCGCTCGTGGCGTGTATGTCGGTGAGTGGGAGGAATGGGCGGCTTGCTGCTGTTGCATGGGCGATGTGCACTGGCGCGTGCTACATTCAGCAGTGAGGCCTCCGTATCTCCCCATTCCATGGACGCATTTGCTTCCCCCCATCCCTGCATCAGGCATTGCATCGTCCGACTATGGCAGCCTGGTGGCTCGCCACGCTGAGCGTGGCGTGTACCATGCCACGTCATCCGCACTGTCTGTGGCCTGCGGCCGCCTGTCCTACAGCTTTGGCCTGCGCGGCCCCAGCGTCAGCATCGACACAGGTGAGTTGTGAAGGAACAAAGTGCATGTCAACTGCCGTTCTTGCTCTCAAGTCTGCAGCGCTCTCCATCCCGTCCTTCTGTACCCACGTTCACTACAGCCTGCTCGGCGTCGCTGGTGGGCGTGCACATGGCGGCGCGCGGCTTGCAGGACGGGGAGGCCATGCTCTCCTATGCATCGGGTGAGCAGAGACGGGGCGGTGACGGCGGTGACTCACATGCCTCAAAGACTGACACTGCACTGGCTGAATCTTTCACCATGCTGAGCCCCAGTGCCCTGCTCACAAATCCCATGCAGGTGTGCACATCCAGACCACCTATGCCTCCACCTCTTATGTGTGGACCGCCAGCATGCTCTCTCCTTATGGCCGCTGCCGTGCCCTGGATGCGGCTGCTGATGGCTACGTCCGCGGAGAGACTGTCATCACTGCCACACTTGCCACCGCAAGCGTGGCAACTGGCTCCCATCAGGCGGGCCCGGTGGTGCTCATTCAAGGCAGCGCTGTCAACCAGGATGGGCGCAGCAGCAGCCTGACGGCACCCAACGGGCCGGCTCAGCAGGAGGTCATTCGTGCGGCCATGGCAGCAGCTGGCATGACGGCTGCTGGCGTGTCTGGCCTGTCGCTGCATGGCACCGGTGAGCTGCAGTAATTGGCATTGGATGGGGGGAAAAGAGGATGCATTTGATCTGAACAGCATGAGCTGCCCCCACATCCCACACGCAATTTCGCGTCTGCCAACCATGCCCGCTGCAGGCACCGCGCTTGGCGACCCAATTGAGGTTGGCGCTGCACTGGCTGTGTACGGCGACGGCCCTCGCCTGCAGCCGCTCGCTCTGGCGGCTTCCAAGTCTTGGGTGGGCCATGCTGAGCCCGCTGCGGGCCTCGCTGGCCTGCTGTTCGGCCATGCGGCTGCCACACATGCCCTGGCATTGCCACTCATGCACCTCAGGACAGTCAACCCTTATGTGGCCAGCACACTGGAGCAGCAGCAGCAGGCCGCTGGCAGGGCAGCTGTTGCGCCCGCCGTGCTTCCTAAGCAGGGGGGCGGCCTGGCGACAGCGGCAGCCGGCCAGCAGCACGCAGCCTGGGGCATCAGCGCATTTGCCTTCCAAGGCACCAACGCCCATGCCTTGTTGGCAGCAGCCCCGTTGGAGGCATCCAACGCAATAGCCGCCACAGCGGCAGCACCTGCCTGGCACAACAAGCGGCTGTATGTGCTGCCTGAGGCGCACCTGCTCATTGCCACGGCCTCTGTGAGCAGCCCCAGTGCGGCGGCTCAGCGGCGGGTGGCCTTCCATGCTGAGCTGGCGAGCGCCAGCCTGGCGTTCCTGTGGGACCACCAGGTCATGGGCAAGCCGCTGTTCCCAGGTGGGTTGGGAAGCAGCGCGATATCTCTCGGTGAACGCAGCATATCGAGCAGTTGCTATGCCTCACTTTATCGCACCAAGGCTGACTTTTTCTGACATTTTCTCTGCTGCCGTCTCGTTGATCTTGCAGGCGCTGGATACTTTGAGCTGTGCGGCGCAGCGCTGCGCACTCTCACTGCTGATTCGGCCCTGTTCAGCCAGGCAGCTGTGGCAGGTGCTGCCATCCCGGCGCCGCTGCTGCTGCCGGCCATGCTGAAGGGCACAACCACAGTTATTGAGTGCAGCGTGGTTCCCAGCACTGGAGCGGTCGAGATTGCTTCCACGGCAGCCGCCGGCAGCGTGCGTGCTGTGCACGTCACAGCCAGCGCTGCCCTGGTCGGCCACCCATCTGCATCGGCAGCTGCGGCAGGCATGGCGCGCTCAGCCCAACTGCTGCCAGCAGTGCCATCTGCCGCCGCAACCGCAGCGGGACGCACCCCTGCGGCTGCTGTGGCGGCGCTGCAGATGGACACCGGCAGGAGCGGTGTGTGGATGGACCCTGCTGCCTTTGACTGCTTCCTTCAGCTGGGCCAAGCCCTGAAGGCTGTGGGAGACTTGGAAGTCTACGTGCCAGCTGGGCTGGGGGCCCTCCAGGTGGCCTGCCCAAGCGATGCAAGCCGCGCCTGGGCAGCCACCGTCCCCGTGCCGGCCGCTGAAGGCGCAGCATGCAGCAACTTCCATCTGGCACGGGACGGCAGCAGCCAGGAGCAGGTCGTCAGCATTGCTGCCCTCACTGCCAAGTCGATGGGCAGGGTGCAAGCCGGCCCAGCAGCCAGCAAGGCAGCGGTGCAGCGGACTGACTGCCTGTACGAGGTGGCTTGGCAAGTCAGCGAGGCTGGCACTCCAATTGAGGCAGCGGCAGCGGGCAGCGGCAGCACCCTCTGGCGCCTGCACCCTGCCGATCAGCAGCAGCCAGCAGCGGTGGCTGCTGGCGCCATCGCCGCTGTGCAACGGCTGCTTAAGCGCACCGGCGGTGCGCCGGCAGCAGGGGCAGTGCAGCTGCAGACGGTGGGCAGCACCCTGCTGCCGTCTTCGGGGCTGCTGGGTGCAGCCATCCAAAACGAAGCCGGCAAGACAGCAGCAGCTGCGGCGCTGTCCGGCCTTGTGAAGACTCTGAACCAAGAGGTGCCACAGCTGAGCTGGGGCAGCCAGGATGCCGATGCCCAGGCACCTGCGGCCCGCAGCATCGGCAGCGCCGCCCTTGTGAATGCATCTACCGGGTCAGACTCGGCTAATGCCTTTGGCATGGCGGCTCGTGCCGGCGCTCGCTTGGCACCTCATCTGCTCAAGTCGGCAGCAGTGGAGCAGCTGGGCCCCTACCACTTGTTCCCCCAGCCCCGCGGCAGCCTCAACTCCCTGGCTGCCCTGCCGGTGGATGCTGGCCGGCAGCTGGCTGCTGATGAGGTGCTGGTGGCGGTCAAGGCGGTGGGCATCAACTTCAGGTGAGGGGCGGATGCGTTTAGGAGGCGTGCTGCTGCATTCAGGCAGCGCTCTGTGGTGTCCACTCTGCTTCTGATGCCCACTTCCGGTGCAGGGATGTGCTTAATGTGCTGGGCATGTACCCAGGTGACCCCGGCCCACCTGGCGGCGACTGCGCCGGTGTGGTGCTGCGTGGTCTGGTCAAGCATGGAGATACTGTGCTGGCTGGCCCTGGCGATGCCGTGTTTGGCCTGGCTGCCGGCAGCCTGGGCAGCCACGTGATCGCATCCAACCAGACCGTGGTGCCGGTGCCGCCCTGCGTCACGTGAGTGTGGGGACGGTTTAGCAGTGCAGGGTTGTTTTATGAGTTGCCAATAGCGTGACGACCCGCAAACATGCCATTGCTTTGTTCCTTTGGCCTATGCAGCTTTGAGGAGGCGGCCACCATGCCCACCGTCTTTGTCACTGTGGACACCGCCCTCAACCGGCTAGCAGCTATCACTCCAGCCGACAGTGTGTTGGTGCATGCAGCGGCCGGTGGCGTTGGCCTGGCTGCCATGCAGGTCATCGCAGCGGCAGGGGCTACTGCTGTGACCACGGCAGGCAGCCCTGCCAAGCGTGCCCTGCTGCGCAACCTCGGCTCTGTCCATGTCAGCAGCTCCCGTGACACCGGCTTTGTCACTGAGCTGACTGAAGTGGGCGGCGCCTCGGTTGCTCTGAACACACTGACTAGCAGCGGCATGGTGGCGGGCACTCTTGCCGCCCTCCAATGGGGTGGCAGCTTTGTGGAGATCAGCAAGCGCGACATCTGGAGCGCGGCGCGCGTTGCGCAGGGTGAGCAGCCGTGCTGTTTGACAAACATGTGTGTGCAACATGTCCGCTCGTTCTGTGCACCTGATCCGAAGCGTCATGTCTAATGCACCCGGTACTTCATGTACCCCTTCCGCAGATCGGCCGGATGTCCACTATTCTCTTCTGGCGGTCGACTTTATGTCGCCGCCCGCCCTGCATGCCTCCCTCATGCGTGTTTCAGCTGGCCTGGCAGCCAACCAGCTGCACCCGCTGCCGCTCATCGCGCACAGCATGGGCGCAGTGGCGGCCGCGCTGCGCCAGATGAGCCAGGCTCGGCACATGGGCAAGATTGTTGTTCGCCAGCCCCCTGCACAGCAGCAGGAGGCGGCGCAAGGCAGCTGGCTGGTGACTGGAGGCGCTGGTAAGTGCTCACTACTGCATTTGCTGTATCGCATTGCTCTGATGGCTCTGAAATTGTCCTCTGAAGCACTCCGCATCGCCCTTCTTTCCTGCAGGCGCACTGGGCACGCTTGTGTCTCAGTGGCTCATCCACAGCCGCCAGCGCAACCTGCTGCTGGCTGGCCGCAGCAGCGCCTTTACGCCCGAAGCCAGCAGCGCCCTGCTGGCGCCTCACCAGACAGCAGCAGTCACGCTGTGCAAGGCAGATGCCGGCTTTGCTGCTGATGTGGCGGCCCTGCTGGCGGGCGCTGTGCCTGCTGTGGCCGGTGTCATGCACGCTGGCGGCGTGCTGGCTGATGCCACGGTTGCCAACCAAACTCTGGCCGGCATCCGGGCAGTCTTTGCACCCAAGGCCTCGGCATGGCGCCACATGGCCGGCGGCCGTCTGGCTGCCCAGCCTACTCACACCGCAGTGCTCTTCTCCTCGGTAGCCGCCCTGCTGGGGTCCGTCGGCCAGCTGAACTACAGCATTGCCAACAGCTGGCTCGACGCCGCGGCATCCGGCAGCCAGGCGGCAGGCGCTCCAGTGCTCAGTGTGCAGTTTGGCGCTTGGAAGGGCGCTGGCATGGCGGCGGCCAGTGCAGCCAAGATGGAAAGCATGGGCCTGGGCGCCCTCACCCCTGCAACCGGCCTGCAGGCGCTGTACGGCCTCCTGCAGGCAGCTGGCACTGAGCCAGCAGCTGCCGCAGGGCTGCGGCCTCCTGCCAGCGTGGCGATGAGCCCTGTGGACTGGCCGGCATTCCTGCAGGGCATGCCCCACCTGCCTCACTACTTTGGCAGCTTTGCCCACCTCAAGCCAGCAGCAGCGGGTGCCCGCCAGCAGCAGCCCGCGGCGGCGTCGGCTGGCGGCCGTTCTGCCGCAGCTGCCGGCGCTGCCAGCGCAATGTCTGCCGAGCAGCGCCTGGCCTATGTGTCAGCTGAGGTGGAGGCAGCAGCCAAGGCGATTATTGGCAGCGCTGTGGGCCCCAACGAGCCGCTCATGGCTGCCGGCCTGGACAGCCTGGGTGCCGTGGAGCTCCGCAACAGCCTGGAGAGCCGGCTGGGCCTGGCGCTGCCGTCGACACTGGTGTTTGACTACCCCACCGTGGCAGCCATCGCTGGTTTCATCAGCGGCAGCCTAGCAGCAGCCGAGCCCGTTGCAGCAGCAGCAGAAGGTGCCGAGTACAGCTCTGCACCTGCCGCGGTGCCTACTGACCTGGTGCCTGTGCACCTCGGCTCAGGCACCATTGCGCTCACAGGCATGGCGACTCGCTCGCCAGCTGGTGCACTGGAGGCGCCGGCCTTGTCCGGCCTGCCGGATGTGATGGGTGCCATCCCCATCAGCCGCTGGGAGGCGGACACTCAGCTGACGGCCGACCTGCCTGCTCGCTTCGGCGGCTTCCTGGCGGGAGCGTACCTGTTTGATGCGACCGCCTTCTCTGTGTCGCTGCCTGGTGAGCTCGAGGGGAGTTGTGAGGAAGGAGGTTGAGAGCACTGCATGTATCATTGGCTGCCGCACCGGCACCACAGTAAAAGCACACACATGCGCACTTGCATCCTCCATGCAGAGGCGGTTCTGATGGACCCACAGCAGCGCCTGCTGATGGAGGTGACCGAGGAGGCACTGACCACAGCGCGCCTCAGCGTGCTGGGCGCAGTGACAGGCAAGCGCAGGGATGCGTGTTCAATGAAGCACCTGCCGCGCAAGCTGTTGCCAAGCACATTTGCCAGTTCTGCAGTGTTTGCTGGCCGCTGCTGCGCTTTGCCCAACATCAATACTTCTCACGCACCTTGCCTTGCAGTGGGCGAGGGTGTGGGTGTGTTTGTGGGCATCTCCACCCCCGACTACTCCACGCTTGCCCAGGCAGCAGCCGAGATCTCGGCCTACTCAGCCACAGGCGAGGCGGGAGGGGCAGCGGAGGGGAGGCATGCAGTGATGGACAGCATTGGTTGCAGGTGGGATGCTGTCTGCAGAACAGACCAGTCTTATGTGTGCTGAAGTTCATGCCCATGCAGGCTCCGCACTGAGCGTGGCCGCCGGACGCCTCAGCTATGCGTATGGCTTCAAGGGCCCCTCGGTGGCAGTGGACACTGCCTGCTCGTCTTCTCTAGTGGGCACCCACATGGCCCGTCTGTCCATGGAGAGCGGAGGCTGCACCACTGCTAGCGCAGGCGAGTGTAAACTGGGGTTGGGGTTGGGTTGCATTCCGGCAACATGCCGGCAACATGCAGTCCAGCATTTCTCCTGCCCAGTCTTCAGATGCAACAACTCCACATGCCATAACCCTTTCCTGCAGCGGGTGTCAAGCTGATCCTGACTCCAGCCACCTCGGCCATGTTCAACCGGGCCGGCATGCTCACCGCTGACGGCCGGTGCAAGACGCTGGACGCATCTGCTGACGGCTACGTGCGTGGCGAAGCATTTGTGTCCATCGTCCTGCAGTCTAGCGTGGCAGGTGCCACGCACAGCAACAACAGCACAGCACTGTGCTTGCTTGCCGGCTCAGCTGTCAACCAGGACGGCCGCAGCAGCACTCTTACTGCACCCAACGGGCCGGCGCAGCAAGCTGCTGTGCGCCAGGCTCTCGCATCTGGAGGCTGGTCGGCTGCGGCTGTTTCCATGGTGCAGCTGCACGGCACGGGCACCCCTCTGGGCGACCCCATTGAAGTGGGCGCACTTGCCGCTGTGCTGGCCGCGGCACGCGTGGGCGGCCCAGCGGCCCAGCCTGTGGTGCTGGCTGCAGGCAAGACGAGCATGGGACACACCGAGCCGGCAGCTGGCCTGGTGGGCGCAGCGCATGCCTCACATGCACTGGCGGTCTGGCTGGTGCAGCCCATCCTGCACCTGCACAAGGTGAGAGTGAGCATATCTTTGTTGGGTTGTTCAGCCTATACATGTACCTGCATTGCCACAGAGGCACCTCCAGCCTCTGCCCTTCACGCCTTTGCCTCTGCCCATTGCTTGTGCAGCTCAACACGTACATGGAGGGCAGCGTAAGTGGCGCCAACCGAGGCCTGTTTGCCATGCCGCGCCAGCTGGGCGGCCGTAGCAGCAGCACGGTTGACCGCAGCACTGTGACGGGCATCAGCTCGTTTGCCTTCCAAGGCACCAACGCTCATGCGCTCCTCGCGCCTGCGGCTGGCAGTGCTGGTCCTGATGAGCTTGCTGCACCGGTCACCATGCCGGCTTGGCAGCGGCAGTACATCAGTGTGCTTCCGCCCGCCCACACACAGCTGCGCTCAGTCAGCCTGGCTGGCACAGGCGCCGCTCGGCGTGCTGTGCTGTCCATGCATCTGGGGGCGCAGGCCTGCCACTCTTTCTTCTGTGACCACCAGGTGTCCGGCAAGCTCATCTTCCCAGGCAAGTAGCTGCGGGTGTGGTTTGGATGGAAGCAGTTTAGTACGGTTGCGTTCTTCTGGGCATGAATTCCATGTGCATATCCTAAACTGTGCGCTGCCCCGTTCAGCGTCTTGCACCTCACACCTTGCTCCCTCCTGCCTGTCACAGGCGCTGGGTACCTGGAGATGGCGGCGGCTGTGGCGCAGTGCATGCTGCAGGGTGCTTCCAACCCTGCAGTCAGCCTGGTTGGCACAGCAATTGCTACACCCCTTATCCTGCCCAACCCAGCGGCTGCACCAGCTGACTACACAGCTGTTGTGCTGACCGCTGATGTTGCGGTGGCCGATGGCACCTGCCAGCTGGCCAGTGGCAGCACCGTGCACGTCAGCACTCGCTTCGCGGCCGTGAGCGACACAGCCGCCGCAGCGGCGGCAGCAGAGGCAGCGGCTGCAACCGAGCGTTTGATGGCACAGTGCAGCGAGCCTCTCGCTACAGAGTATGCCTATCGCCAGCTGGCTTCCGCCGGTCTGCAGTACGGCCCAAGCTTCCGGCTGCTGCGTGGCATCAAGCGCGGCGGCAGTGCTGCAGCGGCTGCAGTCCGCCAGCCTGCTGCTCAGCTGCCCGCTGAGTTCGTGCTGAACCCAGCTGTGCTGGACTGCTGCCTGCAGCTGGGAGGCATGGTGCCAGCTCAGCAGGCGGCGGGCAGCCAGCAGGATGGCAACACGTACATCCCAGCCTCGCTTGCGGTGTTGTGCGCTGGCTCTGGAGTGCCTCGCATTGGCTGGCAGGCAGCGGTTGCACTGGCGCAGCGGCCAGCTGGCGCAACAGACACACCGGCTGCTGTGCTGCGCAACCACCGCATCGTGGGTGCAGCAGGCGCGCTGGTGTGCCAGCTGGATGGACTTGAGTCCAAGTCGACTGGCGCCAAGGGCAGGGCAGCCGGCGCAGCTGGCCGCGCTGCTGCGGCTCCTACACCAGACATGCTCTATGAGATTCACTGGGAGGCAGCTGACCCTGCTGCAGCACAGCCTGATGTGGCAGCCAGCAGCAGTTACAGCTCGCTGAGCCTCGCCTCTGCCGGGCTGCCGCTGGCAGCAGCCAGCATTGCAGCACTGCAGGGCGCTTTGGTGGGTGCGGCGGCCAGCCTACAGTTGCAGACACGTGCTGGCCATGCTGCCATTGCGATGCCGACTGCGGCAAGTGCCGCAAGCGAGGCAGCTGGGCAGATGTGGGGCCTGCTGCGCACCACAGCAGCTGAGTGCCAAGGCATGGCTGTGTCTGGTGCTGACCAGGATGCCCTGGCTTCAGGTGCCATGCCTCCAGCACAGCTGGTGCTGGGTGGCAAGGCACTTGCAGCCTTTGATGGCTACGGCTCCACGGCGGCAGGTGGCTCCCGCTTCCTGCCGTTCATGCAGCCCAGCGCAGCGCACAGCACGCCTGCTCCCTTCCAGCTGCTGCCGCAGCCAAGGGGTGCCCTGCAGAACTTGGTGCCTGTGCCGGTGCAGGCGGCTGATGTACCGGCAGGCCAGGTGCTGGTAGCTGTCAAGGCGGTGGGCATCAACTTCAGGTGAGGGGCGGGATGGGCTAGCTGTGTGCCCTCGCATAGGTTTGCAGTGCTGCGTTTGCCATGTGGGCACTTGATGGCTAATATTGTACCCCGCCCACCCATTCTGCAGGGATGTGCTCAATGTGCTGGGCATGTACCCCGGTGACCCCGGCCCACCTGGCGGCGATTGCGCCGGCGTGGTTGTTGCCTGCGGTCTGCCAGCGCCTGGCTATCCCACCCTTGCGGTTGGCCAGCCAGTGTTTGGCCTTGCGGCAGGCAGCCTGGGCAGCCACGTGCTGGCTTCAGCCAAGACGGTTGTGCCGCTGCCCGCCTCCCTGGATCTTGAGGCGGCAGCCACCATGCCAACAGTTTTCGTGACTGTGGATGCTGCCCTCAACCGCTCAGCAGCCATGCAGCCTGGCGAACATGTGCTTGTCCATGCCGCAGCTGGCGGTGTGGGCCTTGCAGCTGTGCAAGTCATCCAGGCAACCGGCGCAGTGCCGCTCACAACGGCCGGCAGCCCTGCCAAGCGGGCGCTGCTGCGCAGCCTGGGAGTGCAGCACGTGCTGGGATCTCGAGACACTGCCTTTGTGGATCAGCTACTGGAACTAGGCTCCTCGGCGGATGTTGTGCTGAACACGCTCACCAGCAGCGGCATGGTGGCGGGCTCGCTGGCTGCCCTGGGTGCCGGCGGCCGGTTTGTGGAGATCAGCAAGCGCGACATCTGGAGCGCGGCGCGTGTTGCACAGGGTAAGTGGTGCCTGGAGATAGACTGTTTGGCCATGCACCTGCTGTTCACCAACTTCATTCTTGCATGGTTCTCCTGTTCAGTCCAGGCCCATCACAACCAACCATGCTGATCCTCCTCCTCTCTGCCCCTTGTTGTGCAGAGCGCCCCGACGTGCGATACTCGCTGGTGGCTGTAGACTTCATGTCTGAGGCCGCTCTGCATGCTGCCCTCAGCCATGTGGCAGCGCACGCCGCCACTGGCGCCATCCGCCCGCTGCCGCTCATCGCGCACAGCATGGGCAGCGTGGCAGCCGCCCTGCGCCAGATGAGCCAGGCACGCCACGTTGGCAAGATCGTGGTGCGTGTGCCCGAGGGTGCACGCTCCATCAAGCCTGCTGGACGTGTGGTGGTGACAGGTGAGCGCACGGCTGCAGCATGGGTTGGGTTGTCTGAGGCAACAATGACCAAGGTCGTGCATGCAGTGCAGCAGAAGCTGAAGAGGCACCAAGCGCACTTCACACTTCACACCCTTGCTGCCACCCTCCCATCCACACAGGTGGCCTGGGCACCCTGGGCCAGCTTGTCACTCGCTGGCTGCAGCAGCAGCATGCAACCGACATCCAGCTGCTGGGGCGCACCGGCCATGCTCCCGATGGCCAGCTGGCCGCCAGCTCAGCAGCCACAGCGGCAGCAGTGACTGTCACCAAGGCAGACATCGGCCTGGCAGAGGACCTGGCTGTGCTGCTGGGTGCAGTCACGACTGACGGCACTCAGCCGGCTCGCCATCTGCAAGCCATTCTGCATGCCAGCGGAGTGCTGGCTGATGCCACGGTTGCCAACCAGACTCTGGCCGGCATCCGGGCGGTGTTTGCACCAAAGGTGGCACCAGTGGCAGCTTGGCGGCGTGCCCTGGCCTCCCACCCAGCCACAGCCGAGGTTCTCTTCTCTTCTGTGGCATCCCTGCTGGGAGCCCCAGGCCAGGCCAACTACAGCGCAGCCAATGCGGCGCTGGATGCAGCGGCGCAGCGTGCGCAGACCGCAGGCAGCATGGCAACCAGCGTACAGTGGGGCGCCTGGGCGGGCGGCGGCATGGCGTCTGCTGAGACAGCGGCCCGAGTGGAGCGCATGGGCATGGCTCTGGTCACACCGGATGCCGGCCTTGCAGCCCTGCAGGGCCTTCTGGCCAGCTCGGCAGCAGCGCCAGTCGTGGGAGCCAACCCCTTCAACTGGCCCCGCTTCCTCCAGCGCCTGCAGCCCAGCCAGCGCACCCAGCTGTTTGACGCCTTCTCTGCTGGCACCGCGGCAGCAGCTGCGCCAAGCGGTGCGGCTGCCACAGCGGCTGGTGCTGCCCCTGCTGCCCGCGGCTCAACAGGCACAGCGGCGGTCAGCCGGGAGGCTGTGGCAGAACAGGTGGCGGCTGCGGTTGCCGCAGTGCTGGGTGCACCAGTGGCGCCCACAGCCTCTCTGATGGAGGCAGGGCTGGACAGCCTTGGCTCTGTGGAGCTGCGCAACCAGCTCAGCAAGCAGTTTGGCCTGGAGCTGCCTGCCACCCTCACTTTCGACTACCCAACCACAGCGGCAATTGCCGGATTCATTGCCGACTCAATTGTGCCGGCTGTGGCGGAGGGCAGCTCTGCTGCGGCAGAGGTGGCAGGCGTCCTTACGCCTCATGCCCATGGCGCAGCGCTCGTGCCAGGCGCAGCCGGTGCAGAGGCTGCCCTGGCCATCACTGGTGCCAGCATGCGCTTTGCAGGCGGCATCGACAGCCTGGAGGCGCTGCACGCTGCGCTGGATGGCATGCCGGAGATGCAGACCGTGGGACCCTTCCCTCGCTGGAACACAGGTGGGAGAGTCTGCCGCTGCCAATGCATGGGATGCGTTGTTATGTGCCTCGGGGAATCATCGCATGCCCCCTGACTGCACTGCCCTGAATTGAGGCCCAGCTTTCCCTCTCCCTCTCGCTTACCCGCGCAGACGAGCACTACAGCCCTGCGGGCGGCATTGGCCGGGTGGCCTCGCGCTTCGCCACCTTTGTGCACTCGACATTCTGCTTCGATCCCGAGGCGTTTGGCCTGTCAGGTGGGTGGCGTGCAGTGACCAGCAGCCACCACTTTGTGGTACTGCTGCAGTTTGCATGTGAGGGGTGGGAGCAGCAAGGGATCTGACCTAGCGACTGCCTCTACCTGCCATGCGTGCAGTGAACGAGGCGGCGCTGATGGACCCACAGCAGCGCGTGCTGCTGGAGGAAACGGTGGCCGCCTTCCGTCAGGTGGGTGTTTGTGTGCAGTTCGTGGCAGCTTACAAGGCACTTGCGGACTGCCGGACACAAGATTCTGTGATGCGAAGGGGCTGTTCATGAGTCGTGCACATGGCGGCTGCCACCTCTCGCAGGCCGGCCGCTCCGCTGATGCGCTGTTGGGTAGCCCCACTGGCGTGTTTGTGGGCTGCATCTGGCTCGAGTACGGCGAGCTGCTGGCGGCGGCTGGAAACCCCGCGGGCGCCTACATGGTCACAGGTGGGACTGGCTGTGCTGCTGTGGGTGACAGGAGGAAATGCGAGTAGGGAGACGCATGCAAGCGACTGCTCAACCTGCAACACCTTGTGTGCCTCTGCCTCCACCGCAGGCAATGGACTGGCGTTTATGGCGGGCCGCGTGTCCTACTCGCTGGGCCTTGTGGGACCCTGTGTGCCCACCAACACCGCCTGCTCCTCCTCGCTGGTGGCCTACCACCTGGCCGCCCGCAGCATCGCTCAGGTGGGGCTTGCAAGTTGGGACGGACCCGTGTGCTTGGGTGCATGGTAGATGCCACACATGTCTGCTTGTGTCATGCAGTGCTATGTTGCATCATCCAGCGACGCACAAACCTGCCTTGCAATGCCCCATCCACCCACAGGGCGACTGTGGCATGGCAACCGCCTCTGGAGTGAACGCCATGCTGGTGCCCACAGCCGCCAGTGCAGCCATGACCCAGGTGCACGCCCTCTCCCCAGACGGCCGCTGCAAGGCCTTTGGTGCCGAGGCAGATGGCTATGGCCGGGGCGAGGGCTATGCAGCAGTCATTCTGGAGCCAGCTGCTGGCGCGGCCACCCCTGCCCTGGCATTGTTTGCCGGCAGCTCCGTCAACCAAGACGGGCGCAGCAGTGGCCTGACGGCGCCGCACGGGCCCAGCCAGCAGGCGCTGGTCATGGCAGCCATGCGGGAGGCGGGGGCAGCGGTGCTCGAGTACGTGGCGACCCACGGAACAGGTGTGAAAGATGAACTCTGTGTGCCGCTGTTGTGGATGGTGGCTGGACATGCAGACTTGCGGTTCACATACTGTCTAGCTGGGCAGTTTGCAACTGCCCACTCAACCACCTCCTGCGCTGCCCCTCGTCTGTCCAGGCACGCCACTGGGCGACCCCATTGAGACGGGCGCCCTGCGCAAGGCAGTTGCACCTGCGCACTCGCCGCCTGCCGGCGCCTCGTTCACGGCGGGCGCAATCAAGACGGTGGCTGGTCACCTGGAGGGCACGGCTGGCCTGGCTGGCCTGCTGCTTGGCCAGGTGGCGCTCAGCCAGCAGCTGGCCCACGGCATGCGCTACAGGTGAGCAGGCGGCCGGTTGTAGTTGGTATTTGTTGAAGAAATGTGAGTGCCACTATACTGAGCAGCTGATCACACCTTGCATGCTTAAACCGCCGCCTGTTTGACCCATCTTTTCTGCAGGGCAATCAACCCCTATGTGGCAAACAGCTTTACTGGCTGGGCGGTGCCCCACCGCCTGCCCATCCAGTCGTCCCCTGCTGCGCCAGCCAATGCTGGCACCAGCTCTTTTGGCATGAGCGGCGTCAATGCACATGCCATCATCACACCTCAGCCAACCGGGGCACAGGCAGCTGGCGCTGCGCTGGCTCCTGCCATGTGGCAGCGCAGCCTACGGTGCTTCGTTGAGGTGCTGGTGCCGCTGCACCCTCTGCTTGGCGCTGCCGTCAAGGTAGGTAGTTTTGATAAAACTGCAGTGCGCTGAAGCATTGCCATAGTTCCGCTCTGCCAAGCCACCCCAACCATTTGCTGATCAATCTGCTCCGCTGCCTTTCAACGACCCCCTACAGGCCAAGCAGCAGCTGCAGTTCCGCCTGCCGCTCAGCCGCCCAGTCCTGGCCTTCCTGTGGGACCATCAAGTCCAGGCAGCACCCATCGTGCCTGGCGCAGCGTACTTTGAAATGGCCGCAGCTGCCGGCCGCACTCTGCTGCGCTTGGCTGAGCCTGCTGTGGCACTGACTGGCGCCACGATTGCGGCGCCCCTGCGCCTGCCAGCCGCTGCCGAGGCAGGGGCAGTGACAGTGACAGCTGATGTGGCGCTGCTGACCGGCAGCATTAGCATCCGGTCGGCAGCTGGGCAGGCCAGCAAGGCAACGAGCGGCAAGGCGGCGACGGACACGCTGCACCTGCAGGGCAGCCTGTCGGCTGTGGCGGCTGCTGCTCCCATTCCAGCATCCGCTGCTGCACACAGCCTGTCGCTGGATGCCGCCCGAGCGGCATGCCAGCTGCCTCAGGATACCGCGGCAGTGTACAGCGGCCTGCATGCAGCTGGCCTGCAGTACGGCCCCGCCTTCAGGCAGATGAGGAGCATCCAGCGCGGCAACAGCTCAGCAGCCGCCCGCCTGGGCAGCGGCGCTGCTCAGACCGATGCTGATGTGTCAGGCTTCCTGATGCACCCTGCCATGCTGGACAGCGGCCTACAGCTGGGCGCACTGGTGCCTGAGGCAAGCAGGGATGGTGCAGCAGCAGCTGCGGCGGAAGGCGGGGCCTTTGTGCCTGCTGCCCTGGCTGTGTACCTGGTGCAGCGGCCGGTGCAGCAGGGCAGCGGGGTGCACGCATTTGTGCGCCGCAGCCCTGAGGGTGCCAGCAAGGCAGCGGGCTCCACGTTCCGGGACCATGCCCTGGTTTCTGCCACCGGCGCTGTGCTCGCTGTGCTGGACGGCTTGGAGGCCAAGCAGCTGGGTGGCGGCGCCAGCGCAGCAGCCAAGGCAGCCACTGCCGCCAAGCAGCAGACTGTCGAGCTGTTGTACAATGTTGCTTGGCAGGCGGCCACTCTTGCCACAGAAGCGGCAGCTCCCACGGCAGATGCGGCAGTCCAGAAGCTGCCCTCGGGCATGGCAGTGCCACTGGCCCCTGCCAGCAGCAGCCTGCTCGTGCTGCAGCACGCCATGCAGCAGCAGGCTGGCGCGATCCAGCTGCACACCATGGCAGACGCCGCACCCGGCAGCATTGCGGCGGCTGGCCCAGCTCAGGCAGCCACCAGCGGCAGCGACCTCTGGGGCATGCTGCGTGCCTTTGCACAGGAGGCTCCCGCCATCGGCCATGGGGGTGTGCGTTTTGATCCAGTGGCTTCTAGCAGCACCTCCAGCCGCAGCCGCCTGCTGGTCACTACCTCCACCTCGGCAGCCAAGGCATCGGATGGCTACGGCAGCCTGGTGCAGGCCGGCGCGGCGCTGAGCGCTGTGCTGCTGCCCAGCAGTGCGGCACAGCCCATGCCTGGCCCTTATCACTTCATGCCCAGGCCTCGTGGTGCTTTCAGGTGGGATTCGGAGTGGGGTTCAGTGGTTGAATTGCCTCCATGGAGAAAGCTGCCCGTGCGGCGTGAGAAATGTGTTACTGCCTCTGAGTGAGACGGGCGATGCTGCTCCTCTGCAGGAACCTGGCCCCTGAGCCGGTGCCTGTGGGCACTGCACAGCCTGGCTGGGTGGAGGTCCAGGTCAAGGCGGTGGGCATCAACTTCAGGTGCGAGCTGCCCTGCAGTGTGTTGTTGGTGCGTGAGCACAACATAGCATCAATTGCTAGCTACATTCAACATGTTGCTATCCACCCTATGTGCAGGGATGTGCTCAATGTGCTGGGCATGTACCCTGGCGACCCCGGTGCTCCCGGCGGCGACTGCGCCGGCATCGTGTCTCGTGTGCCGGCTAGCAGCCTTGCCGGCCTACAGCCGGGCGATGCTGTGTTTGGCCTGGCAGCCGGCAGCCTGGGCAGCTATGTCCATGCCTCCGCCAAGACAGTGGTCCGCATGCCACAGTCCATCAGCTTTGAGGAGGCGGCCTCCATGCCCACCGTCTTTGTCACTGTGGACACCGCCCTGAACCGGCTGGCGGCCATCACTCCTGCCGACAGTGTGCTGGTGCACGCAGCCGCCGGTGGCGTGGGCCTGGCTGCCATGCAGGTCATTGCGGCGGCGGGTGCTACTCCTGTTACCACGGCCGGCAGCCCTGCCAAGCGTGCCCTGCTGCGCAACCTCGGCTCTGCACACGTCAGCAGCTCCCGTGACACCGGCTTTGTCACTGAGCTGACCGAAGTGGGAGGCGCCACCGTGGTGCTCAACAGCCTGACCAGCAGCGGCATGGTGGCGGGCTCGCTGGCCGCTCTCAAGTGGGGTGGCAGCTTTGTGGAGATCAGCAAGCGCGACATCTGGAGCGCGGCGCGTGTGGCGCAGGGTGAGCGTTCATGGGGGCAGCCTTCATTTGCCAATACCAAGTTTGGCCCACATGTTGCAAGCATGCCGTCTCACGCTCTGCCCCTCTCTGCCCCATGTTGTGCAGAGCGCCCCGACGTGCACTACTCGCTGGTGGCCGTCGACTTCATGTCTGAAGCCGCGCTGAACAGCGCTCTCGCCCGGGTGGCAGAGGGCGTTGCAGTGGGCACGCTTCGCCCGCTGCCCCAAGTCCTGCACAGCCTGAGCGCTGTCCAGGCGGCCCTGCGCCAGATGAGCCAGGCCCGCCACGTGGGCAAGATTGTGGTGCGGGCACCCGCCCTGGCTGCCCAGCCCAGCGTCCAAGGCTCAGGTGAGAGGATAGTGTGTATGGTTGCAGACTCCCATGCTTTTGCAGCTGCCTGTTCTTGCCCAGCCAGCTCTGCGTATCCTCCTAACCACATCTGCCGTTTCTAACCGCAGTGGTCATGACTGGAGGCCTGGGCACCCTGGGCACCCAGGTGGCAGCCTGGCTGGCGCAACAGCAGATGCGTCACCTGCGCCTGCTGGGCCGCAGCGGCCGGATGGCAGCAGCTGCTGCAGATGCCAGCCTGGCCCTGCTGCAGCCCGACAGTGCTGCCTTTGCGGCGGCAGTCACCATGGCCATGTGCGATGCTGCAAGCGCTGAGGATGCAGCTGGCGTGGCACCAGGCAGCGGCAGCAGCCCCCTCTCTGGCCTGATGCATGCAGGCGGTGTGCTGGCTGATGGCGTGTTTGCTTCCCAGACCCTGGGCAGCCTGCGGACCGCTTATGCTCCAAAGGTCAGCGCGGCCGTGCAGCTGGGCAGCACCTTCGGTCGCCAGCCAGCAGCATTCCAGCTGCTCTTCTCCTCAGTGGCCGCCCTGCTGGGCTCCCCCGGCCAGGCCAACTACAGCGCAGCCAATGCAGCACTGGATGCTTCAGCGCAGCGGGCACAGCTGGCCGGTGGCACGGTCAGCAGCATGCAGTGGGGCGCCTGGGCAGGCGCCGGCATGGCGGCCAACGATGCCTCCACAGCCGCTCGTGTGGAGCGGACAGGCATGGCGCTTGTGCAGCCTGACCAGGGCATGGCTGTGCTTGGAGGCCTGCTTGAGGCATCTGGAGCAGCACCTGCCCTGCTGGCTGCCACGCCCTTCGCTTGGGACAAGTTCATGCGGCGCTTTGCCGGCAGCGGCCAGCCGGCACCGGAATTCTTTGCCGAGTTTGCAGGCTCGGCTTTGGGTGTTGTTGGCGGCGCTGCCCCTGCGGCTGGCGGGCGGGGCAGCAAGGCAGCCCGGGCTGCAACGGCTGGCCTGTCGGCGGCGGACCGCAAGGCAGCTGTGCTGTCCCAAGTGCAGGATGCGGTTCGTGGCATCCTGGGCGCAGACATTGGCGCAGACGAGCCGCTCATGGCTGCCGGCCTGGACAGCCTGGGTGCAGTGGAGCTGAAGAACAGCTTAGAGAGCCGGCTGGGACTGCAGCTGCCCGGCACACTGGTGTTTGACTACCCCACAGCGGCGGCCATTGCTGGATATGTGGAGACACAGCTGCCGACTGAGGAGGAGGAGGAGGGCGAGGGCGCCTTCTCAGTTGGAGATGAGCTGGCGCTGTCCCCAGTGGTGCAGCGCGCGCTGGCGGGCGCTCTGCCCGCTGGCGCTGTGGTCGCCCTGCTGGGCATGTCCAGCCGCACTGCACAGGTGCGAGACACATATAGTCGGGTGGTTTGCTCATGCCGTTGAATCGAACAGCACTGATGCGCTGGCGGTTAGTTATACTTCAGTTCACCACTCACTGGTGCACGCTGCACTAATCGTTCTGCGCAGGACGGCATCCTCAGCCTGTCGCCGGTGGACATCATCTCGCCCGTGCCGCTGGAGCACTGGGATGTGGAGCTGCTCAGCCGGGTGAGCTACATTTTCGCTCTGGACCGTTTAAGCGTGCAGCTGTTGGAGTTGCTGAAACTGGATTTGGGCTGGCAGTGAAGGTACATGTAGCTGCGGAAATGCATGGCATGTATGATGGCCATTCTCACCGCAACTGCCCTGCTCTTCGTTCCTCTTGCAGTCCGGCCTGCCCGCCCGCTTTGGCGGCTTCCTGCCCTCGTCCGTGACCGAGGGCTTCGACATCTCCCTGTTTGGTCTGAGTGGTGGCGAAGCGGAGTTGATGGACCCCCAGCAGCGCCTGCTGCTCGAGGTGTCTCTGGAGGTGAGAGCGCACTGCTTGCTGTAGAAAGTGCCTCCTTGCCTTCTCAAAGGATGACTAGCAGCTTTTTGACAGGTGCACAGGTCTGCTTGTGCATGCATCGATAGTTCACCCCATGCGCTGCCCACATGTACAAACTTGCAGGCGCTGGGCCAAGCGGGCACCAGCGTGGCGCTGCCCAGCTCCACTGCTGTGGCTGTCGGCATTGCATCAGCGGAATACAACAACACCCTGGTGCCGCGCTACACCGCCGGCGTCAGCGCGTTCAGTGCCACCGGCGGAGCACTCTCGGTGGCCAGCGGACGGCTCAGGTGTGGGCGGAGGCTTGCAATATTGGTCAATCTACACGGGGGGAAATGGGTGCTGCTGAAGTCGAGTGCCTTTGGCTTGATCATCCCTATCTCTCCTCCTCCACCCCCACTCCTGTCCTGCAGCTACACCTTTGCCTTCAAGGGCCCGGCAGTCAGTGTGGACACAGCGTGCTCCTCCTCCCTGGTGGCCGCCCACATTGCCGCCGGCAACCTGTTCAGCGGCGTCAGCACCAGCGGCCTGACTGCTGGCGCTGGCCTGCTGCTGTCGTCCGACACAACGGGTGAGGCTACAACCAGCTGTGTGGTACATTTCAGTGTCACACTGCGGTACATCAAGCTTGCCAAAGTGCTTCCAGCCACGACCACACCTTACCCCTTCCCCCAAGCACCTGCCCCATCCTGCAGCCATGTTCCACAAGGCCGGCATGCTGGCCGCTGACGGCCGATGCAAGACACTGGATGCATCTGCTGACGGCTACGTGCGTGGCGAGGCCATTGGCGCACTGCTTCTGCGTGCAGTACAGCAGGGCAGTAGCGCAGCTAGCGCTCTGGCCCTGTTCTGCGGTTCAGCGGTCAACCAGGATGGCCGCAGCAGCAGCCTGACCGCCCCCAACGGCCCCAGCCAGCAGGAGGTGATGCGTGCAGGCATGGCATTTGCTGGCCTGTCGGCGGCAGACGCCAGCCACCTGCAGATGCACGGCACCGGCACGCCACTGGGTGACCCCATTGAGATGGGCGCCGCTGCGGCTGTGCTGGTGGATGGCAGCAGGCGTGCGGCGCCCCTTGCAGCCAGTACAGCAAAGGCCTGGATTGGGCACACTGAGGCAGCGGCTGGTGCCATGGGCATGACCCACACCAGCGTGGCACTCTCGCACCGCCTGACGCATGGCATCATGCACTTATCAGTGGTGAACAGCCATGTGGCGGCCATTTTGGACATGGCTGCCGCCAAGTCAGCAGCGCCAGGCTGGCACCTGCCACGCCAAACGTCTGCAGCCATTGGCGCCAGCAGCAGCGGCGCAAGCGTGGCCGGCATCAGCTCCTTTGCCTTCCAGGGCACCAACGCGCATGCACTGCTGCAGCAGGCGGGCGGCGCAGCAGCGGCACCAGTGGCAGTCGAGCTGGCGATCTGGTCCAAGCAGCGCATGTGGGTGGCACCCCCTGCCCACATCCTGCTGCAAACTGCAGCCACCAGTGGAAGCGGCGCGGGCAGGCTGGCCAGGCGGCAAGCGTCCGCAGCCGTGGCTCTGGAGGCGGCACTGGCTGCGCCGCAGCTGGCCTTCCTGTGGCAGCACTCTGTGCTGGGCATGGCCATGTTCCCAGCCACTGCCTTTGTGGAGATGGCAGCTGGAGCCAGCCGCCAGCTGGCCAATGCCAGCGAGCTTTCCACGTCTGCCATCCGCTCGGCTGTGTTTGCCACGCCGCTGGCCCTGCCGGCGGCAGGGGCAGCTGGCCTGGCGCATGTGCGCTGCCTGGTGCAGGCTGGCGCGGGCAGCTTTGAGGTCGGTTCAGCTGGCGGCTCTGCGGGCCAGGTCCGTACACATTTCTATGCCAGCCTGTCTGCGGTGCGGCCCACTGCAGGCAGCACTCTGCCCGGCACCAGCAGTGCTGACCGCTCTCAGCTGGCATGCCTGCTGCTGAGTGGTTTCACAGCTGCTGCTGCGGCACCCGCTCGGGTGGCAACTGCTGAGGTGGCGGTTCCTCAGGAGCAGCTGGGCATGAGTGTGCACCCGGCCGTCTCTGAGGCGGCCATGCATGTGGTGGCTGCTCACCAGCGGCAGCACCGTGTGCTGCGTGTGGCAGCTCGCATTGAGTCGGTGCACGTGCCGCAGCCCCTGCCGGACAGCCAGGTCTGGGCCAGCAACCTGGTCAGCGCCAGCGGCAGCCGGCAGGAGCAGCGGCTGCTGGGCAGCGCCGGCACGGCCATGCAGATGGCCGGCATGGAGACCCGGCGCCTGGTGGCACAGGTGGGCTTTGTGTGAGGGGTAGTAGTAAGACAACACGACATGGGTCCAATGCCTGCAATTTCCTCAAGGCAACCTGCAGCTCACATCCTCCCGCCTCCCTGCCCCTTCGCCACCCTGCAGCGGCCGGCCATGATGACGCCACGCACCCCCGCCTCACCACACCTGCACGAGGATGCGCTGCACAGCCCGCTCTACATGCACAGTCCCCACACGCCCCTCACACCCATGGTGCTGCTGTCGCCCTCAGCCGTTGATGCTGCCGGCTTCCCGATGGGTGTGGCAGCCGCGGTGGGCAGCGCAGCCGGCCATGCCACCACGGAGGTGCTGGCTGTGCCCGGCAGTGCGGCCTTTGCGGCTGTGGACCTGGAGAGCCTGCAGGTGGGCATGGGCGGATAGGGAGTGCTGTGCAGGCAGGGGGAAGGGGTGGCACCAAGTGCAGCTGGTGAATCATGGCATGAGGAGCAAACTTGTTTGTCCCTTCCTCTTCCCCTCTCACCTCCCACAGGCTCTCGTGGCGGAGCAGGTTCAGACCGTGCTGGGCAACCCGGTTGGCGGCGATGAGCCGCTAATGGCCGCCGGCCTGGACAGCCTGGGTGCCACGGAGCTGCAGCAGGGCCTGGCTGATACCCTGGGCATGGAGCTGCCCTCCACCCTGGTGTTTGACTACCCCACCATCAATGCCATGGCTGAATTCCTGGCCGGCAAGCTGGGCCAGGCAGCCGCACCAGCAGACGCGGCTGCCACCAGCCTGGCTGCCTCATCCGCACTGGCATACAGTGTGGGGCCCCTAAGTGGTAGCACCGGCTGGGCGGTGGCCATCCTGGGTGCAGCAGGGCAGAGCGAGCTGGGCAAAGCCGGTATCCAGCCGGCAGGCGATGCCAGTGGGCGTGTGCCATATGCTCGATGGGATGCTGACTCAGCGCTCATCACTGCCGATGGCACTATGCCAGCACAGGTGCGCGAGGGTTGGCGTATTTGGGCAGCCTGAGGGTGTGTGCTGGTCTGCTGAACCTGCACTCACGCACTGTGCCTGGCATGTCCACCCTGCACCTGCTTCGGTCACCTGCTGCCCCCTATTCCACTCTCCACCCCTCCACAGTTTGGCGTCTTCCTGCCTGATGTGGAGCTGTTTGATGCCGAGCTGTTCAGCACCATGCGCACTGAGGCAGTAACCATGGACCCTCAGCAGCGCCTGCTGCTGCACGCGGCCTATGCTGCCCTCAGCTGCGCCGGCGCCGGCGGCCCCGCGGCGGCATTTGGCCGGGCAGTGGGCGCGTATGTCGGCATTGCAGGTGCAGGCAGCAGTCGGGGTAGGGAATCGGTCAGGTTCATACCGTTGCTGAGTTAAGGCATGCTCAGTGTTGGAACTGGCCTCAACTTGGACTGCCTGCCCTCCTCGATGCTCGACTGCCCCTCCCGCAGCCACTGACTATGAAAGCCTGAGCCACAGCCAGGGCGTGTCCATCTCCTCCTTCTCCTTCACCGCCGCATCGCCCTCCGTGGCCAGCGGCCGCATCGCCTACGCCTTTGGCCTGCGCGGGCCGACCGCCAGCGTGGACACAGCGTGCTCAGCATCGTTGGTGGCTGCCCACATGGCATGCCTGGGCTTCAGGTGCGGGCGAGTTCAAGGTCGGCTATGTGCAATGGATACACCACCCTGAATGCAGCCATGCCAGTAGCTGCGCCACACTGCTGCACATGGCTTTCTCCTCAAGTCATCCATGCCTGCTCCCACCCTTCCCCTCTGCAGGGACGGTCGCATGGAGGCGGCGCTTGCAGCCGGTGTGCTGCTGTGTCTGGTGCCCGAGTCCACCCTCATGCTCACGCGGGCAACCATGCTGTCGCCTGAGGGACGCAGCAAGACGCTGGATGCTTCGGCAGACGGCTACGTGCGCGGCGAGACGTGCAGGGCGATGTTCCTGCGCCCTGCTGCCGGCGATGCTCAGCAGGCACAGCAGGCGCTGGGCCTCCTGCTCTCCTCTGCTGTCAACACCAACGGCCGCGCCAGCAGCCTGACTGCGCCCAACGGCCCGGCGC
>VFQO010009055.1_pt1 | contig 36329 bp, 40 predicted proteins | sample 3512331 | NCBI WGS metagenome assembly VFQO01 (sample SAMN10412371, study PRJNA504923) | tailings metagenome | isolation source: Replicate 3 from Balatoc abandoned mine | place: Philippines: Itogon, Benguet | collected 2017-08-28 | reverse complement strand
ACCCCGCCGCAGGTCGTCATCGTCCATGCAAGGCATGTCATCATGTACCAGTGAGTAGGCATGCATGAGTTCCACAGCTGCAGCGGCCATGTCTGCACGTGCTTGAGGTGCCTGGCAAAGTTCTGCAGCCGCATGCGCAAGTAGTGCACGGACGCGCTTGCCACCACCAAGCACCGCATAACGCATGGCACCATGCAGGCGGGTAGGCGTAATGTCTGCTGAGGGTAATAATTGATCCAGCGCGGATTCAGTACGTTGCTGAATACTGCGCGCCCATTCCTGAAAATCACTCATCTTGATATGGTTGCAGTTGTTGTTCTTCGCTCAGTATACGGACTTGTTGTTCAATCTCGGCCAGCGCCTTCTGGCAATGTTGCAATAATGTGGTGCCACGCTGATAAGCAGCCAGAGAGGCTTCCAATGGCTGCTGGGCAGTCTCCATTTGCTGGACGATGGCCTCCAGCTCCTGAATAGCGGCTTCAAGCGAAGTGGGCTGATCTGCCGTCTGGTTTGGCGGCTTACGCATGGGCTGGGTCTCTTGGCAGTTGTGATAAAAACATCATGGCAGGCTGGCAGATGAAAAAACCATTAGTGTACGCTGTTAGGCTATGGAGTAGAAATCCTGAATGGCAAAATTCCCAGCAAAAACTGGTGGATATCCGCGATTTCTGCATCACATACGCTGTGTGCCATCGCGTAGCTATGCCATTCTATGGCATAGCCTGCCTGTCGCAGTTGCGCGGCCGAGATTTCTGCAATCTCTGGTGTAATCACCTGATCTGCTAAACCATGCGTCATGAAAATGGGTAAAGTATGGTTGGCAGCAGAGCGTTCGCTTTCAAGTTTGTCACGCAGTGGCAAATAGGTGGACAGCGCCAGTACGCCAGCCAGTCTTTTTTCGTAGCGCAGCGCCGTATGTAATGCAATGGCGCCACCTTGCGAAAAACCTGCCAGCACAATATTGGCTGCGGGAATCCCGTTGGCAATCTCTTGTGCTATTAGCTGCTCAATTTGCTGCTGACTGGCTAAAATGCCTGCGACATCCTGTGGACTTCCCAGCGTGAGGCCGACAATGTCGTACCAGGCGCGCATTTCGTAGCCATTATTCAGTGTGACGGGCCTGATCGGCGCATGCGGCAGAATAAATCGCGTTTCAGGTAGCCCTAGCATCTCTACGATAGGTACAAAATCATGCCCATCTGCACCCAGACCGTGTAACCAGATAATACTCGAAGAGATCGGGCCTTCCGGCTGGATGACGATGGCGTCTAGTGGGTGCATAACGGAAACTCGTGACAGAAGCGATTAAAATCAGCCATGGCTGACTGCTAGTGGTTTGGATGAGACAAGGTAAACACTACAGCCAGTATTCTAATATATTCAAGCGTGTCTTGATATCCGCTTGCCAGGCAGCAGGGTGCCCAAATCTGAACAGTTCTGGCACAATCCGGTAAACATCGTATGTAAATGCAATAAATTCCAACAATAAAGCGGTTTGATGAAGCGTTGATTTGAAATCGGGGGAGGCAAATGCAGCTCAAAGTATTAGGGTGCAGTGGTGGAATTGGCGGTTCGCTCCGAACCACATGCCTGATGCTGGATGACGATATTCTGCTGGATGCAGGAACCGGCGTCATGGATTTAAGCATTCCCCAGATGCTGAAAATCGAACATATTTTCATCACCCATGCGCATCTGGACCACATTGCCTGTATCCCTTTGCTGGCAGATACCGTCTTAGGTCTGGGTAAATCGCGGATAACCGTACATGCCACAGTGGAAACCTGGCAAGTGATCTGTGACCATCTCTTCAACTGGAAAATCTGGCCCGATTTCACCCGTATTCCCAGCGCTGAATCTCCCATTTTGGTGTGGCAGGAAATTCGCCTAGGTGAAACCGTGACGCTGGGAACAAGAAAAATTACCCCCATTCCTGCTTATCATGTGGTGCCTGCGCTTGGCTTTCATCTGGAGGGTAAAAATGCCAGCCTGATGTTTTCCGGGGATACGAGCTACTGCGAGGATTTTTGGCGTTATGCCAATACGCTCGCCAACCTCCGGCACATGATTGTTGAAACCTCTTTTCCTGACGCAGAAAAAACGCTGGCAGATAGTTCAAGACACTTTTATCCGGCGCTACTGGGGAAAGCCTTGCGAACCTTGCAGCCTGCGCAATTACCAACCGTTTGGGTCACCCATCTCAAGCCTGGTGAAGACGGCTTCATAATGCAGGAAATCATGCAGGTGAAACCCGAACAGCTTGAAGTGCATGCCCTAAGCCAGGGGCAGGTGTTCAACCTCTGAATGCAATAGACCAAGGGAATATGAAGCATGACCACGCTGGATATTACACAGCTCGCTCAGTTTGAACCGATTTCTACCTTATCGGAAAGTCGCTTGAAAGAGCTGGCGGATCTTTGCTTTGTTGAGCATGTCAGCAAAAGCATTGATCCCCTGCGCATGAATGTCACGCAAAGTGCACAATCGTTTTATCTGCTGAAGGGTGAGTTGGGTTTGCGGTTCAAGAATGGTAAAAAGCTGGTATTGCGCGGTGGTTCCAAGGCCGCCCGTTATCCGGTGAATGATGATCACGGCTTGTTAAAGTCTACCGTGGCGCTTACCGAGGTGGATATCTTGCGCATTGATCAGGACTTGCTGGATATTATGATGACTTGGGATCAGCTGGCAAGCTATGACCATGAAGAACAATCGTCCCAGAGCGGCGCTAATCATCATAAGCGGCTTAATGGCACGGACTGGATGCGTAAAACCAGCGTATTCAGCGCAGCGACCTTGCAGAATGGCGTGTTTAGCAGGTTACCCGCTGCCAATATTGAGGCCATGTTTAGTCGCATGACGCCGATAGAAGTCAAGGCAGGCCAAGTGATGGTCACGCAGGGCGCGCAGGGAGATTACTATTACCTGATTGAGCGTGGTGAAGCCGAGGTAACGCGCGCTAAGGGCAACGCACCAGCAATTGCGCTCGCTACATTGGCGCCGGGCCAGGCTTTTGGTGAAGAGGCTTTGGTCTCAGACAATAAGCGCAATGCCACCGTGATGATGAAAACAGATGGCTTATTACTGCGCCTGAACAAGCAGGATTTTGTTGAGCTGCTGAAAGCACCATTGCTGCAATACGTAGAAAAGCCTGAGGCAGAAGCTTTGGTCAAAGCTGGGGCAGTGTGGCTGGATGTTCGATTCCCCTCGGAGTTTGAGTTTGAGCATTTGTCAGGGGCTATCAACGCACCATTGCATGAGATTCGTAATCGTTTGAAAGAACTGAACCCTACAACCCAATACATTACCTATTGTCAGACTGGGCGGCGGAGCTCCGCGGCAGCATTTATATTGATCCAACACGGGTTGAATGCTGTGGTATTACAAGGGGGTACTAGAGAGCTGGTGATGCGGCATGAAAACTCATAAATACAAGTGTATGAGTAATTTTTTTGAATGAATTACAGCAAAAAAACAAAGCCCGCAATAAGCGGGCTTTGTTAAGATTATATGGAAAATTTAGACGCAAGTTGCAGGACGAATTGGATCGGGTAAACCTGGTGCAGCACACTGCCAAGTTCCTTGAGCGGTACGGTTTAATTGAATAGTAGCGCCGTTGACTGGACCGGATCCGATCATTTGGCATTGAATAGCTCCTGCTGCAGCGCCAACAGCATCAGGTGGTACAATTGTAAATCCGCCGCATCGGGGTGTGACAGCTGCCAAACCAAGATTGGCAACAGTAAAGAACGCGGCAGGTTGCCCTTCAGAGTAAGCCACATCATAAGCAGTTCTTGCGCCGGAAATTTCAGCCAGTGCAGTTGCCACTTGAGTTTTCTGTGTGTAGTTAGAATAGGCTGGCAGTGCAACCGCAGCCAGAATGCCAATAATCGCAACCACGATCATCAGTTCGATCAAGGTAAAACCTTTTTGTACCTGTTTCATGTTTATGCCCCTTATGTGTTTGAAAGATAAATTCCGGGTATCCATCAATCATTGATTTCAACCATGAAGCACACAATACACTGGCTTAAAACCTTAATAAAAGCGGGAATTATTTTTTAGTGTGTTGGGGTGACAATTTTTGTCAGTCTCTGACCAAATATGACAATTTGTTGAGAAATGCTCACTAGGTGCCAGCCACAAAAAAAGCCTCCCGCAGGAGGCTTTCTAAGAGAGATTGATCGCTGATCAGGCTTGCCTTACTTACCTTCAGCAACCTTTTTCAGGTTTGCCAAGCCATTATCATACAGACCGTTCACGGCATTCAATGCGGATTCATCATCCTGACCTGGAGGGATTGGTGGGTTCAGTTTGTATACACGGTAAAAGCGGCCCACCCAGTTCACCGTGGTTTCGCCAGCACTAGGGCCTGGCTTGACCGTAATAAAGGAGTTGTAATCGGCTACGGGCAGTGCGCCTTCAATAATTTCATAGCGCAGCTTCATGTCATTGTCATCTGCCGCCCGCAGTTTTTCATAGACTGTGCCACCTGATTTCAAGGTCAGCAGGCGATATGTATCTTCGCCTTTTTTCTCAAGCTTGGTGCTGGCAACATCGGGATGCCATTTGTGCATGTTGCCAAAATCCTTGACGAGCGCCCAGACTTTGGCAGGCTCAGCCTTGATCACAACGGACTTATCCACCTTTTGTGGCGATGGACCGTGGGCAAAGGCCGTAAAAGGAATTGCGGCAAGCGCAAGTAGCGCAAACATCTTCTTCATTCTGGGTTCTCCATGTGTGTAATTAAAAGCAAACTACGGTAAACATCCAACATACTGCTACTGGAATTTCTGCATGATAAAACGTCCATAGGCCCGACTTTGTTGACCAGTATCGACATTTTTCATGACTTTATGGGTTTTGGCATCAATGATGGTGACCACATTCTCAAACCAGCTCGCCACATACAGCCTGTGATGACGGGCATCATAGTCAATCCCTTCAGGGAAGCCGCCTACCGCAATCGTAGCGGTGACCTCGCGGGTATGGGTGTCGATGACCGAAACACTGTCTCCCTGAGTGTTGGTGACATACAGAGTTTTTCCATCGGGGCTGGATACCGCGCAATAGGGACGTGAGCCCACCTTGATTTTTTGCACGTTGCTGTCATTCTGATTTTGAGCTGCCTGATGTTGGTCAGCTTGATGTTGGTCAAAGAGCGCAATCATGGAGACCGTGTCTTCATAGACGTTCACTGCATAAAGCGTGTTGCCATCAGGGCTCAGGGTCAGCCCGAAGGGATGAGCGCCCGCGGCGATACGCCCTTTGACTGACATGGTCTCAGTGTCGATGACACCGATGTCATTGCTGTCTCGATTGGACACATAGAGCGTTTTGCCGTCCCGGCTTACGACCAAACCAGCAGGTGCTTTGCCAATTTCAACCATCTGTTGTTTGGTAGGGTCTACTGTGTTGATGGCCAGTACACGATCCAGATACCAGTCGGCGACATAGAGCGTTTGGTCATCAGGTGACAGGGCAATCGCAACGGGTGAGCCCGGAATTTTCCATTCCGCTACCACCTGCTTTTGCGAGGTATCGATCACGCTGATGGATTGGCTGTCCACATTTGAAATGAAGGCTCGTTGCAACTTTGCAGAGACGGCAATGCCAACAGGGGCTTTGCCAACCGGAATCGTTTTGACAACTTTGCCATCCTGCAAATTGAGCACGCTAACATCATGGCTGCCTTGATTGGTAATGTAAGCTTCATCCGCAGCTGAAACCAGAGGTGAAGCCATCAGTAGCCATGCGCATACCGACCTGAACAGGCATCTGGATAGTATGGGTGTTTGCAATAATGGATGAAATTTCAATGGGATATGCATGGGCCGCGACGATAATATTGTGATTGAAAACGCGGCAATTTCTATTATGGTTGACCCGTGAGTATAAGTGTCCGCTACAAACAGCGTCAAGGTAAGTGCATGATCTTGACTTGAACTACCGTACAGGCTCTATCCATAGCAAGCGAATTATGGAAAAATTCCAGTATATTTTTAGGGTCTTTTTATCATGTTAGATCGCGATGGATATCGACCTAATGTAGGCATTATCTTATGCAATGCCAGTAATCAGGTGTTTTGGGGCAAGCGCATCCGCGAGCATTCGTGGCAGTTTCCACAAGGGGGCATCAAGCATGGTGAAACCCCGGAGCAAGCTATGTATCGTGAGCTCATGGAAGAAGTCGGCTTGAAGCCCGAGCATGTCAAGATTTTAGGCCGCACGCGGGATTGGCTGCGCTACGAGGTGCCGACCAACTGGATCAAGCGTGAATGGCGTGGTAGCTACAAGGGCCAGAAGCAGATCTGGTTCCTGCTACGGATGGTAGGCCGAGATTCTGATGTTTCATTGAGGGCAACGCCACATCCTGAATTTGATGCTTGGCGATGGAGTGAATACTGGGTGCCGCTGGAAAGTGTGATTGAGTTCAAGCGGGAAGTTTACCGCTTGGCACTTAGTGAGCTGTCTTCACACCTGCATCATGATCGTCACCAGCGCCGCCGTCCAGTCAAGCCTGCGACATTGACGCAGACGCCTGGTTAGCCAACTATCACGCATCAGCAGAGAAGGCTGCCATGTTTTCTCCAAGCTGGACAGCTTTGCCTGCATGCCATGTGGGCGCAAATGATACCCCGCTCGGGAATAGCATGACCACGGTGGAGCCAAGCAGGAACCGTCCCATTTCCTCACCCTGGCGCAACACGATCTCGCCATCACTCTTCCATCGCTGTATGCGTCCTGTTCTGGGCGGGTTCACTACACCATGCCATACCGTGGCCATGCTACCGACGATGGTCGCGCCTACCAATACCATGACAAAGCGTCCGATGGTGGGTGATTCAAACTCGCAGACCACTCGCTCATTTCTTGCGAACAAATTAGAGACGCCTTGCGCCGTGGCTGGGTTGACTGAGAACAGGCTGCCCGGCACATACGTCATACTAAGAAGTGTGCCATCACAAGGCATGTGAATGCGATGATAGTCCCGTGGACTCAAGTACAGGGTGGCAAAACTTCCAGACAAAAATATTTCTGCCAGCGATGCATTGCCTGCAAGTAAGGCCTCGCATGAATAATCATGGCCTTTTGCCTGAAATATCTGACCATCGTGGATAGCGCCAAACTGGCTGATGGCACCATCAACTGGGCAGATCAGATCGGCTTGACTGAGAGGACGGGCGTCGGGCTTGAGTGCGCGCGTAAAGAAGGCATTGAATGTAGGATATGCAGTTGCATTCGGCTCAGCGGCCTCTTGCATATTGACCTGGTAACGCTTGATAAACCAGCGAATCACCCAGTGTGTCAACCAACCCAGCCTTGCATTGGCAAAAAGCCCTGCGATCCAGGTCAAGGCCTGCTTGGGCAATAGATACTGCATGAAGACAAATAATCGATCTGACACGGTATGCCTGTTGTAAAAATGTGATGTTGTGCTGCACAGTCTGACAAATGATCCATATTGTAGCGGTCATTTGCCAGATATAAAAAAGGGCAGGACGTTAATCACGTCTTGCCCTTATTCACGACTAGAATGACTTAGTTCTTAGTTTGATCTACCAGCTTGTTCTTGGCGATCCATGGCATCATGGCGCGCAGTTGACCGCCCACCTGTTCGATTGGGTGGGCTGCATTCAAGCGGCGACGCGCTGTCATTTCTGGATAGTTGGTCTTACCTTCCAGAATGAACATCTTGGCGTACTCGCCAGTCTGAATGCGCTTCAAGGCTTCACGCATGGCATAGCGTGACTCTTCGTTGATCACTTCCGGGCCGGTCACATATTCGCCGTACTCCGCATTGTTGGAGATGGAGTAGTTCATGTTGGCAATACCACCCTCATACATCAGATCGACGATCAGTTTGAGTTCGTGCAGACACTCAAAGTAAGCCATTTCAGGGGCATAGCCAGCTTCTACCAGCGTTTCAAAACCGGCCTTGACCAGTTCAACGGCACCGCCGCACAGTACGGCCTGCTCACCAAACAAATCGGTTTCTGTTTCTTCGCGGAAGTTGGTTTCAATCACGCCACCCTTGGTACCGCCATTGGCTGCTGCATAGGAAAGTGCGATGTCCTTGGCCTTGCCGGAAGCATCCTGATAAACCGCGATCAAGGATGGCACGCCGCCACCCTTGAGGTATTCTGAGCGCACGGTGTGGCCAGGGCCCTTGGGCGCAACCATGATCACGTCTACATTCTTAGGCGGCACGATCTGGTTGTAGTGGATATTGAAGCCGTGTGCAAAAGCCAATACTGCACCGGCTTTCAGATTTTTCTCGATGTCTGCATGGTAAACCTGTGGCATGGTCTCATCTGGCAGCAGAATCATGACGACGTCAGCATTTTTTACAGCGTCTGCAATCTCAACCACTTTGTGGCCTGCAGCTTCAGCCTTGGCCCAGGATGCACCGCTCTTACGCAGGGCAACGGTGACATTGACGCCGGAATCCTTCAGGTTCTGTGCGTGCGCATGGCCTTGGGAGCCATAGCCGACAATCGTGACCTGCTTGCCCTTGATGAGGGAGAGATCAGCGTCTTTATCGTAATAAACTTTCATTGGGGTTCCTTAAATCAGTCTTGATAGGGTTCAAACTTTGAGGATGCGATCACCGCGTCCGATGCCAGAGGCCCCGGTACGTACGGTTTCCAGAATGGCAGCTTTATCGATGGCTTCCAGAAAGGCATCCAGTTTGGAACTGGAGCCAGTGACCTCGATGGTGTAGCTGCCATCGGCAACATCAATAATGCGACCGCGAAAAATATCGCTCATTCGCTTCATTTCCTCACGGAAAGTGCCGGTGGCCTTGACCTTCACCAACATCAGCTCACGCTCAATGTGACGGCCATCATTCAGGTCCAGCACCTTGACCACATCAACCAGCTTGTTGAGCTGCTTGATGATCTGCTCAATCACTTCGTCGGATCCAGAAGTGACGATGGTCATGCGTGACAGCGTGGCATCCTCGGTAGGGGCCACGGTCAAAGATTCAATATTGTAGGCGCGGGCAGAGAACAGGCCGGCTACCCGGGATAGCGCACCGGCCTCATTTTCCATTAACAGTGAAATAATGTGCTTCATCTTATTCTTCCTCGCCCGCCAGAATCATTTCTGATAATCCCTTACCGTTGGGCACCATCGGGAAGACGTTTTCCTTGGGATCGGTCAGGAAGTCTAGGAAAACAAAACGATCTTTCATGGCGAACGCTTCTTTCAGCGCGCCCTCAACATCACCGGGCTTTTCTACCCGGACACCCACATGGCCGTAGGACTCTGCCAATTTGACGAAATCGGGCAGGCTATCCATATAGGATTCGGAATAGCGATTCTCGTAAAAGAATTCCTGCCACTGGCGCACCATGCCGAGGTAACGGTTGTTGAGCAAAATCACCTTGATCGGCAGGCGGAACTGATGACAGGTGGAAAGCTCCTGAATGTTCATCTGGATGCTGCCTTCACCTGTGACGCAGGCCACTTGTGCGGTAGGGTCTGCCAGCTGGCAACCCATGGCGTATGGCAAACCTACACCCATGGTGCCCAACCCGCCGGAATTGATCCAACGCCGTGGTTTGTCAAACTTGTAGTACTGCGCTGCCCACATCTGGTGCTGACCCACATCGGAGGTAACATAGGCCTCTCCCTTGGTCACTTCCCAGAGCTTTTCAACCACGAATTGTGGCTTGATGACGAGATCGTCCGTTTTGTAAGCAAGAGACTTGCGACCACGCCATTCACCAATCTGGTTCCACCAGGATTTGAGCGCGCTGGCATCAGGTGATTTGCTGTCACTGGTCAGCAGCTCATTCATTTCCGCAAGCACAGACTGAACATGTCCTACGATGGGGACATCGACCTTGACGCGCTTGGAAATTGAGGATGGGTCAACATCAATATGGATGATGGCGCGCGGCTGGCTGGTAAAGTGTTTTGGGTTGCCGATGACGCGGTCATCAAAGCGTGCGCCAACCGCCAGTAGCACATCACAATTCTGCATGGCCATGTTGGCTTCATAGGTGCCATGCATGCCGAGCATGCCGACAAACTGTGGATCGGTTGATGGGTAGCCACCCAGTCCCATTAATGTATTGGTCACCGGGAAGCCTAGTGTGTGAGCGAGCTTAACCAACTCTGCACTGGCATCACCAAGCACCAGGCCGCCGCCGGTATAGATCATGGGCCGCTTGGCGTCCAGCAGTAGTTTTACCGCTTTCTTGATCTGGCCTGCATGCCCCTTGATGATGGGGGTGTAAGAACGCATCTCGACCGCTGCCGGATATTCAAACTTGGCAAATTCTGCGGTGATATCCTTGGGAATATCAACCACAACCGGGCCAGGCCGGCCAGTGGCTGCGATGTAGAATGCTTTTTTGATCGTGGGCGCAATGTCCTTGACGTCCTTGATCAGAAAGTTGTGTTTGACGCAGGGGCGGGTAATTCCGACCATGTCCACTTCCTGAAAAGCATCCATGCCGATGGCGGGGGTTGGAACTTGACCGCTGATGACAACCAGCGGGATCGAATCCATGTAAGCGGTGGCGATGCCGGTAACGGCGTTGGTAGCACCCGGGCCGGATGTGACCAGCGCTACGCCGACTTTGCCAGTGGCACGTGAAAACGCATCGGCGGCATGCACGGCAGCTTGCTCGTGACGCACCAGAATGTGCTTGAACTTGTCTTGTTTGAAAATTTCGTCGTAAATGTGCAGCACGGCACCGCCAGGGTAGCCGAACACATATTCGACATTCTCTTCATGCAGACAGCGGATGACGATTTCGGCGCCTGAGATTTCGCGAGAAGGGCGGTGATTAGGGTCTTCCATATCGTGGTACTTATTTTTTTCTGATCAATAATAGAACCCTTAACAATAACTGTTTGGCGGGTTTTGGTCAAGGTTAATTCTTCTGGTAATCATGCGCTTAGCGCATATAAGGGGCGTTGCTTGTGATCATTGCCGAGGCAATGTCATCATGGACGCCAAAAAAGACTTCGATTAATCAAGCGGGGGTGGGGCCACCTTGATCAATTCTTCGATGGTGGTGAGCCCAGCCGCTACTTTCTCGGCACCATTGATCATGAGAGGCTGCATGCCTTCCTTGTGGGCTTGCGCGCGTATGGTGGCGAGATCGGCATTTTGTGTAATCAGCTTTTTGATGGCTGGACTCAAGGTTAGCATTTCATAAATACCGACACGTCCGCGGTAACCCGTCATCCGACATTCCAGGCAGCCGACGGCCTTATGCGCTTTGGTCGGTAATGGCAGTTTCCATGGACCGACCAAAGTCGCCCATTGATCCATGTTGAGCTCAGCCGGTTGTTTGCAATGCTCGCACAAGGTTCGGACCAGACGCTGGGCCATGATGCCGATCAAGGTGGAGTTCAAAAGATAGCCCGCTACGCCCAAATCAAGTAAGCGCGTAATGGAGGAGGGCGCGTCATTGGTATGCAGGGTGGAGAGAACAAGGTGGCCGGTCAGTGCGGCTTGCGTGGCCATTTCAGCGGTTTCTCGGTCACGGATCTCGCCGACCATGATGATGTCTGGATCCTGACGCAACAGGGTGCGAATGCCGTCTGCAAAAGACAGATCAATATTCTGCTGTACCTGCATCTGGTTGAATGCCGGCTCCACCATTTCAATCGGGTCTTCCACCGTACAGACATTCACTTCTTCAGTGGCCAGATGTTTGAGTGTGGAGTAAAGGGTTGTGGTTTTTCCAGAACCTGTTGGACCGGTGACCAGCACAATGCCATTGGGGTTACTGGTCCAGCTTTTCCACAAGTCGCTTTGCGACTCAGAAAACCCAAGTTGAATGAAGTCCTTCACCAAGTTTTCGGGCGTAAACACCCGCATGACGAGCTTTTCGCCAAAAGCAGTTGGCATGGTGGATAGTCTTAGTTCAACTTCCACACCATCACCGGTCACGGTTTTGATGCGTCCATCCTGCGGACGTCTTTTTTCCACCATGTCCATGCGGCCCAGCAATTTGATCCGACTGGTGATGGCATTCATGATGGTGGAGGGTAGCTGATATACCTGATGCAGGACACCATCAATCCGAAAGCGCAGAATCCCTACCTTGCGTCTTGGCTCCATGTGAATATCGCTGGCGCGTTGTTCAAAGGCGTATTTGAATAACCAGTCTACAATGTTGACGACATGCTGTTCGTTGGCATCGAGGTTTTTGTCCTTGCCCAACTCGACCAGTTGTTCGAAGTTTTGCACACCAATGACCTGACCAGCCTTGGCGCTGGACGCCAGATTGATGGAGTTGGCAAGGTTGAAAATTTCTGGTAGATAACGGCTGATATCGAGCGGGTTGGCAAATACTAGCTTGACCTGCATTTTCAGCACGCGCTCCAGATCAGGTATCCAATCGTTTGCGTAAGGTTCTGCCGTGGCAATGGTGACTTCATTGGTTTCCAGCTTGACTGGAATGATACGCAGACGCTCAGCGTAAGCGCGAGAAATCACTTGGGAGACTGAACCAAAATCCATTTTTAATGGATCAATATGGAAATAAGTCAGTCCGGCCCGCTTGGCCAACCATTGCCCCAAGACTTCTGTCGTCAGCAATTTGTGTGGAGGCTGCAGGCTTTTCCATTTTTGTTCGCCAATCACCACCAGTGGGTGTAGGCTGGTGCTATCGAGCTTTCTGTCTTTGTATAGCTGCTCGGCATGTTGCTTGTTAACGATGCCATCATTAACCAGCATTCTGAGAACGTCGCCCAGGGTCAATTTGCCCTTAAGTTTGGGTACGCTAGCCGTTTTTGTGACTGGGTGATTCATGATGAGGTGAACCTCATGGAAAGATCGATAGCCTGAATGTTTTTGGTCAAACTGCCGACGGAGATACGGTCGACGCCTGTAAGTGCAATGGCACGCACATTTTCAAGCGTAATGCCGCCAGACGCTTCAAGAATGGCGCGCCCCTGATTGATACGCACAGCTTCCGCCATTGCTGATGTGCTGAAGTTGTCGAGCAGGATCATCGGTGCTCCTGCCTCAATGGCTTGCTCCAGTTCGTGCATATTCTCCACTTCAATTTCGATTGGCACATTGCGACCAATGGCAGTCGCAGCCTTGAGCGCGGGCGCAATACCGCCTGCCGCAGCGATATGGTTTTCCTTGATCAGAATACCATCATCCAGTCCGATCCGGTGATTGAGTCCGCCCCCCGTTAATACCGCATATTTTTGCGCACGCCTGAGTCCGGGAATGGTTTTTCTGGTATCCAGAATGCGGGCATGTGAGCCGATAATGGCATCTGCATATTTGCGGGTCAGTGTGGCAGTGGCTGACAAGGCCTGTAGAAAATTCAGGGCGCTTCTTTCGGCAGTGAGCATTGCGCGCGCATTGCCTGATATGCGGCAAAGTGGCTGATTCGGCCCAATGTAATGACCTTCATTGACCAGCCAGTCGATTTCCAATGTACTGTCTATGGATTTGAAGCAATGCTCTGCCCAGGCCAGGCCACAGACAATGGCCGATTCGCGACTGAGAATCGTGGCCTGTGCTTGTTGATTTGCTGGGATCAGATGCGCGGTAAGATCACCACTGCCAACATCCTCATCTAGCGCGCATGCGACATCGCGCTGGACGACCTTGATCATTTCATTGACCTGTTCGTCGGCGAGTGATGAACTGAATAATGATACGTGCATGGATTGCATTATAATGCAGAGCGTCAAGATCAATATGGAATTCGCGCAGTTCAACCTGACTATACATCCTCATGAAACTACTCTACTCACTCACCAGCCCCTATGCCCGCAAAGTGCGTGTGGTCGCTGCAGAAAAGCGCATTGAACTTGAGATGATCAAGATTGTATTGGCAGATCCGGATTGTCCGATCAATCAATATAATCCGTTAGGCAAGATTCCTGTGCTGGTGCTACCCGATGGAGAGACGTTATTTGATTCGCGCGTGATCGTCGAATACCTGGATAACCGAACACCTATCTCGCGTTTGCTTCCGCAGGACCACTCCGCAAGGATCTTGGTGCGCCGTTGGGAGGCACTGGCAGATGGTGTCTGTGATGCTGCGGTGGCTGCCATGCAGGAATCACGCAAGCCGGAAAATTTGCGTGATGCCGCCACGATTGCCAAACAAATGGGGAAGGTCACGCGCGGCTTGCAAGCACTCAATGAAGAGTTGGGTGAGCGCAAATGGTGTGTGGATGACACCTTTAGTCTGGCTGACATTGCCTTGGGTTGTTTGCTGGGTTGGCTGGCGTTTCGTTACCCTGATCTCAACTGGCAGGCCGAACACGCCAATCTTCAACGTCATTATGAAGAAATGATGAAGCGGCCATCCTTCAGCGAAACCATCCCAGTTGCCAATTAATTTGACGCGTTGCCCAAAACACCACTGACGATCTGAGCGACAGATTATCCAGCGGAACAGTCTTTATTGAAATAAGCGCATCAGCAATAAACCTATCAAATGGCGCGGCTGATGATGCCGCCACCCAGACAGACATTGCTTTCATAAACCACCACGGATTGCCCAGGGGTCACGGCCCATTGCTGCTGACCAAACCGAATCTCGGCCTCGTCGTCTGTCAGACGGTCAATTTCGCAGGGGGCATCAGGTTGGCGATAGCGGGTTTTGGCCGCATACACCCAGTGGGTTTCTGGTGGGTGTCCGGCAATCCAGTGAAGTTGTTGTGCGACCAGACCATCACTCAGTAACAGTGGATGGTCATGTCCTTGTACAACAATCAACTCATTCTTTTCCATGTCTTTAGCCGCCACAAACCAGGGCTCGCCATTGCTTTCACGAGAGCCGCCAATGCCCAAGCCCTGACGTTGGCCCATGGTGTAATACATGAGCCCCTCATGGCGGCCTACCAGCTTGCCTTCAGGCGTGCGCATGTCGCCCGGCTCGCGCGGCAGGTAACGGTTAAGGAATTCACGGAATGGCCGCTCGCCGATAAAGCAGATGCCGGTAGAGTCCTTTTTTTCACTGGTGGGCAATCCTGCTTCACGTGCGATATCACGCACCTCGCGCTTGAGCAGATGACCGAGCGGAAATAGGGTTTTGGAGAGCTGGGCCTGATTCAGGCGATAGAGGAAATAGCTTTGATCCTTGCTGCCGTCATCAGCCTTCATTAGTTGAAAAAGCTGATTTTTCTCTCGCACCTGTGCATAGTGGCCAGTTGCAATGAGGTCGGCACCCAAGCCCATGGCGTGATCGAGAAACGCTTTGAACTTGATTTCAGCGTTGCAGAGGATGTCTGGATTGGGCGTGCGGCCAGCCTTGTATTCTTCCAGAAAATTGGCAAACACCCGTTCCTTGTATTCGGCTGAGAAATTGACGGCTTCAATCTCAATGCCAATCTTGTCGGCAACGGCGACAGCATCAATCAAATCCTGGCGGGATGAGCAATACTCATCGGTATCATCATCTTCCCAGTTTTTCATGAACAGGCCGACGACTTCATACCCTTGTTGTTTGAGCAGCAGTGCGGCAACTGAGGAATCGACGCCGCCTGACATGCCAACGACGACACGTGGTGTTTTCATAGATGTGTAATGACGCTTAATGGAAAGCGTTGTCCTGATAAATAATGTTCAATACAGGTGAGTACCTGTGGGCTGCGATGCTGTTCTATGCATGCACGAATTTCGTCTATTGTGAGCCAGACCGTGCGTAAAATGCCATCATCCAGTGCTTGCGCTGGTCGATGATTGGCTACCTTGCCAGTGAATGCAAAACGCAGGTAGGTTAGGTCTTTCTGTGGGTGCCGCCATTGATAGACACCGAGCAATGCTTGCGGTAAAAAATCATAGGCGGCTTCCTCATTGGTTTCACGAATCACGGCATCCAGCAGCGATTCCCCCTTTTCCAAATGACCCGCCGGCTGATTCAGCCGGATGCCTTCTGTGGTGTCTTCTTCCACCAGCAAAAACCGACCATGTTCTTCAACAATAGCGGCGACAGTGGTATTTGGCTTCCAGATCATGACGTGCGCAAATGCAAAATTGCTATTTTACCTTGCGGGGCATCAGGACGCTAATCCAGGAAACAAGCCCTGCAGGCCATGCGCAATGAATTCTACTGCCATAGCAGCCAGAATCAGCCCCATCAGCCGGGTGACAACATTGATGCCGATGGTGCCTAATCTGCTGGCAATGCGCGTGGAGAGTGACAGTGCGCCCCAGATGAGCAGTGCGATGACCGCGATGGGAATAACCAGCAGGATTTTTGCATTAAATGAGGGACTTTGCTGCGCAGCAATGATCATGCTACTGATGGCGCCGGGGCCTGCAAGCAAGGGAATACTGAGCGGGACAACTGCAATCGCATGGCGCTCAGCGACCGCTTGGGCCTCCTCTGGCGTTTGCCGGGCTTCACTGAGTTTGCCGTGCATCATCGAGATGGCAATCAGCATCAGCAGTATGCCGCCGCCAACCTGAAACGAGGGAATGCTGATGCTGAAAAATTCGAGAATGGTTTCGCCCAGATAGGCAGACACTGATAGTGTGATCAGCACCGTGAATGCGACAATTCTTGCAGTTCTGGCACGTTCAGCTGAATTCCAGCCTTCTGTAGCGCCAATATAGATGGGGACGCTGCCAATTGGATTAACGATGGCAAACAGCGCGATACCGATTTTGAACAGATAGGCCCATTCGACCATAGGTGAAATCCTCTACTTTAGGTATGATCAATACCAAAAAATGCATTCTATGGTATCTGCACGCGCAGCAACAGCGATGATATGACGCACACTATTTATCTGGCATCTCAATCGCCACGGCGCAGAGAGCTTCTGCTGCAGTTAGGGGTCGATTGTATTGTGCTGCCTTCCCATATTGATGAATCACCGCATTCAGGAGAGCGGGTGGAGGACTATGTGCTGCGCCTCGCGAGAGAGAAAGCGGAAGTTTGCTATCAGCGTCTGGCTGATGAAGATCGCGCCATCCTGCCGATACTGGCGGCTGATACCACCGTTTGTCTGGATCATGTCATGCTGGGTAAGCCAGAAAGTGAGATGGAGGCACTGTCTATGCTGCAGCGGCTTTCTGGTCGCTGGCATGAGGTACACACTGCTGTGGCAGTTGCCACAGCCACAGGCGTAGAGACTGCCCTCTCAACCACGCATGTGGAAATTTCCAATGTAAGCGAAGCAGATCTGATGGCGTATATCGCCACTGGCGAACCTCGTGACAAAGCCGGGGCCTATGGGATTCAAGGCTTGGCTGGCATGTTTATTCGTCGCATTGAAGGCAGCTATACTGGTGTGATGGGACTCCCGGTTTATGAAACTGCGCAATTATTGAGGAACGCCGGGGTTGCGTTATTGAAGCATGAGTGAAGAAATTTTAGTCAATGTCACGCCCCAGGAGACTCGGGTGGCCATCATGGAGCAGGGTGTGGTGCAGGAGTTGCACATTGAGCGTAATGCTTCTCTGGGTCTTGTGGGTAACATCTATAAGGGTGAAGTGTGTCGGGTGTTGCCGGGCATGCAGTCAGCATTTGTCGAGATTGGCCTGCTAAGGGCAGCATTTTTGCATGTGGCAGATGTGCTGGAATGTACGGCCCCCGATCAGGAAAAAACCATTCAGGAAGTGCTTCACGAGGGCCAGCCGCTGATCGTGCAGGTGATCAAGGAGCCTATTGGGACAAAAGGTGCGCGACTGACCACGCAGATCAGTATTGCCGGACGTTTTCTGGTGTATTTGCCGCAGCAGCAACATATTGGGGTATCCCAACGTATTGGCGATGAAGCTGAGCGGGAGTTGCTGAAAGAGCGGCTGCTCAAGCTGCTGCCAGAGTGCCATGTCGGCGGATATATTATTCGCACAATGTCTGAAACGGCGAGCGATGAAGAATTGCTCGCCGATATCGCTTATCTGCAAAAAGTCTGGGCCAATATTCAGGAAGCCAGTCAAACGGCAGAGAGCCGATCGCTGGTGTTTCAGGATTTGAACCTGCCGATGCGCGTACTCCGCGATGTGGTCAATACTGACACCGACCGCATTCTGGTGGATTCACGAGAGACTTATCAGAAACTGATGGAGTTTGCAGAGCTGTATGCACAACGCGCCGCTACACGCTTGGAGCATTATCAAGGTGAGCGCCCACTTTTTGATATGTATAACGTTGAAAATGAAATCAAAAAGGCGATGGCACGCAAGGTGGAGATGAAATCAGGCGGCTATCTGATTTTTGATCAGACTGAAGCCTTGACTACCGTGGATGTGAATACCGGCAGCTTTGTGAATGGCAAATCGCTGTCAGATACCATTTTCAAAACCAATCTGGAAGCTGCCCAATGTATTGCACGGCAGTTGCGCCTGCGTAATCTTGGCGGCATCATCATCATCGATTTTATCGACATGGAAGAGGCTGCGCAGCAGGAAGCCGTGCTCGAAGAGTTAAAAAGAATGGTACAGAGGGACCGTGCACGTACCTGGGTTAGTGGATTTTCAGTGCTTGGACTAGTGGAAATGACACGCAAGCGCACGCGTGAAAGTCTGGCCCATATATTGTGTGAGCCTTGTCCTTCATGTCAGGGCCGTGGGGAAGTGAAAACCGCCCAGACCGTATGCTATGAAATTCTGCGGGAATTATTGCGGCATGCCCGACAATTTAGTGCGCGTGAATTTCGCGTGATTGCTTCACCGAAAGTGATTGATTTGCTCATGGATGAGGAATCGCAAAGTCTGGCCAATTTGTCTGACTTTATTGGCAAGCCGGTGTCGCTACATGCCGAACAGCAGTACTTGCAAGAGGCGTTTGAAATCGTGCTGATGTAACGTTTAAGTCTTCGACATCAGCAATATTAGATTTAATCCAGACGTATTCAGGGCTTCCCTAGAATAGTCTCAACAGTTGAATCTCCACTGGTGTGACCACAACAATCAGTATTAACTCTGCCAGAATAAACACGATCAACGGTGAGAGATCGATGCCGCTCACCAGGGGTACGATTTTTTGCACCGGCCGGATGATGGGTCGCGTGAGTGCCTGTAATGCAGGTGAAATGATGGTGTGCGGATTAAACCAGCTCAGAATGGCCTGCAAAATGACCGCATAGAGAAAAATATAGATGCTGAATTTGATCACACCCACCAGTGCCAGCGCTGGCAAGGCCAGCCAGACGGATTGGTCAGCGACCAGAAGCGGAAATCCACGCGTGTACTGTATACCCAAATGGAGTAATAGCTGAGCAATGAATGCGGCAACCAGACTGGCGTTGTCCATATTTCCCCAGCCCGGAATCACACGTCTAAGTGGCATTACAATAAAATTGGTCAGCCCAACCACTGCCTGAGACAGTGGATTCTGAAAAGGCGCACGCGTCATTTGCAGATAGAAGCGAAGCAGCACAACAATCGTAAACAAGCCTAGTATGGTGTGCAGTAAAAATTGCAGCGCATTCGTAATCATTCGTTTTCCTGTTCTTTAATACTTGTTTTGACTGGAGGATGGGGTGGCCTAATGTTTGCCCAACATATCACCCAATTCTTTGGAACGCATCGCTGCGGCCTCTGCAGCCTTGATAATAGCTTCCTCTACACCTGCTGATTGCATGCTGAGTAATGCCTGCTCGGTGGTGCCACCTTTGGATGTGACTTGCACCCGAAGTTCTGATGGGCTTGCCTTGCCCATTGCCGCCAGTTGTACCGCTCCTGAAAAAGTTTCTACAGCTAACATGCGGGCTTGGTCTGGAGTAAAGCCCAGCTTGGCGGCGGCAGATTCCAGTGCTTCGATAAAGTAAAAAACGTAAGCGGGACCACTGCCACTGATGGCTGTCACCGCGTCCATTTTTTCTTCCTGATCCAGCCATAAGGTCTGGCCCACTGCCTGCATCAAAGTCTCGGCGGATTCGCGCTGGGTTGGATTGACAGCATCCGCCGCAAACAGAGCCGAGACACCTTTTTGAATCTGCGCTGGGGTGTTGGGCATGACGCGAACAATAGTGCGATACCCCCCCAGCCAGGTGGTCAGATCCTGAACTCTGACCCCTGCAGCAATAGAGATCACCAGTTGTTGGCTGAGCAGGCTACCAAGAAAAATGGCGACATCGCGCAGGTGTTGCGGTTTGATCGCCAGGATCACGACATCGGATTTGGTGATGCTGGGGAGTTGGTCCGTGGACAGCACGCTGAAATCTGCGACTAGCGCTTGGCGCTTGACTGGATCAGACTCAATGACGTTGATGTGCGTGGGAGAAAACCCTTTTTGCAGGATACCGCTAATCAACGCTCTTGCCATGTTACCGCCGCCGATAAAGCTTATTTTGAGGGATTGAATATCTGCTTGCATATGGCCTTAGTGTTGATTGACAGTGTTTGCAACGGAAGGTCTGGCACCAAAAATGGCAGAACCTACCCGGATAATATTGGCGCCTTCTGCAATTGCCGCCGGGAAGTCATCGGACATTCCCATCGACAGTGTGTCCAGTGCAAAGCCTTTGTCCTTAAGTTGTTCAAACGACTCGCGTACGCGATGAAACTGCGCACGTTGCTGTGCCTCATCCTTGGTGGGTGCCGGAATCGCCATGATGCCACGTAATCGGAGCTGCGGGAGATGGCTAACCAGCGTCGCGAGTTCAATCAGGCCATCGGCATCTACGCCACTTTTGCTCGCTTCGGCGCTTACGTTCAACTGCAAGCATACATTCAGCGGACTCAGCTGATCACCTCTCGCTACCGCTAATCGCTGGGCAATTTTAATGCGATCCACACTGTGTACCCAATCAAAATGGTGCGCAATCGGCTGTGTCTTGTTGCTCTGGATGGGACCAATAAAATGCCATTCTATTGGCAAATCTTGCAATGCCAGTTGTTTATCCAATGCCTCCTGCAGGTAGTTTTCTCCAAAGCGGATTTGCCCGGCAGAAAATGCAGCTCTGATGCTGTCTGCCGTATGTGCTTTGCTGACAGCCAGCAGCTGAACACTCCCGGGCAATCTGCCAGCGCGAATTTCTGCATCGTGAATCCTGGTGTGGAGCGCTTGCAAGCGTTCACCAATAGAGGTCATAATCCACTCAATCTCTTGCTACACATTGTGTTGGCTACCATACTGCAAAAATTATAACAGGAGCTCATTGTGGATATCTCGGATTTACTCGCGTTTTCAGTTAAAAACAAGGCATCCGATTTGCATCTTTCTGCTGGCTTGCCGCCCATGATTCGTGTGCATGGCGATGTGCGCAAGATTAATGTGCCGGTGATGGAGCATAGTGAAGTCCACGACATGGTGTATGACATCATGAATGATGGCCAGCGCAAGGTCTACGAAGAGACGCTGGAATGCGACTTTTCTTTCGAAATCCCCAATCTGGCCCGTTTCCGGGTGAATGCCTTTAATCAGAACCGAGGCGCGGGTGCCGTTTTTCGGACGATTCCATCCAATATTCTGACACTTGAACAACTCAACTGCCCCCCAATTTTCAAGGAAATTGCTCAAAACCCGCGCGGCATTGTGTTGGTGACAGGGCCGACTGGCTCAGGGAAGTCCACCACGCTGGCAGCGATGATTGACTACATTAACGAAAATGAATTCGGGCATATTCTCACTGTGGAAGACCCGATCGAATTTGTGCATCAATCCAAGAAGTGTCTGATCAACCAGCGTGAAGTCGGACCACATACCCTGTCATTTGCCAACGCCCTGCGGTCTGCGCTGCGTGAAGATCCAGACGTGATTCTGGTGGGCGAAATGCGTGATCTTGAAACCATTCGACTGGCATTGACTGCGGCAGAAACCGGTCACCTGGTATTTGGGACGTTGCACACCAGTTCAGCGGCCAAGACGATTGACCGGATTGTCGATGTGTTCCCGGCAGCAGAAAAGGAAATGGTACGTTCCATGTTGTCTGAATCACTGCGTGCGGTCATTTCACAAACTCTGTGCAAGACCAAGGACGAGCAGGGCCGTGTTGCTGCACATGAAATCATGATTGGTACGCCTGCCATTCGTAACCTGATTCGTGAGAACAAGATTGCACAGATGTACTCCGCGATCCAAACCGGCCAGAATGTGGGGATGCAGACCCTGGATCAGAATCTCAAGGAATTGGTGCAACGCAACCTCATCTCGCTGGGCGAGGCGCGTGGCAAGGCTGCCAACAAAGAAGCCTTCGGCGGCTAAATAGATAGCAACTCAGGCATACACTGGAAAGCACAAAGTATGGATAAAGGTCAGGCAGAAAAATTTGTTTTCGATCTGTTGCGGCTGATGGTAGCCAAAAATGCCTCGGATCTATTCATTACCACAGGTTTTCCGCCGGCCATGAAAATTGATGGCAAGGTCACGCCTATGACGAATCAGGCCTTGAGTGCGCAGCAGGCAAGAGAAATTGCGCGATCCATCATGAACGACAAACAAGCCGCCGAATATGACGCCACCAATGAATGCAATTTTGCGATTGGCATTCAAGGTATGGGACGATTTCGTGTCAATGCTTTTGTCCAGCGAGGTTCAGCCGGACTGGTGTTCCGGACCATCAACAGCAAGATTCCGTCTTTCGAGGAATTGGGCCTGCCCGATGTGTTGAAGGAAGTGGCGATGACCAAGCGTGGTCTGGTGATCTTTGTTGGTGGAACGGGGTCTGGTAAGTCCACCTCACTGGCGGCCATGGTTGGTTACAGAAATGAGCATAGTCATGGGCATATCATCACCATTGAAGATCCAATTGAGTTTGTCCACGACCACAAAAATTGTGTTATCAGCCAGCGTGAAATCGGCGTGGATACTGATAATTGGCATATTGCGCTGAAAAATACATTGCGTCAGGCACCAGACGTGATTCTGATTGGCGAAATTCGTGACCGTGAAACCATGGACTATGCGATTGCTTTTGCTGAAACCGGACACTTGTGCATGGCAACACTGCACGCCAACAGTACCAATCAGGCTTTAGATCGCATTATCAACTTTTTCCCGGAAGAGCGTCGCAGCCAATTGCTGATGGATCTTTCTTTGAACACCAAGGCGTTTGTTTCACAACGCTTGATTCCCAAGAAGGAAGGCAAGGGCCGTGTGGCTGCGATGGAAATCATGCTGAATTCCCCCCTGATTTCTGACCTGATCTTCAAGGGTGAAGTCCATGAGATCAAGGAAATTGTCGCCAAATCCCGCGAGTTGGGAATGCAGACCTTTGACCAGGCATTGTTCGACCTTTATGAATCCGATCAGATCAGTTATGAAGATGCTTTGCGTAATGCAGACTCCGTGAATGAAGTGCGCCTGCGGATCAAACTGGAAGGAAAAGCATCCTTTGAAAAAGACCATTCTGCCGGTCTCGATAATCTGGGTATCGTCTAGCCCAATTTCTACGGAATTTAATTAGCATGTTATTTGAATGGATGACAAGTCCTGAGGCTTGGGTCGCGCTGGGTACCTTGACCGCATTGGAAATTGTGCTGGGTATCGACAACATTATCTTTATTTCAATACTGGTTGGTCGGTTGCCGGCACACCAGCGTGCATTTGCCAGACGAATGGGCTTGGGGTTAGCCATGTTTGCAAGGTTGGCGCTGCTGTTTTCCATAGCCTGGATCATGGGCCTGACGGCCACCTGGTTTACGCTTTTCGGAATGGACGTTTCAGGCCGCGATATTATTCTGATTGGCGGCGGCTTGTTTCTGTTAGCCAAAGCCACCCATGAGATTCACAATAGTTTGGAAGGTGCTGTTTCAGAGGGGCAAACTGTTGTTGCCAATAGTCTGGGAATGGTGCTGGTACAAATTGCCTTGCTGGATATTATCTTTTCATTGGATTCGGTCATTACGGCGGTAGGTCTAGCCGACCATGTCTCCATTATGGCGATCGCCATTGTGATTGCCGTTGGCATCATGTTGTTGGCTGCAAAGTCCATTGGTGACTTTGTCGATGCGCATCCAACCATCAAGATCCTTGCGCTTTCATTCTTGATCCTGGTAGGGGTGACGCTGATGGTAGAGGGCTTTGATGTACATGTACCCAAAGGGTATATCTATTTTGCGATGGCGTTCTCTGTAGCCGTTGAGATGATCAATCTGCGTATTCGCAAAAAGCCGACCGAGCCAGTGACGCTGCACAAGACAATCAAACCTTGAAAGCACTAAATTAAAAAAGCGCCTAAGAGGGCGCTTTTTTAATTCTTGTAACTCTGACTGATCAGGATTTGTACACAACGTTGCCATCAAGCAAGGTGTAACGCACCTTGCCTGCCAATTCAAGACCAGAGAAAGGCGTGTTCTTGCCTTGGCTCTTGAGCGATTTTTCGGAAATTTTCCAATAGGTATCAGGTTCGAAAATACATACGTCTGCTCGCCCATGCAGGCCCAGATGGCCAGCCTCTATCCCCATGATGCTGGCGGGAACGCTGGTGATGCGGGCGATGGCTTCGGATAGCGGGAGATCGAGTGAGGCTGCCCATTTCATGCTGAGTGGCAAGAGCAGTTCGAGACCCGTGGCACCAGCTTCTGCTTCAGCAAATGGCAAAAGCTTGGCGTCATCGTCCACTGGCGTATGGTCAGAGCAAATAGCATCAATGGTGCCATCCTTGAGGCCTTGTGCCAGGGCGTCGCGGTCTCGCTGTGTCCTTAATGGAGGGCGCAGGTGACAGCGGGTATCAAAGAAGCCGATGTCATGCTCAGTCAGGTGTAAATGATGCACGGCGACATCGCAGCTGATCGGCAATCCGTTTTGTTTGGCTTCGCTTACCATCGCTACACTTTCAAGACTGGACAGTCTGCAAAGGTGAATATGTGCGCCAGTCTCGCGGGCAAGACGGAGGATCGTCGCCAATGCAACAGTTTCAGCGGCGTCAGGGATGCCGCGCAAGCCGAGTCGGGCTGCGACTTCACCATCGTGTGCCACGCCCTGGGCAGCCAGGTAGCGATCCTCTGGTCTTAACCAGACGGTAAAATCAAAGGTGGCTGCGTATTGCATGGCACGCCACAACACGAGCGTATCAATGATCGGCATATCTGCTTGAGAAAAACCGACGCAGCCAGCTTCGCTGAGTTCACACATTTCTGTGAGATTTTCACCCTTGAGCTGGCGTGTGAGTGCGCCCAATGGATACACATGTGCAAGGTTCAACTGCTTTGCCCGGTATTTGAGCATTTCCACCAGACCCGGCTCATCTAGCACTGGATCAGTGTCAGGCGGGCAGACAAGGCTAGTGACGCCACCCGCTGCCGCCGCTTGCATCTCGCTTTCCAGTGTGGCTTTGTATTCAAATCCGGGTTCACGCAGTCTGGCCGATAAATCAATCAGGCCCGGGCATACCACCATGCCCGATGCGTCGATCACTTGGTTGGCAATAAAATCAGCCGGGACCTGACCAATGCCCACCACCTTGCCTGCTGCAATAAAGAGATCCTGTTGGGCGTCCAACTGGTGCCGAGGGTCGATGAGTCGGCCATGTTTGATGTGAATCTTCATCCGTTGTTACCTGCGAGTATGGACATCACCGCCATGCGGACCGCAATGCCGTAGGTGACTTGCGGCAAGATGACGGATTGCTGACCGTCAGCCACGGCAGAATCGATTTCAATCCCACGGTTCATCGGGCCGGGATGCGTGACAATGGCATCGGGTTTTGCCAGTGCCAGTTTTTCCGGAGTGAGCCCATAGGTTTTAAAATATTCGTGGGCACTGGGCAATAGTGCGCCATTCATACGCTCATTCTGCAAACGCAGCATCATGATGACGTCGACATCTTTTAAGCCTTGTGCCATATCGTGATAGACCTGTACACCCATTTTTTCGACATGGGGTGGTAGCAGGGTTTTGGGTGCAATCACGCGGACTTCTGGGACGCCCAGGGTGGTCAAGGCATGAATTTCAGAGCGCGCGACGCGGGAATGCAAGATATCCCCAACCACTGCCACACGCAGTTGATGCATCTCCGGCTTGTATCTGCGAATGGTAAAGACATCCAGCAGGGCTTGTGTTGGGTGAGCATGGCGGCCATCACCTGCGTTAATAATATGGATATGCGGCTCGACATGTCGTGCGATAAAGTGTGCGGCCCCAGATTGTGCATGGCGGATCACAAACATATCAGCATGCATGGCCGTCAGGTTGTCGACCGTATCCAGAATGGTTTCACCTTTGGACTGTGAGGAGGTGCTGACATTCAAATTGATCACATCCGCAGACAGCCGCTTGGCTGCAATTTCAAAAGTGGTGCGCGTGCGTGTGCTGTTTTCAAAGAAAATATTGCAGACCGTTTTGCCTCGTAGCAGCGGCACTTTTTTGACTTCACGTTCGGCAACCCCCACAAACGATTCTGCCGTATCAAGAATCTGATGAATAATGCCTTTGGGCAAGCCTTCTACAGAGAGCAGGTGCTGCAACTTTCCATCAGCGGTCAATTGTGGGTTATACATCAGGCGTTTTCTTCCAGTGATAGATCAAAGGTGCCATCTTCCAGTTGGTATAGCTGTAGATTCAGGTTGTTGGTCAGCTGCATGTCATGTGCGCAAAATTGCGGCGCAATCGGGAGCTCTCGGCCTCCGCGATTAACGAGCACTGCCAGAGAAATGCTGGCAGGACGACCATAATCAAACAGTTCATTCATGGCCGCCCGTATGGTGCGGCCAGTATAGAACACGTCATCAATCAGGATGATATGCCGACCATCGACCTCAAACGGGATTTGCGAGGGGAGGTTGCCTTCACGTAACCCACGCTGACTGTAATCATCGCGGTAAAAGGAAATGTCCAGTCTGCCATGTTCAAGTTCACCAAGCAGGGGAAGCAAACGCTCCATGATCCAGACACCGCCACTATGTATGCCAACAAGGGCTGTGTCTGCAGTGATTGCCGGTTTTAGCTGCCGGGCAAGTTCCTGTAGTAATGCTTCGGCATTTGGAAGTTGGGCTTGATTGGTTGTCACTGGCTGAGTCCATCAAAATAGGATTGCAGAATATGCTGAGCGGCGACTTGATCAATCATCGGCTTTTGCTTGCGGCCACCAATACCCATCTGTTTGAGCGATTGACTGGCTTCTGCAGAGGACAGGCGCTCATCTACTAGGACTACGGGTAAGTTGAATCGGCCTTCAAGGCGCCTGGCAAATTTTTGGCAAAGATGGGTGAGTTGGTGAGCCTCGCCATCAAGTGACATGGGTAGACCTACCACTAGCACTTCGGGTTGCCATTCCTGAATCAGGGCTTCTATTTTCGTGAAGCGCTCATTGTTGATTTCAGTGCTGATGGTGGTCAGCGGATGGGCGATGCCCAGCAGATGTTCTCCCAACGCCACACCAATGCGCTTTTCACCAAAATCAAACCCCAGTGCAGTGCCCTGATGCTGTGGTGAGCTAGCGGTGGAAATGGGCAGGTTGTCGGCTGCTGGTCCAGCGCTTGCAGCGTCTGCCATCATGCGTGCCCGGCCCCCTCAGAGAGTCTTGCAAAATCAAGCCCCAACAGGCCCATGGCGGCGCTGAGTTTTTGCTCGCTGGGGGTGTCAAAAATCAGATGATCCAGTGATTTGAAGTCATCCGGCTTAACCGAAAGCCAGGCATTCTGTGCCATTTCCTGCTCCAGCTGACCTGCCGCCCAACCGGAATATCCCAATGTGACAAGAATTTTGCTGGGGCCACGACCTTCCGCCACAGCTTCCAGAATATCCTTGGAGGTCGTGAGGGCGGTATCGCCATGAATTGCGATGGTGGAGTCCCATTCTCCTGCGGGCTGGTGCAAGACAAAGCCGCGATCAATCTGCACCGGGCCTCCAAAGTGGACGGCGTGGTGACCCAGTAATTTGTCATGTAATTCCAGATTGATCTGCCCGAACAGGTCATCCAGCGTCATGTCGATGGGGCGGTTGATGACAACGCCCATAGCGCCATCAGGATTGTGTTCACATAGAAAGGTGACGGATCGCGCGAAATAGGGATCTGTCATCGCAGGCATTGCGATCAGAAAGTGGCCGGTGAGATTTACATTTTCCACAGTGCGTATTATCGCACAAATGTGTCAGGATTGAAGTCTGACATTACGCCTCAAGATAGCCAGTCACTTCCAGACCAAACCCTGTCATGCTTGGCATTTTCCTGGGGGTAGCCATGAGTTTCATCTTGCGCACACCCAAATCCAGCAGAATTTGCGATCCAATACCGTAGTTGCGTAAATCCTGACGGATTCTGACAGGTTCATCTGCGTGCAGAATGCGTTCAACCAAGTCAGCACCATCTTCATTGTGATGCAAAAGTACCATCACCCCAGTGTCTGCGGCCTGTATGGTTTGCATGGCTTTCAAGGTGTTCCACGAGTGGCTGTTGCTAGTGCTATCGAGCAGATCAAATACGGATAGTGGCTCATGTACACGCACCAGCACCTCCTTTTCACCAGAGGGTTCGCCTTTAACCAGTGCTAAATGAGTTTCGTTGGCAATTTTGTCAGTATAGGCAATTAGGCGCATCTCGCCGAAGGCTGTCATGATGGTACGTTCTGCGGCGCGATATACCAGTGATTCATGCTGGTTGCGGTATTGGATCAGGTCGGCAATCGTACCAATCTTGAGTTGATGTTCACGCGCAAATGCCATTAAATCCGGCAATCGTGCCATGCTGCCATCATCTTTCAGGATTTCGCAGATGACTGCAGCCGGCTCCAGCCCGGCCAGTGCTGCCAGATCACAACCGGCTTCAGTATGGCCAGCGCGCACCAATACACCACCATTTTCAGCGGCCAGCGGAAAGATGTGGCCTGGGCTGACAATATCCTGAGGAGATGCGTGCCGGGCAACAGCGGCCTGTATGGTTCTGGCACGATCTGCCGCTGAAATGCCAGTGGTGACGCCCGTTGCTGCTTCAATCGAAACTGTAAAATTGGTGCGCATGGTGCTGCCATTTTTCTGCACCATGGAGGGCAGGTTGAGCTGGCGGCATCTTGCTTCTGTCAGCGTCAGGCAGATCAGTCCTCGTCCATAGCGCGCCATGAAGTTGATATGTTCTGCGGTTGCGAATTGCGCACCTAATACAAGATCACCTTCATTTTCTCGATCTTCTTCATCGACTAGGATTACCATGCGGCCTAGTCGGATTTCTTCAATAATTTCCTCGATGGGGCTGATTGCTGTGGACATCAAGCACTATCCCCGCGATCTTCACTCACCCATTCCGCCATACGTTCTACATAGCGTGCGATCAGGTCAATTTCCAGATTCACCCGGCTGCCGATCCCCAGCATCTTGAGCGTGGTCATTTCGAGTGTATGTGGAATCAGATTGACGCTAAAAGTGTCTTTGTCAACCGTATTAACCGTCAGGCTGACGCCATCCACAGTGATGGAACCTTTGACCGCGATATAACGAGAGATCAAGTGTGGGGCGCGAACGGCCAATAACCAGCAATCACCAACGGGTTCAAAACGAACAACTTGGCCAACACCATCCACATGGCCGCTGACCAGATGTCCGCCAAGGCGGTCAGAATAGCGTAGCGCTTTTTCCAGGTTCACGCTGCGCAGGGTATCAAGGCCAACGGTGCAGGAGAGCGTCGCTTTGGATACATGAGCGTTAAATTGGGTGTTGCCAAGGTCTGTCACTGTCAGGCACACCCCGTTGACGGCAATGCTGTCACCAATGCTGACATCTGCAAGATCAAGATGGCCAGTGCCGATACGTAAAGTCACATCTTCACCGACTGGGGTGAGCTGCTGGATTTCGCCTACTGCTTGTATGATTCCGGTAAACATAGTGTAATTTTAGCAGGTAAGCTTGCTGAAAAGCAGGGTTGCGAGATTGACGAAACATTTTTCAGAACCATGTAGTCAGACTCTCTATGATTGATCGTCTACTTTCTTTATTACACCGACACATATTGCGATGCGCACCAGTGCGTACACTTGCCACGCTAGGGCTGGGTCTGCTGTTGCAAGCAGGCGCCACTGCCGGAACATTTCAGCCGCCATCACAGCAGTATCATGAACGCGACGAAGTGCTGGTCTTCATTGATGAAATGGTTGATCGACACGGTTTCTCTAGGTCTGAGCTGGTATCAGTGTTCTCAGGCGTGGTGTATCAGTCTTCTGTCGTTAAGGCCATGGAGCCACCATCCAGTCCATTGGCTCGCTCATGGGAGCGCTATCGGCCCAGATTTATCAATAGCGCCAGAATTGAACGGGGGCGCCGATTCATGCAAGAGCATGCAGAAGCGCTGAAACGCGCAGAAGCGCTATATGGTGTGCCAGAGGAGATTATTGCCGCCATTATCGGTGTAGAGACTATTTATGGACAAAACACAGGACGCTATCGCGTAATCGATGCGCTTTCTACTCTGGCTTTTGATTATCCACGCCGGGCGGAATATTTCCGTGGGGAGCTGGAACAGTTTCTTCTGTTGGCGCGTGAGCAGCAATTGGATTATTTCTCTGTTCTGGGCTCTTATGCAGGTGCCATCGGCCTGCCACAATTCATGCCGACGAATGTGCGCCAGTTGGCTGTGGATTTTGATGGTGATGGCCGGATTGATCTTCGTAATAGTCCGGTCGATGCGATTGGTAGCGTGGCCAGATATCTTGCAGTGCATGGGTGGCAGAGCGATGCCCCGGTTGCCAGCCAGGTGGCGTTTCATGATCCAGTCCCTGATCACTGGCTGGAGAATATCAAGCCAGTGATGAAGCGTCAGGATATTCAACACGTTCGCTTTGATACGGAGATGACACTGGATGATCAGCAGAATTTTGCTGTGATTCCGCTGGAAACCCCCGCCAAGCCCTCTGAATTCTGGTTGGGCTTCAATAATTTTTATGTGATTACCCGTTACAACAAAAGTACCTTTTATGCGATGAGCGTGTTGCAATTGGCGCAATTGCTCAAGCCATAATGGTTGGGCGTCAGAAGCCATTAATCTGGATTGGCTTTCTGCAGACCTGTAAATCCCTGATAGAATCCGGCCATGTCCTTTCTTCAACATCTGCCTTACGAGTTGTTTGTTGGCCTGCGGTATACGCGGGCCAAACGGCGAAACCACTTTATCTCTTTTATTTCTGTGACCAGTATGGTCGGGATTGCACTCGGTGTTGCTGCCCTGATCATTGTGCTGTCTGTGATGAATGGGTTCCAGCAGGAACTCCGCACACGTATTCTTGGGGTTGCCTCTCACCTGCAAATTACTGGCGCCAATAACACGCTATCCAATTGGCCAGCGCTGGCTGAGCAACTGGGTCAATTTTCTCATGTGCAAGGTGCCGCACCTTACATTATGGCGCAAGGCATGTTATCAAGCGGACAGGCAGTGCAGGGGACCATTGTACGTGGTGTGCTCCCGCGACTTGAAGAGGAAGTCGCTGATATAGGGGCACACATGCGGGCGGGCTCGCTGGATGATTTGCGGGCAGGTGAATTTGGGATTGTGCTGGGTGCTGAGCTGGCGCAATCCTTGGGATTGTTTGTGGGTGACAAGGTTGTGCTAATGGCCCCGCAAGGGCAATTTACGCCGACTGGTGTTGTTCCGAGAATCAAGCAATTTACGCTGGTAGGCACTTTCCAGATTGGCATGTATGACTACGATGCCGGCCTCGCATTGATTCATATTGATGATGCAGCCAAGTTGTATCGCATGGGCGATGAGGTCTCTGGCGTTCGACTCAAGCTGGATGATTTGTTTTATGCCCCAGCCGTATCTCGCGATATCGCTGTTCAGCTTTCTGACAGTGGCCCTTACTACCTGAGTGACTGGACGCAACAGCATGCCAATTTTTTCCGTGCAGTACAGATGGAAAAGCGGGTCATGTTCATTATTCTGACGCTCATCGTAGCGGTGGCTGCGTTCAATATCGTTTCCACGCTAGTGATGGCAGTGACTGACAAACGTGCCGACATTGCGATCATGCGTACTTTTGGCGCCAGCCCACGTAGCATCATGCAAATCTTCATTGTGCAGGGATCGCTGATAGGCACGATTGGGACCTTGGTTGGCGGGGTGCTGGGTATTTTGATTGCGCTGAATATTGACGTGATTGTGCCGTTTATTGAAAAGCTGTTTAACGTGCAGTTTTTAGCCAAGGATGTGTATTACATCAGTGATTTGCCATCCCAGTTGTTATGGTCTGATGTGACGATGATCGTCACGCTGTCCTTTTTACTCAGTTTGCTGGCAACGCTCTATCCAAGTTGGAAGGCAGCCAAAATGAATCCTGCCGAGGCCTTGCGTTATGAGTGAGCAAAATATCCTGCAGTGTGAGGGTTTGCACAAGACCTACAGTGGTCTGGATGTGGCTGTCCTCAATAATATTGGCTTGAGTGTGAACGCGGGTGAGCAGGTGGCCATTGTCGGCGCTTCAGGCTCAGGCAAGAGCACGCTTTTGCATCTGCTTGGCGGCCTCGATGTTCCAAGTGCTGGTGAAGTGAGCATTCTGGGGCATCGGTTGGCTGATCTCAATGAATCGCAAAGGGGCGAGCTGCGCAATCAGTCGTTGGGGTTTGTCTATCAGTTTCACCATTTATTGCCTGAGTTTACGGCGGTTGAAAATGTGGCGATGCCCTTGTTGATTCGTCGTACACCACGCTATGCTGCGTTAGCGCAAGCAGCCAAAATGCTGGAGACAGTCGGTCTGAGCCATCGGCTTGAGCACATGCCGGGAGAACTCTCCGGCGGTGAGCGACAACGTGCCGCAGTTGCCCGCGCGTTAGTGACCCATCCTCTTTGTGTGTTGGCCGATGAGCCAACAGGTAATCTGGATCGGGTGACTGCGCATAGTGTGTTTGATCTTCTGCTCAAGCTGAATCAGGATCAGGGTACCAGTTTGGTTGTCGTTACGCATGACCTTGAACTTGCTGCCAGAATGCAGCGGCAGTACCGCCTCGAAGATGGTGGGCTCAACCCCATACAGCTATAAATACCAGGCAACCTTATGGTCTTGCAGGCACTGTTCTTTGTTGTGGGTGTCTGGTGTCTGCAGCAGCTACCAGCGCTGCCATCTATCGGTTGGGCCTGTGTCCTGCTGCCGTTTGCATGGCTGGCGTGGCACTGTGGTCGTTCTCAATCTTCCGTAAACCAAAAGCTTGTGCAAGTCTTATGGCTGCTGGTAGCCATGATGGCAGGGTTTTTCTGGGCAGCGGCTTACGCACATGTCAGGCTTGCGGACGAATTACCAAAAGCACAGGAAGGCCGTGATATCCAGCTTATTGGTGTTGTCGCCAGTTTGCCCCAGCTAACAGCGAATGGTCAGCGTTTCGTGTTCGATGTAGAGCAGGTCATCACACCAGACGCTGTCGTGCCACGACGAATTTCATTGAGCTACAGCTCTGCGGGGCAGCGCAAAGCCCAAGATGCAGGCCATGTTTTTCAACCAGCAGAGCGCTGGCAATTAACCGTCAAATTACGCCGACCACATAGCCTCACAAATCCTCAAGGGTTTGATTTTGAAGTCTGGATGCTGGAGCGCAATCTCCGTGCAAGCGGCAGCATTAAAAAGCATACAGAAAATCAAAGGCTGGAAAAGCATGTCATACGGCCCGGGTATCTGGTTGAACGCGCGCGTGGAGCGATTCGGGATCACATGACGAATGTGCTGGGTGACAGGCCTTATGCAGGCATTCTGAAAGCCCTGGTCATTGGAGATGGGGGTGGTATCAGTTCATCGCAATGGCAAGTCTTCCTGCGTACCGGAATCAATCACTTGGTCAGGATTTAATATCCATTAAAACATAAAAAAACATGAAATTTTTTTTGTAGTTTCTATCGTTTCGGGGCAATCCAACTATAAATAGTTATATCCAATTAGAAAGAGTCAAGACACCTGTTGGCTGACTCGTCTACTTGGGGTTTATATAACTAATGGATTGATTATATGAGATATGAATATGAGGCACGTTCCAGATGCGATCTGGTGGAATGGGTTGTTCCGTTTTTTAAACAAGGCGATTTTGCTCTGACTTTGACTTTTAAACCAACCTTTCATCAAAACAAGCTGGGTTTCCAACACAGTTTTGTGTGGGCATACAAAACAATTGGTCATTATCTGAATCTTGTAAATAGAAAGATGGTGGGATGGCACAGCAGCAAGCCAAAACGTCGATTGAATTACTTTGGAACGTTGGAAACTAATAGTAGCAATGGATTACATTTTCATATAATTCTTGAGAGACCGACCTATATGAAGATTCCGAAACATGAGTCATTTAGTGTTTTGATAAACGAGTGGGTTGGTATGAGAGAGGGCGGGTTAAAGCATGCTCAATGGATTGAGCCTGTTAGAGATGTAAAAGATTGGGTTTACTACATAACAAAAGACTTAGATTCCTCTTTGATGAACGTAGATTTTAAAAACTTAGAATTAAAAACGCGTTAATTACAATGGTTTTCGGAAACCTTGTTTTAGTGGGAATGCTGAAATAAAGGATCAAAGCCAAATATTATGGGATGTATCAGTGCAAAATTTATTACCATATTTTTTTAAAGCATTCGCTTTAACGGTCGAGTATTGCCTAAAGAATGAGGATGTCTCAAGAAGGGGGGAATTAAAAAACTTGCCATAATAGTTTTATACGATGGTGGTTTTAGCAAGGTATTCTTGATTATGGCCAATTAATTTCAGTAGGGTGAGCTGTAAAAATATGTATTAATAGGTTTTAGACTTTAGAATGTAATTATTAAAAAAGACCTTACCTCCAATAAAGTTTATTATTGAAGGCAAGGATGAAGTGCAAGCAAATGCTTTGATTCACATACATTAAACTGAATCAAAGGTAACGCCTAGTACCAAAGCTATTTAGACTTTTTTGCTTTATCAGGTGTCTGAGTAAGCACACTTGCAGCTATAGTCTTTATTTGCGCTTTTGTAACACTAGATGGATTCCTAAGTGCTTGGGAAGCAATGCTAGCAACGCGTTGAGATGTTGTTTCATTGTTGCTTTTGACAGGTTTTGTCATTGTAAGTCCTTAAATTGGTAGACAATTTACTATGGTTCAATGTAAACTGACTTAGTGCTAAAAAGTGGAGCGGAAGGGAATCGAACCCTCGGGTGACTGGATAGGAAGCCGCCTCCCGTACCATACCCGCCCCTATTTTTGTGCCACGCCGCCCTATATAAGTTTGTCCGCCAAGACTTGAGACTTATATAGGGCTTTTCCATTTGGGCTATGCGTCGGTGACAGTAACTAACATAGCCACAGAGTCACCTCATGATAGACTATCCTCCCCAGAATCTTCTTCAGCTAAATCATCGCCGCTTTCAGGTATTAATGTTGTATAAACGCCCTTTTTCTTTGGAACTCCATAAACTAAGTTCTTTTTAGCCATACGATATAGTCTGGCCGTCATTGAAACGCGCTGATGCTTTTCGCCAGTCAGGTAGTAAACGCCAAGAATAATCTTATCTAAAACTAAGGTGCCGCCAGCTGCATTAATTAAGTCAATAATTGTAGACTCCAGCTTGTCAGAAGGTGTGATGTTGAGTTCTTTTACGAGATCATCTTCAACCCCAGCATAATCTGTAGGGGATAAGGTGAGTGGGTTGGATAAGAAGTTTGTAGGCAATTTGCCAGTTAATTTGCCTACATCAATTAAGTTGGTTGAATTTTGTGTCGTGGCGTCACTATTTTCTATTGCATACAGTAATGCTCGGAGTTTCTTTGCAACTTCGATATAAGTTGTTTGTTTGTCAGGATTAGATCTGAATCTTACCGCCATGCGGTCGTAATGCTCTATTTGTGCCTTGACAAAGGGGATGTGTTCCACTATAGTTGACATTGCTTGCATCCTATTGATTCAAGTATATAACTTGGTGTCACCAAATCAGAGTTGCGTAAATCCAAGTCAGTTTTACAATTCATAAATAAGGGCCAGAATTTCTTAGCAGGGGTTCTGGCCTTTACTATTTATTATGCTACAGAGATTTGCGAATAAAAGCAAATGAAATTTGCATGGAAATGACGAGTTGATAATGAGTTGGCGGTGATTTTTATGAAATCAACCGAAAAAAATAAAAAAATCATGCACTTATGCAAGACATCTCTAAATCATAATAATGAGAGATTTAAAGCGAAACAACGGCGTATAGAGATTATTTTTGAATTTTTTCTTATTCTGGCCGCGAAAGATACAATTTCTACAAGTTGAGAATAGTTAGGTGTGGGTATACTAGACCTTCAAATTGTCGTTTGTTAGTTATTGCGTAGAAGTATATCGACAATATTATTTGATTTAATTTGGCGATAGCTCTACACACTAGGTTTTCCTAAAACGCACAATTTATGCCTCAACGGCAAATAATTTCATAATTGCCTCTAATGCCCCCTAATTCGGATAAATGCCAAAAAAACGTAAATACTAGGAAATTGGTAATTCGAAAATAGGATAGCCTATAGTTGCCAATGAATATGAATCTACAACATGTTTACAGCAGTTCTAAGTAACCCATCATTGA